>CAFAAZ010000004.1_pt1 | contig 142770 bp, 143 predicted proteins | sample 7267721 | NCBI WGS metagenome assembly CAFAAZ01 (sample SAMEA6813999, study PRJEB35770) | uncultured Actinomycetes bacterium | biome: Freshwater; feature: Freshwater reservoir; material: water | place: Czech Republic | collected 2017-08-18 | depth 30m m
AATGCCACGTCCAAGTAAAGGTCCTCGCCTCGGTAGCGGTCCTTCTCACGAAAGATTGTTGCTAGGCACCCTGGCTGAACAACTTTTCGAACACGGCAAGATCACAACCACTGAGACCAAGGCAAAGCGCCTACGTCCATTGGCTGAAAAGTTAATCACTGCTGCAAAGGTTGGAGATCTTCCAGCTCGTCGTCGCGTTATGGAGACAATCCAGAACAAGTCAGTAGTTCACACACTTTTCACCGTGATCGCGCCAACATTCGCAACTCGCGAAGGTGGATACACACGTATCACCAAGATTGGTCCACGTAACGGTGACAATGCGCCAATGGCGGTAATTGAACTCGTTAAGTAAAACAATCTAAAACAATTCAAGAATAAGAAGTTATGTCCGAACCCACTGTCACTCTTGCCAGTGGGTTCGTTCGTTTAAGAATTGATTTAACTTACGACGGCACGAACTATGCGGGCTGGGCGCCACAGCCAGATCAACGCACTATTGAGGGCGAATTAAGAAGCGCAATTTCAAAGCTCGCTGGTGTGCAGGTCGAACTAGTAGTCGCTGGCCGAACTGATGCTGGGGTCCATGCCACCGCACAAGTCATGCATGTCGATGTTCCAAAGGACGCTGATGATATTCCGAATTGGGTATTTCGATTAAATCGCATCTTGGATCAAGATATTCGAATTCTTAAAGTAAGTATTGCTGCCGATGATTTCCATGCTCGGTTTTCAGCGATTGAACGCGAATATCAATATCGCTTGGCAGATGACAATCAAATTCTGCCACCGCTAGAAAGATTTAATACTTCGACCTGGTTTCGACCTCTTGATGTTGATAGGTTAAATGAAGCGAGTTCGTTATTACTTGGTGAGCACGATTTTGTGGCATTTTGTAAGTTCCGCGAAGATCAAAAAACTGTGCGCACCTTAAAGAAATTCCATTGGTCAAGGTTGGATTCTGGAATCTTGGTCGCCGATGTCGCAGCAAATGCTTTCTGCTATTCCATGGTTCGAAGCCTTGTCGGGGCTGCGGTCGCAGTTGGCGAAGGCCGTTTTGAAAAAGAATGGGCACTGGCAATACTGGAGAATAAGGAGCGGGTTTCTGATTCTTATGTCTTTCCGGCAAATGGCTTAACGCTGGTGAAAGTAACTTATTAATGGGGCATATTGATTTAAGCGGTATCGAATATTGGTTACCCGATGGCAGATTGTTATTGAATGATGTTAACTTTCGGGTTGGCGATGGTGCAAAGGTCGCGATAGTTGGCCCAAATGGTTCGGGCAAAACAACTTTGATTAAGATGATTTGTGGTGATTTAACGCCACACGCCGGCAAGGTTTCAATCTCTGGTGGCCTTGGAATTATGCGCCAGTTCATTGGGCAGGTACGTGATGAATCAACGGTTCGAGATTTGTTAGTTTCCATATCGCCACCAAAAATCCAAGAGGCGGCGCTTCGTGTACAAAAAGCCGAAACGTTAATGAATGAACGAAATACCGAGAAGGATCAACTTAACTTTGCTCAGGCGATATCTGATTGGGGAGATGCTGGGGGATACTACTCTGAAGTTATGTGGGATATGTGTTGCACAAGTGCGTTAAATAAAACTTACGATGAAGTCTCACATCGCCTAGTCAATACGCTATCTGGTGGCGAGCAGAAGAAATTAGTTTTGCAGGCACTACTTCGTGGTCCTGATGAAGTACTGGTTTTAGATGAGCCAGATAACTATTTGGATGTTCCCGCAAAAAGATGGCTAGAGAGTGAGTTAATTGAAACTAAGAAAACTATCTTCTTTGTAAGTCACGATCGCGAATTGCTTAATAAAGTCGCACAGAAAATAGTGGCCGTAGAACTTGGTGCAACTGGTAATACCGTTTGGGTACATGGTGGAAATTTTGCGACGTGGCATGATGCCCGTAAGGCACGTCAAGAACGCTTCGCAGAACTACTTCTTAGATGGAATCAAGAACATGATCGCTTGATTAATTTAGTAAAAACGCTTCAAGTCCAAGCTGCTAGCAGCCCAGATATGGCATCTAAATATCGCGCAATGCAAACAAGACTTAGAAAGTACGAAGAGATAGGTGCACCCGAAGCGCCACCACTTGAACAAGATGTAAAGGTAACTCTTAAAGGTGCCCGTACTGGGCTGCGAGTATTAACTTGTGAAAAATTGCAATTAACTGGGCTTACAGATCCCTTCGATCTTGAACTTTTTTATGGCGATCGGGTCGCAATTTTGGGCCAAAATGGAACGGGTAAATCACATTTTCTTCGAGCAATTTCAGGAGATGAGAGCGTTAAATACTCTGGGACATTTAAGTTGGGCGCACGAGTTACTCCAGGATTTTTTGCGCAAACACATTCACATCCAGAATTTATTGGAAAAACTCTTGTCGAAATTCTCTGGGAAGAAGCTTCGCTGCAGCTAGGCCAAGCGAAAAGTGTGTTGAGTAGATATGAATTGAGCCAACAATCAGACCAAAGATTTGAATCACTTTCTGGTGGCCAGCAAGCGCGTTTCCAAATCTTGTTGTTGGAACTTCAAGGTTCAACAATGTTGTTACTAGATGAACCAACCGACAACTTAGATTTGGCTTCTGCTGAAGCGTTAGAAGAGGGACTTGCTGGATATTCCGGAACTGTCCTTGCAGTGACCCACGACAGGTGGTTTACCCGAGGATTCGATCGTTACCTAGTATTTCCTGCCACTGGTGGGGTCTATGAGGCTAAAGAGCCCGTCTGGGAATACTGATTTTGACCCATTTCCCGTTCGCGGGTAATCTAGCCCTCTGCTCAAAGCGCTATTTGGCCCGAGAGCTAAACCGAATAACAATTTAGGAAGAGAGATACCTCGTGCGCACTTTCACACCAAAGGCTGGTGACGTTGCTCGTAAATGGCATGTCATCGATGCAGAAGGAGTTGTACTTGGTCGTCTTGCAAGCCATGCAGCTGTTCTACTTCGCGGAAAGCATAAGACAACATTCGCACCACACATTGATATGGGCGACTTCGTAGTTGTTATCAACGCAGAGAAAGTTGTTCTAACCGGACAAAAAGCCGGACAAAAATTTGCTCACCACCACTCTGGTTTCCCAGGTGGTATGACTTCTATTGTTTACTCAGATCTTATTAATTCAGATCCAACACGCATCGTTGAAAAAGCAATTCTAGGAATGATTCCTAAGAATAAGTTGGGCCGCACTGTTGGTTCAAAGCTAAAGGTTTACGCAGGACCAGCACATCCACATGCTGCACAGAACCCAACACCTTTCGTATTCACCCAAGTTTCCCAGATGACTAAGTAAGTAACAGGAGCCATATAAATGTCTGATTTTGATACCGCAATCGATATCGATGTTGAAGAAGTTCCAACATCATATTCATCATCAACTCCTGGTATTGCCCCTGGTCGCAAAGGTGTTCTTGCACCTGGTGGCGGAACTGGTCGTCGTAAAGAAGCAGTTGCCCGCGTTCGCTTAGTTCCTGGTTCAGGAAAGTGGACTGTTAACGGCAAAGAGCTTGCAGTTTATTTCCCAAATAAAGTTCACCAACAATTAGTGTCAGAACCATTCCGCACAGTTGGTGCTGAAAATGAATTCGATGTTGTAGCCCGTATCAATGGTGGCGGAACCTCAGGACAAGCAGGAGCACTTCGTTTAGGTGTTGCTCGTGCCCTAAATGAAATCGATCGTGATGCAAACCGTCCTTCTCTTAAGAAGGCTGGCTTCCTTGCACGTGATGCTCGTGTTATCGAACGCAAGAAGTACGGCCTGAAGAAGGCTCGTAAGCGTTCTCAATACAGCAAGCGTTAATTAACTCAATCAAATATGGCTCTCTTTGGCACTGATGGTGTCAGAGGTGTCGCCAATCGCGATCTCACTGCGGAACTCGCTCTCGATTTAGCTGTCGCTGCTGCGCACGTATTGGGCGAAGTTGGCGCAATTTCAAAAAATCGCCCGGTAGCAATTGTTGGGCAAGACTCACGCGCATCTGGTGAATTTCTCGAAGCGGCAATTGTTGCGGGCTTAGCAAGTGCCGGTGTTGATGTTTATAAAGTTGGAGTTCTTCCAACACCAGCTATTGCACATTTAGTTGCATCTACTGGCGCCGATCTCGGCGTAATGATTAGCGCATCGCACAATCCCATGCCAGATAATGGAATTAAATTCTTTGCTAAAGGCGGCGGCAAGTTAGATGACGCATTAGAAGCAGCAATCGAAGCCCGGCTTAATGAGCCTTGGGATCGCCCTATTGGCCGCGAAGTAGGCCGAGTAATAATTGATGAATCTGCAGCCGAAAGATATATCTTTCACTTGCTCTCATCGCTAAATACAAATCTTGCCGGAATAAAAGTGGTCGTTGATTGCGCAAATGGCGCAGCATCAGAAGTAGCCCCGGAAGTTTATGCGCGAGCAGGCGCCGAAGTTATCGCAATATCTAATAAACCAAATGGTTTAAATATCAATGAAAATTGCGGTTCAACACATCTAGAAAATCTAATCGCGGAAGTTAAGAAGCACGGCGCAGATTTGGGCATTGCCCATGATGGCGATGCAGATCGCGCACTAGCAATAGATGCCGCAGGCAAGGTAATTGATGGTGATTTCATTCTGGCTATCTTGGCTAATGACTGGAAGGTCCAAACTGTTGTTGGAACCGTTATGACAAATCTTGGATTTATTAAGGCGATGTCTGAAGTTGGAATCTCATTTGAAAAGACTCCGGTTGGCGATCGCTATGTCTTAGAAAAAATGTTGGCAAATAGCCACAAACTTGGTGGCGAACAATCTGGCCACATAATTATGCGAGATTTTGCGAATACCGGTGATGGCTTATTAACGGCGCTGCAATTGATGTCTGTAATGGCTAGGAGCAAGAAGCCACTAGCTGAACTTGCGAAGGTTATGGATCGGTTCCCACAAGTATTGATAAACGTTGAAGATGTTAAGAAAGAGAAACTTGAAAGCTCTAAAGCAATTGCAGTTGCAATTGGTGAATATGAAGCAAAGCTTGGAACATCGGGTCGAATCTTGTTGCGCGCATCAGGAACCGAATCGCTAGTTCGGGTTATGGTTGAAGCAGAAAGCCAGAGCGTTGCTGAGGAAATAGCACAGAAACTTGCTTCACTTGTAAGATTAGAACTCTCGTAAGTTTCTAAGGAGCCTTCCCCATGTGTGGCATTGTTGGTTACACCGGAAAAGAACTTGCTCTAACACCCGTTCTTGAGGGGCTGCGCAAACTTGAATATCGCGGTTATGACTCTGCGGGAATCGCGCTCATAACAAATCCTGGTGAAAAACTTTGGATTGAAAAGCGAGCTGGGAAGTTAGGGAACTTAGAGGAAATTCTCGGAGCTAAAATTCCTAATTCACATAGCGGTATCGGGCACACCAGGTGGGCAACACATGGTGGACCAACAGATGTGAATGCGCATCCACATCTTGATAACGAAGGTAAGTTGGCAGTAATTCACAATGGAATTATCGAAAATTATTTAGAATTGCGCCGCGAGTTAGAAAAAGTAGGGCATGTCTTTAAATCAGAGACTGATACCGAATCCGTAACCCACTTGTTAAGTGATGCTCGAAAGAAGCGTGGTGGCGATTTAGCGGCTGCTATGCGTGATATCTGCAAACAGTTACGTGGCTCATTCACACTTCTTGCTATCCATAGTGACGATCCAGGGCGAATTGTTGGGGCCCGGCGAAATTCACCGCTAGTAGTAGGTGTTGGTAATGGTGAAAACTTCCTTGCATCAGATGTTTCAGCATTTATTTCACATACCAAGCGCGCTCTCGAATTAGGCCAAGATGAAGTTGCGGATATTACGGCGGACTCAATTGTTATCACTGATTTATCTGGAAAAGTATTGCCACACAATGAGTATGAAATCTCGTGGGATGCATCTGCTGCAGAGCGTGGTGGCTTTGAACATTTCATGCTTAAAGAGATTTTCGAGCAACCAAAGGCAATTGCCGACACCTTGCTTGGGCGGATTAAGGGTTTAGATAGCGAAGTAACAAAAGGAATTAACTTAGTTGGAATTGAAAAGGTGGTAATTGTTGCTTGTGGAACTGCATTCAATGCTGGACTAGTTGGCAAGTACGCAATAGAGAAATGGGCCGATATTGCGGTCGATGTTGAGTTGGCATCGGAATATAGATATCGCGATCCAAGTGTCAATGAAAATACTTTGCTGATACCAATTTCTCAATCTGGTGAAACCATGGATACCTTGATGGCGATGCGCTATGCCAAAGAGAAGGGCGCCAGAATATTCGCTGTTTGCAATACAAATGGGTCAACAATCCCACGCGAATCTGACGCCGTTCTCTACACGCACGCTGGTCCAGAAATAGCAGTTGCATCTACTAAAGCATTTGAAACCCAATTGATTGCGATGTATTTAATCGGCCTTCATTTAGGACGTATCAGGGGAGTTATTTCGCAAGAGCTTATGGAAGAGATTGAACTTGAACTATCAGAACTTCCCGCAAAAGTTGAGCAGGTTTTGGAGACCGTCGAACCGCTCCGCGAACTAACTAGAAAATTTTCAAACACAACCTCAATGTTGTTTCTCGGCCGCCATGTTGGTTTTCCAACTGCCCTTGAGGGCGCCTTAAAGTTAAAAGAGTTGGCCTACATGCATGCCGAAGGTTTTGCTGGTGGTGAATTGAAACATGGCCCGATTGCGCTAATTGAAGAGGGAACACCTGTAGTTGCAATAGCCCCACCGGCGGGTACATTATTGGCGGAGAAGATGGCATCTAATATTCAAGAAGTGAAGGCTAGAGGCGCAGTGATAATTGCAATTGCAGATTCGGAACTTGCTTCAGCGGATTATTTGGTTCGCATTCCCACAACTCATGAGTTCTTACAACCAGTTCTGTCGGTCGTACCGTTGCAAGTAATCGCATATGAGATGGCAATTGCTCGAGGAAATGACGTTGATCAACCGCGCAACCTAGCAAAATCAGTAACGGTCGAGTGAAATGACTACAGAACAATTAACGAAACGTCGACATGAAATGTTTCATGCCCTTCGAGTTTCGGGGCTTTTATTCTTAGGTTTTCTCTTTATTACCCAACAAGTGATAACTCGCGGCTGGCTTTATCACCTAGATCATTACATTTTAGATTTAAAAAATCCACAATTCAAAGGATTAGCAGGTCATATTCTGATCGGACTAGATGATCTTGGACTTCGCTGGTTTACTGCAACAGTTCTCTTGATAAGTGCCGCGATTATTAGTTGGAGATTCAAATCATTTCGTCCAATAAATCTCTCAATCTTGGCGCTGGTATCACTTAATTTAGTTGTAGGTGCTACTAAAATTTATATTGGTAGAACTAAGCCGAGACTTTATATTGATGATTTACAGGCCGGTGGCATGTCATATCCAAGTGGTCACGCTTCAAATGCACTAATTACTTGGGGGCTCCTTGCTTATTTGATTTATCGTTACACAAATCGCGCACCATTTGAGGGAATAAAGTTGTATCCAATAGTTGGGCTAATCACGACAACTGTTGTGGTTGTTTCGTTAATTAGGAACACCCATTGGTTCTCAGATTTACTTGGTGGCGTATTCATTGGTGGCGCCTTACTAGTAGCAATTATTGCTATTGACCGATTTTTTCCATCAGATAAGCAGCCTTCGTAGTGGCGCCCATAATTGGAATTGGAATTGATGTCGTAGCCATCGATCGCTTCCAAGAGTCATTGGATCGCACCCCAGCCTTGCTAAATCGCGTGTTTACGCCAAATGAGTCACAACTCAAAGTTTCCAGTCTGGCGGCGAGATTTGCTGCAAAAGAGGCTTTAGCTAAAGCACTTAATGCCAAGTCGGCTTTCAATTGGCAAGAGGCCGAAGTCGTTAATGAAACTAGCGGAAAACCAAATTTTTTATTTACTGGCGAGATGGCCAATCGCTTAGCAAATCACAAGGTGCATTTAACGCTTTCGCATGACGGTGGAATTGCATCCGCCATGGTGATTGTCGAGGCTGATTAATGCGCGCGGTAGTTGAAGTTAATTTAAAGGCAATCGCAAATAACATTGCGCTGATCAAGAATGCAACTTCGGCACAAATTCTTGCCGTCGTTAAAGCAGATGCATATGGTCACGGCTTAATTCCAGTTGCTAAATGTGCAATTCAATCAGGTGCTACCTGGCTTGGAGTTGCCTTACTCGAAGAAGCTTTCACGCTTCGCGAAAGTGGATTTACCGCACCACTTATTGCCTGGCTTACTCCACCTAGTGCAGATTTCAAGGCAGCAATTGATTCCAATATTGATCTATCTATTCCATCCTTGAGGCATCTAGAACTTGTGGTTGCGGCAGGTAAGGCGGTTGGTAAAACGCCACGAGTTCATATCGAGGTAGATACTGGAATGAGTCGAGGTGGCTTGCTCGGTGAGTGGCAAGAATTTTTGATTGCGATCAAAGGTGCAGATGTTGAAGTTATTGGCTTCTGGTCACACTTTGCAAGAGCCGATGAACCAGATGAAATTGCGAATGAAAAACAGCTTCAAGATTTCGAAGCTAAATTAACAGAGCTGCGCGAACAGGGAATTGATCCAAAATATGTCCACTTTGCTAATTCTGCTGCGACTCTTACGAATCAAACATCACACAACGACATCATCCGCTTGGGAATTTCAATGTATGGATTGAGTCCGGATGTAAAAACTCTTGGCTCCTCGCAATCTTTGAACCTTGAACCCGCAATGACCCTTAAAGCAGAAGTACATTTAGTAAAGCGAGTTCCTGCCGGTTCGCCAGTTGGATATGGCGGAACTCAAAAAACTTCTCGCGATACCAAACTTGCAATTATCACTATGGGATATTCCGATGGCATACCACGTAACACAACGAGCGCCGCTGGAGTATTTATTGCTGGCGCAAAAGCCCCAATAATTGGCCGAGTATCTATGGATCAATTCGTAGTTGATTTAGGGCCGGACTCAGATGCGAAAACTGGGGATATTGCTGAGATATTTGGCCCACTTGGATATTCAATTGATGATTGGGCGCAAGCCGCAGGAACAATTAATTATGAAATGGTCACTCGAATCGCCACTCGCGTGCCTAGAATCTACGCGTGAGTTCATCCCTGTTAGCCATCTCAAACCTATCGGTCTCTTTTGGTGGCGTAGAAGCGTTAACAAACGTCTCGATTGATGTTCCCAAAAATAGCGTTGTAGGTCTGATCGGACCTAACGGGGCTGGGAAAACTACAGTCCTTAATTGCATCTCAGGTTTAGTAAAAAGTGGCTCCGGAACATTTGCATTTGAAGGCGTAGAGCGAGAATTTCCTAAGCCACATGAATTAGTTGATTTAGGTATTACTCGGACGTTGCAAGGCGTTGGATTATTTAACGAACTATCAGTTCTTCAGAATGTAATGGTTGGGGCGGATAAGAATTACAAACCGAATTTTATGAAAGAGCTCTTTGGGCTTTCTGGCAAAGTTGAAGCTGGGCTCAAAGAACGTGCAGAAGAAGCTCTCGCTTGGACTGGCGCTACTGGGCTAATTGGCAGCAAGCCATCTGAACTTAGCTATCCTGATTCAAAGCGAGTTGCACTTGCACGAGCACTGGTAATAAATCCCAAACTCTTACTTCTCGATGAACCTGCCGCTGGTTTAGGTCAAGATGATATTGATGCACTTGCCGCGCTAATAAAACAGATTAAACGTCGCTGCTCCATTCTTATCGTAGAACACCATGTTGATTTTGTTCGTGATATTTCAGATTCGGTAAGTGTTCTCAACTTTGGAAAGTTAATTGCTGCCGGCAATTTTGATGAGGTTAAACGTAATCCAGCTGTAATTGAGGCTTATTTAGGTCACACTGATAATCCAGATGAGAATTCCAAACTCGGTATCTGATGCTTGCTATAACTAATCTTGTAACGCAATTCGCTTCAATCAAGGCGCTCGATAGCATCTCGTTTCAAGCAAAGCCTGGTTTGATCACAACGGTTATCGGTGCAAATGGTGCTGGCAAGAGCACCTTGCTTCGAACAATTTCTGGGCTAGAACGACCATCTAGCGGTTCAATTACGTGGTTTGATGAAGAGCTAACTCACAAGAGCGTAGAAGCAATCGTTAGAAGTGGAATCTCCCAAGTCCCTGAAGGGCATGCCGTTATTTCGCAATTAAGCGTTGCTGAAAATATTGAGCTCGGTGGCCTCTTTCGGAAGCGAATTGCACGAGGGGATTTAACAATCGCTACAAAAGAAGTTTACGAACTCTTTCCAATTCTCTTTGAACGACGGAATGAACCAGCAGGATCATTGTCGGGTGGCGAACGACAGATGTTGGCGATTAGTCGGGCCTTAGTTTCACGTCCGAAGTTGTTGTTATTAGATGAGCCTTCACTTGGTTTAGCGCCACTGATAGCCGCTCAAATAATTAGCATCATCAATGAATTATGTAGATCAACTGGTTTAACGGTTTTGCTCGTTGAACAGAATGCAAATACCGCTCTTGCCGTTGCGGACCACGGAATTTTATTAGCCCTTGGAAAAGTTGTTGCAGATCTGCCCGCTAAGGAAATGGCCGCCGATTCATCGCTTCGAGCTGCTTACTTGGGGTACTAGATGACGCCATTCTTAACCGCCTTCTTCTCTGGTACGGCGCAGGGTGCAATCTATGCACTTGTATCACTTGGCTTAGTTTTAGTTTGGCGCAGCGCAGGAGTAGTTAATTTTGCGCAAATGGGTCAAGCGATGTTCACGACTTATATTGCATCACAGTTAATCCAGAATAATTACTCATATTGGAGCGCCTTTTTAATCGCCCTAATTAGTGGGGCAGCCCTTGGCGCTCTAGTTGATCTTGGATTAATGCGGCCACTTACATCGCGGAAAAATTCCCAATTGTTAAATAGCCAATCAATGAGAACAACGATTCCAGTTATTGCCTCACTTGGAATTCTCGGAGTTTTAAAGGCCCTTGCTGGAATTTTCTGGGCGGGTGAAGAGCGAGGCTTTCCATCGCCAGTCGCGCCAAATGCGATAAAAATAGGTGACACTAGCCTTGCAATTACCGGCTTTGATCTCTTTGTAATTGGAACCGTATTCCTAACTTTAGTTTTAACAACAATCTTCTTTACAAAAACTGGAATGGGACTTGCCATGCGGGCAAGTGCACTCAACCCAGAAGTAACCCGTTTAAGTGGAATTAAAGTTGGTTCGGTTCGTACTTTGGGTTGGGCGATATCTGGAATTGCCTCTTCTCTTGCGGGGCTGCTAGTAACACCACGGACAAATCTCTCACCAAATACTTTAGATTTACTATTAATTATTGGTTTCACAGCCGCCGTTGTTGGTGGACTTTCAAGTCTTGCCGGGTCAGTACTTGGCGGATTTATTTTGGGATATGTAATCTCATTCGTAAATGTTTATAGCGCCCCAGAAAATGTATTTATCGCGATTCTAGCCTTCTTGTTACTAGCTCTTTTCCTTAGGCCGCAAGGAATTCTTGGCAGCAAAGAGGTGCGAAGTGTCTAAAGTTAAAACTCATAAAGTAATTGGGCTGCGCAGCACACTGTTGTCACTAGTCTTATTCCTCTTCTTTATTCTGCTAAGCAACCAATTCGAGCCATATAACCAATCACAACTAGCAAATATTGCGATGCTCTTGATTGCAGTTCTTTCGATTACCTTATTGACTGGCGCATCTGGTCAAATTTCACTTGGTCAAGGTGCAATCATGGCTGTTGGTGGATATAGCTCTGCCTTACTAGTCACTCGCCTTGGACTGTCAATGTGGCTCGCATTTATCTTGGCAATATTTGTATCTGCGCTATTTGGTTTATTTCTTGGACTTGCTGCTGCAAGGCTAAGCGGGCCATATTTGGCAGGAACAACATTGGTTATGGCTCTTGCAATTCCATCAATCGCAGTCCGATTCGAAACTTTCTTTAGTGGAGATGTTGGATTAAGTGTCGATTACGGGATGCCCCCTGAATGGTTAACTAAATTAATTGGCGAAGTAAGTATTGAAGAGTGGTCTCTTTATGTTGTTCTACCATTTACTGCTGTTGCGCTATTCGCAGTTTTAAACCTTTCAAATACCAGAATCGGCCGAACTTGGCGCGCGGTTCGTGACAATGAAGTCGCTGCATCACTTGCTGGAATTAATATCGGACGAACAAAGGTAATTGTTTTTGTTTGCGCATCGGGGTTAGCAGGATTGGCTGGTGCGCTTTATGGTTTTCGCGGACTTGTTGCACCGAGTGTTTATCCAACCGATCTCTCTCTAACTCTTCTGACCGCTGCAGTAATCGGTGGCTTGCGCTCTATCGGTGGCGCAATTTTTGGAACTTTCGTAATTGTTTTTCTGCCAGATCTAATTGAAAAAGTGACGAATAATTTAGCGATTCCAGAAACGGTTGGCATCTACCTACCTGCGCTAGCGATTGGCCTACTGCTTCTTTTAACTGTCATCCTCAATCCCCGAGGGGCGGCTGGAGCGTTAGAACACCTCCGCCACAAGAAAAAGCACTAATCTGCTAATTCGCTCCACCTCTAGGACCTCTGAGCGTAAAAGTTTCGCGATTGTTATAAATATCGACCAGCATGGCTATTCACTTAGGCGTAACTCACGGTTAATCTTTGGGCAGATTCGGACGCACCCGTCCGGTTCCCATGGGCCGAGCTTCTCGGTTCCTTGGCAAGAGTGCAGTAGAAAGAGTGAATGCAGTGAATCTTCGCAAACCTCTGATTCTCACCGTAGTCGCATCAGCGCTGGTGGGGTCTCTAGCAATAAGCAGCATTTCGGCATCTGCCGCCAGCGATCCAGGGGTTTCATCCTCTGAAATCGTACTAGGCATGCAATTGCCACAAACCGGAGCAGCAAGCCCTGGTTATAACAAGGTAGATGACGCAGCACGCGCCTACTTTGATTATGTTAATTCAAAGGGTGGCGTCAATGGCCGCAGCATCAAGCTTGTAGTTAAAGATGATACCTACAAGGCGGGGCTAACAATCAGCACTGCTTCCAAATTAATTAACGAAGATAAGATTTTTGCATTCTTTGGATCAATTGGAACTCAAACCCACGTTTCAATCATCAAAGATATCAACCGTCGCAAGATTCCAGATATCTTTGTAAACAGTGGCTATAGCGGTTTCTATACTGATCCTAAGAAGTATCCAACAACATTTGGTGGTCTCGGTACTTATACCGTTGAAGCTAAAATTCTTGGAAAGTATCTCAAGGAAAAGTACGCTGATAAGAAGATTGGTATTTTGTATCAATCAGATGACTTCGGCCGAAATGCTCTTGCTGGATTTACTGCAGCAGGACTCAAATTTGAGGCTAAGAAAACTTCAGCATCATTCGTTGCCGGAACTCAAGGTTCAATCGGCCTTGCCAGCCAACTCTCACAGCTGAAAGCTAATGGCGTTGATATCGTTATTATCGCGGCCGTTTCTTCTGCTACAGCCGTTGCTTATGCGACAGCCAGTGCTATTGCTTATAAGCCAACTAAGTGGGCAGTAATAAGCGTTGGCGCAGATGCGACAACATTCCAGACAATTCTTGGCTCAAAGGGCGTACCTGCAGCAACAAGTGCAGCGATGCTTGCTGGAACAATTTCAGCATCACATGCTCCTGCTCCTGGAGATGCAACTGATGAATATGTCACCGCATTTAAGAAGATCAATGATGACTTCAATAAGGGCGCAGATAAGCGTTGGGATAACAATGTGATGCAAGGTATGAATATTGCTTACCTTGCTACTTCTGCACTCATGGGAGTTGGAAAAGATTTAACCCGCGCAAAGTTGATTGCCTACCTTGAGAACAATGGTTCAAAGTTAAGCAGCGCAGCATTTGCACCACTTGGTTATTCAAAGTCCACTCATGAGGCCTTCACTGGTTTCTGGCTTGGGGAATATGACGCCACAACACTTCTTGCACCAATTGATGGAAAGCGCGTTGTTTACACAACCGATTCCGGATCTGGCGCAGTAACTATTTCCGACTACAAGCGTCCAGCTATTGCTGCTGATGCGCTTCCAAAGGTTGCGTGAGGATAAAATGAAATCTAAAAAACTAAAAGTATCCATTTCTGCAGTAGCAGTTGCATCTCTCATCTCGGGTTTGGTCCTTGTTGGAACAGCTTCAGCTGCGACTGAAACATGTAAAGTGGGAGCAGTGGCTGGCAATACAGTTTCAACTAATGCAAAGTTCACAGTTCAAAATGTGGAAACCTGTGATGGAAAGTTGGCCAACGGTGCGGCATATCGCACTTTGAAGCCAAGTAATTTTGGCGGAACAATGTTCTTTTATGTTCACGGCTTTAGACCATCATTCCCATATCCTGGCTACACACCGCCAACTGGCGTAGAGGAAGTTTCTCCATATAGCGCCAACACCAAATCGGATATCACAGCACAAATGCTGAGAGCCGGTTACGGAATTGCGACTTGGGACCGAGTTTCTGCAAATGGCATGCATGGCTGGAACGTGGATGACAGTGTTTCCATGCTGAAAGAGCTTGTCCAAAAGACAAATACTAAGTACACCGATATTAATAAAACTGTCGTTTATGGTTCTTCTGGCGGCGGTCCAGTCATTCAAAAGTTTGGCGAGAGCAACCCAACACTTGTTAATTCAATGGGAACGTTTGCTGGGTTAACTGCTGTTGGTAACTCACTCCAATCCGCTTGTGACCTCTTCTATGTTCTGAGCGTTTTCGCTGACCCCACCATTAAAGGTTGTGCAGCATTTGGAGTAAGTAAAGGTGTTCCTGGGCATATGGCTGGGCTTGCCGAATTAGGTAAGGCTGGAGCTTTGCTTACTGCTTGGAGTAAGAATTTAGGTTCTCCAGAACTTCTGCACCCAGCACCGCTAGTTGGTTCTGGAATTCCACAACGCTCTGCACTTCTTCTGGCTGGTCTACTAGTTGGATTACCAACGAAGAGCGCTCACATGGATGGTATTTCAACGAGTGCAGTAGTTCCAGAACAGAGCATCAACGCAACAATCGCTGTCTTGGAAAATACTCTTGAAGCGCTTGCGACAGGAACTCTAGCCGGACAGGCTATCGGTGAATTAACTGGTCCTGGTTTCTATGACAATACGAAAACTGATTACTCAGCACTTCTTTCTGAAGAAGATTCCGGACGATTCAATCTTGGATTGTCGGGAGATGACGCAATCGCCGCAATGCTCAGTGTCCTAAAAGCGGCACCAAGGATTAAGGGCGATCCTGCTGCTGTTGCTAAATTAGCTGTGCAAGACAAAGTAACTTATAAGACACCTGTACCTGCAATTCTGCTCTCTAACGAAGCAGATCGCTTGGTGTTTGTTGGCAACACGGTTCTATATACCGATCGTGTAACTGCGGTATATAAAGCAAAACTTGCACAATTTGAAGCGCAACTAGCAGCAGGAACTGTGAAAATGAAGCGACCAACTCTCGGAGCGGTTGCTTTATATGCACTTACGCCTGAAACGTATACAACGTTCACAAGTACTGGCTTGCCGGATCTCACTGGTCCTAAGGCAGTATCTGGAATTGATCATCAATCCTTCACTCAGGAACAGATGTTCACATGGGTACGTTTACTAGCAATGTCTGCAAAGAGTGGTCAAACTCCATCTGCGGGAACACTTGCTAGATATACAGCAAATACTCCTTATTTGAATACTGATCCTGACTTCAGGCCAGCAGAACTAAAACATAGCGACTGGTAAAAATTCAAAGAGCGGGGCTCGAGGTGGGTCCCGCTCTTTGTCGTCATTTTCCATTCCTAGTAGCCTGAACCGGTGAGTAAACAGATTCAACTTGATTCGATTGAAGCGATGCATAAGTTCGGTGCAGCTCTAGGCGCTCAACTTCAAGCCGGTGATTTGATTCTTCTTTCCGGCCCGCTTGGTGCTGGCAAAACAGCGCTAACTCAAGGCATAGGCAGCGCACTTGGAATTTTTGGAATCACATCTCCCACTTTTGTCATTTCACGTATTCATCCTGGAAAGATCCCATTAGTTCATGTCGATGCCTATCGATTGCAAGGTGAGGCACCTGCAATCTTTGATGATTTAGATTTAGAGAGTTATTTAGCTACGAGCATCACCGTTGTTGAATGGGGCGAAGGGCTAGCCGACCGACTTGCTGATCAGTATCTAGAAATAAAGATTGAATTTGGTGAGAGCGATGACCTGAGATTGGTTTCAATAGTTGGCCATGGCGAGCGTTTTGCAGGTTTCTCGGTATGAGCACATATTTACTTCTCGATACCTCAACTTCTCGCACGAGTGTTGTAGTAGTTAAGAATAACGAAGTTATTTTTAGTGAATATCACGACGGTGCTCTTTCACACGGGGAAACACTTCCCAAACTTGTGGCTGCAGCGCTAAAGGTTTCACCACAAATTGATGAAGTAATTGTTGGAATGGGTCCAGGTCCATTCACCGGACTTCGCGTTGGAATTTCATTCGCCCAAAGTTTTGCATTTGCTCGGGGTATTAAGTTGCAAGGCGTCTGCAGCCTTGATGCAATTGCAAGTCAATTTTCGGATAAAGATTTTGTCGTTGCGGTAGATGCGCGCCGCAAAGAAGTTTTCTACGCCAGATATACCGATGGTGTTCGGATTGGTGAACCAAATGTATGTCAACCTTCTCAACTTAATGCGCTACAAATTCCAATTTATGGTGAAGCACTAAATCAATTTCCAGATCCAAAAGCGTTTGTAGGAATAGCTGATTCAAATAAAACATATTTAGCGCCAATTTATGTGCGCAGACCAGATGCTTATCCAGCTCCTGTTGGTGTGAAATTTAGAGCAATGACCCAACTTGATTTGGTTCCAGCATTCGCAATTGAGAAAGCGGCATATGGCAAAGATGGTTGGTCTATGGCGCAATTTAAAGAGGAGTATCTAGGTAAGGATCGGATGTATGTTGCCGCAGAATTTGGTGGCGAATTAATTTCTTATGCCGGCGTATTTAATTTAGCCGGAGTTGCTGATGTCCTAACAATTACGGTTGCCGATGGGCATCGCCGCAAAGGCATCGGGCGCGAGCTCTTACGCCGATTGATCGACTGGTCCCGTACCCAAAAGTGTGAAGCGATAATGCTTGAAGTTCGCGTCGGCAATGAAGAGGCGATTCCGCTTTATACCTCATTCGGGTTTATCGAAATTTCGCGCCGTAAGGATTATTACGGTCCAGGCAAATCCGCAATTGTTATGCGCAAGGAGTTGAAATGAAGAACTCTGACGCTCTCGTTTTAGGTATTGAGACTTCGTGCGATGAAACTGCGGTTGGAATAGTTTCTGGTCGTAAATTATTAGCCAATGTAATTTCATCAAGCGTTGATGAACATGCCAGATTTGGTGGCGTTGTCCCCGAGATTGCAAGCCGTGCCCATCTTGAGGCTATGCCTAGCGTGATTAAACAAGCTTTAAGTGAGGCCAAAGTTTCTATTAAAGATATCGATGCCTTTGCGGTGACTGCGGGTCCAGGTTTAATTGGAGCGCTTCTAGTTGGAACATCAAGCGCATCAGGCCTTGCCCTCGCGATGGCTAAACCACTTTATGGAGTTAATCATTTATCAGCCCACATCGCAGTTGATTCCCTTAATTCGGATCACAAATTAGATCCAGCAATTGCGTTATTGGTTAGCGGTGGCCACAGTTCAATCTTGCAGGTAAATGATTTAACCAGTGATGTAATAACTCTAGGTTCAACTATCGATGATGCTGCTGGCGAGGCCTTCGATAAAATCGCAAGAATTTTGGAACTTGGTTTTCCTGGTGGCCCCGCAATTGATCTTGATGCTAAATCCGGTGATCGCAGCGCAATTGAATTTCCACGAGGTCTGACACTTGCTCGCGATTTAGTTGAACATAAATATGATTTCTCATTCTCTGGCTTAAAAACTGCAGTATCAAGATATTTAGCTAAGACCCCCGAATTTATCCGCGCTGATGTTTCGGCTTCGTTTCAAGAAGCGGTAGTAGATGTGCTTTTGGCTAAGGCGATCGGGGCGGCGAAAGAGGTTGGGATTGATACTTTGATAATTGCTGGCGGGGTAGCGGCAAATAGCAGGCTTCGGGCCTTGGCCCAAGAGCGGGCCGATAAGGCCGGAATTCAACTACGAATTCCACCAATGAATCTATGTACCGATAACGGAGCCATGGTTGCAGCTATCGGTTCTCTGGCTGTAGCAAAGGGTTTAAGGCCCTCTGAGCTCGGATTTGAGGCTAATTCCAGCTCAGGTATTGCCAATCCCATATTTTGACGCCTAGCCAGCCCTGCTTTAGAGTTTGCGTTAGCACTCGAAGGGTGAGTCTGCTAATTTGAGTAGAGCCCATTAAACAAGTCAAACATGAAGGAGCAATCATGGCCGTAACCATCAAGCCGCTTGAAGATCGCCTAGTTGTAAAGGCAAATGAAGCCGAGCAAACAACAGCATCAGGTTTAGTAATTCCAGATACCGCAAAAGAGAAGCCACAAGAGGGCACTGTTATTGCAGTTGGTCCAGGTCGTTTCGATGATGGCGTGCGCACACCAATGGATGTAAAAGTTGGCGATGTAGTTCTTTACAGCAAGTACGGCGGAACTGAAGTTAAGTACAACAACGAGGAATACCTTGTTCTTTCAGCTCGCGATGTACTAGCAATTATTGAAAAGAAGTAATAACACATGGGTAAAACTTTAAGTTTTGATGAAGAGGCTCGTCGTGCGATGGAGCGCGGTGTCAATATTCTTGCTGACACTGTAAAAGTAACACTTGGACCTAAGGGTCGTAACGTTGTTATTGCAAAGTCATATGGTGCACCACTAATTACAAATGATGGCGTAACAATCGCCAAGGAGATTGAACTCTCTGATCCAGCCGAGAACATGGGCGCTCAACTTGTAAAGCAAGTTGCAGAAAAGACCAATGACGTCGCTGGTGATGGCACAACAACTGCAACCGTTCTTGCTCAGGCAATGGTTAAGGAAGGTCTTCGTAACCTTGCTGCCGGTGCCCAACCAATGGATATCAAGGTTGGTATCGAAGCTGCAGTTAAGGCAGTTTCTGATGAGCTAAAGAAGAATTCCACTGCAGTAAGTGGCAAGTCTCAGATTGCAGATGTTGCAACTATTTCAGCCCAAGATAAAGCTATTGGTGACCTCATCGCAGAAGCGATGGATAAGGTCGGCAAAGATGGCGTAATCACCGTTGAAGAATCTTCAACAACTGGTCTCGAACTCGATTTCACCGAGGGAATGCAATTCGATAAGGGTTACATCTCGCCTTACTTCGTAACGGATTCCGATCGCATGGAGACTGTTCTAGAAGATGCCTATGTTCTTATCTCAGGCGGCAAGATTTCGGCACTAGCTGAAATCCTTCCAATCTTGGAGAAGGTTTCCCAAGCTGGAAAGCCACTATTGATTATCGCTGAAGATGTTGAAGGCGAAGCGCTTTCAACGTTAGTGGTAAACCGTATGCGCGGAACCTTTACCTCAGCCGCTGTTAAGGCCCCAGGCTTTGGCGATCGCCGTAAGGCAATGTTGCAAGACATTGCGATTCTTACTGGTGGCCAAGTTATTACAGCCGAAGTTGGCTTAAAGCTTGAGCAAGTAACTGTTGATCTTCTTGGTCGCGCTCGCCGTGTTGTAATCACAAAGGACAACACAACCATCGTTGATGGCGCAGGCGATAAGGCTCAAGTTGCAGCACGAGTTCAAGAGATTCGTAATGAACTTGAAAATACTGATTCCGACTGGGATCGTGAAAAGCTACAAGAGCGCGTTGCAAAACTCGCAGGTGGCGTTTGCATTATTAAAGTCGGCGCACATACTGAAGTTGAATTGAAAGAGAAGAAGCACCGTCTTGAAGATGCGATCTCTGCAACTCGCGCAGCAGTCGAAGAAGGAATTGTTGTTGGTGGTGGGGCTGCGCTAGTACACGCGGCATCAGCGCTCGATAAAGATCTTGGCCTCGAAGGTGATCAGGCAGTCGGTGTTCGCTTAGTTCGCAAAGCTTGTGATGAACCACTTCGCTGGATTGCTGAAAACGCAGGCCACGAAGGTTATGTTGTTGTTGCAAAGGTTCGAACAATGAAGCCTAATGAAGGCTTCAACGCTGCAACTGAAGTTTACGAAGATCTTGTAAAGGTCGGCGTAATCGATCCAGTCAAGGTAACTCGTTCTGCCCTTGCAAATGCGGCATCAATCGCTGCAATGTTTATCACGACTGAAGCGCTCGTATTCGAGACTCCAGAAAATAAGAAGGAAGAAGCTGGCGGAAGTGGCCATAGCCATGGACCTGGCGGACATGGCCATTAATTAGTCACTAATTAACGCTTAAATTTAAGGCCCCAAACTTTCATTAGTGTGGGGCCTTATTTATTGGTTTAATAAGCACATGGCAAATTCCCCAATGATGACGCTGAGCATTGATTGCGGCGGACTTAGTATCAAGGCTTCGGTGCTTGATGAAGATGGAACGATGCACGCTCCTGCAATCGCAGTGCCAACTCCATATCCACTTACGCCAATGGATCTGATTAACGTCTTTAAAGAAATTGCTTCAAAGTTACCAAAGGCTGATCGAATCACTGTTGGCTTCCCGGGAATGGTTCGCCACGGAGTTGTTGTAAATACCCCGCATTACGTAAATGTAAAAGGGCCTCGCACAAGAGTTGATCCAGAGTTGTTCTATGCCTGGAAGGGTTTAGATTTTAGAAGCCTGGTCCAAGAAACTTTTAGCCTTCCAACCTTGATGTTAAATGATGCTGAAGTCCATGGCGCTGGCGTTGTTGCTGGCTCTGGCTTTGAAGTTGTTTTAACCCTCGGAACTGGACTTGGTTGCGCAGTATTTGATGGTGGAAAGCTTGCACCACATATTGAACTTTCACATGCTCCAATTCGTCGCTCAACTATTTACGATGAGTGGATTGGTGAACATGAGCGACGCAGACTAGGTGATTCATTCTGGTCTCGCCGAATTCGCGCAATGGTTACAGATTTACGTCCAGTGTTTCATTGGGACCGACTCTATTTAGGCGGCGGAAATGCTCGCCGAATTCGTCCTGAAGTTTTAGAACTTATCGGTGATGATGTTGTAATTGTTCCTAATGCGGCCGGAATTGTTGGCGGCGTGCGGGCATGGAATTTAACTCGCGTTTAAAAGGTGGCACTTTGAATAGAGGAGTTTATTCTGTAATCCAAACCCCATTGGATAGCCATGATGAAATTGATGAGAAGGTTTTCGAAGCCGAGATTAACTGGTTGATTAAATGTGGTGTCAAAGGTTTAGTACTTGCAATGGTTTCAGAAGTGATGCGATTTAGTGCAGCCGAGCGTCGCAAGCAATGGCAGATAGTTCTTCGCATACTTGATGGACGCTTGCCACTAATCGTTAGTGTTGGTGGCGAGAGCACTGCAATCGCAGTTCAATTGGCAAGAGCTGCAGAAGCAGATGGCGCAAGTGCGCTAATAGCTACTCCACCTGCTTCATTCCCGGCGACCTCATCTGAAATCTATTCTTATTACTCCACAATAATTGAGGCAGTACAGATTCCATTAATTGTTCAGGATGCAAGTAATTACATGGGTCAACCACTTGAACTTGAGTTATATGGAAAGTTACTTGAGAAATATGGCAATACCCGTGTGCAGTTCAAGCCAGAAGCAAAGCCAGTTAAAGACCGTATGGCGGCGCTACAAGAAATTGCCGGCGGTGAAGCGAAAGTTTATGAGGGCCAGAGTGGATTGGATCTGTTAGATACGCACCCACTTGGGCTTGTTGGAACAATGCCAGGTGCAGAAATTCCTTGGGCAATTATTGCGCTTTGGGACGCCTTGGAAGCTAAAGATTTTGTACGTGCTACTGCAATCCATGCCTGTGTTAAAAAATTAGTTGCATTTCAACCAACCATTGATGCCTATGTCGCAGTTGAAAAATACCTATTAGTAAAACAAGGAATCTTTACTTCAAGTCGCCAGCGAGGGCCAGTTAGCACAACTCTGAGCGATCAAACCAAGAATGAGATTGATCTGGTATTCAACGAGCTACTAAAAGTTGTTGGAAGTTAAGTTCAAAACTATATTTCAAATAATATTAAGAAGCGGTAGAGAAAGTACCTTCATTAGCGATCTCGTTACGGTTCAAGATTGCTAAGCGATCTTCTTCAGTTAAACCGCCCCAAATTCCATATGGCTCAGCCAAAATAAGAGCTTGTTTTCTACATGCTTGCAAAACTGGACATGATGCACAAACAGCCTTTGCGGCATTCTCGCGATTCTTGCGGCGAGGTCCACGTTCGCCATCTGTATAGAAGAACATCTCAGTTGGAAGCTCACGACATGCAGCAGATTCTTGCCATTCCCAGTCAGAAGCGATTGGTCTTGGCTGTATTTGCGTTGTCATTTGGGCTCCTGTTCAGGTGAAGCTTGCTAGCATCAATACTACAATCGCGCCATAGGTTGTTCAAGTATCTGGGGGCTTTTGTTGCGAAATTGAGGCGTTTCAGGTGGCGTGACTCACAACTAATCAGGAGAATTGCTTAATGATGAGCACTCGGGAGCCTGTAGATCCAAATGAATTACTGACGGTCGCAGCCGTAGCCCGAAAGCTTGGGGTATCGCCATCAACTCTTCGCACTTGGGACCGTAGGTATGGCTTAGGTCCTAGTAGTCACAATGTAGGTACACATCGCAGATATTCCAAAACTGACTTAATTAGATTAACGTCAATGGTGCGCCTAATTGTTGCTGGAGTAGCTCCAAAAGATGCAGCCTTAAAAGCGCTAAAACTAAATGTGCATGGAAGTAAGCAGGCCATTGAAAAAGTTTTTCGGGTACCAGAAAACCAAGCAGATCTAGTAACTCTGCTCCATCGCTCGGCTATGAAATTTAATCAGGCACAAATCGAAAAACTCATCAGGAAATCGATTGCAGATATTGGAGTGGAAGCCACTTGGCTTGAAGTCTTATCTCCACTGTTGATTGAAGTTGGAGAAGTATGGGTTCGTACCGGAAATGGAATTGAAGTCGAACATTTTCTGAGTGAGATACTTAAAAAGATTTTAAGGGAGAACACTGGAAAGATTGATAAGCCTAGGAATTCGCGGCCGGTATTGCTCGCATGTGTCGAAAATGAATTGCATTCACTCGCTCTTAATGCGCTTGCTGCAGTCTTAGCTGAAGCCAGGATTGAATGTATTTTTCTCGGTGCCAGAACGCCACAAATCGCGCTTAATCAAGTTGTAATTAAATCTGCGCCGCCGGTAATCTTTCTCTGGGCTCAATCAAGTGAAAATGTAGACCACGCTTATGTCAAAGAGCTTCCAACAATCCGGCCAGCGCCAAAAGTTCTTTTAGGTGGACCTGGTTGGAAAGCTGCAAAAGGAAAATTATTAAGCCGAGCGGTAATTACTGAAGGCTTAGCTGAAGCCCGGGAGCAGATTTTGCAGGCCTTAGCCGTTTAACGGCGGATAAATCAGCTATTTTGTTTGACTAGACTTGCCCAATGCTTGAAGGCGCTCGCGACAAAGTCGTAATGCTCGGACTCACTTACGATGACGTCCTTCTACTTCCCGACGCTTCCGATGTGGTACCAAGTGAGGTCGATACCAAGACCCGACTTACTAGAAAGATTCTCTTAGATATTCCCTTGGTTTCTTCAGCGATGGACACCGTAACTGAATCGCCAATGGCAATCGCTATGGCCAAAGCCGGTGGCATCGGAATAATTCACCGAAATTTACCGATCGAAGATCAAGTTAAGAACATTAAAGCTGTGAAAGCCCACGGAATAGTTGGCGCCGCAGTTGGTGTTGGTGACGATGGTTTTGCTCGAGCGTCGGCGCTGATTGAAGCTGGTGTTGATGTTGTAGTTGTAGATACCGCACATGGACATCACCGCGCAGTATTAGATGCAATTGCCCGAATCAAAAAAGAATTTCCAGAGATTCAAATTATTGGTGGCAATGTTGCAACTCGTGCTGGTGCACAAGCGCTTATTAATGCCGGTGCAGATGCGGTAAAAGTAGGCGTTGGTCCTGGATCTATTTGTACAACCCGAGTTGTTGCTGGCGTAGGAGTTCCACAAATTACTGCAATCATGGAGGCCCATAAAGCTTGCGTTAAAGCCGACATTCCATTAATTGCAGATGGTGGTTTGCAATATTCTGGCGATATCGCAAAAGCAATTGTTGCTGGTGCCGATTCCGTAATGCTCGGCTCGCTTCTTGCGGGTTGCGATGAATCTCCAGGTGAACTTGTTGAAATTGATGGCAAAAAATATAAGGCTTATCGCGGAATGGGCTCACTCGGAGCGATGCAATCTCGTGGCGAAAAAAAATCTTATTCTAAGGATCGCTATATGCAAGATGATGTTCTTGCTGAAGATAAATTAGTTCCAGAAGGTATTGAAGGCAGAGTTGCATATCGCGGCCCGGTTGCCGAAATGGTTCACCAATTAGTTGGTGGATTGCGTTCTGGGATGGGCTATGCAGGTTCACCAACCATTGCTGATTTGCAGCAAAACGGCCAGCTAATTCAGATAACTTCAGCGGGGCTTCAAGAGAGCCATCCACATGATGTTTTACATGTTGCAGATGCACCTAACTACACCGGAAAAGGAAAGTAGCCATGAACGAAATTGAAATTGGGCCAGGAAAACGTGCTCGAGTTGGCTATTCATTTGATGACATCGCAATAGTTCCAAGCCGCCGTACTCGCGACCCAGAAGAGGTTTCAATCAACTGGCAGATCGATGCTTATAAGTTCTCACTTCCCATGATGGCCGCTCCGATGGACTCTGTTGTTTCACCAGATACCGCAATCGCAATTGGAAAGCTTGGTGGACTTGGCGTTTTAAACCTTGAAGGACTTTGGACTAGACACGAAGATCCGAGAATCCCACTTGGCGAAATCGCATCAATGCCACAAGAAAAAGCGATTCGCAGAATGCAGGAACTTTATTCACTACCAATTCGTCCAGAACTTATTAAGGAGCGCATTGCCCAAATTCGCGCATCAGGTGTGACTGTTGCTGCTGCGCTTTCACCACAACGAACAGCGGAGCATGCAAAGGCTGTTATCGATGCGGGTGTAGATATTTTTGTTATCCGCGGAACAACTGTTAGCGCGGAACATGTTTCAACTGAAATTGCGCCATTAAACTTAAAGAAATTTATTTATGAATTAGATGTTCCAGTAATTGTTGGTGGCTGTGCCACTGGTACTGGCGCTCTTCACTTAATGCGCGCTGGCGCAGCCGGAGTACTTGTTGGGTTTGGTGGCGGTGCCGCGCACACAACTCGTTCGGTATTAGGAATTGCAGTACCAATGGCATCTGCTGTTGCAGAAGTTACATCTGCTCGTCGTGATTACATGGATGAATCTGGTGGTCGTTTTGTTCACGTTATCGCTGATGGTTCAGTTGGAAAATCTGGCGACATTGCAAAAGCAATTGCTTGCGGCGCCGATGCTGTCATGATGGGCTCGCCACTTGCGAAAGCAGTTGAATCACCGGGCAAAGGTTGGCATTGGGGTTCTGAAGCGCACCACACAGAATTACCACGCGGTGACAGAGTTCAAGTTGGCACTGTCGGAACTTTGGAAGAGATACTCGTTGGCCCATCTCACCTTGCAGATGGAAGTATGAATTTATTCGGTGCACTGCGACGTGCGATGGCTACATCTGGTTACTCAGATCTAAAAGAGTTCCAGCGCGTTGAAGTTGTTATCGATCGTGTCTAATACCAAAACTCAAGAGCTGGTACTAGTCGTTGATTTTGGGGCGCAATACGCCCAATTGATTGCTCGCCGGGTTCGTCAAGCCCAGGTTTATTCCGAGATAGTTCCATCTTCAATGTCCATTGCAAAAATGTTAGAAAAAAATCCGGTTGCCATAATTTTATCTGGCGGCCCATCAAGCGTTTATGAGCCTGGCGCACCAACGCTAGATGCAAAGATTTTTGAAGCGGGAATCCCAATTTTTGGAATTTGTTATGGTTTTCAACTTATGGCATCAGCACTTGGGGGAGTTGTAACCCAAACAGGTAAATCAGAATTTGGCCGAACTACTCTTTCACATAGTTCAAATTCGAAATTACTTCATGGCCTGCCTAAAGAATTTAGCGTTTGGATGAGCCATGGTGACAGCGTTACAACAGCGCCAACCGGGTTTACCTCAACGGCCCAAACTTCCGATACGCCAATTGTTGCCTTCGAAAGAGGCGATGCAAAATTTGCTGGTGTGCAATTCCATCCCGAAGTTCTGCACTCCGAAAATGGGCAAGAAGTTTTGCGTCGTTGGTTAATAGACATCGTCGGATGTAAACCAACTTGGAATTCCGAGAATATTGTCACAACCGAAGTCGAAAAAGTTAAGGAACTTGTCGGTAAGGGCCGAGTGCTTTGTGGCTTATCTGGGGGCGTTGACTCTGCAGTTGCTGCAGCGATTGTGCAGAAAGCAGTTGGCTCACAACTCACCTGCGTCTTTGTTGATCACGGATTACTTCGTGAAGGCGAAGCAGAACAAGTAGAACGCGATTTTGTTGCATCTACCGGCGTCACTCTAAAAGTTGTCGATGCTAAAGAGCGCTTCCTAAAAGCACTTGCAGGAGTTACTGATCCAGAAACAAAGCGAAAGATAATTGGCACGGAATTTATTAGAGTTTTCGAGGCAGCTGCTCGAGAAATATCAGCTACCGAACCAATTGATTTCTTAGTACAAGGAACTTTATATCCTGATGTTGTTGAATCTGGTGGCGGCGAAGGTGCAGCAAATATTAAATCGCACCATAACGTTGGTGGCCTGCCAGATGATCTGCAATTTAAATTAATCGAACCACTTCGTACACTTTTTAAAGATGAAGTTCGATATGCCGGATTATCAATGGGACTTCCAGAGGAAATTATTTGGCGTCAACCATTCCCAGGACCGGGCCTTGCAATTCGAATAGTTGGCGAAGTGACTGAGAATAACCTTAGAATATTACGAAAAGCTGATGCAATTGCCCGAATTGAATTGCGTAATGCAGATTTAGATCGGATAATTTGGCAATGTCCAGTTGTTTTATTAGCTGATGTAAGAAGTGTTGGAGTGCAAGGAGATGGCCGAACTTATGGTCATCCAATTGTTCTTCGGCCAGTTTCATCAGAAGATGCAATGACTGCAGATTGGAGTCGGATCCCATACGAAGTATTGGAGAAGATTTCTACGCGAATTACAAATGAAGTCCGAGAAGTGAATCGAGTGGTTCTAGATGTAACATCTAAACCGCCCGGAACTATTGAGTGGGAGTGATCTAAATGAAACGTTCAACTGGTGTTGTGATTGTTACAATGTTGATCGCTTCTATTCTTATTGCCGCACCTGCAAATGCAGAAAAAAATAAGAAGATTAAGAAAGCCAGCCAGACCTCCTCGTTGCTTGCGCTCTGCAAAGACACTAAGGCTGTTGGGCACTCACCAATGCGGTTGCCAGTTCCTTCGATCAAGAGACCGCATGTAAATAAGACAATTACTTTTAAAACTAATTGCGGTGAGATTCAGATTGCTGCAGATGGCGTTAATGCACCGCTAACCGTTATCTCAATGAGTTACCTGGCTAATAAGGGTTACTTTGATGATTCACCTTGCCATCGCATAACTACTTCCGGAATTTTTGTTCTCCAGTGTGGCGATCCAACTGCGTCAGGTTCAGGTGGACCGGCCTGGCAAGTTCCAGATGAGAATCTTCCTACGGGAACCGGAAATATTTATCCAGCAGGATCTGTTGCAATGGCAAACTCTGGGGCCAATACGAATGGCAGCCAATTCTTTATTGTTTATGATGACAATTCACAGCTCGGCCCAAATTACACACTGTGGGGCAGAGTAATTAAAGGCTTAAACATTGTGAAAGCGGTAGCGGCGCTTGGATCTGATAATTCAAACCCAGCAGGCGGTGGCGTTCCAAACCAAGCAATTACTATTGAACGTGCAAGTGCTCGCTAATTAATCGCTAGAAACTATTCTAAAAATTTCAGCAACTCTGCCATCAGCTAATCCATTCAACTTTGCATTTCGCTCGCCCCATTCGCGAACCATCTTCTCTAAATCAGGATTATGCGCAGTCTGACTTACATGGGCTTGCAGTGCGGCAATTTTCTTATCGAAAGTATCTGTTACATCCACAAAGTGGTCTGGAGTGTGATGAGACATTACCCAGACTTCGCGTACGCGCCAAGGTTCTAGACCTTCATCTTTTAAGAGATCTTCAAAAGCGAATGGGTTTCTAGCATCTGGATAGATGGCTTGAATAGCCGCTTCACCTGCAGCCATATGATCTGGATGGCTTGAAAACAAACGATCCCAATTTCGTTCCGGGCTCTGGATAAGTATTCGCTGTGGTTTAGTTTTTCGAATTTCACGAACTATCTGTTTACGTAACTCGATAGTTGGTACGAGCCAGCCATCGCGATGGTTTAAGAATTCAATATTTGTTACACCAAGAACTTTTCCGGCATCGCGCTGTTCCCGCTGGCGAATCTTTGGCATCTCTTCCCGCGGCACATCTGGATCTTCGCCACCTTGGTCGCCATTAGTACAAATGCAATATGAAACTTCGATCCCCTTCGCTGTCCATTGCGCAATCGTTCCAGCGGCCCCGAAATCTAGGTCATCAGGGTGAGCAGTAACTACGAGGACGCGTTCAATTTCGGAATCTTCTATAGGAGGCATTGGGCAATCTTAGAAGAACTTCAAGGATTATGTGAGTCGTTAGACTCCGACCTATGTCTGCTAAGTCACTAATCGATGGATTGAACCCACAACAGCAAGCTGCTGTTATTCATGAGGGTTCACCGCTATTAGTAGTGGCTGGTGCTGGTTCCGGGAAGACGCGAGTTTTAACGAGACGAATCGCATATTTATTGGGCCAACGCGGTGTAAACCCTTATGAGGTTCTGGCAATTACATTTACAAATAAAGCGGCTGCGGAAATGAAGGAACGAGTTGCAGACCTAGTCGGCGATCGTGCAAAATCAATGTGGGTTTCTACATTTCACTCTGCATGTGTTCGAATCTTGCGCCAAGAAGCGTCGAAAATTGGTTACTCAAACTCTTTCACAATTTATGATTCGTCAGATAGTTTGCGGCTCATAACTTTAGTCATGAAAGATATGAATCTAGATATAAAACGTTATGCACCAAGAGCTGTCGCTGGTCTGATTTCACAGGCCAAGAATGAACTTCAAGGCCCAGCTGATTTCGTGCAATCAGCTGATAACCAATTTAATGAAATTGTTGCAGAAGTATTTGCACATTATCAAAAGCGATTAGCCAGTGCGAATGCTATGGATTTTGATGATTTGATTGGCAGAACTGTTGAAATCTTGCAACGCTATCCCGAAAGCCGCCAACGTTATCGATCGCGTTTTCGCCATGTTTTAGTCGATGAGTATCAAGATACAAATCACGCACAATATATGTTGATTAAAGAGCTTGTTGGTACTGAAGGAGAGGGAATCCCGCTTGCCGAACTCTGCGTTGTTGGCGATGCAGATCAATCTATCTATGCCTTTCGTGGCGCAAATATTCGAAACATTCTGCAATTCGAAGCCGATTATCCAAGTGCTAAAACTATTCTTCTTGAACAAAATTATCGCTCAACCCAAAATATTCTGTCGGCAGCAAATGCCGTAATTTCAAATAACGAGGGGCGAAAGGCTAAGAATCTCTGGTCCGAATCTGGTTCTGGTTCAAAAATTATTGGTTACGTTGCTGAAAGTGAACACGATGAAGCCGACCATATAGTTTCGGAGATTGGCCGCCTGCGAAAAGAGAGCCTTTCGCAACCTGGTGATACCGCGATTTTCTACCGAACAAATGCCCAGTCTCGAGTATTTGAGGAAGTGTTCTTACGTTCAGCCATCCCATACAAAGTTGTTGGTGGAGTGCGCTTCTATGAGCGTAAAGAGGTAAAGGATTTCTTAGCCTATCTTCGAGTCTTAGTTAATTCCGAGGATGAAATTTCACTTCGCAGAATTATTAATACCCCAAAGCGCGGAATCGGTGATCGCGCCTTAGACACCGTCGATCTATTCGCTAAAGATTCTGGAATCTCATTTTGGAGCGCCCTTAATCGTGCCGCCGAAGTTCCAAGTATTCCAACTCGATCAATCGCCGCAATTAACGATTTCGTTCACCTAATCACTTCTCTAACATTCTTAGTCGAAGCTAAAACTCGGCCATCTGTAATTGCGCAAGCTGTCTTAGAACAATCAGGGTTGCTGCAAGAACTCGAGAATAGCGATGATCTGCAAGATGAATCACGTGTAGAGAATTTACAAGAATTGGTCTCTGTATCTGTTGAATATGAAGAGGGCGAAGTTGAAGAGGGCGAAGAAATTTCACTTCTAGGTTTTCTTGAGAACGTTTCACTCGTCGCAGATTCAGATCAAATTCCTGAAGGCGAAGATCACGGTGGCGTAGTAACGCTGATGACGCTCCACACTGCAAAAGGCTTGGAATTTCCGACGGTATTTCTAACTGGGATGGAAGAAGGAATATTTCCGCACTCTAGAACTTTGGGTGATCCAAAAGAAATAGAAGAGGAGCGCCGCCTGGCATACGTTGGATTAACTAGGGCGCGTACTCGGTTATTTATTTCGCGCTCTGAATATCGAAGTTCATGGGGCGCACCAACTTACAATCCAGCATCACGATTTCTTGCAGAAATTCCAGATGAGGTAATTGAATGGAACGAACGCGCTCCTGCGCCATCTAGGGCCAGTATTTTAAAGACATCACATTTCACTCCAGCCCCAAGAGCTACAGGGCGTAAAGCATCTTCAACAATGGTTTTGAACGTTGGAGATCGTGTGTCACATGACACATTTGGATTAGGCAGCGTTATTGCTGTCATCGGTGAAGGTGATCGCGCAGAAGCCACAATTAACTTCGGTTCACTCGGGGAAAAGCGGTTATTGCTGCGATATGCGCCGGTAGAGAAGCTCTAAATAAGCACTAAGATTTCGCTTATTCGCACGCGCAAAATTTAGTATTAATAACGAATGGGGTAACTAGTGGATCTCTTTGAGTATCAAGCTCGAGATCTTTTCGAATCACATAGCGTCCCAGTTTTAGGTGGCGCAGTTGCGTACACACCTGAGGAAGCCGAAGCTGCTGCAGAATCAATGGGCGGACGTGTGGTTGTTAAAGCACAGGTAAAAGTTGGTGGCCGAGGTAAAGCTGGTGGCGTGAAACTTGCGGAAAGTGCAAGTGATGCAAGAGCTAAAGCGGCAGCAATTCTTGGAATGGATATTAAAGGTCATACCGTTAATAAAGTAATGATTGCGCAAGCCGCACCAATTGAAGCGGAGTACTACTTAGCAATTTTGCTCGACCGTGCAAATCGCAATTTCCTAGTTATGGCTTCGGTCGCTGGCGGTATGGAGATTGAAGAAGTTGCCCATAAGACTCCAGAAAAATTAGCAAGAATTGGCATCGATCCAAATATCGGAATTTCAAAAGAGAAGGCACGTGAAATAGTTTTAGCTGGGCAATTCCCAGTTGATGTTGTGGATCAAGTTGTAGATGTATTGCTCAAGTTATGGGCAGCATTTGTAGCAGAAGATGCAACTCTCATGGAGATCAACCCACTTGTTAAAACAAGTGATGGAAAAGTTGTTGCACTAGATGGCAAGGTAACTTTGGATGACAGCGCAGACTTTAGACATCCCGGCCATGAAGCACTTATTGATCATGCTTCAGCAAATCCATTAGAGGCAGCAGCCAAAGCCAAGAATTTGAATTATGTAAAGCTCGATGGCCAGGTTGGAATTATTGGCAATGGCGCAGGACTTGTAATGAGCACGCTCGATGTCGTCGCTTATGCTGGTGAAAAATTCAGCGTTAAGCCAGCGAACTTCTTAGATATCGGCGGCGGTGCATCTGCTCAAGTAATGGCTGATGGTCTGGGAATTATTCTTGGTGACCCCGACGTTCGCAGCGTCTTTGTAAATGTCTTCGGCGGTATTACTGCTTGTGATGCCGTCGCAAATGGAATTGTTCAAGCCCTTGAAATGCTTGGCGATAAGGCAACTAAGCCAATCGTTGTTCGATTAGATGGAAACAACGTGCTTGAAGGACGTCGCATCTTGAACGAGGCAGCGCATCCACTTATTCAACAGGTTGACACTATGGATGGCGCCGCAGCGCGCGCCGCAGAATTGGCGGCAAAATAATGGCGATCTTTGTAAACGAAAATACCAAAGTTCTAGTTCAAGGAATGACTGGTTCGGAAGGTACAAAACATACTGCGCGAATGGCTAAGTCCGGAACAAAAATTGTAGGCGGTGTTACACCTGGCAAAGGCGGACAGAGTGTTGAGATTGAAGGCGTAACGCTTCCAGTATTTAATAACGTTACAGAAGCAGTCGCTGCAACAGGTGCAAACGCATCGGTTGTATTTGTTCCACCTAAGTTTGCGAAAGCAGCGGTCATTGATGCAATTGATGCAAAGTTGCCACTAGTAGTTGTAATTACTGAAGGAATTCCAGTTCATGATTCTGCAGCGTTCTATGCATATGCTGTTGCAAAAGGAACTACTCGTTTAGTTGGGCCAAACTGTCCAGGTTTAATAAGTCCTGGAAAATCTAATCTTGGAATTATTCCGGCAGACATAACAGGTCCAGGGCGAATCGGACTAGTTTCTAAATCTGGAACACTTACTTACCAAATGATGTATGAACTTCGTGACTTTGGAATCAGCACAGCAGTGGGAATCGGTGGCGATCCAATTATTGGTACAACTCATATCGATTGCTTGCGCGCATTCCAAGATGATCCAGATACTGATGCAATAGTCATGATTGGTGAAATTGGTGGCGATGCTGAGGAACGTGCCGCAGCATTTATTGCAGAGTATGTAACTAAACCAGTTGTTGGTTATGTCGCAGGATTCACTGCTCCCGAAGGAAAGACGATGGGACATGCTGGAGCGATTGTTTCTGGTTCATCCGGAACTGCTGCTGCTAAGCAGAGCGCACTTGAAGCTGTTGGCGTTAGCGTTGGCAAGACTCCAAGTGAAGCAGCGCAATTAATGCGCACTATTTTAAATAATAAAAAAGGTTAACTAACTTGGGCCGCATCCTGCTGGTTACTTTTCAACAGGCGCTGCGTAGTGTGGCTTTAACCTTATTCCCACTTAGTTTTATCGCGCTCTTTGCATGGTCTACGGCTGGCAGTACAACCGGAAATACCTCCGATCCAATCCGTGCCGCAATTTGGCTCTGGCTTGGTGGGCATTTAGTTCCATTTAAATTGGCGTTATCTTCAGGCTTCTCAAGTGGCGCTCTTACCTATCTTCCACTCGGTGCAGTTATTTTTCCTTGGCTTGCTATTCGGAGTGGTTATCGCCGAGCTAGTGAATACTTAAGCAATTCACGTGGCGCTAGATCTTTTATCGTTATTTGGTACACGTCAATCGCAACAATCGCGGCTTTACTTTCACAGAGCACAAATATTAAACCAAATATTATTCTGACACCGATTTTTGTTTTAATTATTTCGTTAAGTGCGACTATTGGATACCAAGCTAAATTCTTCGAGAGATTTAAGTTATTAGCTTATTCTTTCCTAGCCCTTTTAGGGCTTGTAATAATTCTTATAGCGATCTCATTGAGCACTCATTTCCAGATAGTGAAGTCTCTTGCAATAGTGATTCAACCAGGAATTATGGGTGGAATTCTCTTCACCCTCTTGCAACTTCTCTATCTTCCCAACATGGCTCTCGCTGGTATTTCATATCTATTTGGAACTGGATTTTCCTTAGGACTTGGCACTTTAATTTCACCAACAAATCTCGATATTAACTCGCTGCCCGCAATTCCTATATTAGGTGCTCTACCAACCTCAGAACATCCACTTCTCTTGATTACTCTAATTGCAGCGCTTGCAATAATTCTTATTAATCAGCTGGCAATCTTTCGAAAATTTGGCCCCTTTGAAGTTCGACAAGGCGAAGTCATTAAATCGGTAACTCCGTTATTGGGTGTGCTTATTGTGCTTTCGTATTTTGCTGGTGGAACACTTCTAACCCAGGATATGAATCCAGTCGGAATTACTTGGTGGAAGTTGCCGACTGTTTTTGCACTAATTCAATTAGTAGCGCTGATTTTTGGGTTATACCTGCCCAAGTTGGTAAAGAAAATTAAAGCTCATAAGAGCGAGCTTTAGATGAAGATAGTTTTACTAGCCTCCGGAAGCGGTTCCTTAGCCCAGGCAATCATCGATGCAAAAAGTGCTGGTGATTTGGATTTAGAAATTCTGGCTGTGGTTTCAGATCGAGATTCACAAGTTCTAGAACGTGCATCATCAGCAGGAATTAATACAAAGCACTTACCAATGACACCAGATCGAGAGTTCTGGGATACCCAGTTAGTTAATTATCTTTCTGACCTAAAGCCAGATTTGGTTGTCAGTGTTGGTTTTATGCGTATCTTGTCCAGAGGTTTTGTCGAAAAATTCCGAACTATAAATACGCACCCAGCTTTGTTGCCCAATTTCCCTGGCGCACACGGCGTAAGAGACGCGCTTACTGCGGGAGCTACCAAGACTGGTGCAACAGTGCACTGGGTTGATGCCGGCGTTGATACTGGCGCGATTATTGCCCAGGAGGAAGTCGAGATTCTGCCAGCAGATGATGAATCAACTCTGCACGAACGCATTAAGATTGTGGAACGAGCGCTCATAGTTGAGACCCTTAAAAACTTTATTATTAGCGGAATTCCAGGGCGGATTTAATGGATCGCAAGAAAATATCACGAGCACTTGTCAGTGTTTATGACAAGAGTGGTTTAGTTGAACTTGGTAAGAACCTGGAAAAACATGGTATTGAAATTCTTTCTACTGGTTCAACTGTTAAAACTTTGCGCGAAGCAGGAGTAAAAGTGATTCCAGTCGAGGAGTACACCGGCTTTCCTGAGATGCTTGGCGGACGCGTAAAAACGTTGCATCCCAGAATTCACGGTGGAATCTTGGCCGACCAAAGCGACCCAGAACATTTGGCACAACTAGCAGCCCAAGATATTGCGCCCTTTGATTTAATAGTTATAAATCTCTATCCATTTACGCAGACCATCGCAAGCGGTGCAAAATTTGAAGAATGCATTGAGCAAATTGATATTGGTGGGCCAAGTATGTTGCGTGGCGCTGCGAAGAATCACAAATCCGTCGCGGTTATTTCAGATCCATCGCAATATGGATTACTTAATGAAGCCTTAAATAGTGGTGGCTTTACACTACTAGAACGCCAGAAATTAGCGATGGCTACATTTCGCAAAACTGCTGAGTATGACATTGCTATTTCAGAGTGGTTGGGCAGCAAGTTAGAACAGGACGATTGGCGAGTAAAAGTTTGGAAGAAGATTGCAGATCTTAGATATGGTGAAAATCCACATCAAGATGCCACTGTTTTCTTAGATAGTTCTACGTCAGTTGCAACAACTGGAATAACAAGTGCCAAGCAACACCATGGCAAAGAGATGTCATTTAATAATTACACCGATGCTGACGCTGCGCTACGGGCTGCTTATGATCACAGCGAACCATGTGTTGCAATTATTAAACATGCAAATCCCTGTGGAATTGCAATCGCCAGTGATATCGCAACCGCCCATGCCGCAGCACATGCTTGCGATTCCGTCTCTGCCTTTGGGGGAGTTGTGGCCGCAAATCGCGCGGTATCAAAGAAGATGGCCCTAGCGCTAAGCGAAATATTTACTGAGGTTGTAGTAGCACCAGGATATGAAGATGGTGCAATTGATATTCTTTCAAAGAAACCATCAATCCGAATTCTAGAAATTTCTGATTATAAAATAGCTAAAGAAGAACTTCACCCAATCTCAGGTGGCGCGTTAATTCAGGAAACTGACCTTATAAATGTAGATGGTGATAGTTCCGCAAACTGGCAACAGGTATCAGGCGAAAAAGTAAGCGCAGAAGTAATGCGAGATTTAGAGTTTGCCTGGCGCAGTGTTCGCGCAGTTAAGAGCAATGCAATTCTTTTGGCTAAGAACGGTGCATCAGTCGGTGTCGGAATGGGCCAAGTAAATAGAGTTGATAGTGCGAAGCTTGCAATTGATCGCGCTGGAGATCGTGCCCAAGGTAGCGTCGCTGCAAGTGATGCGTTCTTCCCATTTGCTGATGGACTTCAAATTCTCATATCTGCAGGAGTCTCTGCTGTCGTCGCGCCAGGTGGAAGTGTGCGTGATGCTGAAGTAATTGAAGCTGCAAAGAGCGCTGGAGTACCTATGTTTTTCACCGGGGTTCGCCATTTTTCACATGCCTAACTCTTCTCGATAGGATTGCAATATGAGCGCAACAATTCTTGATGGTAAAGCCACTGCCACAATCATCAAAGAAGAGTTACGCCAAATCGTTTCAACTTTAGCGAAGAAGCCAGGGCTTGGGACTATCTTGGTCGGCGATGATCCAGGTTCACACTCTTACGTTGGCGGTAAACATAAAGATTGTGCCGAAGTTGGAATAAATTCAATTCGGATTGATCTACCTAATACTGCAAGTCAGAGCGATGTTCTAGCAGCGATCAAAGATTTAAATAACAGCAATGAATGCACAGGTTATATTATTCAACTTCCAGTTCCAAAGGGCATAAGTGCAAATCTCTTATTGGAAAGTATCGATCCAGCCAAAGATGCCGATGGTTTACATCCACTTAATTTAGGAAAATTAGTTATTGGCGAGAAAGCCCCACTGCCCTGTACGCCCCGTGGCATCTTGGAATTATTAAATCGCTATTCACTTTCAACCTCTGGAAAAGAAGTTGTAGTCATGGGACGTGGTTTAACGGTCGGACGTCCACTTGCGTTGTTGCTATCTCAAAAAGGTAGCGATGCCACCGTAACAATTACCCACACGAAAACTGTTGATGTAATTTCACATACCAAGCGTGCAGACATAATCGTTGCTGCAATTGGAAGCGCACACTTCTTGACTGCAGAGATGATTAAGCCAGGAGCAATCGTTTTAGATGTGGGTATTACTCGCACCGGGGCTGGTTTATTAGGAGATGTTCACCCAGATGTAGCAAAGATTGCATCAGCTATTGCACCAATGCCTGGTGGAGTTGGTCCAATGACTCGTGCAATGTTGCTCTCGAATGTTGTGGAAATGGCGAAACGAATTAAATGAAAATTGCTATCGATCGATTAAGGCTGGCAGCATTTGGGATAATCGTTTTCGGTGTTCTTCTTGGAATTTTCAACGTTGTCCGAACTGGAGCACTTCTCATCGCAATCGGGACTGGAGTAATAGCCATTACTAAATATTTACGCTCAAATCGCCACCGTAAGATTGAATTAATTCTCCCCGTCGGAATGGCGATACTACTTTTTGTGGTGGCACTCACACTGCCTCACGCCAAGTAACATTTAGCCATTGCTTAAAGTCAAGAATTTTAAAAACTATAAAGAGGGAAGTAAAAATGAGCAGATCAGGAAAAGTCACCGTTGTAGGAGCTGGGTTTTACGGTTCAACAACTGCACTTCGATTAGCAGAATATGACATCTTCGAAACGCTAGTTCTCACAGATATTTTAGAAGGTAAGCCTGAAGGTCTGGCTTTAGATATGAATCAATCCAGATCGATTGAAGGATTTGAAACAAAGATTATTGGTGCAACAACTACGGCTGATGGCGCAGGATATGAAGCAACCGCTAACTCCGAAGTTGTAGTTATAACTGCAGGTTTGCCACGTAAGCCAGGTATGAGTCGTATGGATTTAATCGGCGTTAATGCTGGAATCGTTCGAGGCGTTGCTGAAAATATTGCTAAGCATTCACCAAACGCGGTAATTATTGTTGTCTCAAATCCATTAGATGAAATGACCGCACTTGCCCAACTGGCAACATCATTTCCAAAGAATCGCGTTATGGGCCAGGCTGGAATGTTAGACACAGCGCGTTTCACAAACTTTGTTGCAGAAGAACTTAAGGTTCCTGTCTCTTCAGTAAAAACGTTAACACTTGGTTCACACGGCGACACAATGGTTCCAGTTCCAAGTCGTTGCACTGTCAATGGCAAGCCACTAACTGAACTTTTGGATTCGGCAAAGATAGAGTCACTTGTAGATCGCACCCGAAATGGTGGGGCCGAGGTGGTCGCACTACTTAAAACTGGTTCTGCATATTACGCACCATCTGCTGCTGCGGCGCGGATGGCCAAGGCAGTTAAGGAAGATTCTGGCGCTGTGATGCCAGTATGTGCCTGGGTTGATGGCGAATATGGAATCAGTGGTGTCTATCTTGGTGTTGAAGCAGAAATTGGTAAGAGCGGAGTTCGCAAAGTTGTAGAAGGTGCGTTAACTGCTTCAGAAGTAGAAGCGCTTAAGGCAGCAGCAGAAGCTGTTCGCGCCAAGCAAGCAGATGTTAAAGATCTCTAAAACTTAAGTAGCCAATAGAAACGAGCGAAGAAAATGTCGAAGATTAAAGTAGAAGGAACAGTCGTTGAACTAGATGGCGATGAAATGACGCGCATTATCTGGTCATTTATCAAAGAGAAATTGATCTTGCCTTACTTAGATGTAAATCTTGAATATTATGACCTTGGAATCGAACACCGCGACGCGACAAATGATCAGGTAACCATTGATTCTGCCAATGCGATTAAGAAACATGGCGTCGGAATTAAGTGTGCGACCATCACTCCAGACGAAGCTCGGGTTGAAGAATTTGGACTAAAGAAGATGTGGAAATCTCCAAACGGAACCATCCGTAATATTTTGGGGGGCGTAATTTTCCGCGAACCAATCATTATGAAGAATGTGCCAAGACTTGTTCCTAACTGGACCAAGCCCATCGTTATCGGCCGTCACGCATATGGCGATCAATATAAGGCGACAGATTTCAAAGTTCCGAGTGCCGGAACATTGACCATGACATTCACACCTAAAGATGGTTCAAAGCCAATGGAATTTAACGTCTTTGATTTCCCATCACCAGGTGTTGCAATGGGCATGTATAACTTAGATGACTCAATTCGCGACTTTGCGCGCGCATCTATGAATTACGGTTTAATCCGAAACTATCCAGTATTTCTCTCTACTAAGAATACAATTTTGAAGGCTTATGATGGTCGCTTTAAAGATATCTTTGCCGAAGTTTTTGAGAGTGAATTTAAAGCGAAGTTTGATGCAGCAGGTATTACTTACGAGCATCGTTTAATTGATGACATGGTTGCAACCTCACTTCGTTGGGAGGGTGGTTATGTTTGGGCCTGTAAGAATTACGACGGCGATGTGCAATCAGATACCGTCGCACAAGGTTACGGATCACTCGGTTTAATGACTTCAGTACTTATGACTCCAGATGGATTAACTGTTGAATCGGAGGCTGCACACGGAACTGTTACCCGTCACTTCCGCGATCACCAAGCCGGAAAGCAGACATCAACAAATCCAATCGCATCTATCTTTGCTTGGACTCAAGGTTTATCGCACCGCGCAAAGTTGGATAACAATCCAGCGCTTGCCCAATTTGCAACAACACTTGAGAAGGTCTGCGTAGAAACTGTTGAATCTGGAAAGATGACAAAGGATCTTGCAATCCTGATTTCAAAAGATAGCCCTTGGTTAAATACTCAAGACTTCCTAGCCGCAATCGATGAGAACCTAAAGGTTGCTTTAAATAAATAGCTCATTAGTTACAGTAAAAAGCCCCGCACCAGACATTGGCAGCGGGGCTTTTTGCTTAACTACTAATTAATACGGAGACCTGAATTCGCATCAAATAGGTGAACCGCAGCTGGAATAGCGTTAACTGAGATTGTTGCACCTGGCTTTGGTGGATTCTTTGGATCCCAGCGAACAATTACTTGTGCGCCTTCATCAGTTTCTTGTGCAAACTTAATGCTCTTATCTACTGGCTTGCCATAGATGAAGGCATCTGAACCAAGCTCTTCTACAACTTCAACTTGTACATCGAAGCCACCGGAAGTAGCAGGAACAAAACCTTCTGGGCGGACACCAACTGTTACAACTGCGCCAGCACTTGCTGGAACATCAACAGCGAAGCCACCAAGTTGTGCCTTGCCACCTGAAACTGGAACTGTCAGCAAGTTCATCGCTGGAGAACCAATAAATCCGGCAACGAAAGCATTTGCTGGACGATCGTAAAGGTTGCGAGGGGTATCAACTTGCTGAAGCAGACCATCTTTAAGAACTGCTACGCGGTCACCCATTGTCATTGCTTCTACTTGATCGTGCGTCACATAAACAGTTGTGATTCCAAGGCGACGTTGTAGCGCGGCAATTTGAGTACGAGTTGCAACACGAAGCTTTGCATCCAAGTTTGAAAGTGGCTCATCCATCAAGAACACTTGTGGTTCACGAACAATTGCACGACCCATTGCTACACGCTGACGTTGTCCACCAGAAAGCGCCTTTGGCTTACGGTCTAAATAATCTTCAAGGTCAAGAAGTTTTGCTGCTTCCTTAACGCGACGATCGCGCTCTGTTTTATCTATACCAGCAATCTTCAGTGCGAAGCCCATGTTTTCGGCTACGGACATATGTGGATAGAGCGCATATGACTGGAACACCATTGCAATATCGCGATCCTTAGGTGCAACGTGAGTTACATCTTTATCGCCAATGTGGATTGATCCAGTATCAACTTCTTCTAGGCCAGCAAGCATGCGGAGTGATGTGGATTTTCCGCAACCTGATGGGCCAACTAGAACAAGGAATTCACCATCATTAATAGTTAAACTAAACTTATCTACTGCAGGCTTGGTGGTGCCTGGATAAACCCGAGATGCGTTTTCAAATACGACTGATGCCATCTTTTTACTGCTCCTTTTCCGGGCAGGTACGTGCCCGACGATCCTTTGGATAAAGGCTTTGATTCTGCTCGGTTGAGCGTGGGGATAGGTTACGCGTCAGAGGCGCCGTGCGCCACTCGCTTAACGACAGCAGCGCTCCTAAAGAAGTTACCCTTACGCCTGTGACCATCAACATCATGCGCGATATCGGCCTTGTGCTTCTCTTTATTGGGGTAGCCGGATTCTTTGTCGCCGCTGAGATAGCCCTGATCTCGCTACGGGATTCCCAGATCCGCCAACTTGAAGGCACGGGCAAGCGCGGAGATCGCGTAGTTCAATTGACGAAGAACCCGAATCGTTTCTTAGCCGCGGCTCAAGTTGGGATTACCTTCTTAGGATTTTTATCAGCAGCGCTCGGTTCAGAACGACTTGGTAAATATGTTTCTCCCGTCTTTGAAGATTGGGGATTATCTAGAACTGTTAGTGAAACTCTTGCACTTGTCTCGATCACAATTGTAATTGCTTATATCTCACTAGTTTTTGGCGAACTCGTTCCAAAGCGGCTTGCACTTTACCGAACTGAAATTATTGCGCTCGCAGCAGCGCCCACTATTGACTTAACGGCAAAAATATTTCGTCCAGTCATATGGTTACTTTCAAAATCAACTGATGTGGTTGGAAAAGTATTTGGCCTTAGCTCTAAAGAGATTCGAAGCGAAATATCTGAAGCCGAACTTGTCGACTTAGTTTCTGGGCATGCTGCGCTAAGTGAAGAAGAGCGCGAAATTGTAGAAGAAGTATTTGCTGCTGGGGATCTGCAATTACATGAAATTATGGTGCCGAGGACTGAAGTTGATTTCATGGATGTCGGCTTAACAATCAGTGATGCAATTGCCGTTGCTGTCGAACGCTCACATTCAAGATATCCAGTTACCAGGGGAAGTACTGATGAAGTCATTGGCTTTCTTCACGTCCGTGATTTACTAAATCCAAAAGTTAATTCAGCAGCGGGTGAAACTATTCTTGACTTGATTCGACCGGTATTGAACTTGCCGGGATCTAAAGGGGTATTACCTGCGCTTGCGGAAATGCGCGGAAAGCGAAGTCATATCGCCGTTGTATTGGATGAATATGGTGGGACTGACGGCATAGTCACTCTTGAAGATCTTGTTGAGTGCCTAATCGGTGACATTCAAGATGAATATGATAAAGATAATTTTGAAGTTACACCGCAAGCACGAAACGGTGATTTCGAAATTGATGGCTTAATTTCACTTGAAGATCTTTATGATGAGACCGGAATCGTTATCCCAGAAGGGCCATATGAAACTGCAGGTGGCTTTGTAATGCACCATTTAGGGCGTATCCCAGAGCTCCATGATGTGGTAACTATTGCGAAGGCTCGCATAACTGTTTTAACTCTAGAAGGAAAACGGGCAGGTCAACTATTGATATCAAGAGATGAATGGAAAGATGGCCCTCATGAATAACGGAGTTAAAGAACGTGTGCTGTCTGGAATTCAACCGACTCACGACTCTTTTCATCTTGGAAATTATTTAGGTGCAATAAAGCAGTGGGTAGATCTTCAAAGTTCGAATGATGCTTTCTATTGCGTAGTTGATCTTCATGCTCTGACTATTGAAACCAAGCCAGAGGAATTAAAACGTCGCACCCTTGCTTCAGTTGCGCAATTGATTGCACTTGGACTTGATCCTGAAAAATGCACGCTCTTCATTCAATCCCACGTCCCAGCTCATAATCAATTAGCTTGGGTTTTGGAATGTTTAACTGGTTTTGGTGAGGCCAGTCGAATGACGCAATTTAAAGATAAATCCCAAAAGGCCGGTTCAGATCGAACCGTGGTTGGGCTCTTTACCTACCCAATCTTGCAGGCCGCTGACATCTTGTTATATCAAGCAAATAAAGTTCCAGTGGGCGAAGATCAACGCCAGCATATTGAGTTAACACGAGATCTTGGACAACGATTCAATTCAAAATTTGGTGAAACTTTCACGATTCCTGAGGGCTATATCCTAAAAGCTGGAGCAAAAATAAATGATTTACAAGATCCAACAGCGAAGATGAGTAAATCAAGTTCATCTGGCGCTGGAGTGATTGAACTGATGGATAGTCCAGAAATAAATACGAAGAAAATAAAGAGTGCTGTTACCGATACTGGTCGCGAAATAATCTTTGACGAGAAGGATAAGCCCGGTATTTCAAACTTATTAAGTATTTATAGTGCCCTAACTGGCAAGGATATTGGCGCATCGCAGAAAGATTTTGAAGGTAAAGGGTATGGAGATTTTAAAGGTGCAGTTGCCGAAGTTGTGATTGATTACCTGAAACCAGTTAGAGATAAGGCGAATGAACTTCTTCAAGATGAAGCGCATCTAAATAAGCTTCTCAAAATCGGTGCAGAAAAGGCTGACGCTGTTGCATCTAAAACACTCAAAGATACTTACAACGCCCTAGGGCTTATTCCTCGTGGCTAAACGTCTCTTAGTTTTTCTCGCTTTAGTTGCGCTCTCGCCATTAATCGCAGTACCTGCGAAGGCGGCACCAGCAAAGGTAAAAATTGGAATTGTTTATGAAGTTGGTGGGCGAGGTGATAGGTCTTACGACGATGCAGCCGCTATCGGCGTTGATGCAGCGAAGAAGAAATTTGGTCTATCTGATTTCGACGTCCGTGAATTAGTAACGACTGGAATAGATTTTGATCGGGAGAACCGCATTGAATTCTTAGTCAAGGCTAAGTATGACTTAGTGATAGGAATTGGACCATTCTTTGATAAAGCAATGAGCTTTATGTCAGAGAAATACCCGGAATCACAATTCGCAATTGTTGGAAGTTCTGGAGTTGAATCTATAAATGTTAGTTGTATGGCATACGCCCTTGATCAAAGCGCATATTTAGCAGGCGTAATGGCTGCCTTAAATTCTAAGACTGGAAAGATCGGCTACTTGGGCGATAGCGGTAATTCAAAGAATGGCCTGATACTTCGCAATTTTGAGGCTGGAGCAAAATATGGCTTGGCAAAGGTTAAAGTCTTTTCACGGGATCCAATTTCTAGCGCAGCCAGCGATGTTTCAGCGCTCTCGGCTGAAGGTGTAGACGTTATTTTCTCTACCTGGTCACGAGATGGAAGTGTTTTAAATTCAATTACCAAATTAAATAAGAGTAAGAAAATAATTAAATTAATTGGGGTACGACCAGATCAGTATTTCCTAGCAAGTAAAGCGGCACAAAAACATTTAATTGGTTATGTGAATCAAAGGTATGACAGTGCAGTAGTCGATCTATTCGAGGCCACTATTTCTGGAAATTCGATAACTGAGGAAGTTGATGTGGAAAACGGAGTATTTGGCCGCACTTTTAACTTAAAAAATAGCGGAATTGATCTGGTCGCAACAACTGCTAATCAAGCATCAAAGAGCGCAATTGCACGAGCAAAGAGTGAAATTATTGCAAAGAAAATTAAGGTTGTTAAATAAACCTTAGATTCCGATTGGGTGCCAAACTGTTTTAACTTCCATAAAATTAGTCATTCGCTTAGTTGTCTGCAATTCGTTAAATGAGTAAATACGCTTCAAGTTTTCGGCACCTAGCTCTTTAAGTTCTGTTAAATCGCTCTTGCTGACACCTGTCGCATCTATTCCATCAATATCCATATGAGAACCAGCCCAAGATACAAATTGATCGAATTTTCCGGTAAGAACGTTTACAACGCCGGCAGGTACATCGCTAGTAGAAATGCACTCCGCCAAAGTTATTGCGCATAGTGGGTTCTTCTCATTTGCAATCAAGATTGCAGTATTACCGCTAGCAATAATTGGGGCCAGGCTTGCAACAAGATTTAATAATGAAGGCTTTGCATCAGCAAAGATTGCAACCACGCCAAGGCTCTCTGGGATTGAGAAGTTGTAGTACGGTCCAGAGACTGGATTTGTAGATCCTGAAATTGAATCAATTTTGTCGCACCAACCTGCATACCAAACCCAGGTATCGATTGCGCTCTGAACCTGAGTTTTTGCGGAAGTAGGTGTTGCTCCCTCTTGCGCAATAATTTCAGCAACAAACTGGTCAATGCGTCCTTGCATTATCTCAGCAACGCGATAAAGAACCTGCCCTCGGTTAAATGCAGTAGCGCTAGACCAACCATGGTGGGCAGTTCTAGCCGCCACAACTGATTCGCGCAGATCTTTTCTCGAACCAAGACATGGATTGGCTAAGAATTTTCCTTTGGAATCTTTAACTTCATAAACACGACCAGATTCACTGCGTGGAAAGCTCCCGTTGATGAATAATTTATAAGTCTTCATTACATCGATGCGCATTTTAGTATTGGCCCTTCAGGTAACCGGATAGACCATGTCTTCCGCCTTCACGTCCCCAACCAGATTCTTTGTAACCTCCGAATGGGCTTGCTGGATCAAATTTATTAAAAGTATTTGCCCAAATCACACCGGCGCGTAACCGCTTTGCCGTCCAGAGAATTCGGGAACCTTTATCACTCCAAACACCAGCAGATAAGCCATAAGGAGTGTTGTTAGCCTTATCAATTGCTTCTTGTGGAGTTCGAAAAGTTAGAACAGATAGAACTGGTCCGAAAATTTCTTCGCGAGCAATTCGATGTGATTGGGAAACTCCAGTAAAAATAGTTGGGGCATACCAGAAGCCTGATGAGGGGAGAGTGCAATTAGGACTCCAACGCATAGCTCCCTCGATATCACCAGAATCTGCAAGATCTTTGATTCGACTAAGTTGAGCCGCGCTATTGATTGCCCCTAAGTCAGTATTTTTATCCATCGGATTTCCGATACGAATTAAATTCATTCGATTCTTTAGCTTCTCCAAGACCTCATCTTGAACGTTCTCTTGAATTAAAAGCCTTGATCCTGCACAACATACGTGACCTTGATTAAAGAAGATTCCGTTAACGATTCCTTCAACAGCCTCATCAATCGCAGCATCCTCAAAGACAATGTTTGCACCCTTGCCACCAAGTTCTAGCGTTGCGCTCTTCTTCGTGCCAGCTATTGCTTTTGCTATTGCCTTACCTACACCTGTGGATCCAGTAAATGCGACCTTATCTACATCTGGATGGTTAACTAAATGTGAACCGGTAGCGCCATCACCGGTAATAATATTTACAACACCTGCTGGCAGCCCGGCTTGTTGGCAAACTTCAGCAAACAAGAGCGCAGTTAGTGGCGTAGTTTCGGCAGGTTTTAAGACAACAGTATTTCCAGTAGCAAGTGCTGGTGCAATTTTCCAGGCAAGCATAAGCATAGGAAAATTCCACGGAATTATTTGTGCAGCAACTCCATATGGTTTCGGATTTGCGCCATGGCCAGCATATGAAAGTTTGTCGGCCCAACCTGCGTGGTAGAAGAAGTGTGCTGCTGCTAGTGGAATGTCAGTATCTCTGGTCTCGCGAATCGGCTTTCCATTATCTAAAGTTTCAAGAACTGCGAATTCACGACTTCTCTCCTGCAGGATTCTGGCAATTCTAAATAGATACTTTCCACGTTCTGCTGGTGGCATCTTTGACCAGACTTTAGTAAATGCGTTACGAGCGGCATTTACAGCGAGGTTTACATCGGCTAGTTCGGCATAAGCAATTTTTGCAAGGACTTCTTCAGTGGCTGGATTTATAGTCGTGAAGGTCTTGTCAGCCTTTGCGGCAATGAACTTTCCATTAATGAATAATCCGTATTGGCTCTTAATGTCGACGAGAGCAGCAGATTCCGGTGCTGGGGCATATTCGAACTTATTCATTTCGGATTCACTCTCTTTAATCTAGCGTCACATAGTTTGGACTAGCGTAATACCCATCACGCATCTTCATGCGCTGCATGAGCAGGTCATTTAGAAGCGCACTTGCACCAATTCGAAATAGCGATGGATCAAGCCACTCCGGGCCAGCTATTTCATTTACCAACACAAGTTGTTTCATTGCATCTTTAGTATTTCGGATTCCACCTGCGGGCTTGACTCCGATTCGGATTCCAGTCAGCTTATAAAAATCTCTTACTGCTTCGAGCATCACATAAACGACAGGAGCAGTTGCGGCAGGCGCAATTTTTCCGGTACTAGTCTTTATAAAATCGCCACCAGCAAGCATTGCAAGATAAGAGGCTTTGCGAACGTTATCTAAAGTAACAAGTTCGCCAGTCTCCAGAATGACTTTAAGATGAACGTCTTTGCCACAAATTTCTTTTATGGTCCTTATCTCATCAAAAACTAAACCGAGATTTCCAGCTAAGAAAGCTCCGCGATCAATAACCATATCTATCTCACTCGCACCATTTGCAATTGCATCTTTGGTATCTTGAATCTTGACTTCCATACTCGCACGACCAGAGGGGAATGCAGTTGTAACGGCAGCAACAGGAACGTGTTTTCCACCGCCATTATCAAGTGCATCTCTCGCGATTTTCACCATATCGTTATAGACACAGATTGCACCAACAGATGGAATTGATAAATCAGTTGGATCGGGATAAACACCCTTTGCGCAGAGCGCCTTAACTTTCCCTGGAGTATCTGCACCTTCAAGAGTGGTTAGGTCCACCATCCGAATTGCCAGATCAATCGCCCAATTTTTACTAGAAGTCTTAATGCTTCGGGTTGCCAACATCTCAACGCGCGCACTTGCTCCCACGGCATCAACAGGAGCTAAGGTCTTGAGGAATTTCTTAAGCGAAGCTTCGCTGTTATCTGCGAGTAGCGTTGAATTCACGCCACAAATCTAGCACTTGAGAGTTAATCCTCTATGAGACATAAGGTCGCACCGCTAGCAACGGTTTGACCAACGCTCACTTGCAATTTAGAAATGGTTCCGGCCTTGTGAGCAATCAGTGGCTGCTCCATCTTCATCGCTTCTAGTACAACTATTAGATCGCCAACTTCAACTCGATCGCCATTTCCCTTAACAACTTTAACGACCGTCCCTTGCATCGGGCTCTCCAAAGAGTCTCCGGCAAGGGCAGTAATTGCATTGCTCTTAACACGATGTCGCTTTTGAATTGGTTCAGGGGTGTGGAGGAGGACTTCAAAGCGATGGCCATCAACTTCTGCAATAATTTTCTGGGATGCCGCCTTTGAATCTGCCGTTCCTTGCTTAAATGAAAATGGTGGAATCAAATTCTTAAATTCATTTTCAATGTAACTCGTATACACCTTGAAATCTTTTATGAAATTTGGATCCTCAACAATCGCGCGATGGAAGGGCAGCGCTGTTGCTAGGCCACCGATATGAAATTCGCGAAGTGCGCGACGAGCACGGTCAATCGCTTCCTCGCGGGTTGAACCAGTGACAATTAACTTTGCAAGTAGCGAATCAAAGTGTGAACCAATTGTGTGCCCATGATCAAAGCCAGCATCGATTCGAACACCAGGTCCTGATGGAACTTCCCATTTAGTAATCGTTCCTAATGAAGGCAGGAAACCTTTTCCTGGATCTTCGCCATTAATTCTAAATTCAATACTGTGCCCACGAATTATTGGGTCGACCGGATTAATGGTTTGACCATCAGCAATTCTAAATTGTTCACGAACGAGATCTAGGCCAGTCACTTCTTCACTTACTGGGTGTTCTACTTGCAACCTGGTGTTAACTTCCAAGAACGAGATGGTGCCATCAGAACCAATTAAGAATTCACAGGTACCGGCGCCTATATAACCGGCCTCTTTCATTATCGCCTTACTTGAAATATAAAGTTGATCGATTTGGGCTTGAGTTAAGAATGGAGCAGGAGCCTCTTCAACTAACTTCTGGTGGCGACGTTGCAATGAACAGTCGCGAGTACTTACAACTATTGCATTTCCTTTAGCATCAATCAAAACTTGGGTTTCAACATGTCGTGGCTTATCTAGATAGCGTTCGACGAAACATTCACCGCGGCCAAAGCCGGTAATAGCTTCGCGTACAGCTGATGCAAAAAGTTCTGGAATTTCCTCGATTGTGTGTGCAACTTTTAAGCCGCGGCCACCACCTCCGTGTGCTGCCTTGATTGCAACCGGCAGGCCATGTTCTTTTGCAAATGCAACAATCTCTTCAGGCGTATCAACTGGGTCAGTTGTTCCAGCTACAAGTGGAGCGCCAACTTTCGCAGCAATCTTTCGGGCAGAAACTTTATCGCCAAGTAATCTAATTGCGCTTGGCGGAGGCCCGATCCAAATTAAACCGGCTGCAATAACCCGATCAGCAAAATCTGCATTCTCTGAAAGAAATCCATATCCGGGATGGACCGCATCTGCTCCAGATTTTTTTGCAATCTCAATAATTTTATTCTGGTCTAAATAAGTTTCGGCTGCAGACAATCCTTGTAGGGCGTAGGCCTCATCAGCGGTCGCAACATGAAGTGATGTTCGATCTTCATCAGAATAGATAGCGATTGATTTAATGCCATGGTCGCGAGCGGCGCGGGCCACACGTACCGCGATTTCACCTCGGTTCGCGATTAGAACGGCTTTCATGCGCTCACCTTCGCGCTAGAAATTGCACTCCAAGAGAGTCCAAGTGAATTAACTGCGCGTCTAAGCAATGGAAGGGAGAGCCCGATGATTCCTGACGGATCTCCTTCGATTCTAGAGATAAATGGCGCACTTAAGCCATCTAACGTGAAACCACCTGCAACGTTTAAAGGTTCACCTGTCGCAACATAGCCAGCAATTTCGGCATCTGTCATATCGGCAAAAAATACCTTTGAAGTCGAAACGTCGCTGATTTCAATACCTTGTTTAGTATCGATTATGCAGTGTCCCGTATGTAAATATCCGTAATTTCCACGCAGTTCTTTGCAGCGAGCAGTTGCCACTTCTGGTGTCATTGGTTTTCCGAAAGACTTTCCATTGAATTCAAAGGTTGAATCACAGCCAATTATTAAATGTTCATTGCCGACTAAATTCTTAATTGTGTGAGCCTTTAGAATTGCTAGTGCGATAACCATTTCGCGTGGCGCTAACGCAGTTAGCTTTGGATCTTCTTCATCAACACCGCTAATGATTACTTCCGCAGAAATCCCACTCGAGTCTAAGAGGCGTTTGCGCGAAGAGGAGGCAGATGCCAAAACTACATTTCTAGATTCAGACATCAGAAACTTTGACCCCACTTACGTGGCAAGGGTTGGCGAATCTGGGATTTGCGCCAAAGGTTTGCGGTATTAACCTTCTTTACAACTGGCGTTGGAAGTGCTTTCTCTAAGGCAATCAACTCTTTTTCAGATGGTGTGCCATTTAATATTGTGAATTTAGAATTCATTAGAGTGGAATATTTCCATGCTTGCGTGGTGGAAGTGCAACGCGCTTATTGCGAAGAGCATTTAGCGCCTTAACAATTTGGTGACGCGTTTCTTGTGGCTCGATAACAGCATCAATGAAGCCACGATCGGCGGCAATATAGGGATTTAGCAAGGTCTCTTCGTAATCTTCAATTAGCTCTTTACGTCTACCCTCAACATCTTTAGCGTCAGCTAACTCTTTGCGATGCAGAATATTTACCGCACCTTGTGCTCCCATAACTGCAATTTGTGCTGTTGGCCAAGCGAGGTTTACATCAGCACCAAGGTGCTTTGAACCCATAACTATGTAGGCACCGCCATATGCCTTACGAGTTATGACTGTTATCAATGGCACTGTTGCTTCACCATATGCATAAAGCAATTTGGCTCCGCGGCGAATAATGCCGTTCCATTCTTGTTCGGTGCCAGGTAGGAATCCTGGAACATCAACCAAAGTTATTACTGGAATTCCAAAAGCATCACAGGTGCGCACAAAACGTGCAGCCTTTTCACTTGCGGCAATATCTAACGTGCCAGCTAGCGCTTGTGGTTGGTTAGCAATAATTCCAACCGAACGACCTTCGATTCGCCCAAAGCCAACCAGAATATTTGGTGCATAGAGCGTATGAACTTCTAAGAAATCTGCCTCATCCAAGATTGCTTCTACAAGAACTTTCATGTCATAAGGCTTATTTGGATTATCTGGAATTAGCGAATCAAGAGCGCGATCCGACGGTGCGATATCGCTGCTTTCGGTCGCGGCAAGAACAGGGGGCTCATCCATGTTGTTACTTGGTAAATATGAGAGCAAGGCTTTTACATAATCGAGCGCATCATCTTCGCTATCTGCAAGGTAATGCGAATTTCCAGTCTTAGTGTTGTGAGTACGAGCGCCACCAAGTTCTTCCATGCCAACTTCTTCACCAGTAACAGCCTTAATTACGTCGGGACCAGTAATAAACATTTGAGAAGTCTCATTAACCATAATTACAAAGTCAGTGATTGCAGGTGAATAAACTGCGCCACCAGCGGTTGGTCCAAGGATCAAAGAGATTTGAGGAATAACGCCTGATGCTCGAACATTTCGTTTAAAAATTTCGCCATATTGGCTAAGTGATGCGACGCCTTCTTGGATACGAGCGCCACCTGAATCATTAATTCCAATAATTGGGATTCCGCTCTTAAGTGCGAACTCCATTACCTTGACTATTTTCTCTCCAACAACTTCGCCCAAGCTTCCGCCATAAGTTAAAAAGTCTTGAGAATAGATAGCGATTGGGCGGCCATCAACAGTTGCATGCCCAGTTATGACGCCATCTCCATATACCCGGTTCTTATCCATCCCGAAATTCGAAGAGCGATGTCTAGAGAAGGCATCCATCTCAACGAAAGAGCCTGGGTCTACAAGACGGGCAATTCGTTCGCGCGCAGTTAACTTTCCTTGCGCATGGCGCTTCTCGATTGCTTCTGGCGTTCCGTTCGTTTCAGCTTGCAAACGACGTCTACGAAGATCAGCAATCTTTCCGGCTGTTGTGCGAATATCATCAGTCACGGTCGTAGGTTACTAGTTCCAGCAGATTTTTCCTACAAATGTAAATGAAACGAGTCATGAAGTGATGCCAGAGTTATGCCAGAGTTAATGAACGCCAATGCAATTGCAGGCGCGTTAGCGAGCGGCTACTGGCGAGTATCGGTGATTGATGAGATTGATTCAACACAAAATTATTTACGCATCAGTAATCCAAAACCCGGTGATTTAATTACTGCTGAGTATCAATCCGCAGGTCGTGGCCGATTAGATCGTAAATTTGATGCCACAAAATCGAGTGCACTTTTATTCTCTTTTTATATCGAGCCAGCTATTGCAATTAAAGATCTCGGTTTCCTATCACTTCTAGTTGGCGCAAGTGTCACTAATACTTTAAATGAAATGACTAAATCTGAAAGTTTTAAATGTAAGTGGCCAAATGACATTGTCTTTGGAGATCGAAAGATTGCTGGTCTGCTTGCCGAGAAATTTGGGTCTGGTGTAATTGTTGGTGTTGGCATAAATGTTTCAACCTCAGGAGAGCAACTGCCTGTCCCACGCGCTTCATCTATCTTTCTTGCAACTGGAACTGGTTTGGATAGAAATCTCTTGTTAGTCAAAATTTTAAAAGATTTAGAGAGTGCGCTCAAAGGTTGGGAAAGTGGCAAGGATCTAACTTCCGCTTATCGAAAGCTAAGTGCAACTCTTGGAAGAGAAGTTAGGGTCGAGCTTCCTGGAGGCTCGATAGTTGAGGCAATAGCCCGAGATATAGATTCCACCGGCGCGCTTCATCTGGATAATGGCCAAATCATCACAGTTGGAGATGTAATACATCTGGACAGTAAACTTTCCGAGTGAGCTTTCCTAGAGTCGGTGTAATCGGTGCCGGCCAACTAGCCCGAATGATGGCAGTACCGGCAAATGATTTAGGAATAGATTTCAAAGTATTTGCCGCAATTCCAAATGATTCGGCTGCTCAAGTAACCCACTTCGTCTTAGGTGATTACACCGATGTGGATTCCGTTCTAGCATTTGCAAAGAATTGTGACGTTTTAACCTTTGAGCATGAACTTGTCCCACAAAGTGTGATTAAAGCGGTGGAAGCTGCCGGCATAAAGGTTTATCCAAAATCTGAATCCTTTACCTTCTCGCAAGATAAGTTAGAGATGCGTAAGAAGGTTGCTGAATTAGGTCTGCCAAATCCTAAATGGCAGAAGTATCAGGGTGGTAAATCTGAGATTGACTTTCCATTAATTGCAAAGCTTCCTGCCGGAGGTTATGACGGTCGTGGTGTTTATGTGATCAATAGTGAAGAAGAGCTATTAGAACTGCACGGAAAAACTGGGACTCTTCTCTTAGAAGAAAAACTTAACTTTGATTACGAGATTTCAGTGATGGTTGCAAGATCTCCACACAACCAAGCGGCAACCTGGCCTGCGACTCTGACGATTCAGAGTGATGGAATTTGTACTTCAACTATTACACCAGTTCCTGATCTTTCAGAGGTGCTCAGCGAGAAAGTTCAAGCAGCCGCTTTAGAAATTGCAGCAGGAATATCGCTAGTCGGAGTAATGGCTGTCGAGATGTTTATTATTGGTGAAAATTTTTATATAAATGAACTTGCACTTCGCCCTCACAATTCAGGTCATTGGGGTATCGAAGGTTCACTTACAAGTCAGTTTGAACAACACCTACGTGCAATTTTAGATTTGCCACTTGGCGATACTGCGATGCGAGATAAATTTGCCGTGATGGGCAATGTGCTGGGTGGCCCAAAGAGCGATATGTATCGTCCCTATCTACATCTGATGGCCCGCACACCAGGACTCAAATTCCATCAATATGGCAAGGAAGTAAAACCTGGTCGAAAGATTGGCCATGTAACTATGTGCGGTGAAAATCTTCTACAATTGCGCGAAGAAGTGGCCCATGCAGTTGACTACATGAATGGAGTAATTGATGAGTGATGTAGCGATAATCATGGGATCTGATTCAGATTGGCCAGTCATGGAAGATGCGGCAAAAGTTTTGGATTCGCTAGGTATTACATACTCCGCAGATGTTGTTTCCGCGCACCGCATGCCACTTGAGATGGTTGAATTTGCTCAGAGCGCAAAAGCTAAAGGTTACAAAGTAATAATTGCAGGTGCTGGTGGCGCTGCACATCTACCTGGAATGGTTGCTTCACTTACTACGCTTCCAGTTATTGGAGTCCCGGTTCCACTTAAGAATTTAGATGGAATGGATTCCCTTCTTTCAATCGTTCAGATGCCAGCCGGAATTCCAGTTGCAACTGTCGGAGTTGGAAATGCGAAGAATGCCGCTCTACTTGCTGCGCGAATCCTTGGAATCAGTAATGAAGAAGTTTCTAAGAAGGTAAGCGCCGAGCTTGCCAAGATAAATGTTGAAGCAAAAGAGAAGGGCGCAAATCTAACCTCGCGCCGAAATCAAAAAACTGGGTTTTAAACTTCGCTACGCCCAAGTGCTCTAAATTTCCAACCTGCTGCAATCCAGGCCTCACGATCTAGCGCATTTCGGCCATCAATAATTATTGGGTTTGCAACAAGTAATTTCGTCTTTGCTGGATCTAGTTCGCGATAAACCTTCCACTCCGTTAAGTGCAGAACTAAATCAGCGCCACTTAGCGCCTCCTCAATACTTTCTGAGTAATTAAGAGTTGGAAAACGCTTTCTTGCCGGTTCGATTGCCTTCGGATCATGAATTGTTACGGTTGCACCAGCAGCTGCAATTTGTACAGCAATATCAAGTGCAGGGGAGTCGCGAACATCATCGCTGTCAGGTTTAAATGCCGCACCTAAAACTGCAATCTTCTTACCACTCAAGTTATCAGTTAAATCTTTTCGGACTAATTCAATTACGCGTTGCCTTGCGCGCAGATTTATCGAATCAATTTCACGTAAAAATTCAAGTGCTTGATCAGCGCCAAGTTCGCCGGCTCGTGCCATAAATGCGCGAATATCTTTAGGCAGGCAGCCACCACCAAAACCAATACCAGCCTGCAAGAATCGACTTCCAATTCTTGGGTCGTACCCGATTGCTTTAGCCAGAACTGTTACATCGCCGCCAGCAGCTTCACAAACTTCAGCCATGGCATTGATAAATGAAATCTTTGTTGCAAGAAATGAGTTTGCTGCGACCTTAACAAGTTCGGCGGTAGGCAAATCGGCGCGAACCCAAGGGGTATTTGCCTCAAGATTTACTCGGTAAATTTCCTTTAACTTTGCTTCAGCGGCATCGCTTGTTACACCGACAACCAATCGATTTGGGCGCAAGGTATCTTCAACGGCGAATCCTTCACGTAAGAACTCGGGGTTCCAAGCTAAATCAACTTTAGGATTTACTTTTAATAGCCGCTCACGGAGCCTTGCTGCCGTTCCAACTGGAACCGTAGATTTACCAACAACTAGCGAGCCGGGCTTACAAATTGGAGCGATTGCATCAAGCGCAGCATCTACAAATTTAAGATCAGCCGCAAGTGAATTCTCACTCTGCGGGGTTCCAACACAAATAAAGTGAACATCGGCGCCGGCAATTGCGCGCAAATCGGTGCTGAAAGTTAACCGTCCGGAGGCGAGCTCTTGCTGTAGTAACTCTTCCAACCCTGGTTCATAGAATGGAACTTTTCCAGATGATAAAAGTGCAATTTTGGCGGCATCAACATCTACACCAATTACTTCAAATCCAAGTGTGGACATACAGGCCGCGTGGGTAGCGCCCAAATATCCAGTACCAATTACGGAAACTTTAAGCTTCATTTGCCCGATACTAGTGCGAGGTAACGCTACCGTTGGAGATATGAATCAGGTTTCTAGTGAATTAACGGGGATTTCCGTTGTTCTGCCCATTCTCAATGAGGAGCGACACCTATCTCAAACGATTTCTGCAATTTTGGCTCAGGATTACGTGGGAGGCTTTGAAGTAATTTTGGCGCTCGGACCATCTAGTGATCGAACAAATGAAATTGCATCAGCGCTTGCGGCGAAAGATTCTCGAGTAGTTCTAGTTGATAATCCAACTGGCAGAACTGCAAATGGTTTAAATGCCGCAATCGCTAAGGCCAAATTTCCAATTATTTCGCGCATCGATGGGCACGCTGAAATTTCACCGACTTATTTATCACAAGCAGCAGCAATTCTAGAAAAAACTGGCGCAGTAAATGTTGGTGGAATCATGGCGGCAGTTGGTACAACAAAATTTGAAAGTGCAGTAGCTACTGCGATGCGCTCGCCATTAGGCGTTGGTTCATCACGTTTTCACACCGGCGGTGTTGCTGGGCCAGCTGACACTGTTTATCTAGGAACCTTTAGAAAGTTAGCACTGCTAGAAGTTGGTGGTTATGACGAACGATTTACTCGTGCTCAAGATTGGGAGTTGAATTTTCGCCTCCGCAAGAGCGGTGGAAAAATTTGGTTTGATCCTTCGCTAGTTGTTACATATCGACCAAGGTCCACAATTAAAGCGCTTGCTAAACAGTATTTTCAATATGGAACTTGGCGACGTGCGGTTTCGCGAAGCCACAAGGGCAGTGTTAATTTTCGCTACTTGGCGCCACCAACTGCGCTTGTGATAAATACAATTTCTCTAATCTTCGGTCTGGTAATTGCACCCATATTTCTTATTCCGCTAGCAACTTATGTATCCGCAATTATTCTGGGATCTCTTGTTATCGGGAAATCTTTTGCCGAGAAGTTAATCCTTCCCGTTGTTCTGGCCACAATGCATATGGTTTGGGGTGCTGGTTATCTCTCTTCACCAAAAGGGCTATTGGCTGAAGAACAATGAGACGCTTTGCAATCGCGTTAGCCTTAATTAGTTTAACTTTAACTTCGCAAGCAAACGCAACACCACCAAAATCATTCACTTTTATTGGTGCAGGCTATGGACATGGCGTTGGACTTAGCCAATATGGCGCAAAAGGTCAGGCGCTTGAAGGTAAAACCGCGACTGAAATTCTTAATTATTACTTTCCAGAAGCACAAGTAACTCCAGTTTTAGATTCCAGAATTATCAGTGTGAATGTCGCTCACCAAGTACCGAGCCTCTCATTAACAATCCCTGTAGAGGACTTCTTCACAATTCAAGGTGAAGGCCTGATAGAAACTGCGACTACACCAGGTGCAAGCCTTAGTTTTGCGATTTTAAATAACTTAATTTCAGGAGCGGATACAAGTGCCAAAAGTTGGATCGTTAAGTGGAATAACCCAAATTCTGTTGTGACTTTAAATTACGGAACTACTAAATTTTTAGTTAGCCATGGATATATCAAGCTCCGAGCGGTCAAAGCAATAGGCCTTGGGTTTCGCATCGAAGCCACAAATTTATTGCGCCTACACGATGAATATTTATATGGAATTGCTGAAGTGCCTTCTTCTTGGCCAGCTGCAACCTTACAAAGCCAGGTAATTGCTTCGCGCACATATGCGCTTATGCGAATGAATTCGATTAAGAAGGCCTGCGATTGTCATGTTTACAACTCTAAATACGATCAAGCATTTGTTGGTTTCTCAAAAGAGGGCGAAGCAAGATATGGCCAACTCTGGAAGGCGGCCGTAGATGCAACAGCGGTCGATGCAGATAATGGACTTGCGTTAACAATTGATGGGGCACCAATAAGTGTCTTCTTCTCATCATCAACGGGTGGCGCGACGCAGCGAGCGGTCGACGTTTGGGGAACAGATATTCCGCATTTATTAAGCGTCCCTGACCCATGGAGTATCGACCCGGCGATAAATAAGAATTACGCGAGTTGGACGAAGAAAGTTTCACAGAAAGCTATGGCAAAAGCATTTGGATTGCCTGATGTTGAGCGTTATGAAATCGTGAGCAGAACTGCAACAAATAGCGTGCTATTTATAACTGGATTTTCTAGTAGCGGGCAAGCTAAGACGTTGCCCGTAGCAACGCTTAAAACAGCGGTAAAATTACCTTCATCTTGGTTTGATTTACCAATTAGTTAGCATGAAGAACTGAATTTAAACCGCCCCAGCTTCCAGTCTTTGGAATTGCTTCTAGCGCACCGCTCTTAGAATTGCGTCGGAAGAGCAAATTATTTGCGCCAGATAACTCACTAGCCTTTACGACTTCACCATCTGGAAGAGTTATCTTTGAACCAGCAGTTATATAAGTTCCTGATTCAACAACGCAATCATTTCCAAGTGAGATTCCAACTCCGGCATTTGCACCAAGTAAAGAGCGCTCACCAATCGAAATAACTTGTTTCCCGCCACCGCTAAGGGTTCCCATAATTGAAGCGCCACCACCAATATCACTTCCATCACCGACTACAACGCCAGCACTAATTCGACCTTCAACCATAGATTTACCTAAAGTTCCGGCATTAAAGTTAACGAAGCCTTCATGCATAACTGTTGTGCCGCTTGCAAGGTGAGCACCAAGTCGAACCCGATCGGCATCTGCAATCCGAACACCTTCTGGAACAACATAATCAACCATTCTTGGGAACTTATCAACCGAAAAGACGGTGAGAGTTCCAAACTTTGCCCGCAACTTTGGCCCAACTAAATTAAATGTCGAAACCAAACAAGGACCAGCAGATGTCCAAACAACGTTATTTAGTATTCCGAAGATTCCTTCCAAGGATTGACCATGTGGTTTAACAATCCGATGCGAAAGTAGATGAAGACGAAGATAGGCATCAGCAACGTCTTTAGGCGCTGCATCCAGATCTATTTCTATAGCTACCTTGCTCTTTGTTACTTCACGAATTGAATCGGTGCCAGTAAATTCAGATAAGTCGGGGCCATTATTCTCAGCGAGCTTGCCAAGGCCAAGGGAATCAAACCAGACATCTAAAACTTCACCAGTGTTTGCAGTGCTGGCAATTCCAAATCCGAAGGCGCTTCTCATGAGATAACGCTACCAAAACCATTTAACCTCTAGACTTCTTTTATTATGCGAATAGCCGTTTATTGCTCAGCCTCAACGAGTATCGACCAGAAATATCTCGACCTGGCCTTTGATATTGGTGTTGCGATTGCAAATATTGGTGCTGACCTGGTTTGGGGCGGTGGCCAAATTTCCATGATGGGTGCGGCAGCAAAAGGGGCGCGCGAACACGGTGCAAAAACATTTGGTGTTATTCCAGAGAAACTTGTAACTGTTGAATTTGAAGATCCAGAAGCAACAGAGATGTTCATTGTCTCAAACATGAGAACTCGGAAAGCGAAGATTGAAGAGTTAGCAGATGCCTTCATTATGTTGCCGGGCGGAATCGGAACCTTAGAAGAATTCTTTGAAATTTGGGTTGGGCGGAAATTGGGTTATCACTCAAAACCTGTTGTGGTCTGCGATCCCTATGGAACATTTACGCAACTGCAAAGTGCCCTTGATTACCTAAGTGATGAAGAGTTTATCGGCGCTAATCCAAATGAATTAGTCGCTTGGTGCAGTGATATTCCAAGCACAATCCTTGCCTGCACAAAGTAGCGGAGTAACCTTCACCCATGGGCGCACTCTCGCAACTTCTAGCAAGCCTGCCCGAGGAAGAGCGCTTTATTCTTACAATGCATTACATCCGCTCGATGTCGCCCGAAGAGATTGCCCAGACCCTTGGAGTGCCTGAACGCGCAGTTCAAAGCGTTATCACGAGTGGCAAATCTCGTCTACTTTCCGCGTTAAATCCGGGGCAATAAGGAGCTTTTCTCAATTTCCTTTCATAAGCGCTTTTGCGAGATACTTAGCCACTGAATTCCCCTGTTTGATTTAGATTTCTAAAGGAGTAACAACATGGCAGCCATGAAACCTCGTACCGGTGATGGACCCATGGAAGTTACCAAGGAAGCTCGCAGTTTTGTAATGCGCATCCCACTAGAAGGCGGTGGCCGTCTGGTTGTAGAACTAAATGTTGAAGAAGCCACAAATCTTGGCAATGCACTTCAGGCAGCGGTATCCCTCGTTAAGAAGTAATTAAAACTTAATTTGCTGGATTTGTTACAACCGTGAATACAGTGAATAAAGGGAAACTTTTTCCAAGAATTGATTGTCATACACAATCTGAGATTGATTACTCGACTGTTGAAGCCATAGCCATTCCATTCGCTAAACCAGAAGAAACTAGCGCTTTAGAAATCGGTAATCCCAAATTAGCTTCACAAATTTCCAAGTACTTCGGATTAGATCTCACAGGCCTGCTTTCACAGTGGCCAGATGCAACAGGCAAGGCCGGTGAATTAATTGAAATCCCCATTGAAAGTTCAAGCGGCAAATTATCTAGAATCTATTTAATCGGTGTCGGCGATAATGGACCCGATGACTTACGCAAGGCTGGTGCAGCTCTTGCCCGAAAAGTTAAAAATAGCGGAGCTCAAGTTCTAGATGTACTTGTTACAAATAAGCAAAGCGCACGAGTTCATGCAGTAGCACTTGTTTTGGCAAGTTATTCCTGGAGTGAAAAAAGCGCACCAGCTAAAGAGGTAAGGGCTGCGCACTTCATAATTGTTGGAAATTTTGCAAAGGAAATAGTCAGCGCAAATTCTCTGGCTTTGGGAGTCTGGCGCGCAAGAGATCTGATTCATACGCCTTCAAATATCAAGAGCCCCTTATGGATTGCAGATCAGGCAAAAACATTAGTGGCAAGAGCAAAATCACCTGCATTGAAGATTGAGATTAAGAGCGGTGCCGCGCTTGCAAAATTTGGTGGCTTACTAGCAGTCGGAAACTCAGCTCCAAAACCTGGGCCGCGACTAGTTCAAGTTTCATACGCACCTAAAGGATCAAAGAGTTGGCCTCATGTAGTCCTAGTAGGTAAAGGAATTACTTTTGACACTGGTGGTGTTTCGCTCAAACGACCATATGAATCGATGGTTGGAATGAAGAGCGATATGTCAGGAGCGGCCGCAGTTCTTGCCACAGTAATTGCAATTGCGGAAATGGGCGCCGATGCCCCAAAGGTTCGCGTTACCTCGCTATTAATGTGTGCCGAAAATGCACTTTCATCTACATCTCAACGTCCTTCAGATGTAATTACGCATTTTGGTGGAACTACAGTTGAAGTTATCAATACTGATGCCGAAGGTCGCTTAGTTCTTGCTGATGGTCTGGCATATGCAGATGCTGAATTAGATCCAGATTACCTAATCGATGTTGCAACACTTACAGGTTCTGCAACCCTTGGGCTTGGTCGCCAATATGCAGCGATGTATACCCGTGATGTTTCGCTCGCTCAAGATCTCTTTGATTCCGGGCAAAACATTGGTGAACGTGTTTGGCATATGCCACTAATTGATGATTACAAAGTTGCACTCGCAAGTGAGGTTGCAGATTTTAATCACACCGCAGAGAAACCCGATTTTAACGGGGGTTCAATTACGGCCGCTCTCTTCTTAGAACACTTTGCTGGAGAGCGCAGATGGGTGCATTTAGATATTGCTGGCCCAGCGCGCTCCGAGAGCGATTCTGGTGAAAATCCAAAAGGCGGTACTGGCTTCGGGGTTAGATTGCTTACAGAGTGGTTGACTTCGCTATGACTGTTGATAGGACTGTTGATAGGACCTTTGATAAGACATCAAACAACCGTGGCGATATGTCAGCCTTTGCCGAAAACTTTCCACATGAAGATTTCTTTATGCAACAAGCCCGTAAGAATGGCGCCGAAGTTGGTGCACCTGATCCAACAGTCGGAGTTGGTGGATTAATTAATTTTGTTGTCGGTTTAATTTCGGCGAAATCTATTGTAGAAATTGGAACTGGGTCTGGGGTTAGTGGACTCTGGATTTTTAACGGAGCGCCAAAAGAAGCAACTTTTACCTCGATTGATTCCGAACGCGAGCATTCGGCAAGTGCAAAAGAGATCTTGGAAGAAGCTGGAATCTCTGCCCAAAGATTCAGGTTAATTACCGGAAACATTATAGAAGTCGTTGGAAAGTTGGCCGATGCAAATTATGACTTGATGATTGTGAGGTCAGCAGAAGATATGGTCGATGTTGTTCAAGAGAGTCACAGATTATTAAAGACCGGCGGGGTGTTAATTATTGATAATGCACTTGACGGTGGCAAGGTCGCAGACCCAACGCAACGAGATTTTGAAACCATCGCCCGGCGCGATTCGATAAAAGCAATTCGTGAAGATTCCAGATGGAGTGCAACGGTACTTCCAATTGGCGGAGGCGCCCTTGTCGCCCGTAAAATTTAATCATGACTAAGACTCCAGATACCCCTTGGTGGATCTCTGAACATCCCGTAGTCACTGCCCAGGATATTAAGAAGCGAAATACCAGAACTGTTGGTTTTGGTGTTGCAATCACAATGGCGCTTATCGCCGGAGTTGTGGGGAGCGTTGCCGGACGCACTACAGCAAATATTGATTCAAAAACTAATTTAGTAACTACAAAGAGCGTTATCGAACGCAAGCCCGATTCAATTGCTGGAATTGCTGCCAGGGTTTCGCCTTCAGTAGTTTCAATTGATGTACGGAGCGGAGATTCTGGGGGAACTGGATCCGGATTCTTTTTAGATAGTTCGGGATACATTCTTACTAATAACCATGTGATCTCAAGTGCGGCGACTAATAGCGCAAAAATTACGGTGAAATTAGCTAACGGTAAGAATTACGATGCAAAGTTAATTGGGCGGGATATCTCTTACGACCTTGCGGTTATAAAAATCGCGGTAACAGATGCACCTGCACTTCAACTCGGTGATAGTGATCAAGTTCAAGTAGGAGATGGTGTGATTGCTATCGGTTCACCATTGGGGCTAACTGGAACAGTAACCTCTGGAATCATTAGCGCGAAGAATCGTCCAGTTACATCTGGTGGTGGAACAAGAGAGAGCTCATTTATAAATGCAATTCAGACTGACGCAGCAATAAATCCAGGCAACTCCGGTGGACCACTCGTAGATCTCTCTGGTGCGGTTATTGGTATTAATTCTGCAATCGCCACAACAGGTTCTGGATTTGGTGGTCAAGGCGGTTCAATCGGCCTGGGTTTTGCGATTCCAATTAATCAAGCACGAAATACTGCAGATCAATTAATTAAGAATGGCAGTTCAACCTATCCAATCATGGGTGTTTCACTAGATACTCGATACCCCGGGAACGGTGCAAAAATTTCTACTGAACCAGGATCGATCACACCAGGTAGTCCAGCCGAAAGCGCAGGAATCAAACCTGGCGATGTGATTATTGAAATAGATGGCAAGCCAGTTGGAACATCTGATGAAGCTATCGTAAGCGTGCGCTCACATAGCGTTGGGGATTCAATTAAAGTTAAGTTCCAACGTGACGGCGTTACAAAAGAAGTTTCACTAAAACTCATCGCGGCGAAGTAATAGCTTTAGATATAGAATTCGAAAATGTTAGGAATCGGTGGCGGGGAAATAGTTGGCCTACTTCTTTTGGCCCTGATTCTTATTGGCCCAGATAAGCTTCCAAAATTTTCGGCAGATTTTGCCAGGCTTATTCGTAGAGTTCGGGATATTGCGCAAGGTGCAACAAATGACCTGCGTGATAACTTGGGGGCAGGATACGAAGATTTAAAGGTTACTGATTTACATCCAAAGAAATTCATCACAAAGCACATAAACGAAGCGTTAGCCGAGCCGACTGCGCAAATTCAAGAATTAAAGAAGTCGGCAAAAATAGATCCGGATCTCCTATGACAAGTGAAATTATTGAAAAGATTAATCAAGCACTTAAAGGGGTTTCAGACCCGGAATTGCATCGCCCACTGCCAGAACTTGGAATGGTTAAATCAGTCGAATTCAATGACGGGGTCGCAGAGATAACTATTTTGCTGACAATTTCAGGCTGTCCAATGCGCGATCGCTTGCAGAAAGATATTTCTGATTCCCTAGAACCAATAGCAGAAGTTAAATCACTTGACCTAACTTTTGGAGTTATGGATCAAGAGCAGAGAGATAACGTAAAGAAGTTATTAAATGGCGGCAAAGAGCGATTTATTCCATTTGCCCAACCAGATTCTTTAACGAGAGTTATTGGTATTGCATCAGGTAAAGGTGGCGTTGGAAAATCTTCAGTGACTGTAAACCTAGCCGTAGCGGCGGCTCAGAAAGGTTTGAAGGTCGGCATTTTAGATGCGGATATTTATGGCCATTCAATTCCTAGACTTATGGGGATTGTTGGAAAACGACCAACAGCGATCGACCAGACATTTATTCCGGTCGAAGCCTTCGGGGTAAAAGTTGTTTCTATGGAGATGTTTAAGCCAGAGCGTTCTGACGCTGTTGCTTTTCGCGGCCCGATGTTGCATAAAGTTTTAGAGCAATTGTTAAGTGACGCATATTGGGGCGATCTTGATCTTCTTCTTCTGGATTTACCACCAGGAACTGGTGATATCGCAATTTCTCTGGGCCAACTCTTACCAGCATCAGAAATAGTAGTTGTTACAACGCCACAAATTGCTGCTGCTGAAGTTTCTGAACGAGCAGGGAGAATTGCTCACCAATTAAAACAACACATCATTGGCGTAATTGAAAACATGTCCGATACGTCTTGTGACAAATGCGGTGAGCCAATTGCAATCTTTGGAACTGGTGGCGGCTTAGAAACTGCTAAACATTTATCAACTCTGGTTGGGACAGATGTAGCGCTAATTGGGCAGATCCCATTTACTACTGCCCTTCGAGAGGGTGGCGATATTGGTCAGCCAATTGTTATAAGCGATCCAACATGTCCAGCAAGTGAATCTTTTGCAGCAATAGTCGAAAAAATAACGTTACGCCCTAAGTCTTTAGTCGGGGTTAGGCTCTCGGTTTCCTAACTTTCTAGGGACATCGCCTAAGATTGGGCTATGAAAAAGCCACCAGTAAAGAGCATCAATACGGTGGCCAAACGACTTGTAGGCCGTAGTGAATTGGTCCTACAGCGGAAAAATATTCGTGAATCTTTAGTTTCAGTTGCAGGGCTTATTGGTCGCCCAGTTAAATATCAAGGTGGAAATGAAATTGGTCGTCTTGTAGATGTCGTCGTGAGACATGGCGAAGATTCTTATCCGCCAGTTTCAGGATTGATCGTAAAAGTAGGTCAGAGTAAATCCTTTATTGATGGCGCAAGAATTGCAAAGTTAACTCAGAGCGAAATTCAACTCTCGTCAGCGAGAGTAGATCTAACTGAATTTGTTAGGCGGGAAGGCGAATCCCTTCTAGATGCTGATGTTTTAGATCACCAGATTGTTGATGTGAATGGTCTTCGTGTAGTTCGTTCCTCAGATCTTTACTTGGCTCCACTAGATCGTGAGATTCGTGTCGTTGGAGTAGATATTTCATTTAAAGCATTTATTCGCAGAATTTTTCCTGGCGCTCTTGGGCGCGGGCCAATTCCAGAACATGTAATTGACTGGGCGAACGTTGCCTCACTTGCCCATGGAACAGGAGTTGTTCGTTCAACGGAATCTCGGGCGGCACTGGGTCAACTTCGCCCTGCAGACCTAGCAGATTTAATTGAAGATTTAGCTGGCCGGGAACGAAGCGCACTTATTGAGATGCTTGATCCAGATCTCGCTGCAGATGCTCTGGAAGAGATGGAAGACGATGAACTACAAGGTCTGTTGCGCGGATTATCGGCCAAACGTTCTGCAGAATTAATTTCTCGAATGGAACCTGATGAAGGTGCTGAAGTTTTGCGTGATCTGAATGACGATCACCGAGAGAGCATTTTCATGGAGATGGATTCTTTAGTTGCAAAACAACTTCGAAAGCTTGTCGAATTTGATGAGACTTTAGCTGGCGGAATTATGACTTCTCATATGTTGATTACTCGCGAATCAGATACCGTAGCATCCGCGCTTCAATTATTAGTCGAGCATAAAAGTCGTGATATTTCAGATGGCGTAGTAGTTGTTGATGCTAAGGGTAAGTTGCTGGATCACATTCAAATTATCGAATTAATTGCTGCTAAACCAGGGGCCACACTTTCAACTTTAATCGGCCCCCCATATCCAACTTCAGTTAATATAAATACCAGACTCGATGCAGTTATTGATGAGTTTGGAAATAACCGTGGCTCATCAATCATTGTCGTTGATGAGAAGAATAAACCAGTTGGCAGAATCCTTGCTGATGATCTAGTAGACGCTCTTGCTTCAGTTTCTGGTTCAACTGGTTTCGCTCAAGGAAACGGTGCGTTGTAATGGCAACTCGGCAGAGTATTTCTCCGAAGAAAATTCGGATAGCGGCGCTCCTTGCCGTAATGGGACCGGGCATGATCGCCGGACTCTCTGATGATGATCCAGCAGGAATTACAACGTACTCAGTTCTTGGCGCAGATTATGGTTATCAACTTTTATGGGTACTTGTTGCTTCTACATTTGCCTTAATAGTTCTGCATGATCTTGGTGCGCGAATCGGTGTTGTAACACGACAAGGAATGATTGGACTAATTCGCCAAAAATATGGCGCAAGGTCTGGAACGTTAAGTGCAACAGCACTTATTCTGGCAAATGTCGGAACGATGACTGCAGAATTTGCAGGTATCGCCGCCGCTGGCCAACTATTTGGATTTAGTAAATATGTCACGGTTCCAGTCGCCGCCTTTGCCGTTTCATTCTTAGTACTTCGCAATTCATTTGCAAAAGTTGAAAAAGTATTCTTTCTGATCTCCGCAGGATTTATTGCTTACGTAATCGCTGGTTTTATGGCTGGTCCTGATTGGGGCGCAGCAGCAAAAGGTATGTTGATTCCAACAATTCCATTTACCCAAGATGCAATCTTCATTGCAACTGCAACAATTGGTACAACTCTTGCTCCTTGGGGATTGGCATTTATTCAGTCCTACGCGGTTGATAAGCGCCTAACAAAAGATGACTTAAAACTTCTTCGAGTTGATGTTTGGACCGGATCACTGCTAACTGGAACTATTGGTTTTTTCGTCGTGGTTACTTGCGCGGCAACGTTACATAAAGAGGGCATTCATATTAACGATGCAGCAGATGCAGCAAAAGCTTTGGAACCACTCGCTGGAACTATGGCCAAGGAGCTATTTGCAATTGGATTAATCGGGGCTGCACTTCTTGCCGCATCTATATTGCCGTTATCAACGGCATATTCTGTAAGTGATTTGACTGGTCGCCCAGCTGCTCTTGATGACAGCCCAAAGGAAGCACCTCTCTTTTACTTAACATTTGGCCTGATAACTGGAGTAAGTGCAGTCTTGATCTTGATTCCAGGAGCACCGCTCATAACTATTCTTGTTGTAACTCAAGTTCTAAATGCAATTTTATTATTGCCGCTCTTGATCTACATGTATGGCATCTCTAAAGATGAGAGGCTGATGGGTGAATTCGTTGCAACCCGGACCATGAAAGTTATTTATTCAATTATTATCACCGTAGTTGCTGTCGCGATTGCTTGTATGCTCTGGTTTACGATTAATTAATGAGTAAACACGACCACACCGCAATTCCTGCTCCTAAAGATCTTGGCCTCTTAACACTTGGGGTAATTGGAGTCGGTACGTCGGGTCCAATAATTGCCGCAAGTATTATGCCCGTGCCCTCTCTTATTTTTTGGCGCAACCTTGGTGGGGCCTTGATAATGTTGCCCTTTGCGCTCAAGAATGGTGAATGGAAGTCACGTGAAGAACGTCATGCAATTCTTTTATCCTGTTGTGCTGGAGTTTTCCTAGCAGCGCATTTCATCTGCTTCTTTCTTGCGATGCGATTTACTAGCGTCGCAGCAGGTACCGCACTTGCCGCTCTTCAGCCAATATTTACCGCAATTTATTTTAAAACACGTGGTGGCGTAATTCCAAGACGTGCCTGGAGCGGAATGTTTATCGCCTTTCTCTCCGTGCTTTTAATTACCGGAATTGATTTTCAAATAAGTTTGCGTAATTTTGCAGGGGATATGCTCGCACTTTTGGGCGCAGCTCTAGGGGCTGGTTACATGTTAATTGGGTCTAAAGCACAGCAGAAACTTTCAACATCTACTTATACGAGCGCTTGCTACCTAACATGCGCTATTACAGCGTTATTAATCGCGCTTGCTACCGGAAGTCAGTTTTTACATTTTGAAGCGCGTCAATGGTGGCTTGTTATTGGGCTAATTCTTGGTGCTCAACTTCTTGGACACACGATGTTCAATATGGCACTTCGCCGAGTTTCTCCAGTATTTGTTGCGCTAATTGTTTTCTTTGAAGTTCCAGTTAGCGCGATAATCGCTTACTTTTGGATTGGCCAAGTTCCTCCTGCGGGAATCATCCCGGGAATCATTGGTTTATTGGTTGGCTGCGGTATCTTCGTATCACGAGCGAAGGTTGTGCCAATAAATGATTGATCTACATACTCATTCATCCGCTAGTGACGGTACTGATACGCCAGGTGAATTAATCAATAAGGCACATGCTCGTGGAATCACGGTTCTTGGATTGATGGACCACGACACCGTTGCTGGTTGGGATGAAGCTATTGCTTATCTTCGCCCGGGACTTTCGTTAGTTCTTGGTTCAGAAATTTCAGCACAAACTCCTGATGGAATAAGTGTTCACATGCTTGGGGCGCTCTTCGATAGAAACAATGAGCCACTTATGACGGCGCTAGCCAAGACCCGGGAAAGTCGCTTTGGGCGAATGGAAAAAATTGTCAGTCGATTAAATGAAGTTGGAATTGAAATCACGATTGAAGAAGTTTTAGCCCAGCTTTCGCAGGGTGCAACACTTGGCAGGCCACATCTTGCAGATGCGCTAGTTGCAAAGAAGATTGTAAAGAGCCGTGAAGAAGCATTTGAGCTCTACTTAAGTAACAGTTCAAAGTTCTATGTTTCGCATTATGCACCGACGCCTGAAGAAGCTATTCGGTTGATTAAGGAGGCGGGAGGAGTAGCCGTAATTGCTCATCCACTTGCCTCATTGCGTGGGCGAATAGTTTCGATAGATAGTTTTAAATCGATGGTTGATGCAGGAATGGATGGAATTGAAGTTTCACACCGAGACCAAACACCAGAAGCACAAGAATTACTCGCCGCAGTTGTTAAACAATATGGCATCATTGCCACTGGTTCCAGTGATTATCACGGCAATGGCAAAATGAATGAGCTAGCTGAATTCACGACAACATCGGAAGCCTTCGCTGAATTAGAAGCCAGGGCTAATGCACGAAGGGTGGTTCGGAAATGAAAGACATACTTCTAATCTCAACCGCCACATTTGGAATTCAAGCATTCGTAACCCTCTTCGTAATTATGGATCCACCAGGTGCAACCCCAATTTTTCTAGCCCTAGTGAAAGATCAACCAAATCGGAAACGAATTCGGATGGCATGGCAGGGCGCTGGCGTCTCACTTGTCGTGATTGTTACCTTCGCAATCTTCGGAAAATTTATTCTTGATTACCTGCACATTTCAGTAGAAGCGCTACAAGGTGCAGGTGGCTTGCTGTTGTTACTGATTTCTCTCGAGTTATTAACAGGAAAAGATAGCGGTGGCGATAAGACTAAAGATGTAAATGTAGCGCTTGTTCCACTCGGTACTCCGCTCTTAGCAGGACCTGGTGCAATAGTTACCACGATTGTTTTCGTGCAACATGCTTATACCGTTGAGATGAAACTCGCCTTAGCCGCGGCAATAGTCGCAGTTCACTTGGCAATTGGCTTAACGCTTATGTTCTCAACAAAAGTTGTCGGCTTGATTAAGGAATCTGGCGTTACTTTAATCGCAAGAATTGCCGGCTTACTTTTAGCAGCAATCGCAGTAGAGATGATTGTTCAGTCGATTAAAGGATTCTTCGAACTTTAAGCGGTTGCAAATCCAACTTTACGTTCTTCACTCTGGCCAACTTCAACAAAAGATATTTTGTTATTGGCAATAATTGTCTGGCGGCCACGAGTATCGGTAAGAGATAAAGCCTTTCCAGAATCTAGTGCTGTAGTAACCGCCTCGATTACTTTCTCGGGAGTTAGTTCACACTCAATATGAAGCTCCTGAGTTGAATCTGCAATTCCGATTCGGACTTCTGTGGTTACGCCTGCTGTGCTCTTCTTAGTTGACATGTTTGTAGTTTAATCCCTTAGTTTGCTTTAGGGAATCCAGAAATTCCGCGCCAGATTAAGTTCGATACAAGTTCTACGGCCGTTTCACGATCTAACTTTCCATCACGTTCTAGCCAATGGCGAGCCGATGTTTGAGCAGTTCCAATCAACCCAACGGCAAGCATCATCGAGGCTTCTTTGCTTAATCCAGTGTCGAGTGAGATTACTGCGCTGAGAGCGGCGGCTGAGTCGTAAGTCATACGATTCAAGCGTTCGCGTACTTGTGGTTCAACGCTCATGTCACTTTCAAATAACAATCTAAATGCTTCACCTTCGCGATTTATGAATCCAAAGTAGGCATCTACGTTTGCATGAACACGAGCAGCATTATCTTGAGTTGATGCAATAGCTCTTTGAATGTCAAAGACCAGCGAATCAATATGTAAATCAAGGACTGCAAGATACAAATCTAATTTTGATGGAAAGTGCTGATAAAGAACTGGCTTACTGACCTTTGCGCGATCAGCAATCTCATCCATTGCGGCAGAGTGATATCCGGCTTGAGTGAAGACTTCCAAGGCTGCGGCTAGCAATTGCGCGCGCCGCTCATCTCGAGGTAGGCGCCCCTTATTTGCTGCTGTTGATTCTGAGCTCATTGGGCTAATCGTAGGGTCAATCAGACCAATAATGCGACTTTATGCGAGTTCTTTGCAAAAAGTATTTAACGTTCAATTTTGAATTGCGAGGAATATCCGCGAAAATTGGGGTGTTGTAAGAACACCACTAAAAATAATTAAAGAAATGAGTATTTGTGTCCGTCAATTTGAAGCCACTCGTAGAGCAAGGACCAGAGCTCACGGTTGCTGAGGTTCGTCGCTATAGCCGCCACTTAATTATTCCTGATGTCGGAATGAGCGGACAGCGAAGGTTGATGAATGCAAAAGTGTTATGTGTAGGCGCTGGCGGACTTGGTTCACCTGCACTTATGTACCTGGCTGCAGCAGGAGTAGGAACTCTTGGAATTGTTGAATTCGACACCGTTGATGAATCCAATTTGCAACGTCAAATAATCCACGGCCAATCAGATATTGGTAAGAGTAAGGCTTTAAGTGCCAAAGAAGCAATCTCTGAGATAAATCCATATGTAAATGTGATCTTGCATGAAACCAGGCTTGATGTAGATAATGTAATGGAAATTTTTGCACAGTACGATTTAATTGTTGATGGAACAGATAATTTTGCAACAAGATATTTAGTCAACGATGCAGCAGTACTTTTAAAGAAGCCGTATGTTTGGGGATCAATCTACAGATTTGATGGTCAGGCAAGTGTGTTCTGGGCCGAACATGGTCCTTGTTATCGCTGCTTGTACCCAGAGCCACCACCACCAGGAATGGTTCCAAGTTGTGCTGAAGGTGGCGTGCTCGGAGTTCTCTGCGCATCTATCGGTTCCATTCAAACAACTGAAGCGATTAAATTAATTGCCGGAATTGGCGAACCACTTATCGGAAAGCTGATTGTTTACGATGCGCTTGAAATGGAATATCGCAAAGTAAAGATTCGCAAAGATCCTGCCTGCCCTATTTGCAGCGATAAACCAACTCAGACCGAGCTACTTCCAGATTATGAATCTTTCTGCGGGATGATTTCGGATGGCGCGGCAGAAGCAGCATCTGGTTCAACAATTGCAGTTACCGAGCTCAAGGCCAAAATGGATAGCGGCGAAAAGTTCATGCTGATTGATGTTCGTGAGCCTGGTGAATTTGAGATTGTTCGGATTCCCGGCTCAGTCTTAATACCTAAGCAAGAATTCTTAAATGGTTCTGCTCTCGAAAGATTGCCACAAGATGTACCAATTATTCTGCACTGTAAATCGGGTATTCGCTCTGCCGAGTGTTTAGCTGTGTTGAAACAAGCTGGATTTGCTGATGCAACTCACGTTGCTGGCGGCGTTGTTGCTTGGGTGAAGCAAATAGATCCCGCACTTCCAATTTACTAAAAGAAAAGGTTTATAAATGTCAGATCGCTCATTACTACTTGTGCACGCCCATCCGGATGATGAAACTATCAATAATGGGGCGACAATGGCTAAGTATGTAAATGAGGGGGCCCGTGTAACTCTTGTTACCTGCACGCGTGGTGAAGAGGGCGAAGTCTTAGTTCCAGAACTTTCTAATCTTGCCAGTACAGCGAGTGATCAATTAGGAAAGCATCGTGAAAGTGAATTAGCAGATGCGATGGCAGCTCTCGGTGTAAGTGATTTTCGTTTTCTAGGTGCACCAGATCGCTTGTGGCGAGATAGCGGAATGATGGGAACCGAAGCAAATAACCGTAGCGATGTTTTTTGGCAGGCAGGTCTAGATGATGCTGCTGGATATTTAGTAAAAATCATTCGCGAAGTTAAGCCACAAGTTCTAGTTACCTACGATGAATTTGGCGGATATGGCCATCCTGATCACATCCAAGCCCACCGAGTTGCAATGCGAGCAGCTGAACTTGCAGGAGATTCGAAATTTGGCGAAGGCGAACCTTGGGAGATTTCTAAAATTTACTGGAACACAATGCCAAGATCAGTTATCCAAGAGGGCATCGATAAGATGAAAGAAATTGGTTCGAACTTCTTTGAAGCAGATAGCGCGGATGATCTGCCCTTTGCTAAACCGGATGAACTTGTTACTACTCTTATTGATGGAACAGATTATGTTGATGCCAAGATGAAAGCCATGGCAGCGCATCCAACTCAAATCGAATTAGATGGCCCATTTTTTGCACTTTCAAATAATTTAGGAAACCAAGTTTGGGGACATGAGTATTACACCTTGGTGAAAGGCAAAAAAAGTTCAAGCGTTGATGCCAAGGAGCGCGAGGTAGATCTCTTTGCTTAAAGCACTTGGTGCGCTATTACTTGGCGCGTTGATTAGCTTTGTTGGAGTAGTACTTCACAATTCATTTCACCCAGTTGGAATATTGTTAGCGCTATTAACAACAGCAGTCGGAATTAGATTTACTGGACAGCTATTTGGCGCACGTAAATTCAAAATCATTGCGGCAGCGGCCTGGTTGCTGGTCGCTTTGCGTGCTGGTTCTTATGGTTTAAGCCAAGAGATATTAATTATCTCCAACCTTTATGGAAATGCATTTCTACTTGGTGGATTTCTAATCGCAATTTTTACCGCGTTAAAGAAGGTTTAGAGCCAATCCCAATCTTGGCCAGCAGGAGAATCCTTCACTCCAACTCCTAATTTACTTAACTGGTCTCGTAATTTGTCGCTGAGTGCAAAATCTTTTGATGCTCTGGCACCACTTCGCAGCTCAAGTAGTTCCAATATTTCTTCGTTCGGTTCAGCCTTGACCTTAGGTGCTCGCGTGATGTCTAACGCGAAGATGGAATCCATGATTTGAAAACATTCTGCTTTGGTTGCGCCGGAGAGGAATTCGTCTTTCTCTAATTTTCTAAGCTGTTGAATCGCACGTGGGGTATCTAAATCGCGTTGTATATCAGCGAGGGCACCTTGCGAAAATTCAGCAACAAATTGCTTATCTATTTCGCCCTCACTCTTCCAATGTGCATATTTAACTCGCCAGCGTTCGATAGTAGAACCTGCTGCTTTGAGTGAGTCCCAAGTTAGATCCATCTGACTTCTGTACCGGTTCTCTAAGAAGCAGAGACGAAGGGCAAGTGGATCAAGGCCTTTAGCAATAACATCACTCAACAGAACGACATTCCCAGCGCTCTTCGACATCTTGCGTCCTTCGAATAGCAGGTGCTCACCATGTACCCAATTTTCAACAACCTCATATCCAGCCGCAGCATTAGATTGGGCGCGCTCATTTTCGTGGTGGGGGAATCTCAAATCTATTCCGCCTAAGTGTAAATCAACGTTGCCCTCTAAAAAGTGAAGTGACATCGCGGAACATTCAATATGCCACCCAGGAAAACCCGCACCCCAAGGTGAATCCCAAATCATCTCTGTCCGATTATTTGCAGCTTTCCAGAGCGCCCAATCAGCGTGAAATTTCTTGGCGCCATCTTCGATGTGTTCGTGACGATGACCAGGCTTCAACGACTCCAAACGATTGCCAGAAATATCTCCATAAGATGGAAAACTCTCTGCTGAAAAATAGACACAACCATCAGAGCCAACATATGCGTGATTTGTCGCTATCAACTTTGAAATAAGATTAAGCATCAAATCAATAGTTTCGCTCGCTTTTGGATATGCCGCCGCCGGAATAACACTGAGTTGCGCAAGATCATTATGAAAATTGGCCTCATATTTGCGAGCGATATCAAAGGGATCAGTTGCTTCAGATTTGGATTGGGCAAGCATTTTATCTTCGCCGATTTCATTTCCAGCCAGATCCTCGGCCATATGCCCAACATCAGTTATATTCTGGATTAGATTTGAAGCAATTCCAGAGAAATCTAAGGTGCGCTTAATTAAATCACCGAGTAAGAATGTTCGTAAGTTGCCAACATGCGCATCTCGATAAACAGTAGGCCCGCAACAATAAATTTGAACCTCAAAACCATTCCTCGCTGAAATTTCTTTTAGTTCGCGCGCCTTCGTATCGAAAATGAAAAGCCCGGTATTCATTTTTCGATCACTACCTTCCAGACGAATATTGAACTGGGGTCAAATTTAGCAAGCGTTCCATCTTTCTTTCGAACCGCATCGACCTCCTCCAAAGTGCCCAGTAAATCCCGAAAACCGCCTTGTGGGTCATGTAGGCGAATTGAAACCCTTTTGCCAATCTCGCTCTCGGAAGGAGTGGGATTTCCCATAATTCAACTCCCTCTTTTCCGCTAACGATACTGCACCTATTCGCTATCCTAGGCGCATTAGATTATTTGGATGAATAAGAAAGGTAGTCAATTGACTTACATAATCGCAGAACCTTGTGTAGACGTTAAGGATAAATCCTGTATTGAGGAATGTCCTGTCGATTGCATCTATGAGGGTGGACGAATGCTTTATATCCAACCTGATGAATGTGTTGACTGCGGAGCCTGCGAGCCAGTTTGTCCAGTAGAAGCGATTTACTACGAGGATGACATACCTTCGGCATGGAAAGAATTTGGTAAAGCCAACAGCGAGTTCTTCGTTGAGATTGGTTCACCTGGTGGTGCTGCAAAAGTTGGCGCAACCGGTACTGATCACACAATTGTTGAAGCGCTTCCACCCAAAGCTGAGTAAGTAAAACCCTGAAGCTTCCAGATTTTCCGTGGGACGCATTGGCGCCATTTGGGGCACGCGCTCGGGAATTCGCTGGGGGAATAATTGATTTATCTCAGGGCACACCAGTTGATGCAACTCCGGAATTTATTCAACGCGCACTAAAAGAATCTTCAAATGCCCCAAGTTATCCCTTAACAATTGGAACTCCAGAGCTTCGTGCCGCAATGCGCAATTGGGCTACAAAAATTCTCGGAGTCACGGGCGAATTCGATGTGCTTCCAACAATTGGTTCAAAAGAATTAGTTGCTTGGTTGCCTTCAATCCTTCGAGCAAAAACTGTTTTATATCCCAAGGTCGCATACCCAACATATTTAGTTGGTTCGATGATTCACCAATCACAAGCAATTGCTGTCGATATTGATGCAACTACCTGGCCAGTCAGCGATATTGCTTGGATCAATTCACCCTCTAATCCAACTGGGCGCGTTCACAGCACAGATGAGATGCAAGCCGTAATTGCATATGCCCGAAAAAATAATTCACTTGTAGTTAGCGATGAGTGTTATATAAGTTTTCCAGCGAAAGGCAACGAGCCAATTTCAATACTTAAATTAGCAGCAGGAAATAATAAGAATTTGCTCGCAGTGCATTCGATGTCTAAACGTTCAAACTTGGCTGGATATCGTGCCGGATTAGCGGTTGGCGATCCAGAAGTAATTGCAGAAATTCGTGAAGTCAGAAAGCATGCAGGAATGATGCTTCCACTTCCCATTCAAAGCGCCATGACGGTCGCGTTAGCAGATGAAGCGCACGTGAAGGAACAGGCGAAACGATATGCCGCACGGCGCGAAGTATTAAGCACAGCGCTGGTAAAAGTTGGCTTTAAGATTGAGTTTTCAGACGCTGGTTTATATATCTGGTGCACCCGCGCAGAAGATTGTTGGGATTCAATTTCCTGGCTTGCAGAACTTGGAATACTCGCTACCCCCGGAATCTTTTATGGCGAAGCCGGCGCAAAATATATTCGTATCGCAATGACTGCGACAGATGCACAAATTGCTGATGCTGCAGACCGAATTTTGAAGAGTATCTAAATGGCTACCGAGCTTGACCTTGCAATAGGTAAAGCCTGCGAGGTTATTTCGGATACTTCGACTCTAGTTCGAGTGGTTTTATCGGGGCGCAGGCGAAATATGACCGTTCCATTTGAACGTATCGATCTTCGCCCAGTATTAATTAAGGATGAAATTGCCTTACAGATCTCCCAGAGCGATGGACGGGTTACGACCGTTAAGAATGTTGCGCCTAAAGATTTCCCAGCACGGAGCTACTTAGAGATGGGTTACGCAAATATTTTGGTTGAACACACGAGCGGTGCACTTTCGATCCGCATTACCAAGAAAGGTGAGGCACAGGTCTTTGAGGAGAAGGGCGCACGTGAACAGAACCTCGATCACGATCGCAAAAAAGCTCGGCTGCTCGACTCTTCAGATCCATTCTTAATTGAAGTTGGTATTTCAGATTCCGATGGGCGAGTTAAACCATCGCGTTCAGATAAATATCTACAAGTTGAAGAATTCTTACGCTTGCTCGTTCCAACGCTTAATTCAGCCATTGAAGCCAAACAAATTAATAAACCAACCATAGAAAACCCACTTGTAATTGCCGATCTTGGTTGTGGCAATGCGTATTTAACTTTTGCGGTACATCAGTATTTAAAGAGTATTGATATGCCAGTACACGTGATTGGTATTGATATCAGACCAGAATCATTGAAGCGAAATACTGAAATTGCTAAGAAGCTAGGGATTGCCGAGACTATTGAATTTAAGGCAGAGGCGATCGATCAAACCTCACTAACATCTTGTGATATTGCAATCGCACTGCATGCCTGCGATACCGCAACAGATGATGCGATTGCTTGGGCAGTAAATGGTGGTGCGAAATTGCTGTTGATTGCACCATGTTGCCAACATGATCTTCAAACTCAGATGAGCCAAGTACCGGAACCCTGGAACCTTCTAACAAAGCACGGATTGATGAAGGAACGTCTCGGTGATTTAATGACAGATGCGCTGCGAGCCCAAATTTTAAAGCTAGTTGGTTATCGCACTGAAGTTATTGAATTTATTGGGGGAGAGCACACACCAAGAAATATTATGATTCGCGCAGTTTTAACTAGCGCTAAGGCAGAAGCCAAAGATATTGAAAATTACAAGAAGATGTTAGAAGAATGGAAAATTGATCCAGCCTTAGCCAGCAGACTTAACATAATCAAGTAGGGCAATTCGTTCAAGGTCCATTTCAGAAACATAGGATTTAACTACATCTCCTATTGAAACAATCGAGATTAGCTCCCCAGTTTCATCGACAACCGGAATATGGCGAATACGTTTTTCAGTCATTAAGGCCATTAACTGTGCAACTGTTGCATTTTTCTTACAAGTCGTAACATTTACAGTCATTATGTCTCGAACATGTATTTTTTCAATTTCATGCATATGAATAGGAAGTGCTTGGACGATATCCCGTTCTGAAACTATGCCATTTATTCTCTTACCATCAGATGAAACGACCAAAGCTCCAATTTTAAAAGAGGCAAGTGCCTGGCTCAACTCCTTTATAGTGGCGTCAGGCTTTATTGTTTGCACTTGCTTTCCGGGCAATAAACTTGAAATCTGCATCAGGTTCCCCTAACTAACTGTTAGGGGAATAATTAACCCATTAGAGTCAGATAGCAATAGAGAGGCGTCAAATATATGAGCGAATTACATTTCTTGAGCCAGTTGACCGGATGTTTTGCCCAGCCGGTCGATGAGAATCCGACGGTAGTCATGGTTGAAGCGGCCTATCGCCACCATGGTTTGAACGCACGTTATATAAATATTGAAGTTGGCCCAGACAATTTAGGTGGAGTAGTCGCTGGAGCAAAGGCGATGGGTTGGATTGGATTTAACTGTTCGATTCCAAATAAATTGGCAGTTATCAAACATTTAGATGGGATTGGTGAATCGGCTTCAGTAATAGGTGCTGTTAATTGCGCAGTTCTTCGAGATGGCAAATTTATTGGTGAAAATACTGATGGTAAGGGTTTCTTGAAATCTCTTGAAGGTGTTATTGATCCAGCCGGAAAAACAGTTGTGATGTTTGGCGCTGGTGGCGCAGCGCGGGCGGTAGGAGTAGAACTTGCTCTGGCCGGGGCTAGCAAAATCATTGTAGTAAATCGCGATGAAGTACGAGGTAAAATTTTAGTTGATCTAATTAATACCAAGACAAAAACAGCAGCCGAGTTTGTTTCCTGGAGTTCTAAATTCTCAATTCCTGCAGGCACCGACATTGTTATTAATTCAACATCCATTGGGTTATTTCCAGATATAGATGCTCAGTTGAATATTGACTTTGATACCTTGCGCGCCGGAATAGTTGTGGCTGATGTGATTCCGAATCCTCCTAAAACTCACTTACTGCGCCAGGCGAAGGCTCGAGGATGTGTAACTCTTGACGGCCTTGGGATGTTAGTGAATCAAGGAGTTATTGGAATTAAGTATTGGACAGGTATTGATGCCGATCCTGGCGTTATGCGAAAGGCTTTAGAAGAGGTCTTTGGTTAACGAATAATTGTGTTGTACATGCGGGATAACGAGAACTCGTGATGCAGACCTTTTTCAGCCTTAGTTAATTGGCCATTTGCTACTTCGAGGATCAAATCAAAGAGTTCGCCACCAACATCGTTCAAGGTTTTCAGACCATCAGCGATAGTTCCGGCATTTAAATCAATTAAATCTGGAATTGCATCTGCCATCGTGGTGTTCGTTGCAACCTTGATTGTTGGGACAATCGCAGAACCAGTTGGAGTTCCTCGCCCTGTTGTGAAGACAATAATGTTTATACCGCCAGCACCATAACCAGTTAGTTGTTCGGTGTCATGGCCAGGGGTATCCATAAAATAAAGACCTGGCTTGGTAACTTGATCTGCAAATTCAAATACGCCGGAAAATTGTGCACTGCCAGCTTTCTTTGCCGCGCCTAGTGATTTCTCTTCAAGTGTTGTTAGACCGCCTTCAATATTTCCACGAGATGGTTGCGCGCCACGCATATCAATACCTTCATAGTTAATTGAGCGTTCATACCTGGCAACGGTTTCAACAATTTGAGCACCAATTTCCGGAGTGATCGCACGAGCTGCAAGTAAATGCTCAGCGCCTAAGATTTCAGTTGTTTCACCAAGAACGGATGATGAACCAAGTTCTACTAAACGATCACTTGCAACACCAAGTGCTGGGTTTGCGGTGATACCGGAGAGCGCATCTGATCCACCACATTCTTGGCCAAGTTTAATTGCACTCCAAGGCGCACTGATTCGTGAAACCGCCTTCGCCTCTTTCAATAATGAATTAGCCATTTGTAGACCGATTTCTGCAATCTTGCCCATTGAACCAAGTTCAGCAACGTTTAGAACCTCTGCTTTAGAAAGCCCGAGCTTTCTTGCTAGTTCAATTATTCCTAATTCATTTGGAGTGCCGATGGTGATAAAAATTGTTGCAAAGTTATTTGGATTCGCAGCAAATCCGGAGATTGTTTTAACTATGCGATCAAAATCGGCGTCAATTTCGCCAGACCAATCGTGGCTTACTGCGACTGCGCCATTTGATTCATCAGCAATCTTGCGTGCGGTTGCGGAGAAAGCGGAGTGGAGCGGAAGAATTAAAACGTGATTGCGCAGCCCCCATCGACCATCACTTCGTTCAAATGCCGTTAATTCTTTAGACACTTCGCACCTCACGGCCGGCAATGATTTCGCCAGCGCCGATCGCCTCGACCTTAGTGAGTTCACCATTTACCACAGAATTAATCTTCTCCATGATCTCTTCTGGTGAAGAATCGGCGGACAAATCAAAGTCCTGTGAAATGGCCATATGCAAGGGTGAGCCACTTGCAACATTGATTGTCGGGATAAGTGGAAAGCCTGATGGTGGTTGGTTTTTATCTGGGAAGGAGAGAATGACGTGAACTCCTGCCTCCATTAAATCTGAGAAATTTAAGCCAGAATTTTTATGGGATGCCGCAACGGTAATGTCGACACCAACTTCAGTAAACGCAGAGACAATTTCATCTACCTTTATATTGTCATCTGAAAGATCAATTCCAAGATGCAACCTAGGTAACACAACTTGCGGTGTGGGATATTTTGCTTTTAACTCCGTTGCGGCAGCAACACCAGAATTAACAGTTCCTTGCACGCCGCCACTCTCTTGAGTAACAAGGTAATTAGTGGATTTATTCTTAGTAAGTAATTTATCTGCGAGTTCATTTCCTTGAAGCGTTTCACAACCAAGGCCGACAATAAGCGTTGAACTTACATTTGGGTGATTTGCGAGAGCTGCAAAAAAATCAGTAATTCGGCCAACATCATTACCAATAAATCCACAACCATGTTGGTGGGCAAAGGTAATTGCATCCATCTCTTTTGCAATCCGACTTGAAACTCGCGTAGAACAGACGACAGAAGGCAGAATTAATTGATGATTCCGAATTCCAATTCCACGATTACCGTGATCAAAGCCCTTCATGCTCATACAACTTGCTCCGTAGATAACCGGTCACCTAGAACATTGTGGGTGTGAACATGTTCGCCAACTTTAATGTCAGTTGTTGCATGGCCCATGCGTTCACCATATTTAATGATGCCCTCATTTTTTGCAATCGGCGATGTCGCCACTTTATGGCCACGCGGGATAAGGCTTTGAATAGTGAGATTTAGGCCATCTTGTCCGATAACTTCGCCAATTGCCATCTCAACTAAGCAGACGGCAATATTGTCTTTCTCGTTTAGAACCAGGACCTTACGCATAAGGATTCAAAGCATACTCTTCTAATATGGATGTGTAGTATTTCCCAATGGGTCAATTAAAAGTTAAGCGCCGTTTTCCTGGAGTCAAAGAGCTGGCTGCTTTGATGCAATTTCGGAAGCCAATATTTAATGGTCGCAGACGTCGCTTATCTCGTGCGCTAACTATTTACGACTTACGAGATATTGCGAAACGTCGCACACCACAAGCGCCATTTGATTACACCGATGGCGGCGCAGATACTGAATCGAGTTTGATCCGTGCGCGCCAAACATTTGAAAAAATTGAGTTCCAACCAAGAATTCTGCGGGATGTCTCAAGTGTTGATACTTCGGTAACAATGCTCGGAGAACTCACCTCAATGCCGATTGGAATTGCCCCAACTGGATTTACTCGAATGATGCAGACTGAAGGTGAATATGCCGGCGCTACAGCGGCTCGTGATGCTGGAATTCCTTTCACGCTTTCAACAATGGGCACTCGTTCTATCGAAGATGTTGCCGCAATTGCACCTGATGGTCGCAACTGGTTCCAGCTTTATATGTGGAAAGACCGCGATCGTTCAATGGCACTAGTTGATCGTGCAAAAGCTGCGGGTTTTGACACTTTAGTTTTAACGGTGGATGTTCCAGTAGCAGGAGCAAGACTCCGTGATGTTAGAAATGGAATGACAATTCCACCTTCACTCACCTCCAAAACAATATTAAATGCACTTCCACGTCCGGCCTGGTGGATGAATTTCTTAACTACCGATCCACTGAAATTTGCTTCACTTGATAGTTGGAAGGGCACGGTTGCTGAATTACTAGATTCAATGTTTGATCCAACTGTAACTGTTGAAGATTTAAAGTGGATTCGCAAGCAATGGGATGGCAATCTGCTAGTAAAGGGAATTCAGAGCGTTGAAGATGCTGTCATGGTACAAAAAGCTGGCGCAGATGCAATCACGCTCTCAAATCATGGTGGCCGCCAATTAGATCGCGCACCTGTTCCATATCTTTTGATTCCAGAAGTTAGAAAAGCCGTTGGTAAGAAATTTGAAATTCATGTTGATACCGGAATTATGCACGGCGCAGATGTTGCTGCATGTATCGCTGCGGGTGCTAATTTTACTTGGATCGGACGTGCCTATTTATATGGCCTTATGGCTGGTGGCAAAGAGGGCGTAAATCGCAGCCTTGAAATTCTCTACACGCAATTAATCCGCACTATGAAATTGTTAGGTGTTCGCTCACTGGAAGAGTTAAACCCATCCCACGTAAAGTTAATAAGTAAATAACAATGAGAGCCGCGGTAATAACTGGAGTCGGCAAGGTTGCAATTGAGAACGTGCCAGATCCAACTCCGGGTGATCGTGATGTAATAGTTAAGGTTGCAAGCGTTGGTATTTGTGGGACAGACCTACATATTCTTGAAGGTGAATTTGCCCCAACACTTCCAATTATTCCGGGCCACGAAATGGCTGGAAAAGTAGTAGCGGTTGGCAAAGGGGTAACAGAAGTAAAGATTGGTGATTTAGTAGCTGTTGATCCATCCTTACATTGTGGTGAATGTTTTTACTGTCGCAGGGCTCGCGGAAATTTATGTGAAAATTGGGGCGCTCTTGGAGTTTCACATCCCGGTGCCGCAGCTGAACTTCTAAAAACTCCAATTAAGAATTGCCATATTTTGCCAGAAGGCGTCGATGTATTTGAAGCAGCCCTTATTGAGCCACTTTCATGTGCTATTCGAGGCTATGACGTCTTGCCTCGCATTCCAGGATCACACTATTTGATTTATGGCTCTGGAACTATGGGCTTAATGATGGCCGAACTTGCAAAGCGAAATGGCGCAGCAAGTGTTTCAATTGTTGATATCAACGAATCTAAGTTGGAAACTGCGAGAACACTTGGAATTGATCATGCGACTTCAGATGTAAAAACCCTGAAGCAGCCACGCGGTTGGGATGTTGTCATTGATTGCACGGGAGTTGCTAAGGCAATTCAAGAAGCGCTAACTCATGTAATGCCAGGTGGAACCTTCTTGCAATTTGGTGTTGCAAATGAGAAAGCAAAGATTGAGATCGAGCCATTTTGGATCTACAACAAAGAGATAACTATTGCTGGCTCAATGGCAGTTCTACATACCTTTGATCGCGCCGTCGATCTATTTAGCTCCGGCGTCTTGAATCCAAAGGTAATGATTAGCGATCGCTTTGCGCTTGAAGATTATGAATTAGCACTGAATACCTTTAAAGCGGGCAAGGGACGGAAAACAATTATTACCCCAAATGGCAGTTCAATCTAAATGAAGGCAGTACTTCTTTCAGCTGTAGATAAATTAGCAGTGACAGAAGTTGAAAAACCTAAGCCCGGCATTGGTCAGAGCTTGATTAAAATTTTGGCATGTGGAATTTGTGGAACCGATCGCCACATATACAAAGGGGAATATCCATCAACCAAGCCCGTTATTTTGGGCCATGAGTTTGGTGGCGTAGTTGAAGAGACTGGTCCTGGCTCGAAATTTAAAGTTGGCCAAGTTGTAAGTATTGATCCCAATATTGTTTGCGCAAAATGTCCTGACTGTCTGGTTGGCAGAACTGCTTTCTGCCCAGACTTAACTGCGCTTGGAGTAAATATAAATGGTGGACTTGCCGAATATGTTTTAACTCCTGATTCTCAAATCTACCCAGTTAAAGATGGGCTAAATCCTCTCCATCTTGCCTTCATCGAACCACTAGCTTGTTCAATTCGTGGGCTTGATCTTGCAAACCTTAAGGGCGGTGAGCGCGTTGCAATATTAGGCGGCGGGGTAATTGGCCTGTTAGTTGTACAACTAGCAAAACTTGCTGGGGCATCAGAAATTGTTTTAGTCACAAGACAGAAATTTCGCCGCGATGTAGCGCTCAAGATTGGCGCAACCAGAGTTGTTGATCCAAAATCTGAAGATGTTGCCCAGAGCGTTAAGAATATGGATGTCACTTTTGAATGTGCCGGGGCAGTTGAAACCTTCAAGCAATCCCAGCTTATAACTAGGCGGGGTGGATCTGTAATTGTTCTTGGACTTACAGCAGCAGATACAAACCTAGAAATTAACCCATTTAGCCTTGTAGTAAATGAACTTCGGATTCAGGGATCATTTCTAAATCCGCTAACGCAGGCCAGAGCCGCCGAATTAGTCGGAAGTGGAAAATTGAATCTTGATATTCTAATTTCTAAAGTTGTTGATTTGGATGGTGTCAAAGCAATCTTGGATGCACCTCCAGCCGAAGGCGATATCAAATATATAGTCTGTCCATAAATAAATTTCTGGGCTAGTATCTCGCCATGGAAAAAAATGAGAGAGTACGTTGGGGATTTATCGGCGCTGGTGGAATTGCAAAGCGAGCCCTATATCCCGCAATATCTAAATCAAATGTTGGCGAAATCTACGCGGTTGCATCACGCGATAAGACCAAAGCGCTAACTATTTCACCTAATGGAGTTGTTTACACAAGCTATGACGAACTTTTAGCTGATCCTAAAGTTGAAGCCGTTTACATCTCACTTCCAAATTCATTGCACCTACCCTTGGCTATTAAGGCCATGCGCGCAGGAAAGCATGTTCTCTGCGAGAAGCCACTTGGCATGAATGCAAAAGAGGTAGAAGAAGCGATCGCAGTGTCCAAAGAAACTAAGCGAATTTTTGTTGAGGCAAGTTGGAATCGCTGGCATCCACGTAGCCAACGCATAAGAGAGATTGTTAAATCTGGTGAACTTGGAACTATTACTCGAATTAGATCCTGCTTTACCTATGATGGACTTGATGAAGAAAATATTCGGCTCGATCCAGCACTTGGTGGCGGAATTCTCTATGACCTTGGACCTTATTCAACAGTCGCGCCACTTTGGGTTATGGACTTCGCAGATATTTCAGATGTTGATGTTCAAGTCGTCTGGCACAAAGGTGGAACTGATGAGACAACTCGAGTTAACTTTAAAATCGGCGGAGCTGTAGCTGAAACGGTTACATCCGACAATATTCAAGTAAGTCAATGGTTAATCATTGAGGGAACTAAGGGCGAACTTCGCACTGGCGGAAGCGATTCATTTAACTCACATAACGCACCAAGCACTCTTGAAATCACCATTGATGGGAAAAATCGAGTTGAACGTTTTGATGCTTGCGATCCATATCAATTGATGTCAGATGCTTTCGCACGAGTTGTTCGTGGCGGTAACGATTGGTTGATGCCAATGGAGCAATCACTTAAATTTGCTAACTTCTTCGATGCCATCTTTGCAAAGATGGGCCGTCCTTAATTATTTAGGTAAGGCAGCCTTGGGTCGATATCTTTAGCGCTCCAGGTCTTGCGAATCCATGCTTGAGCAGGATCATCAGTTATATTCCAAGAACGATCTGGATCTGGTCCTGCCATAACATTCATAAAGTAAAGATCGTAACCAGGTTGTGCTCCTACCGGACCATGCCAACCATGTGGAACCAGAACAACATCGCCACTTCGTACCTCGGTCGTTAATTGAAATTCACGTTCATCAGATGCGCGACCTTGGAAGAAGCCAATTGGATCTGCGCCATTTTGTGCCGGTAAGTTTTTGCTAACTGCAGATTCAAAGTAATAAATCTCTTCAAGGTTTGATTCGACCCCAGGAATATATGTGTCATGTTTGTGAGCGGGGGAGCCTGACCAATTTCCAGCGGGAACAATAATCTCGACTACAATAAAACGATCTGCGGCTAATTCAGATGGATCTCCAAAGTTATGGACTTGTCTAGATGCTGGACCGGCGCCACGGCTAAATACCGGAACCGTATTTGCAGGAATAAATTTATCTGGAAATGAATTTTTTGCAGGCGCTTCGGCGATTATGAATCGGCCCGTACCAGAAATCTTGATTGCAGTATCAATTGACAAGTAGAGAACATCGGTTGGACCATGAAATACTGATTTGCGACCAGCCAATTTCTGATTCTTACTTTCACCGTTAACAACATAATCAACCGTGATTCCATCACCTTCGAGTTGCCAGATTAAACGTTCAACCTTATCGGCTGATATTTCAAAAGTTTTTCCAGGCGAAAGGGTTGCGACTCTAGTTCCAGTATGTTTCCAACCCGGAAGTTGATCATTAACGATTACATCCCAGCCGTCGGCAGATAGCTCGCCCTTCTGATAAAAGTAGCGTGCTTTGCTCATGGCCCCATCTTTCTAGGAATTGAATCAATTGCTCTTAGCGGCTATTGTTTTGGAACGGTCCAACTCTAGCAGGGAGCAAATTAAATGGCCAAGGTTGCAGTAACTGGATCCAATGGATTCGTTGGCGGAAATATCGCCAATATGTTGCTTGCCGCTGGCCACGAAGTAATTGGTCTAGTTAGAAGCGAGCCAACGAAGGCGTTGCCATGGCGGAGTTCAATTACTGATCTTTCAAGTGTTGCAGCGATTACCGAAGCAACTAAGGGTTGTGCTGCAATCGTGCACTCTGCAATCGCAAATGATTTCAATAAGCTGCAGCAAAATCGCGCCTATGCCTACGACGCATTTGTAGGTCTCACTCAACGCGTTACCCGAGCTGCTGAAAAAAATAGCGCACAAATAATTTATATTTCAACCGGTTGGGTTATGGATGGCACCGGACATATGGCTTTGGAAACTGATACTGGAAATCCAGTAAATTTCTACGGAGTTCTTAAATCTCTCGGCGAACAAGTTGTCCGTGACCTGGCACCCGACACTGGAGTAATTGCTCGCGTTGATGGCGTTATGGGAATTCATCAAACTCTTGAAGTTGGACCTAGAACTCAAGATGTTGGTTTCGGCTATTTTGCCTCCGCCTTAGTTGCAGATTTAAAAGCTGGAAAAACCTTTACGGTATTTGGCGGCGAGCTAGTTAATAAAGTTACTGCGCCGTCTCTTGCTTCAGAAATTGGTGCCCAAGTTGAAAGAATCATCTCGCGGAAAGTTGCAGGTACGTTTCATCTTGTTGGCGATGATGCAATCAATCGAATGGACTACGCCCGATTAATTTGTGAGTTATTTGAATTAGATAAAACTTTACTTCGCGAAGCAGAGCCACCACTCGCAGATCAATTCCCCGGCAAGGTACCGGTAGACACCTCACTTTCAAACCTCGCCACTAAGAAAGCTTTAGGACTTGGTGCAACTTCACTGCGCGATTTAATAAGCGCCCTTCGCACCGAAATTGATACCGGAAAGATAACTGCAATCACAGAACCTGAAGGTTCACGATGACTACAACTTCAAGAATTAAACGTCCAACTATTCGCGATGTTGCGGCCAAAGCTGGAGTCTCAAAGTCCTTAGTTTCCTTGGTCTATTCCACACCTAAAGCGGTAAGCCAACACCGACGTGAATTAGTTATGAAAGCGGCCGATGAACTTGGTTTCTCACCAAACTTTTTAGCGCGCTCATTAGCGGCCGATACCGGAACTTTTATTGGAATCTTGGTTGCCGATCTACATAACCCACTCTTCGCGGAAATCGTTGATCAAGTTAGAGCCGCACTTGAAGCCAAGGGTGAATACAGCTTTATGACATCGGCGATGTTGCCTAACGCTGCAGGTGAACAAGTTATTGATACCCGGACAGTAAGTGCGCTAATCGATCTTCGCCCTAAGAGCGTATTAGTTGTTGGTTCAATTCCAGATATGCATCAGCTATCAGAACTACCAGAACAAGTTTCTATTGTTGTTGCAAGTGCAATTCCGGAAGACCTACCACGAGCAACAGTTGTTCGATCAAATGATGAAGTAGGTATGCGATTGCTTATTGAACATCTGGTCGAAAATGGTCATAAGAAAATCGCACATATTTCTGTCAATGACGGGTTAGTAGCCAAGAGCAGACGAGATGCATATAAATCAGTTATGACAAATAAAGGCCTGGAAAAATTTATTCAAATCAAATTTGCAAAGAAGGCAACCGAGACGGCTGGCTTTGATGCGGCTACTGAACTATTAGCAATGAAAGACTCACCAACAGCTATAACTTCTTACAACGACTTACTAGCAATCGGGGCCCAAGGCGCTTCTCATTCAGATATTGCAATTGTTGGTTATGACAATACATTCCTGGCGAATCTACGACAGATTTCCTTAACATCAATAGATCCAGGTAACTCTGAAATTGCTCTTAAAGCAGCCGAGCTACTCACTGAAAAACCTTTAGATACCGGAAAGAAATCCACGACTTATCTACTAGAACCTAGATTAGTAATTCGTAGCTCCTCTAAATCTCTTGCAACCCTAAAGGCGGTGCGTTGATATGAAGCTTGAAGATATTAAATCGCCATTTGATGGTTCAGTTGTTGGCCAGGCTCCTGTTGCAACAATCGCTGATATCGATAACGCAATAACAAAGGCAGTATCGGGCGCTGATTTATGGCGCCACACTCCAGCACATATTCGAAGTGCAATCTTGCTTAAAGCTGCAACACTGGCAGATGAACGCAGCGAAGAAATTGCGCAGATAATTTCTGGCGAAAATGGCAAGAGCTTGCTCGAAGCAAGAGGTGAAGCATCTAGATCTGGGGAAATAATTCGCCTTGCAGCATTCGAAGGTTCCCAACTTTATGGTTCAACCCTTCCACTTGATGCAAATAAAGGAACTGGTCTAGAAAAATTAGGATTTACCATTCGCCAACCAGTCGGTGTCGTTGTTGCAATTAGCCCATTTAATTACCCAGCACTTTTAGTACTTCATAAGATCGCGCCAGCGCTAGCAGTTGGAAATTCAGTGCTCCTAAAACCGGCTCGTTCAACGCCACTAACTGCAATTGCGCTAGCAAAATGTTTTAGTGACGCTGGGCTACCTGAAGGAGTTTTGCAAGTAATTACTGGATCTGGTGCCGAACTTGGTAGCGCCTTGGTTAAGGATCCGCGCGTTCGCAAAGTTTCATTTACTGGTTCTACATCCACCGGAGTTCAAATATCGAACGTTGCAGGTGTAAAGAAACTTTCCCTCGAACTCGGATCTTCTTGCCCAGTAGTGGTTCTTGATGATGCCGATATCGATTATGCGACTGATGCAATTGCACTCGGAGGCTATATAAATGCTGGTCAAGTCTGCATCTCGGTGCAACGGGTAATTGTCGATGAGAAAATAATGAGCAACTTCTTAGATGCTCTCAAACCAAAGGTTGAAGCAATTAAAGTCGGTAATCCAAAGAGCGATGATACAAAGGTTGGAACTTTAATAAACGAGGCTGAAGCAATTCGGGTTGAGAACTCTATTAAGCAGGCAGTAAGCGACGGTGCGGTTCTGCTTACTGGTGGCGCCCGAGATAAGACAATTATCAAACCTGCAATCGTTTGTGGTGTAAATCCAAATTCAGCTTTTGCGCAAGATGAACTATTTGGACCGGCAATTGCAGTGAGTTCTGCAAATGGAATCAAAGAGGCTATATCTCTTGCAAATAGCACGGTTTATGGCCTAGGAGCAGGAGTTTTCACTAAGAACGTTGATGTTGCAATTCAATCAGCACGCGAGATTGATGCCGGAATCATTCACATAAATTGGACGCCACTTTGGCGCGCTGACTTGATGCCTTATGGCGGACTTAAATCAAGTGGCGTTGGCAAGGAAGGTGTTCGTTCGACAGTTACAGAAATGACCGAAGAGAAAACCATAATCCTTCACGGACGAAGCTGGTAAAGGGGAACACAAATGACCAATCCAAATTACGGGGCTACAGAGCGGCTAACAGTTGGGCAAGCGGTTGTGCGTTTTATAGCGGCTCAACACACTCTCGCTGATGGCGTGAAGCGTCGATTCATTCCTGCGGCGATGGGAATTTTTGGTCACGGCAACGTTGCAGGCCTTGGTCAAGCACTTGATCAGTACAACGACATCCTTCCCTTTGTTCAAGGTCGAAACGAACAAGGTTTAACTCATGCTGCAATTGGTTTTGCTAAAGCAACAAATCGCACCCAGACATTTGCGGTTACTGCATCAATCGGACCCGGTGCGCTAAATATGGTTACACCTGCAGGTCTTGCAACGGTAAATCATCTTCCAGTTCTCTTATTACCTGGCGATTCATACACAACTCGACGTCAAGGTCCAGTTCTACAACAACTTGAACATCCACTAGGTCCAGATATTTCTGTGAATGATGCTTTTCGCCCAATCGCAAAGTATTTCGATCGCATCACACGTCCAGAACAACTTCTGTATTCACTTCCTAACGCCTTTCGGGTTCTAGCAAATCCAGCCGAAACTGGAACAGTTGTTTTAGCGCTTCCTCAAGATATTCAATCTCATGCCTTTGATTTCCCGAAGGATTTCTTTGAGGAGCGGGTGTGGAAGATTCGTCGCCCAATCCCAGATCGTGAAGATATTGGTCAAGTTGCCAAGATGATTAAGGGCGCAAAGAAGCCCTTGATAATTGCTGGCGGTGGAATTAATTACTCTTCTGCAACTCCAGAACTTGAAACTTTTGCAAATGCAACTGGAATTCCAGTTGCTGAAACCTTTGGGGGCAAGGGTGTAATTCAGAACCCAGGGGATTGGCATCTAATGGGCTTGGGCCTTGAAGGCTCACCAGAGACAAACAAATTAGTCGCGGAGGCTGATCTGATTATCTCAATCGGTACGCGCCTTACCGATTTTGCTACTGGTTCACAATCTATGTTTAATAATCCAGATGTGAAATTTGCATCGATAAATATCAAAGAACACGATGCAATCAAACAAGGTGCAGTGGCAATTCTGGGTGATGCCAAACTTTCACTAGTTGCGCTGACTGAAGCAGTTGCTGGTTACAAGATTTCATCTGATTGGGCTGCAAAGATAAAGAGCGGCGTAACAATCTGGTCAAAACAACTTGCTGAAGCGATTGATCCCGATATCGTTTTCGATAAGAAAAGCCTGCCAGATTCCGAAGAAACTAATGCGGTAATAACTCAAGGGCAGTTAATTGGACTTATGAATGAGAGCGCAAAAAGCGGCGATGTAATTATCGCTGCCGCCGGTGGTGCACCTGGTGATATCCAAAAGGCCTGGGATGCAACTAAGGGCAAGTTTGCACATTTAGAATTCGGATTTTCTTGCATGGGTTACGAGATTCCAGCAGGTATTGGAGTTCGCTTAGCAACACCGGATCAAGAGAAGCGAGTTCTAGTGTTTATTGGTGATGGCACATTTGTAATGGCACCAACTGAACTTGTGACCGCGGCGCAAGAGGGAATTAATATGACGGTAGTTGTTTCAGAGAATCATGGTTATCAAGTTATCCGTCGCCTACAAATGTGGCGAGTTGGTCATCACTTCGGGAACGAATTTAGATATCGCCAAAATGGTCCATCTGTTGCACAAGCAGGTGAAGCTAAAGGCGCTGCACCAAGACTTGAAGGCGATTATTTAGATATCGATATTGTAAAGATGTCTGAAGGAATGGGTGCGCATGCAATTTATGCAACGACCCCTACCGAAATTCGCAAGGCTCTCGCAGATGCGCGCTCATTAACTGGCCCTGTTGTAATTGTTGTTCCAACAATTCAACATGCAAATCTGCCAGCATCAAATGTTTGGTGGGATGTTGCACCTGCAGAAGTTTCAACTCAACCTTGGGTTGCTGCAATCCGCAAAGATTATGAAGCGGGTTTATCGACTCAGAAATGGCATGCGTAATGCTCGATTTCACTAATCCAAAGCAGCTAACACTCGGCACCTTTCTCGGAATGGGTGCGCCAATGGCTGCGGAGATCGCTGCCGTAGGTGGGGCGGATTGGGTGCTTCTCGATTTGGAGCATGGCGGCGGCAGCGAAGATCTAATTGGTCCAACTGTAGTTGCGGGCATGGCATATGGAATTCCGACTCTGGTACGCGTTGAATCACCAGATCGAATTCGAATTGGCCGGGCACTAGATGCTGGCGCATCTGGAGTAATGGTTCCGCGAATTGAAACTGTTGAACAAGTATTAGATGTTGTTGCACATATGTCATATCCACCATTTGGTGATCGCGGGGTTGCTACATATAACCGCAGCGCAAAGTGGGGAAGAGATCTCTCTGGACTTACCGAGAAATCAAAGGCGGCCTGCATAATCCAAATCGAGACTTTGAAAGCGCTAGAGAACGTAGAAGATATTGCAAAGATTGATGGTGTAGATCTTCTATTCGTTGGCCCACTTGATTTGAGTTTTGCGCTAGGAACCCCGCGCGATTTCAAGAGCCCTAAGTTTGTAGAAGCAACTACAAGGGTTATTGCTGCGGCAAAGGCTAATAATAAAGTTGCCGGAATTTTAGCGGCGGACGCTGCTCTGGCAGAGATTTTTATCGAACAGGGATTTAAATTTATTGCAATTGGATCCGATGCAACCCTGCTTGCTGGCGCAATTTCTAACCTAGTAACTCAACTTAAGAAGTAAGGGAAAAAGATGGCTACAGCAGTTCCAGATCGTCCAGTCGGTATTGGTCTTATTAGCGTTGGCTGGATGGGCAAAGTTCATTCCCGGGCTTATCAATCACTGCCGATTGTCTACCCAGAACTTGGAATTAAACCAAGGCTAATTATTGCTGCTGATAATGTGCAGGAGCGCGCAGATTACGCCGTTAACGTCTTGGGATATGAAAGTTCAACTCTGGATTACAAAGAGGTATTGGCTCATCCAGAAGTTGATGTCGTCTCAATCTGTGCTCCAAATTTCCTGCACGCTGAAATCGGTATTGCTGCAGCAAAAGCGGGCAAATCTTTCTGGATTGAAAAACCAGTAGGGCGAGGTGCTAACGAGACTGAAGCGGTTGAGGCTGCGGCAATCGCCGCTGGAGTTACTACAACCATTGGATTTAACTACCGAAACGCACCTGCAGTTGAACATGCTAAAACTTTGATCGCTAGTGGCGCACTTGGTCGCATAACAAATGTTCGTGGAACTTTCTTTGCAGATTATTCTGCTGAGCCAAATGGCGCACTTTCCTGGCGCTTCATCCGTAAATTTGCTGGAAGTGGAGTTCTTGGTGACTTAATGGGACACCTCGCAGATCTAGTTCAATATTTAGTTGGACCAATCGCAGAGGTAAGTGGAATTACTAAGACGATAATTACTGAACGCCCAGTTCTTGAAATGGGAAGTGGAACCCACTTTGCGGTAATCGAGGGCGGCAAGATGGAGCCAGTAGAAAATGAAGATTATGGCGGAGCGTTAATTCGCTTTGCAGATAACGCAATTGGGGCTGGCGCTGTTGGAACAATTGAAGCATCACGCGTTGCAGTTGGCCCACGCGCAAGTTATACCTTCGAAATTTATGGAACTGAAGGTTCTGTGAAATGGGATTTCGAGCGAATGAACGAGATTGAAATTGCCATTGGTCGCAAGGGCGAGCATGTTGGATACCAACGCGTAATGGCTTCACCAACTTTCGGTGATTTTTCAAACTTCCAACCGGGAGCTGGAACATCGATGGGTTACGATGATTTAAAAATTGTGGAAGCCCGTAAATTCCTTGAGGCCTACTTTGGGGGAACTGCTCTTAATTCTAATATTCACGATGCAGTATCCGCAGCAAGAGTTGTCTCAGCGATAGAGAAGTCTGCAGAATCTAAGAGTTGGATTTCAATAACTCCCGCAACTGGAACAACGGCGGCGATCGCAAAATAATGAGTTCTAATACCACCCCAATAGTTGTTGGTCTTGGACCAATCGCAGCAGAAATTGTTGCGCCAATTTTGGGTAGTGGCTTCACATATATTGAAAATCCAACCGAGAGTGATCTTTCGAAGGCAGAAGGCGCAATCGTTCGCGCGGCATTTGATTTTAATAAATCAGTTTTTGACTCCATGCCGAACTTAAAAGTTATTGCGCGCACCGGCGTAGGTACTGAATTAGTTGATTTAGCAGTTGCAGATTTACTAGGGATTCCAGTGCTTATTACGCCTGGAAGTAATACAACTGCCGTGGCTGAAGGTGCCTTCGCGCATATTCTCCATCTATCGAAACGACTTGGTCCACTTACTAAATTAGTTGCTAACGGAAAGTGGGATAAGCGAACTAACTATCCAGTTGGTGATCTTGAGAATCAGACTCTAGGCATTATTGGTTACGGTCGAATCGGAGTTCGGGTTGCGAAAATCGCAGCCGCTTTTGGAATGAAAGTTATTGCCTTCGATCCATATGCCGATGTTCCAAGCGAGATTAAAGTGGGTTTGCTAAGTGATTTACTCTCAAGATCTGATGTGATAACTCTGCATATCCCACTAACACCGGAAACGACTGGGCTATTTAGCGCAGCAGAATTCGCCAAATTAAAGCCGGGTGCGATTTTGGTTAATTGTTCGAGAGGTCCACTTATTGATTTAGATCAGGCACTGCTCGCCTTGAAGAGTGGAAAGCTAGGTGGACTTGGCTTAGATGTATTTGATCCGGAACCACCAAAACACCACGCAATATTCGAACACGAAAACGTTGTACTTACGCCTCATGTAATGGGATTGAGTAGCCAAGCAACTGTTGCAACTTATGTAATGGCGGCACAAGGTGTACGTGATGCATTAACTGGAGTTAAACCACAAGCAATAGCAAATCTAAAAAATGACAGAGACAGGAGCACCAAATGAGTGCAAAAAACGCAAAAATCGCAGCAGCACCTATTTCATGGGGAGTATGCGAAGTTCCAGGTTGGGGACATCAAATGTCACCAACGCGAGTTTTAAAAGAGATGGCAGAACTTGGGTTCAGTGCAACTGAATTTGGTCCTGAAGGTTTCTTACCAATGGAGCCAGCACTTAAAGCCTCAATCCTTAAAGAACATGGAATGACCGCGGTTGGTGGTTTCGTACCAGTAATTTTGCACAAGGCCGATCATGATCCAATTCCTGGAGTACAAAAAGAACTCGAGGGTTATGCCGCAGCAGGTGCAAAGACTTTAGTCCTTGCCGCTAACTCTGGAATAACTGGTTATGATGAAAAACTTCCAGTACTTAGTGAAACCGAATGGGATATTTTATTTAATAATTTAAATCGTATTCAGGCTGAAGCTGCAAAAATTGGGGTTAAGTCAGTGCTCCATCCACACGTTGGAACGATGGTTGAAACAGCAGATCACGTTAATCGCGTGCTTAAAGGTTCAACAATTCCATTCTGTTTAGATACTGGCCACATGATGATTGGTGGCACAGACATCGTTGCATTCTCCAAAGATCATGCCGATCGTGTTGCACATTCACATCTTAAAGATGTAAATAGCGCCATGGCAGATAAAGTTCGCAAGCATGAAGTTACTTATTACGATGGAATGATTGCCGGTCTTTACACACCACTTGGACAGGGCGATGCGAATATTCGCATAGTTGTTCGCAACCTAATAATGGCGGGCTACGAGGGTTGGTTTGTTCTCGAACAAGATAACGCTTTGAGCGCCGAACCAGCAATTGGTGCTGGTCCATTTGCCGATGCAAAAGCGAGCGTCGAATTCCTGCGCGCAGTTCTTGCAGAGTTAGTGGCTGAAGGCTTCTAAAGCTTTATAACTTGATAACTTGGCCCGTCTTAGCAGATTCGGTAGCAGCGTCAGCAAGTATTAACGCTTTGCAACCATCTTCATAAGTCGGGTTAAGTTGTTTTCCGGTATCAATACTTTCAATAAATAGCGCAAGCTCCTTGCGATAGGAAGCTGCATACCGCTCTAAGAAGAAGTCTAAATAGGGATCAAGCTGTTCACTGTGATCTGATTTGAAACTACGAACAGTCGTCGGAGCCATATTTGAAACTTGTAACATTCCCTTTTCACCAAAGGCTTCAAGTCTCTGGTCATACCCATATGCCGCATGGCGAGAGCTAATAACTGAAACTAGCTTCCCATCTGCACTACGTAAATTTGTGAGTGCGGTATCAAAATCACCCTCGGCTTTAATTTCAGAACTAAATGCATTTGTTGCAAAGGTGCTTACTTCAACGATATCTCCGACAAACCAGCGGGCAATATCGAAGTCATGAATTACTTGATCGCGAAAGATGCCACCAGAAAGTGCAACATAAGCCTGTGGTGGTGGAGCAGGATCACGACTTGTGAGAATAAGTTGTTCTAAATTACCAAGCTCTCCAGCTTTTACTCTTGCATAAACCGCTGCGAAATTTGGATCATATCTGCGGTTAAATCCAATGGAAACGTTAGTTTTAGAGTTTGCAACCTTATCTTTTATCGAGTTTGCACGTTTGATATCAAGATCGACTGGCTTCTCACAGAGCACATGTATTCCCGCATCAATTGCGCGGCTGATTAAATCCACATGCGTTGGGGTAGGAGAGCCAACAATAATTGCATCTACATCGCCTTTAGAAAAAATATCATCTACGTTGGTTGTGTATTTTGCACCATATTGATTTGCAAGCTTTGCAGCGCTCTCTTCGATTGCATCAACAATCACTGCAATTTCTGCGCCAGGTGTGTCATTAACACTTCCAGAGTGCACGATACCGATTCGACCAGCTCCGATAACACCGATACGTAAATTCTTCTTACTCATTGATCCCCCTGTTGTTTCTCAGGGCTAAATACTAGTTATAGAAAGCGGGTTTTGTGGCGTAAGTTGCTGCTTCTTTTTCGCCACTGTGAAGTGATTTCAATCCGGCTTCAACAACTGCGACCGACATATAACCATCCCACGCATTTGGACCGCCAAGTTGTCCAATTTTCGCACCACTAATCCAAGATTGAATTTCATCATCATAGGCACGAGCAAATCTTGTTAAATATGAAACGTGTTCTGCAGTGCTAGAACGACCTGATTCCCAAGTGGTCATTCCATTGGACCGGCCAATTTCACTGACGCCTTTCTGGAACACTGCTTCAGTAATTACTTGATATCCAAATTGGACAGATACATTCATCTCAACTGTTGCAATCACACCAGATTCGGTTTCAAGTAAGACCAAAATTGGCTCGTTCAAACGCTCTGGCGCCAATTTATTTCGTTTCAGCTGCTTTACTTCTGCGGAAACAATAGGCGATCCAGTTAAAAATCGAACGATATCGATCTCATGTGAAACAGAATCCGCAATCAACATATCGTTTCCATACCACTCTGGAACTGAGGGATTTCGATGAGCACAATGCAGAGCCAATAATTCGCCAAGATGTGCACCAGAAATCTGCTTCTGTAGCTGTATATAACCTTCATCGAATCGGCGCATAAAGCCAACTTGCATTACCTTTTTGCCACTTTTGACTTCCGCATCGACGACTCGAAGAGCTGATGGAACATCAGGAGTCATTGGTTTCTCACATAAAACTGGAATTCCTGCGGCGATAATTGGCATAAGTACTTCTTCATGGAAGGCACCTGGTGTTGCAACAAGTGCGGCATCAATCAAGCCACTAGCAATTGCATCAGTGATATTCGCGAATTCTTTTGCTTCCGGTGCGTGCGCAAGTGCAGCTGCGGCACGGGTTGAATCTGGCTCAACAATCGCGGTAACAACTGCTCCAGACATCCGAGTATTAATTCGAATAATATGGTCGGTGCCCATTGCACCAGTGCCGATTACGCAAACGCGAAGATCTGCCATGCCCTCTTAGCCGACCATTTCAACATCACGCTTATTCGTACCGGTGTGAATGCAGCTTAGATTTGAATCCAACTTGGAGCAGCCCTCACAAAGCAAGATAAGTTCATGACAGCTAGCTGTCGCACAGTTAAAGAAGGTATTTGTCTTAGCCTGACATCTTTCGCACTCACCAATTACCTTGGTCTTCGTCGAGAAATCAATTGCCATGCGCGCATCGAATGTGAAGAGTGAACCCTCCCAATGCGAGTCATCGCCAAACTTATTTCCATAGCGAACTATGCCGCCTTCAATCTGATAGACCTCTTTGAATCCACGTTTGACCATTACCGCAGATAAAATTTCACAACGAATTCCGCCGGTGCAATATGTGACGATTGGCTTATCTTTGATGTAGTCATACTTTCCACTCTCGATCTCTTTAATGAAATCTCGGCTAGATTCAACATCAGGAACAATTGCGCTCTTAAACTTGCCAATCTTCGCCTCAAATGCATTTCGGGCGTCAAAGAAGACGACCTCATCGCCCCGTTCTTCAACTAATTTATCGACCTCGTATGGTTTTAAATGTTTTCCGCCATTTATTACACCACTCTCATCAACATCAATCTCAGCAGGGCTGCCAAATGCCACAAGTTCATCTTTTACGCGGACGTTAAGCCGAGGGAAATCATCGCCAGTTCCACCAGACCACTTGAAATCAATCTTTTTAAATCCTGGGTACTTCTTTGTTGTCTTGACATATTTCTTAAGGGCAGACATATCTCCGCCAATAGTTCCATTGATGCCTTGCTTTGAAACCAGAATTCGGCCCTTTATATTTAAGGATTCACAGAGCGCTTGTTGCCAGAGGCGAACCGCTTCAGGATCACCGATAGGGGTGAAGCCGTAATAGAGAAGTATCTTCTGGATTTCCACAGTGCAATCTTAACGACTCAACCGTTAGGATTGAAACGTGGAATACCGGAAGATCTGGCGTCAATTGCCAAGCGCTCTTCGCAAGACCATCGTCTCGGTTTTTGGCTTCACGCTCATTGCAATTGGTGGAGTTCTATTAATTCTGCCTGGGCCATTTACTCTGCCACCAGTTATCGCAGGCCTATTTATTTTGGCTCTGGAATTCACCTGGGCTAGATCCCTGCTCACAAAGGCGCAAGATTCGGCGAAAATGATAGATCCAAGAAAGTTTAAAAAGCGTAAACCAAAGGATTTATAAAAAGAAGATTTTTTAAAATTGTGTAAGAATTCGCATGTGTCCCGGGGGTCGGTGTAATTCCGAACCGGCGGTGAAAGTCCGCGAACTGATTGAAAATCTCAATCGGCCGATTTGGTGAAATTCCAAAACCGACAGTTAGAGTCTGGATAAAGGAACACGAGGAGATAAGTCATGTCCATTTTAAAATGGTTGTTTGAAGCACAGATTCAATTCGGAAGTAAATCAATTGCTTGGCGCGAAGTTATAGGTGGAACTCTTGGCCTATCAAGTGCAGTCCTAGGTTTAAAGCGAAAGGTATTTGCCTGGCCAGTTGGAATTATTGGCGATGCGCTACTTTTCACAGTTTTTCTCGGTGCAGTATTTTCATTTGGTGCAGATGATCAAGCAAAGAATTTCTATGGCCAAGCTAGCCGAAACCTATTACTAATTGTTGTAAGTGTTTACGGCTGGATTCGTTGGTCACAACATCAACGTTCCGGTGGGGGAGACAAGCCACCTGTAACACCACGTTGGACGACAACGAAAGAGAAGCAATATTTAATTCCCGCAATAATTATTTTCTACCTCGTTGCTTATCAAATCTTCAAGGCTCTTGGTGAATCAGGAACTTGGTTAACGGTTGATACTTGGATCTTTACTGGCACTGCGCTCGCTACTTACGGCATGAGCCGTGGCTATGTCGAGTTCTGGTTGGTCTGGGTCGCAGTTGATGCCGTAGGTGTTCCATTCGCATTTAAGAATGGGTATTACCCAACTGGAACCTTGTATGCGATCTATCTGCCATTCGTAATTTGGGGCTTTATTTCTTGGCTCAAGATTTCGAAGAATGAGAAGGAAGCTATTTCCTAAATTGCCCGTATCCTTTGCGATATGACCAATCATGGAAACATGTACGGACCTGCCTTTACCTTCCTTGGCATTCCTGCATGTGATTTAGATGATCCATCGACTTACAAAGGTGCCGATGTAATAATCGTCGGCGCCCCAATCGATTCTGGAACTTCACATCGATCTGGCGCAAAGTTTGGACCACAAGCAATTCGTGGTGGCGATTATTTACCACACGATGGTTCAAGACCACATCTTGCACTTCGCACTGATGGCCTAAAAGATCTAAAAGTTTTTGATGCTGGAGATTTGTTAATGCCTGGGGGAGACCTCGTTAAATCACTTGAAGTTTTGAAAGCTGCAACTGAAAAGATTTCACGTGCCGGAATAATTCCAGTTGTTCTTGGCGGCGATCATTCAATTGCATCCGCAGATGTTGCCGGTATTGCAACGCACCGTGGCAAGGGCAAGATTTCGATGATCCACTTCGACGCTCATGCCGATACTGGTGAAGATCAATTCGGCGCACTCGTTGGGCATGGAACCCCAATGCGCAATCTAATTAACAACGGCTATGTTCGCGGCGATCGCTTCCTACAACTAGGACTTCGTGGCTATTGGCCGGAAGCTAAAACTTTAAATTGGATGCGCGATCAAGGTATGCGCTCCTACGAGATGACTGAAATTCACCACCGTGGATTAAATGCAGTGCTAGATGAATCTTTCGCAACCCTCACAAATGAATGTGATGGCGTCTTCTTATCTGTCGATATTGATGTTGTTGATCCAGGAATGGCACCAGGTACTGGAACTCCAGAACCCGGTGGAATGACTAGCCGTGAATTGCTCGAAGCGGTTCGTCGTATCTGTCTCGAACTTCCAATTGTTGGCATCGATATTGTCGAGGTTGCCCCACCATTTGATAACGCAGATATAACAGCAATTCTTGCTAACCGTGTTGTACTCGAAGCTCTATCTGCAATTGCAAAACGTCGCAGCGGTTCTACATATAACCCAACACAGAACCTTTTAGATCGTTAACTTAAAGAGTTGCCAGAATCATTTCGATATCGGAAATTTTGGTCCACGGGTTAACAATTGCAAAACGCAATATCGGCTTACCTTCATGCGAAGATGGGGGAATAAAGCCAATCTGATCAGCTAATAACTTATCACTCCACTTTTGATAGTCGCTCTTCTCCCAACCCTTACGGGTAAAGGCCACGATTGAAAGTTCAGGTTCGCACAATAATTCCAAATTTGGATGCTTCTTAACTAATTCAGCGGCTTGTTTCGCAACAGTCAACGATTGCTCCATCGCCTCGGTATATGCATCGACGCCATGGGCGGCAAGTGAGAACCAGAACGGCAGACCGCGAACTCGCCTAGTTAAATGAATCGCATAATCAGATGGATTCCATGATTCATCTTGCAGCGTTTCTAAATAAGATGCATGTTGGGTGTGTACATCCTTTGCCAATTTTGGATCGCGGTAAACAAGGGCACAAGCATCGAATGGTGCAAATAACCACTTATGTGGATCAACGATAAATGAATCGGCGTTCTCAACACCGCTAAATAATGGGCGCACAGATGGCGCACATAATGCAGCCAGACCATAAGCACCATCAACATGGAACCAAATATTGCGATCGTGTGCTGCCTTACCAACGCTCTCTAAGTTATCTATTATTCCAAGGTTAGTTGTTCCAGATGTCGCAACTACCGCAAATACTCGTACCTCACCACCAGCATGCAATTTATCGATGGCATCGCCAACAGTTTCACCCTGCAACTTTCCATTTGCATCGGTAGCAATCTTTAAAACACCAACATCCATAACGCTGGCTGCACCAACAATTGATGAATGGGCCTCTTCGCTGCATGCAACAGCAAATCGTTTTACATCTGGAAACTTCTTCCGGGCTTCGGCTCTTGCGACAACAAGTGCTGAAAGATTTCCTATCGTTCCACCCTGAACAAAAACTCCGCCAGAACTTTGAGGTAAACCTGCCATATTCGATAACCATCGCAACGCTTGATTTTCGGCAAAGACTGCGCCAGCACCTTCCTGCCAAGATCCGCCATACAAAGCACTTGCACCAACAACTAAATCAAAGAGGTTCGCAAATTCACTTGGTGCAGATGGAATGAATGCGAGGTTGCGTGGATGATCGGTAGAAATACATGCTTTCGCTAGTACCTCAGTAAAAACTTCTAGCGCTTTCGCTCCACCCAAACCCTTTGAAGTAATTGTGTTTCCAACTTCATTAAATAAATCTTCAGCAGTTCTTGGTCCATCTAAAGGGGGATCACTCTTTAAGCGTTCAAGGCTGTATGCCAAAACTTCTTTTGCAAGTGCCTCTACTTCGGGTGTGAACTCATGCATAACCAAGAGTCTGCCATACCCCAAAACATGAAGCATAAGTGGGTTGTAAGGGACTCGAACCCCAATAAGGGTTATGTACTCACATGGTCCACATATAGATGTAACCGATCTTGAACTATCTCCCATAGTAGGGATGTGGTCTGACAATTACTAGATTTTGAACAGATTTAGGATGGATTTGGGCGAATCTTGCCCCTTTAGGTTTAACAATCTTTCAAGACTTCCTTGTTTTAATGAGTGCTAGCACTTACGATTAAGACATCTAATTTAGGCACGGTTCCTAACCGCCTACCCTTCGCAGAGTCTGGGCTTAGCTCTTCTCTTTGCGTAGGGGTTACTTACGAAAGGGGTTGAGCCTGATGCGTAGAAACTTATTCGCAATATTTACGATTGCTGCAGTAGTAAGTGGAGTTCTAGCTCCAATCCAATCTTTTGCTGGCCCAACGGCCACACCTGGTAAGAGCCAAGGTAATGGACCTTGTGCAACAAGTGGATCTACAAACTCTCAAACTCAGAGTACAAAAAATACCAACAAAGAGTGTCTCGCCGCCGCCGCAAAGGTTGCAATTACTCGTGCATCAGTTGGAACTGCCCGTAAAACGGCATTTACAACGCAACCTCAGATCACAATTCAAGATTCAGGTGGTAACACAGTCACATCATCTGTTGTTGTGGTAACCGCCACTGTTAGCGCTGGTGGCACCCTGGTTGGCACCACTACAGCGACAGCATCCACTGGTGTTGCAACTTTCACGGGCTTGGGCGTTGATGGCACTATTGGAGTTACATACACAATTACCTACACCGCTGTGGGTTTAACTGTTGCAACTGCCACAGTAACTCTTACTGGCACTACCTGTAATGGAATCTTTACATGTCAGGTGGGCGATACTGGTCCAGGTGGAGGAAAGATTTTCTATGTTGCCGCCTCATCTGGTTTTACCTGTGGTGCAACGCTAAGTGAGACGTGTTACTACCTTGAGGCAGCACCTACTTCAGGAACTAGTGCGTGGGCAGATGTACTGCTGGCCTGGTCTACGGGTGCCAACCAAAGCGTCTCGGTACCAAATGCAAATGGAACTGCTATCGGAACTGGATATAAAAACTCATTGGCTATTGTTGCTCAAACAGGCAACGTGACATTATCCTCTGCAGCGGTTGCAGCCCGCGGCTATGGTGGCCCTAATTCTTTATCGGATTGGTACTTACCATCAAAAGATGAACTCGATCAACTTTACTCACAGAAAACAGCTGTTGGAGGTTTCGTGGAGGCCGTATACTACTGGTCCTCGACTGAGGTCAATGTCATAGGGGCCAACGCGTGGCTCAACAATGGGTCCAACACTGGTAAGGAGTCACCCGAGTACGTCCGGCCAGTGCGGGCTTTTTAATTATTCACCAATTAACCAATTCAACTTTAAAACAGTCGGTATAAGTGTTAGCGCGGTGTTAGGAAAGTGTTAGCAAGAAACGATAAAACTAAATAAGAAATTAATTTAGCGCAGAAATCACGCGTAAACCGTGTGGGTTGTGAGGGACTCGAACTACATATCCTTCATAGGCCACATATGGATTCAATTGATCTTGATCCACGACCCACATTAGGGATGTAGTCTGACAATTACTAGATTCTGAACTGGATTACGGGTTTTTGGGCGGATCTTGCCCCTTTAGGTTTAATAATCTTTCAAGGCTTCCTTGATTTAGTGAATGCCAACTCTCATAATTATCAGACAGTGAGGCACGGCTTCGAACCGTCCACCAATCGCAGAGGCTGGGCTTAGCTCAACTTAGAGAGGGCGCACGAGATGTTTGCAGCAAAGAAGTCAAATTTTGCCTTAGGTATTTTGATATTTTCTCTTTTTGTCTCTGTAATGCCACAAGCCATTGCTGGAAATCCTCCAACTTCGATACCTGGCAAATCCCCAAATCCAAAATGCAGTACATCTTCGAATTCAAGCCCAACCGCAAAAGTATCAGTAGTTAAGAACTCAAATAAGGAGTGCGTGCAATTACAAACCAACCTTATAGGATTGTGGACTTTTGAAGGATCTAATCTAGGAGCAGATACTTCTGGCTTTTATAATTTAACTCCTCAATCTGACTCTTCTCAACAAGTGCTGCCGCTAAAAACAAGTCAAGGTAAATACGGGAGTGGTCTTCACCTTCAACAAGGTGCCTACCTTGGGTTATTAGGTGGCGTGCAAGGCCTACCAGCTGGGAATACTTCTTTCACATATTCGGCTTGGATCAAACCAGACGGTCAAGGATCTTCTAATGGTGGAATTCTTGCTTATGGTCGGTCTGGCTACAATCTGTGTAATTCTTTGAGGCTAAATGGATGGAACGGAATTTGGCATTATTGGTATGCCAATGACTTTGGTTTTAGCGTAGATAATTCATTGGTGGGGAATTGGAGTCATATTGCATCAACTTATGATTCAAGCACTGGTGAAAGAAAGTTGTATTTAAACGGTATCCTCATGAATACAGAAATACCAAATGCACCAGATTTCATTTCGGAAGATTTATTAATTGGTAAGACTACGGCGGACAGCACTTTCTCTGGAACTTTAGACGAAGTTGCAATATTTAGATCTGCTTTGACTCAAGTACAAATATCTCAAGTTATGGATGGTATTTATGGTTAATTCCAAGTGGGTTGTGAGGGACTCGAACCCCCGACCCGGTGATTAAGAGTGGGTCATTCAACTTTCGCTTACGCTCAAGCCTGAATAACCGCCCTTCCTGAACTCGTTTGCACTCGCTCAGTAAGTCACCGTGCTCTACCAACTTGTCCTTCGGATAAAACTATATCAATTTATTAGAACATAGGCGTACATTAGTACCATCAATTTGGGACAGTTTAACCGTCCTCTCTTCGCAGAGTCTGGGCTTAGCTCCTCTCTTTGTGTAGATGGACCTACCAGAGAGGCAGTTGTTTATGTTGAAAATTAACAAATCAAAGAGTGTAATCGGAGTTTTGTCACTCCTACTTCTTGTAACACTTGTTCCATCTGCTAATGCAGGTAAGCCCGGTTCAACTCCATCTCTAAATGGAACTCTTTGTAAATCCTTTGGAGGAACGTGGAAGGCTGGTAAAAATGGCACTTGTTCCATGGTCAACTTAGGCGGCAGCAGTATTAACAACAAAGACTTTGTCATCAACAATGGCGATACACTTTTCATTCAGTATTCAAATTTTTCCAACTACGCAACAATCACCAACTACGGCGTAATTTCAACTCTTAATGGTGGCTTCGACAATATCTCTCCTGGAAAAGTCATCAACCAACCCACCGGCATTATCTACGGTTGTTTATCCGGCACTGTCGAAAACTATGGCAACATCAATTGCTATTAACTTTAATAACATCATAAGGGCTGGGGCGAATAACCTCAGCCCTTTTTTATTTATAACCTAAGTGGGTTGTGAGGGACTCGAACCCCCGACCCGGTGATTAAGAGTCACCTGCTCTACCAACTGAGCTAACAACCCGAGCTCATTCAAAGGGGGAACTTCGAACGCATCGCAGACCCTATCAGCGCGAAGAGGTGTGCGCAAAAGCCTAAAGCGCGTCAGATCCTCTCTCATTTGTGCGAACTCGGACCACGGTTTCAACTGGTGTGACCCAAACTTTGCCATCACCAATTGCACCAGAATTTGCAGTGTTTACGATTAGATCAAGGATGCGATTTAAATCTGCATCATCTACGAGAACTTCGATTCGAACTTTTGGAATTAAATCCACGATGTATTCAGCGCCGCGATAAATCTCGGTGTGGCCTTTTTGGCGACCAAAGCCGCTGGCTTCTGAAACAGTCATTCCTTGGATGCCATTTGATTGCAGAGCAACTTTGATGTCATCAACTCTTGCTGGCTTAACAATCGCGGTAATCAGTTTCATAATTGAATCCTAGTTCCTGTTATCGACTTGTAAATGGGTTAATGTCATATGCAGATTCTGCGTGTGTGGTGGTGTCTAAGCCTTCGAGTTCGACATCACGGCGGACTCTAAATCCGATGGTTTTCTGGATAATTTTTGCGATGATGAAAGTGGCGGTAAATGAATATGCCGCGGTTGCAAGGATTGCGATTACTTGCTTGGTGAGAAGTGATGGTGAGCCAGAAACGAAAAGGCCATTTCCACCAAGTTCATTAACTGCTGTTGTGCCGATTAGACCGATGGCAAGCATTCCAACAATTCCACCGATACCGTGAACGCCAACTACATCTAGTGAATCATCATAATTAAATTTATATTTACGAGATACGGCCCAAGCAGAGGCTACGCCGCCTACTAAACCAATTGCTAGTGCGCCTAGGGGAGTTACGTATCCACAGGCAGGCGTGATTGCGACTGCGCCAGCGATCGCGCCAGATGCAACACCAAGTGTTGTTGCTTTACCGCCTTTTATCTTTTCGTAAACTAACCAAGACATTGCGGCGCCTGCAGTAGCAACTTGGGTGTTAATCATTGCGGTTGCAGCTAAACCAGATGCACCAAGTGCGGAACCGGCGTTGAAACCAAACCAACCAAACCAGAGCATTCCGGCGCCAAGTAGAACTAATGGCATGTTGTGGGGACGCATGGGATCGCGCTTAAAGCCTTCGCGTCTTCCTAAAACAATTGCGAGCGCAAGTGCCGCAGCACCTGAGTTAATTTCAACAACTGTGCCACCGGCAAAATCGAGTGCGCCAAGTTTGTCGATGATCCAACCACCCGAGCCACCTTGTGATGCAAAGGCCCAGTGGGCGATTGGTGCGTAAACCAGAGTTATCCAAACACCGACGAAGATGACCCAAGAGCTATATTTTGCGCGATCAGCGATGGCGCCAGATAGAAGGGCAACAGTGACTATTGCGAAAGTAAGTTGGAACATTACAAATGCAAGGGTTGGGATTGTGTGGCCCTCAGAGCCAACCACTTGGTCGATAGTGTTATTTAGGCCGAGGTGATCGAGGTTTCCGATGAGGCCATTGCCGGAATCTTTTCCGAAGATGATGGAATATACATAAAGCACCCAGATAATCGTTGTGACACCAATAGCGGCAAATGACATCATCATCATGTTCAACGTGCTTTTGGCGCGAACCATGCCACCGTAAAAGATTGCAAGACCTGGGGTCATAAATAGAACTAGGGCGCCACTCATTAGGACCCAAGCGGTATCACCAGTATTAATGCCGGACATCATTACCTCGATTTGTTAGTGTTCTTTAAAACGGTTGTAGGAATTTACTATTTCTACTTGGGCGGCTTCGTGATTTACCCATTCGCCACCATGGACTTCTTTGCCTGGCTCGAGAGTTTTGTAGACCTCAAAGAAATGCTTGATCTCTTCGAGCTCGTAATAAGGCACATCAGCTAAATCCTTAAGGCCAGACTTTCGAATATCACCGGCCGCAACGCAGAGAAGTTTGTCATCGCCGCCTTTCTCATCGGTCATGCGGAACATTCCGATTACGCGACAAGAGACAACGCAACCAGGAAATGTTGGTTCATCCAACATGACAAGAGCATCAAGGGGATCGCCATCATTTGAGAGGGTGTTCTTTACAAAGCCATAATCGTGGGGGAAACGGGTTGCAGTAAATAACATTCGATCGAGGCGAACTTCACCGGTCTCATGGTTGATCTCGTACTTGTTTCGTGAACCTGCCGGGATTTCAATTACGACATCGAAGACCATCGATTCCATTGCAGGTCTCCTAAAGATTGGGGTGATCGACGGGGCTCGAACCCGCGACATCTCGGACCACAACCGAGTGCTCTACCAGCTGAGCTACGACCACCATGAGTGCCCAATACTACGGCAATAAATATGTACTTTAAATCTAATTGTTCGGAATGAAGATGGCCTTGCGGTAATACTCGAGTTCTTCGATGGAATCGCGGATATCACCAAGGGCGCGATGGTTGCCAGTCTTTTTTGGGGCGGCGAAATAAACGCGGGGATACCAACGGCGGGCCAGTTCTTTGATGGAAGAAACATCGATGGTTCGATAATGCAGATAAGCATTTAGTAGTGGCATATCGCGGGCGATAAATGCGCGATCAGTTCCGACAGAATTTCCAGCCAAGGGAGATTTGCCAGCACCTGGTGCATATTTTTCGAGGTAGGCGATTATCGCTTCCTCGGCCTTTGAGGTTTCAACACCGCTTGGAATTTCGGCGATTAGTCCAGATTCGGTATGCATATTAGTTACGAACTCATTCATACCTTTTATCTGATCCGCACTCGCCTTGATGACGAGGTCAATTCCTTCGCCCAAGATGTTTAGCTCGGAGTCGGTGACTAGGACTGCGATTTCAACCAATACATCTTTATTAAGGTCCAAACCGGTCATCTCGCAATCGACCCAAATTAGGTTCGGGGAATCGTTTTTAGTGCTCATCGGGGGAGCCTAAACCAGATTTCAACTTCCGCTGTAATTTCACCTTTCGTTCACCTTGGGTTCATCTTGCTTCCACATATGGAAACCCGCTTGGCGTAAGAATCACCTCGTGACTACAACTATGTCTGAGGACAAATCTCCGATAACAACTCCGGGGAAACGGGAACTCACTAATAAGCCTAGATTTTCTGACAAAGTTTTTCGTGGCGTAGCGACTGCAGGCGGACTTTCATCGCTAGTTATTTTAGGTTTAATTTTAATTTTTCTTGGTTATCAAGGTTTTCAAGTCCTACGCTCTGAAGGTTTTGGATTTATAACTGGAAGCAATTGGCAAGTCATACAAGACAATGCAGGAAATACAGATTTATCGGCCTCATCATTTGGAATTGCCGCGATGCTTGTCGGAACCTTATTGTGCGCGGCGCTCGCTGTTTCGATTGCGGTCCCGATTTCCGTTTTATGTGCGCTTTATTTAACTTTTTACGCACCACAATTTTTGAAGAAAATTATGGTTGCAATTATTGATTTAATGGCTGCTTTTCCATCAATTCTATTTGGCATGTGGGGCTTCTTCGTACTTATGCCGCATGTCGAATACTGGGCAAAGTTAATTCACAAATACTTTAGCTGGATACCACTCTTCAAAATGGAGATTTCTGTTTTTACCCGTTCCCCATTTGTTGCTGGCGTAGTTCTTGCAATCATGATCATTCCAATCATCACATCGGTATCTCGTGAAATCTTTTCGCAGACTCCGCTCGATCGCGTGCAGGCTGCATATGCACTTGGCGCTACAAGATGGTCAATGATTCGTGCTGTCGTTATTCCATATGGAAAGAGCGGCGTAGTTGGTGGCGCGATGCTTGGACTTGGGCGTGCAATGGGTGAAACCGTCGCGGTTTACACAGTGTTGAATCTGGTCTATCAAATTAATTGGCATGTTTTAATTGGTGCAGGTGGCAATGTTGCTTCTATGATTCTGCTTAAGTTTGGCGAAGCAGGGCCAACTGAAACTCGTGCACTTATGGCGGCGGGATTAGTTCTTTTCTTGCTTACTCTTCTAGTCAACTCGATTGCAAACACAATTGTCAGTCGTACCGGGGGTAAGGGCAGATGAGCAATCTAACTCTTAAGCCAACTAAGCCTTGGAAGCGCACCCCAAAACAACAATTGCTAATAGCCGTAAATCTATTGGTTGCCGCGGCAATTAGCTTTGTGATTGTTTTAGTAACTCCAATGAAGGGCAAGCTCGCATATCTTTTACTCTTTTTTATTAGCACAATTATTGTTAATTTTGCTGAGAATTATTTCAAGAGCGGAATTGCTGCAGCTAAGGATTCAATTGCAACATCTTTCGCGACTGCAGGATTAATAATTGTCATTGTTCCAATCTTTAGCATTTTATTCACGATATTTGAACGGGGCCGTGCTGGACTTAACTTCGGGCTCTTCTTGCATGATATGAAATCGAATGGCCCAAATGATCCGCTGGGTCAAGGGGGATTGCTTCATGCACTAGTTGGATCAGGAATTATGGTGGGAATTGCACTTTTGATAAGTCTGCCAATTGGAATTCTTACCGCGATTTATTTGACTGAGATTAAAGGTATTTTCTCGCGTCCCATTAAATTTTTAGTTCAAGCTATGTCTGGCGTGCCATCCATTGTTGCTGGATTATTTATTCTTTCAGCAGTCGTATTCCCCATTACTAAGTCATCTTCGGGCTTAATGGGCGGGCTCGCACTTTCAATTCTCATGATTCCCACAATTGCTAGAACTTCCGAAGAAGTGCTTCTACTTATCCCAAATGATTTGCGTGAAGCTGGTATTGCTCTTGGTGGAACGCAATGGCGGACGATTTCACTAATTGTTGTTCCGGCCGCAAAGAGTGGGCTAATTACGGCAACAATTCTTGGACTTGCTCGAGTGGCTGGTGAAACCGCGCCACTTATTTTGGTATCTGGTGGTGGCGATGCGGTAAATCCAAATCCATTCCATTCCCCGATGGGATCGCTACCGTTTTATATTTGGAAAGGCTTTACCTTCGGAACTCCAGAATCGATTGCACGATCCTGGGCTGGAATTTTCGTACTTCTATCCATTATTTTCTTACTATTTATTGCGGCAAGAACTTTAAGTGGAAGTGGAGAAAAGAAGTGAACAACTCAAATCAGGATGGAAACGACGATATGGAAACCAAAGCAACGCCTTCATCTCTATCAGATGTTGCAAATGCTAATAAAGCTCGGAAGCAACCAGGCTCTGGTGCACTAGGTGTTGGGCTTGAAGCGCGATCAATCCATGCTTGGTTTGGTGACAAGCTAGTTATTCGCGACATCTCACTGGATTTCTGGTCTGGAACTGTTACCGCGCTAATTGGGCCATCTGGATGCGGTAAGTCAACTTTTATTCGCACGCTAAATCGCATGCATGAATTTATACCAGGTGCTGCAATGGCTGGTGAAGTTTTATTAAATGGCCAAGATATTTACGAGCAAGGAACTGACGTTACAAAGATTCGTTTAAAGGTCGGTATGGTTTTCCAGAAGCCAAACCCATTCCCATCAATGACGATTGCAGACAATGTCCTTGCTGGTTTAAAGCTGGCACAGCTAAAGACACAGAATAAAGATGATCTGCTTGAAGAGTGTCTCGAGCGAGCCGGACTTTGGAATGAAGTTAAAGATCGCTTAAGTGCCTATGGTGGTTCACTTTCGGGTGGTCAGCAACAGCGTCTTTGTATCGCACGTTCACTTGCAGTGCGCCCAGAAGTTTTATTGATGGATGAGCCATGTTCTGCACTAGATCCCGGATCTACCTTGAAGATTGAAGAGACGATCCAACATCTCTCATCAACCATGACAATTATTATTGTTACTCACAATATGCAACAAGCAGCGCGCGTATCTGACTACACCGGATTCTTTCTCTCTGATGGTGGTCCTGGCGAGCTGGTTGAAGTTGGGCCAACTAGTGAGATTTTCTCAAGACCAAAAGATATTCGCACCGAGAACTATGTGACAGGGCGTTTTGGCTAAAATCGGCTAAAAACGGTTTACCAATTGTTCACCTAAATGTTGACAACAGTTTGGCATTAAGCCCCAAGCACTTAACCAAGCATCATTACTTTTCCTCTTAGACAAAACGTCTATTTAATCCTAACAAGGGGAAAAATGAAACTTTCTAAATCAATCAAGGTTATTGGCGCAGTTATTGCGGTAGCCGTCCTTGCTGCACCATCCGCTGTTGCGGCTGTTTCACTAACTGGCGCTGGCGCTACATTCCCTGGCCCTATCATCGAAGCTTGTAAAGCTGGGTACAACAAAGAAACTGGAAATACATTCACATATGGCCTTGGTGGTTCTGGTGCAGGCCGTACAGCATCAGACAAGCAAACAAGTTTAGTTAATTTTTCTGATACACCTCACACAGCAGCCCGAGATGGCGTAATTCACATACCAGTAGTTGCTGGTCCTATTGCAGTTATGTACAAGATTGGTAACGACAAGCCACTTTACTTATCACCAGCAACAATCGCTGGAATTTTTGGTGGAACTATCACAAAGTGGAACGATTCTAAGATTGTTTCAGATAATAATCGTTCAGTTAAAGAAACAATCTTTAAGACTGATGGCAAGGGGCAAGATATTAAAGATAAGAGTGGTAAGCCAATTGTTCTGCGTGAAATTACACGCAAGATTCGCTACACACTTCCAAATAAGCCAATCAAAGTTATCTACCGTTCTGACTCTTCTGGAACAAATGGGAACTTTACAGCTGCCTTAAATGGTACTGCTCCAGAAGTTTGGACCAAGGCTGGAAACAACTCATTCACAACAACTTTCCCTGGAAATATTAATGATATTGCAAATCTTGGTCGTATTGTTGGCGCATCAGGATCAGCTGCAGTAACAGCTCTTGCGGCAAAGACCCCATACTCAATTACATATGCTGAATCAAGCTATGCAAAATCAAATGGTCTTGCAATCGCAAATGTAAAAAATGAAGCAGGAAACTGGCAAGCACCTACATCAAGTGGTGTATCAGCTTTCCTTGGTGCAGCAACAGTCTCAGAAAAGGGAATTGTTACCTACAGCTATAAGACAACTGACCCAGGCGCTTACATCTTCGGTTCAATTTCTTATGCACTGATCGATACCAAGCAGAAAGATGCTGAAACGGCAAAAGCTGTTAAGGACCTTCTTTCATATTTGCTAGATCCAAAGTGCCCAAATTCAAAGCCAGAACTTGAGTACACAACAATCACAGGTAAGTTCCGTGAAGTTGACTTGGCTCTGATCGCAAAGATCACTCCTTAAAAAGTTCAAAAAAAGCCCCGAATGAATTCATTCGGGGCTTTTTTCTTTGGAGTTTGGTGCGCCTGGCAGGAATCGAACCTGCGGCCTACCGCTTAGAAGGCGGTTGCTCTATCCGACTGAGCTACAGGCGCATGACATGAATTACATGTGCAAGTCTACCGATTTGAACCGATAAGGTTTCGCACATGGCTGAGTTCATTTACACGATGAAAAAGGCGCGCAAAGCGCATGGTGACAAGGTAATTCTTGATGATGTGACCTTGATGTTTTTGCCGGGCGCAAAAATCGGTGTCGTTGGTCCCAACGGTTCTGGTAAATCAACAGTCCTTCAAATTATGGCTGGCTTACAACAACCATCAAATGGCGAAGCGTTCTTATCTCCGGGTTACTCCGTTGGCATTTTGCTGCAAGAGCCACCGCTTGATGAAACGAAGAACGTTTTAGAAAATGTACAGGAGGGCGTTGCTGAAACAATTGGGCTTTTAAATCGCTTCAATCAAATTAGTGATGAGATGGCAAACCCCGATGCTGACTACGACAAGTTGTTGGCTGAAATGGGAACGCTTCAGGAACAACTAGATCATCGAAGCGCTTGGGACCTAGATTCCCAACTTGAACAGGCAATGGATGCGCTTCGTTGCCCACCCGGAGATGCCGATGTCTCTATTCTCTCTGGTGGTGAACGCCGCCGGGTTGCGCTCTGTAAATTGCTTTTACAACAGCCAGATTTATTATTACTAGATGAACCAACCAACCACTTGGATGCCGAATCCGTACTTTGGCTAGAACAACATTTAAGTAAGTATCCCGGCACTGTTGTTGCGATTACGCACGATAGATACTTCTTGGACAATGTTGCCGAATGGATTTTGGAACTCGATCGCGGTCGCGCATTTCCATATGAAGGAAATTATTCAACTTACTTGGATACTAAATCCACGCGCTTAAAAATTGAAGGCCAGAAAGATGCCAAGCGCGTAAAACGTTTAACTGAAGAGCTTGAATGGGTTCGAATGAATGCAAAGGGTCGCCAAGTTAAATCTAAGGCCCGTCTTGCAAGGTATGAAGAGATGGCATCTGAAGCTGAGAAGACTCGCAAATTGGATTTCGAAGAGATTCAAATACCAATGGGACCAAGGCTTGGAAACGTTGTTGTTGAAGTTGAACATTTGAAGAAGGGCTTTGGCGATCGCTTACTAATCGATGATCTCTCATTTACCTTGCCCCGCAATGGAATTGTTGGTGTTATCGGGCCCAATGGCGCCGGTAAGACCACGCTATTTAAAACTATTCTCGGTATGGAACAACCAGATAGCGGCATGGTAAAAATCGGTGAAACTGTAAAGATTTCATATGTCGATCAGTCTCGGGGTGGCATCGATCCAAAGAAGAGTTTGTGGGAAGTTGTTTCAGATGGTTTGGACTATATAAAGGTCGGCCAAGTTGAAATGCCATCTCGTGCATATGTTTCAGCATTTGGATTCAAGGGTCCAGATCAACAGAAAGCTGCTGGAGTTCTATCTGGTGGTGAGCGAAATCGTTTGAATCTTGCACTTACTTTGAAAATGGGTGGCAATTTATTACTTCTCGATGAGCCAACAAACGATCTCGATGTTGAAACTCTTGGTTCACTTGAAAATGCACTTCTTGAATTTCCAGGTTGCGCTGTAGTCATCTCGCACGATCGCTGGTTCTTGGACCGTGTTGCTACACACATCTTGGCCTACGAAGGCGATTCCCAATGGTTCTGGTTTGAAGGAAACTTTGATTCATATGAAGAGAACAAGGTTGCAAGGCTTGGTATTGAGGCCTCACGTCCGCACCGTGTTACTTATCGAAAGTTAACAAGATAATGCGCCATCACGGAAAGATTCATGTGCGTTGGGATGACATGGATGCATTTGGCCATGTAAACAATGCAAGTTATTTAACTTTCATGCAAGAAGTTCGCGCCGACTTTACTTGGTACTCGAGAATTGCGCGCGGGCTTAAACCGCTATTTAAAGAGATGGTTGTTGCGCGTACTGAAATTGATTACCTAGAACCAATAATGGAGGGTGGCTTTGAACTAGATGCTGATGTCTGGGTTTCAAAAATCGGCAACTCATCTTTTGTTCTGCAATATGAATTGAAATCAAAGGCCGGTCTGCATGCCAAAGCAATGACGGTTCAAGTTGCCGTGGATGCTGAATCAAAGCGGTCGCGCCCATTAAATGAAGAGGAACTTGAGTTACTTAACGAATATCTCGAGGTTTAATTTTGAAAAGACGAATTCACCCAGCTTGGTTTGCGGCGATAGTTACCTTTTTAACGCTAGTTGCAACCGCAGGGTTTAGATCTGCGCCCTCGGTTTTAGTCGTTCCACTTGAGGATGCATTCGGTTGGTCTCGCGATGATATTTCACTTGCAATTGCAATCAATGTGCTCTTATTTGGCCTTACTGCGCCATTTGCTGCTGCGCTGATGGAACGGTTTGGAATTCGCCGAGTTGTGATGACGGCGCTTACAACAGTTGGCCTAGGTGCATTATCAACAATCTTTATGACAAAACCATGGCACTTAATCGGTTTGTGGGGAGTAGTTGTCGGAGTTGGAACAGGCTCAATGGCACTTGTTTTTGCTGCGACCATAGCTAATCGTTGGTTTATAAAACGCCGAGGTTTAGTAATTGGCGCATTGACTGCTGCAACTGCAACCGGTCAGCTTATTTTCTTGCCTGGACTTTCTGCACTAGCCACAAATATTGGATGGAAATCTGTTTCAGTAACTGTCGCTTGCGGTGCATTTGTAATGGTGCCGTTGATATTTATCTTTTTAAAAGAACGACCATCATCGGCTGGCGTAACTCCATATGGTGCACCTGACGGCTGGGTTGAACCACCATTAAATAAGACAAATGCCGGACGCCTTGCAATTCAAACTCTGAAAGATGCAAGTAAAGTCCGAGACTTCTGGTATTTGGTTGGATCATTCTTTATTTGTGGACTTTCAACTAGCGGTCTCATAGGAACTCACTTCATTCCTGCGGCTCATGACCACGGTATGGGCGAAGTTACCGCCGCAAGTTTGTTGGCCCTTGTTGGCGTCTTTGATGTTGTGGGAACTGTTTTCTCTGGCTGGTTAACCGATCGTTACGACCCACGAAAACTGCTCTTCGTTTACTACTTCTTCCGCGGGCTCTCACTCTTCTTATTGCCTTCAATTCTCTTTGCAACAGTGCATCCATCAACCTTAGTTTTCGTAATTTTCTATGGTTTGGATTGGGTAGCAACTGTTCCACCAACAATTCTTCTCTGTCGCCAAGTTTTGGGAGCAGAACGTGGAACTGTGGTTTATGGCTGGGTATTTGCTGCCCACCAAGTTGGTGGTTCTACCGCAGCATTTGGCGCCGCCCTGTTACACACAAAATTTGGAGATTATGCCACGGCGTTTTATATAAGCGGTCTAATGTGCATCGTCACTTCTTATTTCGTGCTCCGTATCGGGAAAGTAAAAGAAGACGCGAATGGTTGATGAACCAACCTTTTATGAACGCGCCGGTGGTTCTGCAACATTTAAGGATTTAACAAAGCGGTTCTATCAAAGAGTTTCGGTTAATCCAATTCTAAAACCGATGTATCCAGATGAGGATATGGCTGGGGCAGAAGAGCGCCTAGCGTTATTTCTAGAACAATATTGGGGCGGACCAAGTACATATTCAGAGCAACGCGGCCATCCAAGGTTGCGAATGCGCCATGCACCTTTTCATATCGCGACACCTGAACATGATGCTTGGTTGGAATGTATGCATGCCGCAGTTATTGATTTAGAAATTGCCGAAGATCTTAAAGAAGAGTTGTGGACCTATTTCCAATATGCCGCACATTCGATGAAGAACCAACCAGATAGCTAATTAGCTTTTGGCTGAGATTTATTTCCAACCTTTAATATTTCGCCATTTCGCAGATACCAGAGCGTGCCATCTTGCGCGCGAACGGTTGTAATTCGAAGCCCAACAGATTCAACAACTCCTGTGGTTTCCATAGTTTCAATTTGATCACCAACACCATATTGATCTTCAACTAACATAAACATTCCTGCTAAAACATCTCGGACAAGAGTTTGAGCACCAAGTCCAAGTGCAACACCGATAACTCCAGCAGATGCAACTAGTGGTCCGAGGTTAAATCCAAGTTCACTTAAAATCATTGTTAGGGTGATTAACCAGATCGCGCCATTGAGGGCAGAACGCAGAACAGTTCCTGCGGTACGAGCCCGCTCACGTTGGCGCTCCAGCCCTCGCTTTGGACCGGGAACGAAATCAGCATCAGCGATTCGATTTATGGCCCTGGCTACCGCACGTCCGCCGATTTTTTGGAAGGTTAGGGCGATTACAAGAATCAGGATTATGTGGAAAGGCGCTCCGATAAACCAGTCATAAATCTTCTGGGCGTTATCGCTAAGGGTCATCCCTGAAGAATAAACCTTCTATTCACGAGATTGGTCATCAAAAATACCCGATTTTTCGCCCCTGATACGGCACTATTTACCCAACCAACAGCGCGAGCCACGCACTGGAGCTTTATCCATAAAAGGGAGTTGTTTAAGTGCCACAGACATTGGTACTGAACGCCACTTATGAGCCACTAGGTGTCGTATCAGAAAGACGAGCGTTGATCCTCGTCTTGAATCAGCGAGCCACAACAATTGAAGAATCTGACACCGTTCTCCATTATTCAGGTGGTGAATTAACACTTCCCGCCGTTATTAAATTAGTTAAGTTTGTTCGAATCCCTTATCGCCATGCAGTTCCACTATCTAGACGCGCACTATTTGCGCGCGATGGTGGGCGATGTGTTTATTGCACTGCCCCTGCAACTTCTATTGATCATGTAATTCCGCGAAGTCGTGGCGGTGCCCATAATTGGGAGAATGTTGTTTCTGCTTGTCACAAATGTAATCATCAGAAAGCAGATCGCACGTTAAAAGAGATTGGGTGGAAGTTAAAGACTCTGCCACGCGAACCAGCAGGTGCCGCTTGGCGAATTCTTGGAACTGGAAAACCAGATACGAGATGGATCTCATACCTAAGGCCATTTGGCGAAGTACACGGAGTTGCCTAAGATACTCACATGTTATTAATCGCTGGCGTATTAAATCGAATTACCCAAGAAGATGGCTCTTTGCCAGGTGAACCACTTGGAACCTTTAAGGCACTTGTTTATTTCGTTGGGGTTCCAACTTTATTGTTCGCAGTGATTGCAGCAGTCGTTCTTCTTTCAACTACAGGTCGCAAGGCAAAACGTTCAACACTTACTCGTATTGAATAGAGGTAAGTTTTAAGCGTCTTTTGCTTGCGCAGCAAGTGCGCGAGATAAAGCATCTCTGCTTTCAGAAACTAATCTACGTAGTCCCGCAGCCGAGCCTTCGCCGGTAGTCGCAAGCCAATTGATTGTCTTATCAAGCGTTGATTTATCAGTTATATAAGTTGGGTAACAGAGTTCAACGAATGAACTTCCGATATCAAATGAAGCGTTATCCCACATCGTTAACAAGGATTCGAAATATGGATCAACATATTTAGCAAGAAGATCACGTTGCCCGGCTCGCATAAATCCGCGGTGAATCGAGGCTCGTATCGAGCTTGTGAGATCTTCCTTAGTTAGTGAGTTCCAGGCAGCCGCTTTAGCTTCTGCGGTTGGGAAGGAAGCAACACAAGTTGTGTGACCGAGTTGGCCATTAATTGTGTTGTCACGCTCTAATTCCGCATCAAGTTCAGCCCGCGTAAATAATCCACGCTCGCAGAGCGCAAGAACAAATGTCCAACGAAGATCGGCATCTACTTTAAGGCCAGCAAGTTTTCCATCAAGCAATGCGCGCAATTGGGTTCCGTGAGATTCGGTAACGGCAAGACCAGAAAAGATTCTGGCGAATTGCAGTTGGTGATCGCTCTCAGCCTTGGCAGATGCAAGCAACCCCGCAATCGAATCCGCAACCTGGATACGAAGTGAATCGCGCTTTGCTGGATTTGCATAAAGTTCAACAGCAGTTGTTAATTGGTTTCCAATAACTGTTACGACAGTTATGTCACTTTCCCCAGGCAACCCTGCAAGTGCAATTTCAATAAAGTCGGTTGCACTGATTTCAGCATCGCGCAACATATCCCACGAAATAGCCCAGCACATGGCGCGGGTTAAGCCATCAGAGATCTTACCTAGATGAGATTTCAACGTTGCAATTGAGCGATCATCCAAACGCACCTTGGCATATGAGAGATCGCGGTCATTGATTAAAAGAAGATCAGCAACGCTCTCGCCAACAAGTTCAGTTACTGATGTCGTTGCGCCAGCGACATCGAGTTCAACAGATTTACGAAGAACGACGTCATCGCCTTTAACATCATACAAACCAACAGCAAGACGATGGGGGCGAAGTTCTTTCGACCCAACAGGAATTAGCGGAGCTTCCTGTTTAATTTCAATCTTTGAGTATTTACCACCAGCAATTTCTAAATTCGGGCGCAAGGTATTTACACCGGCTGTTTGCAACCAAGTTGAAACCCAAGGCTTTAAATCGCGACCACTTGTGGCACTTAGTTCTACTAATAAATCATCAAGAGTTGTGTTCTTAAAGGCATGCTTTGCGAAGTAATTTTGGAGGCCAGTAATGAAGTTATCGCGGCCAACGTGTGCGACTAATTGTTGGAGAACAGAAGCGCCTTTGGCATAGGTAATTCCATCGAAGTTAGCGTTAACAGTCTCGATATCAATCATGTCTGAAACGATTGGGTGGGTCGATGAGAGTTGATCTTGGCGATAAGCCCAGTTCTTTCGCTCTGAGTTAAATCCAGTCCAGGCGCTTGTAAAGCGAGTTCCCTCGGCCGATGCTAAGTGTGAAGACCATTCGGCAAATGATTCGTTCAACCACAAGTCATCCCACCATTGCATCGTGACCATATTTCCAAACCACATATGTGCCATCTCGTGCAAAATTGTGTTTGCACGTGCGTCATACATGCGCTCAGTTACTTTGCTGCGAAATACAAGTAAGTTCTCTAAGAAGGTAACGGCGCCAGAGTTCTCCATCGCGCCCCAGTTGAAATCGACAACTGCAATCTGGTCATACTTCTCAAATGGATAAGCCAGACCAAATACTTTCTCAAAGTAAGCAAAGCCCTGTTTGGTAACTAAGAAAATATCTTCTGGATCTAGTGATTCGGCCAAAGACTTACGACAATAGATTCCAAGTGGCACAGTTTTCTGGCCGACGTATTCATCATGTACGTGATAATAAGGACCAGCGATTAACGCAGTGATGTAAGTTGAAATTCTTGGTGTCGGTAGAAATTCCCAAACGCTCTTATCGCCAGCTATTTCACTCTTTGCCTTGACGGGGGAGTTTGAAATAACTTCCCAGCGCTTCGGGGCAGTAACGGTTAATTGGAAAGTTGCTTTTAGATCTGGTTGATCAAAGCATGGATACATCTTGCGAATATAAGCAGTCTCGCCCTGTGAATATAAATAAACTTCGTTATCGGCTGGGTCGACGGAATATTGCAGACCTTCTCCAGTCTTTGAATAATCGCCCTCAATCTCAATTACTAATTCGTTATCAGCCGCTAAACCCCTGAGAAAAACGCTCTCGCCGTCATAGTTCGCAACATCAACATCGGCGCCATTTAGCTTTGCAGAGATGATTCGCTTTCCTACAGCGTCAAGAAATGTGTCATATCCAGGCTGATTGCATGCAAACTTAACAGTTGATTTTGCAATGAAGTTTTCGGGGCCGTGGCAGACATCGATTGTTACTACATAAGAAGTAACAGATAGATGGGCGCTGCGTTCACGGGCTTCGGCTCTTGAAATATTTAATCCAGGCATGAGCCAACCCTATCTATCCTTATCTAAGATACCCACATGAGTTCAGCAGAGAAGGGCAGCCTTTACAACCTAAGTAATAGGTCATTTCGCCTTCGTGGAACTCGCATTACTGAGGCCCAGGAAAAGGCCACTGCGAAGTTCTGGGATGAATTTGGAATCGTTTTAGATCACAAAATTATCCCCGCCGAAATATTTCCAACGAGCAAGCAAGTGATTATGGAAATCGGAACTGGAATGGGCGAGGCCACCGCCGAAATCGCTCGCGCCTTTCCTGATACTGGTTTCTTTGCACTTGAAGTTCACCGCCCCGGAATCGGTTCGCTATTGTCTCGAATAAATGAATATGAATTAACTAACCTGCGCTTAATAAATGAAGATGCCCGGATAGTTTTAGAAGAGTGGATGCCGGACAATTGTCTAGATGCAGTGCATCTCTATTTTCCTGATCCATGGCATAAGAAGAAACATTGGAAGCGACGAATTGTTCAGAGCGACTTCGTAGATTTGATGTATAGAAAGCTTAAGCCTGGTGGACATATCCATGTCGCAACAGATTGGGTTCCTTATGCCCAATGGACAGAGAGCAAGTTTGAAGAAGATTCCAGATTTATTGGGGGAGTAATTCCTAAACCAGATTTCCGTCCGCTAACAAGATTTGAAGATAAAGGACTCGACAAGGGACATATAGTCACAGATTTAAAATACGTTAAGGCTTAGATTTTTCCAGTCTCTTCATACTTTGCCATTAAATTTATTCTGCGCACATGTCGTTCATCGCCAGGAAATGGTGTGGCAATAAATTTATCTACAAGCTCCAAGCAAAATTCTTCGCTATGCATGCGCCCACCAATTGAGATCACATTTGCATTGTTATGTTCACGTGCCAGAACTGCAGTTTCAAGGGACCAAACTAAGGCCGCCCGAATTCCCTTAACTTTATTTGCTGCCATCTGCTCGCCATTGCCAGAACCACCGAGAACTATTCCAAGTGAACCAGGATCTTTTGCAACGCCTTGCGCTGCAGGAATACAGAAAACCGGATAGTCATCGAGCGCGTCATATTCAAGGGGACCGTGATCGATTACTTCGTGGCCGCTTGCTTGAAGGTGCTTAACAATTACACCCTTGAATTCCAACCCCGCGTGGTCGCTTCCGATATGAATTCTCATTTCGCAATAATGGCAGAAAATCCAAAAGGCCCGCACTATTTTTAGTGAGAGCCCTTTGAATTACTTAGAGAATGGCTATTTAATTTATGACTTCTTCTTTAACGACATTGGCTTTGCCGCACCTGCTCCATCTCTATCGTGGTCGCCCTTGCCCATTCCGCCAATCTTTGGACCAGGAACTGCCTCAACTTGCTTAGTAACACGGGCTGTTAGACCTGCCTTCGCAGTTGTTGCCTGAGCCGCAGTTAACTTTCCAGCAGTAACAGCTGCATCAATTTCAGTTGTTTCTAAATTAACAAGTGCTGTAATCAAAGCGCCTTTCTTATCACCAGCAAGAGTTGCAAGTGACTTACCAGCAAGACGTGCTGCACTTAAATCTGCTGCAGTAATTCCTAGAGTTGAAATAATTAGTGCTTGGTGCGCAGCAGAATTCTTACCCATCGATCCCATTCCACCAGCCATGTGCTTTACAGGTGCCGCAGCAATAATCGCTGCAGTGATTGCATCTGATTGCGCCTGTGTGATTGTTCCTTTTGTAACTAGACCTGAAAGCGCTGTTGCAACTTTTAATTGAATTCCATCCTCACGTTCTGAATCAGCCTGTGCTGTCGCAATTGTTCCGATTGTTCCAAGTGAAAGAGCTGTTGCCATTACAACGACTGCTATTTTCTTATTCATAATTCGTTACTCCTCTGACTCGAAAGTTACTTTAATAATCTTCGATTAGTCCCGGTCTTAGAAGCGGTTACTTCTAGATACCCGTAGATAACATCCCTAGGCTGTGGAGAATAGTTAATAAACCTGAAATTAAACTGTGAGTATTTAGCGTTCTTCAACTTTCCCTGCAAGGGATGAGAGGTCGCACCCACCTATTTACTTGAATAAGCGGCAAATTTCGCGGATGCTAATTATTACCGCTCCTAATCAAGGAGCAAAGAGTCCAGAAACGTGGCTTGAAATGATTTCGCTGAAGTACTCAAAGATTTTTGCTCTAGCGCTCACCTCATTTTTAATCACGGGAACACTAAGCACTTCAATTAATGCTCAAGCAAATACCCTTAAGAAGATAACAATTAGCAAAGCAGGGCGTGTAGTAACACCGGGAATAAACACTTTATTAAGCGGTAAAGGTTCACCTAAATCAACCATTGGAATTGATGGCGATTTCTATATCGACACAAACATGATGAATATCTACGGACCTAAAGCAAAAGGAAAATGGCCCGCTGCCGTATCGTTAAAAGGAACAGCAGGTACTAACGGAACCAATGGCAATAACGGCTCCACTGGAGCCACTGGAGCAACAGGTGCGAAAGGAACTTCAACAAATGGAGTCGACGGTGCAACCGGTCCAACTGGAGCATCAGGTTCTTCTGGTTCTGGATCCGCTGGCCCATCAGGTTCAACTGGCGCTACTGGCCCAGCAGGTTCAACTGGCGCTACTGGCCCAGCAGGCGCAACCGGTCCAACTGGAACTCCAGGTTCAACCGGTGCGCAAGGACCAATTGGAACAACAGGAAATACTGGACCTACTGGAAGTCAAGGAACAATTGGTAACACAGGACCGGCAGGAGCTACAGGACCCGCGGGTTCCAATGAAGTCTCTGTTTACAATTTAACAGTGGTCGGTGGTACGACTCAGTGGCTTTTGTCTTCAGGTACGCCAACTTCTATTTTTAGTAATCCGTTTGGAAATTTGCAACCCAATACAAAATATAGATTCACAATAATTGTTAAAGGTGTAACCAACTGGTCAGGGTTCGCAGACTTAAGTGTGGGATCCGTAGTGGCAATAACTGGAGTTGGAGCAACTCTAAATTATTCAACGCAATATGGATTTGGCAATAATTCAGATGCGGCATTTGCTTCAACTTTCACTTTTTCATTCCTACATGAAGGAACAGTGGTGGTTGGTGAAAATCTCTCTACTTTGAATGTATCCGTTATTGATGGTGCAGGCTGGTCAGCATTGTTATCAACACATACGTTTTTTATGAATGCAACTGCATATGTTCAAATCGCCTGATTAATCATTTTTGTTACCATCTGAAACCCATTAAAACTATGGAGCGGGTGACCGGGATCGAACCGGCATGGCCAGCTTGGAAGGCTGGGGCTCTACCATTGAGCTACACCCGCAGATTTCGTGCGATACGCATGAATTGAGCGTGGACCAGCGGTTATGTTACACCGCTCGGGAGATTGGCTCCGCCCACCTTATGAATTCACCCTCAACACGCATGAATTTTCCTTGGGAAATGGTGTGTGGTTTCGGGGTCTACTAATAGGTAAGGACTAGCCTGAGTTTCATCTTCCTCCGGCTTGTGTGCCGTGAATGCACACGGGGTCGCAAACACCCCCGATACCAAAATCAGAAAGGTTCGCCCATGCTAGATAGTTATTTCAAAATATCTGAACGTGGCTCAACCGTAGGTCGTGAAGTACGTGGTGGTTTCGTCACGTTCTTCACAATGGCTTACATCGTGGCACTTAACCCGTTGATCATCGGTCTATCAAAAGATGCTGACGGAAAGTTCCTCGGAGGTGGAGACGCTCCTAATCTTGCGGCAATTGCTGCAACAACTGCGCTAGCCGCAGGTGTACTTACAATCCTGATGGGCCTCATTGGAAACTTTCCATTAGCGCTCGCAACCGGTCTTGGCCTCAACACATTCGTTGCAGTCGGTATTGCATCGAAGATGTCATGGGCAGATGCAATGGGGCTAGTTGTTCTTGAAGGAATAATTATTACCGTTCTTGTTCTAACTGGTTTCAGAACAGCGGTATTTCGTGCCGTACCGGCGCAACTAAAGATCGCTATCTCTGTCGGTATCGGTCTATTCATTGCACTTATCGGTCTGGTTGATGCCGGTTTTGTACGTCGCACAGGTTCTGGTCCAGTACCAGTAACACTTGGCGATGGCGGAACTCTTGTTGGTTGGCCAATCGTTGTATTCGCATTCGGACTTTTCTTGATGATTGGCTTGATGGTCAAGAAGGTAAAGGGAGCGATTCTTATCGCGATTATCGTCGCAACTGGCGTAGCTATAGCAATTGAATCTGCATTCAAAATTGGTCCAAATTTTGATGGTAAAACCTTTAATCCAAAGGGCTGGGGACTAAACGTTCCAAAGCTTCCTTCAGATATCGTTGCAACGCCAGACTTTGGAATCCTTGGACACTTCAGTCTCTTCGGTTCATTTAGCCGAGTATCTCTAGTTGCAGGAATCCTCTTTGTATTCACTCTTTTGCTATCTGACTTCTTCGACACTGTCGGAACAGTTACGGCAATCGGTCACGAATCAGGGCTGATTGATAGCAAGGGCGATGTTCCAAATAACGACAAGATCCTCTTTGTTGACTCCGTGGCCGCAATGGCCGGTGGCGCAGCAAGCATCTCTTCAAATACCAGCTACATCGAATCAGCAGCAGGTGTTGGCGAAGGTGCTCGTACAGGTTTGGCATCAGTTGTAACTGGTGTGCTATTCCTGTTCACGACATTCCTTGCGCCACTCGTTGCAGTAATTCCTTACGAAGCAGCAACTCCTGCACTTGTAGTCGTCGGATTCTTGATGATGACACAGATCAAGGGCTTGGATTGGGCTGACTATGGAATTGCAATCCCTGCATTCCTAACAATTATCTTGATGCCATTTACTTACAATATTTCTGTAGGTATCGGCGCCGGATTTGTTTCACATGTTGTGATCCGCATAATCCAAGGTCGTCGCAGCGAAGTACATCCACTGCTTCTCTTGGTTTCAGGTCTCTTCATGGTCTACTTCTTGAGCTCTCCAATTAATGCTTGGATCGGCTAATTAAGTAATAAATAAGTAAAAGAAGTAATTGAGAGGGGCTCGAGGGAAACCTTGGGCCCTTTTCTTCTGCTTTGAACTTGGTTTTGAGTGGGGAATTTAGGGCTTAGAATTCGGACTTACGCCGCGGGGCGTAGCGTAGTGGCTAGCGCGCCTGCTTTGGGAGCAGGAGACCGGAGGTTCGAATCCTCTCGCCCCGACCAGAGTTCTTAATTAACTCTTAATTCTAAAATAAAAACGCTAGGAGCAAAGTGAAAAGCGCAGTCGAGACTCTCTCCCCAACTCGGGTAAAACTTTCAGTTGAAGTTACATTTGAAGAATTAGAGCCACATATTTCCAACGCCTATAAAGCACTTGGCGAGCGCATCAATATTCCAGGATTCCGTAAAGGCAAAGTTCCGCAAGCAATGATCGAACAGCGCGTCGGTCGCCCAGCAATTTTGGATGAGGCAATCAACTCATCGCTCTCACCTTTTTATGCTGCCGCACTTAAAGAGCAGAATGTCTTTGTAATCGGCCGCCCAAATATCGAAGTCACAGAATTGGTTGATCGCGAGAAGTTCTCATTCACTGCTGAAGTAGATGTTCGCCCAGAACTCAAGCTTCCAGATTTCTCAAAGATCATTCTTACCGTTGAAGATGTTGTTGTTTCAGATACCGAAGTTGCCGAACAAGTTGATGTTCTCCGTGCCCGTTTTGGAACTTTAACTACAGTTGAGAAGGCGGTAGAAAATGGTAACTTTGTCTCACTAGATTTAAACGCAACAATCAATGGTGAATCCGTTGAAGGCGGAACTGCGAATGACCTTTCATATGAAGTCGGTACAAACCGTATGGTTGATGGTCTTGATGAAGCGCTAATCGGATTGAAGGCTGGCGAATCAAAGCGTTTTGAAACCGTACTTGTCGGTCAGAAAGATGGCGAGAAGGGCGCAGTAGATGCAACTGTTAAAGCAGTTAAGCATCGCGACCTACCAGAGTTAAATGATGAGTTCGCAAAGTTGGCGTCAGAGTTTGAAACTTTGGCTGAGCTTCGCACCGATATCCAAACCCGTTTAGAGCGAGTGAAGCACCTTGAACAAGGCGCACATGCCCGCGATCTATTAGTTGAAAAACTGATTGCTGATGTCGAGATTCCGCTTCCTGCAAACATTATTGAAGATGAAGTAAATGACCACCTTGAAAAAGAGGGTCGCCTTGAGGATGAAGCTCATCGCAAAGAGGTAACTGAAGAGGTTACTAAGTCACTCACCCAAGAGATTCTCTTTGACAATATTGTTTCAGCCGAGAGCGTTTCAGTAAACGAGAACGAATTAACGGAATATCTGATCCGGGCATCCCAACGGTATGGAATGTCACCAGATCAATTTATTAAAGAAGTATCAGAAGCCGGCCAGATCACAACGATGGTTGCCGAAGTTTCAAGAGCAAAGGCACTTGCCGGAGTTCTCTCTCGCGTGAAGGTAGTTACAACTTCAGGCAAGGAAGTTAACCTCGAAGAGTTGGCGCCAAAGCAAGCTGCTCCAGCCGCCGAATAATCTCGCTTTCTCTGAGGGCGAACAGCCCACGCAAGGCTTTTGCCTATTTGCGGAAGCATTTGGCCGCAAACATTGTTAGTGTCATTACTAGGTAAAAAAGTTCAAATCAGTTTAAAGATAACCAAATAATCAGGAGGAAGTTGTGGATCTCATTACGCCGCGTCTTGCGGGATCAGCACCAAGTGGTGGATTAGATGACCAGGTTTATAACCGGCTTCTAAAAGAACGCATCATCTTTCTGGGTTCAGTCGTTGAGGATTCAATGGCGAACGCGATCTCTGCGCAATTACTTTTACTTGCCGCCGAAGATCCAGATAAAGATATTTTTCTATATATAAATTCGCCAGGTGGATCTATTTCTGCTGGTATGGCGATTTATGACACGATGCAATACATCAACAACGATGTTGCAACTGTTGCAATGGGTCTTGCCGCTTCAATGGGCCAGTTCCTACTTTGCGCAGGCGCAGCTGGAAAGCGTTACGCACTTCCACACGCAAGAATCATGATGCACCAACCTTCAGGTGGCATCGGCGGAACTGCATCAGATATCAAGATTCAAGCAGAACAAATGTCATTTACTAAGAAGAAGATGGCAGAACTTATTTCATTCCACACTGGCCAGAAGCCAGAAACAATCGAAGCCGATTCTGATCGCGACCGTTGGTTCACTGCTGAAGATGCAAAGACATATGGCTTTGTTGATCATGTTGTTCGCTCTGCTGGTCAGGTATCTGGAAGCGGAGGAACTGCAAAATGATAATTGATCCTATTAAGAGCCGTTACGTACTACCGACTATTGAAGAGAAAACTTCATATGGTTACAAGCGCTTAGATCCATACACAAAACTCTTTGAAGAGCGCATTATTTTCTTGGGCCAAGCAATCGATGACACCGTAGCAAACGATGTTATGGCACAACTATTGACGCTTGAATCAATGGATCCAGATCGCGACATCATGATGTACATCAACTCACCTGGTGGATCTTTCACCGCGTTGACTGCAATTTATGACACGATGCAATTCGTTCGCCCAGATGTAATGACAATTTGTTTGGGCCAAGCAGCATCAGCAGCAGCAATCCTTCTTGCTGGTGGCGCTAAGGGAAAGCGTTACGCCCTTGAACATGCACGCATCTTGATTCACCAGCCATATAGCGAAGGTGGCGGACAGGGTTCTGATATTGAAATCCAAGCCCGCGAGATTATGCGCATGCGTACTCTGCTTGAAGAGATGTTGGTCAAGCACACCGTTAAAAGCGCGGAAGAAGTTACGAAAGATATTGAACGCGACAAGATCCTTACTGCAGCAGAAGCTGTTGAATATGGGTTGATCGACCAAGTAATGGTTAGCCGTAAGGCATCAGCAACAAAGTAAATTAAAATTCGCCTATAAGCGAACAGAGTTAGGCTGGGATTTACTCGCAAGAATCGGGGCAAAGTCCTAGCCTTCTCTTATGAATACGCGCATTGGTGAATCTGGCGATCTCTTGAAATGTTCTTTCTGCGGAAAGACGCAGAAGCAAGTCAAAAAGTTAATCGCCGGTCCTGGCGTTTATATTTGCGATGAATGTATTGAACTCTGTAACGAAATAATTATTGAAGAACTCGAAGAGACCAGTTCACTCGGGTTAGCCGAACTTCCAAAGCCACAAGAGATTTATGAATTTTTAGATCAATATGTTGTTGGCCAAGATCGGGCAAAGAAGTCGCTCTCTGTTGCGGTCTATAACCACTACAAGCGTGTGCAATCCGGCGAATCAAAGCGTGAAGAATCAATCGAACTTTCTAAGTCAAATATTTTAATTCTTGGACCAACTGGTTGCGGCAAGACTTTGCTTGCACAAACTCTGGCCAGAATGCTTAACGTGCCCTTCGCAATTGCTGATGCAACCGCTCTAACTGAAGCCGGTTATGTTGGTGAAGATGTTGAGAATATTTTGCTCAAATTAATCCAGGCTGCTGATTACGATGTTAAGAAGGCAGAAACCGGAATTATTTATATCGATGAAATTGATAAGGTCGCGCGCAAGAGTGAGAATCCATCAATCACCCGCGATGTTTCTGGTGAAGGCGTTCAGCAAGCACTTCTTAAGATTCTCGAAGGTACAACTGCAGCCGTTCCACCACAAGGTGGACGTAAGCACCCACATCAAGAATTTCTACAAATTGATACAACCAATATTCTCTTTATAGTTGGTGGCGCATTTGCCGGACTTGAAAAAATTATCGAAGGGCGCAAAGGCAAAGCTGGTGTTGGATTTAATGCAACGCTTCAAAGCGCAGAAGAGAACGCTGCGAAAGATATCTTTGGCGAAGTAATGCCAGAAGACCTTTTGAAATTCGGAATGATTCCAGAATTTATTGGCCGTCTGCCAATTCTTACCAGTGTTGAGAACCTTGATCGTCCAGCTCTTATCGAGATTCTTACTGAGCCAAAGAATGCTCTTGTAAAGCAATATCAGAAGCTATTTGAATTAGATGGCGTTGAACTTGAATTCTCACCAGATGCACTTGAAGTTGTTGCTGATCTAGCAATCAAGCGTGGTACTGGAGCGCGTGGACTTCGAGCAATCATGGAAGAAACTTTGCTCAGCGTTATGTATGAGATTCCTTCAAAGCCTGATGTTGCAAAGGTGATAATTACGCCACAAGCAGTTCTAAAAGAAGCGCCTCCTACATTGATAAATCGCCCAGCGGGTGGTCCAAAGCGTCAAAGTAAGGCTGAGAAAGCCGACAAGATAGATAAGAGTTCAGAAGAGAAGAGCGCTTAATCTAGACTCAACTCCTATGAGCGATAGCAATAAATCTAATAAGAAAGAGTTAGCAGCCGCTTTCGTACCTGCTGATATCGAAGCGCCGCTCTATCAAAAATGGTTATTGGCTGGTTACTTCACTGCAGATGCTAAATCTACAAAGCCACCATTCACAATTGTTATTCCACCACCGAATGTAACTGGAAGTCTTCACATCGGTCACGCCCTTGATCACACACTTCAAGATGTATTAATTCGTATGAAGCGCATGAAGGGTTTTGAAGCCCTTTGGTTACCTGGAATGGACCATGCAGGAATTGCAACTCAGAACGTTGTTGAAAAACAATTAGCAACGCAAGGATTATCACGGCATGATCTTGGTCGCGAAGCATTCGTAGCAAAAGTTTGGGAATGGAAAGCGGAATCAGGTGGCTTAATTCTTGACCAGATGAAACGTCTTGGCGATTGCGTTGATTGGTCACGTGAACGCTTCACAATGGATGCCGGACTTTCCAAAGCAGTACTAGAAATATTTAAGCGGTTATATGATGCCGAATTAATTTATCGCGCAGAACGAATTATTAATTGGTGTCCGCGATGCTTAACAGCGCTATCTGATATCGAAGTAGAACACAGTGATGATTCTGGTGAGTTTGTGCAGGTTCGCTATGGCGATGATGAAACCTCAATTGTTGTAGCAACCACTCGCGCTGAAACCATGATGGGTGATGGCGCAGTTGCGGTTCATCCTGATGATCCAAGATATAGAGATTTGATCGGTAAGAGCGTTCTTCTGCCACTCGTTAATCGAATGATTCCGATTATTGCAGATGAATTAGTTGATCCTGAATTTGGTACTGGCGCAGTAAAAGTAACTGGCGCCCATGACGCAAATGACTTTGAAATGGCGATGCGCCACGGAATAGAAATGCCAATCATCATGAACGAGCACGGAGTAATGGCTAACTCTGGAACCCGGTTTGACGGGATGGATCGATTTGAAGCGCGTAAAGCGGTTGTTGAAGAGCTTCGCAAGATGGGTCGCATTGTTTCGGAGAAGCGACCATATATTCATGCAGTTGGACATTGCCAACGTTGTGAAACAACAATAGAGCCAAGGCTTTCTAAACAATGGTTTGTGAAAGTTGCACCTCTAGCGAAAGCAGCTGGGGATGCGGTTCGCGATGGCAGAATTAAAATTGAACCAGAAGAACTTGCGCCAAGATATTTTGAGTGGATAGATAATATGCACGACTGGTGTATCTCTCGCCAACTTTGGTGGGGACATCAGATTCCGGTTTATTACGGACCAAATGGTGAAGTTGTTGTATGTGGGCCAGATGAAACACCACCTGCTGGTTATATTCAAGATCCAGATGTTTTAGATACCTGGTTCTCCTCTGGATTATGGCCATTTTCAACTTTAGGTTGGCCAGATAAAACAGATGATCTTGCAAAGTTCTTCCCAACCAGCGTTCTCGTTACAGGTTATGACATCCTATTTTTCTGGGTAGCACGAATGGTTCTTCTAGGATTATTTGTAACAGACGGTGTCGCACCATTCCATACGATTGCCTTGCACGGACTGGTTCGAGATCGCTTCGGTAAGAAGATGAGTAAATCTCGAGGAAATACCGTTGATCCAATTGAGTTTATGGATAAGTACGGTTCAGACGCGCTTCGCTTCACGCTGGCCCGTGGTGCAAATCCGGGAACTGATCAAGCAATCGCTGAAGAGTGGATTGGTGGATCTCGTAACTTTGCAACCAAGCTCTGGAATGCCTCACGTTTTGCGATCATGAATGGCGCAAATATCGACGGTGAAGTTCCTGAATTCAAATCATTAAATGCGATTGATCAATGGATTTTAACTCGCTTAGACGAAACTGTTGAATCAGTTGACCAACTTCTTGAGAAATTTGAATTCGCTAAGGCCTGTGAAATTATCTATCACTTTGCTTGGGATGACTTATGCGATTGGTATCTTGAACTTTCAAAATCAACTTTTGTTGCTGGAGGCGATGGCGCCACCAATTCAAAGCGAGTATTAGGACGCGTTCTAGATCAACTATTGCGCTTGATGCACCCAACAATGCCATTTATTACCGAGGAACTCTGGTGCTCATTTACCGGTGGTGAAACCCTTGTCACAGCTGACTGGCCAAAAGCCAATCCAGAGAACCGCAGCGAAGAATCGAAAGTAATTGTGGAACAACTCAAGGATCTGATAACCGAGATTCGCAGATTTAGAAATGATCAAGGAATAAAGACCTCAGCAAAGATTGGTGCCAACCTAATTGGCCTTGAATCACTCTCGAACTATGAAGCAGCAATTCGCTTTGTCTGTCGGATTGAACCAATTTCAGGAAGTGCAAGTGCCGGAATTGAAGTAGGAAAAGTTAAAGTTGAATTCGATCTTACTGGCGCGATAGATGTTGTTGCCGAACGTGCACGATTAACAAAAGATCTAGCAACGGCTGAAAAGGATCGAGCCACTGCAAAGGTGAAGTTAGAGAATGAAGGATTCATGGCAAAGGCGCCAATCGAAGTTGTCCAAGAAATTAGAGAGCGACTTGCAGAAACTAGCGCTGATATCGAAAGTATCACTGCGCTTCTTGCGGCACTACCAAAATCGTGATTCCAACACCAGAAGATTTAGAAGTTCTTAAAATTATTGAGGCTGCGCTGATGAAGCGCTGGCCGGAGAATAAAATTGAACCTTCACTCGATCGGATATCTGCGCTGGTAGATGCACTTGGTTCACCACAAATTTCATTTCCTACGGTTCATATCGGTGGAACAAATGGCAAGACAAGTACATCCCGAATGGTTGATGCGCTATTTACTGAACTTGAATATCGAACTGGACGATTTACTAGTCCACACTTAGAGAGTTTTCTAGAACGTATTTCGATCAAGGGTGAAGCTATTAGCCCTGCAGAGTTAATCGCAACTTATAACGATATTGCGCTCTATTTGGATTTAATAGACAGTCGCTCAGATACTCCGATTTCTTACTTTGAAGCGCTAACCGCACTTGCCTTTGTGGCATTCGCCGAACATCCAGTGGATATCGGAATTATCGAAGTCGGCATGGGCGGAGATTGGGATGCAACTAATGTAATTCAGAGCACCGTATCAGTATTGATGCCGATTGGCTTGGACCATACTGAATATCTCGGTGAAACGATTGAAGAGATTGCAAGAACGAAAGCTGGAATTATTAAGCCAGAGTCCCATGTTGTATTGGCAGCACAAGAGCCCGAAGTTGCCCGAATCCTTCTGGAAAGGGTTGTAGAAAAATCAGCAATTCCATATCGCGAAGGAATTGAATTCGCGTTACTGCGTCGAGATATTGCAGTGGGCGGTCAACTAATTGCAATCAGGGGAGTACACGGTGAATACTCCGATATTTATTTACCGCTTCACGGGGCCCATCAAGCAGCCAATGCAGCAATCGCAGTTGCAACCGTTGAAGCATTTGTCGGCGTTAAGTTGGATGAAGATTTGGTGCGTGCTGCATTTGCCGGCGTATCGTCACCGGGCCGCTTGGAAATTTTGCATCGAGACCCGACAGTCATTATCGATGCCGCTCATAATCCACATGGCGCAAAGGCGCTAGCAGAAACAATCCGTAGCGAATTCGACTTCGAATCTATTTTCTGCGTCCTTGGAATACTTGGCGATAAAGATGTCAAAGGATTTCTAAAGGCGCTAGAACCTGTTGTGGATCGATTAGTTGTCACAAAATCTGAATCACCTCGCGCCCTTTCTGTGGCTGAATTATTCGCATTGGCCGTCGAAGTTTTCGGGAGTGATCGAGTATTTAAAGAGGATGATTTAGCATCAGCAATTACATATGCCATGGAACAAGTTACTTTGATCAATCAAGTAAGTGATGGAGTAAGCGCAGTGGTAATTACCGGATCGGTTGTTACAGCGGGTTCAGCTAGAGTTATTCTGAAGAAGATTGGGAGGGCGGTAGAAAAATGAGAATCCTTAGCGCCGCGGTCTTAACTATGGAAGCCTTCGTAATGGGATTTGCAGTTCTACTTGCAATGGGCGAACACACTGGCAGCGCACTCACACTTGGTGGCGTAATTGCGATCGCAGCTCTGTTGACTGCAGGATTAATGAAGAAGCGAATTGGTTGGATTATTGGCTCAATCTTGCAGATTGCAATGATCGGATACGGATATGTTGTGACGCCGATGTATTTCATGGGCGCACTTTTTGCCGGACTTTGGGTAGCCGCCTTTATTGTGGGCCGCAAGGGTGAGGCAATTCGAGCCGAACTTCTCAGACAAAGGCCCCTTAAATAGCTTCCGGGAGCGGCAAATTCTGGGATTAAGAACTTTCAGGCCGCCGCATTAGACTGACGCCCGTGAATTCCCAGAAACTAGAACGCACCCTAATCTTGGTAAAACCAGATGGCGTACGTCGCTCATTGGTTGGCGAAGTTATTCGTCGCGTTGAAGCAAAGGGATATCAAGTTGTTGGTTTAAAAATGTTGACACCAACACGTGAAATTCTTGCAAAACATTATGCAGAGCACGAGGGAAAACCATTCTACGAACCGTTACTTGAGTTTATGTTGTCCGGACCAATTGTTGCGATGATCGCAGAAGGAAATCGCGTGATTGAAGGATTCCGTAAATTGGCTGGAGCAACAGATCCAACTACAGCCGAACCAGGAACAATTCGCGGTGATTTAGCTCGTGACCAAGGTACAAAAGTCGTTCAAAATATTGTTCATGGATCAGATTCACCAGAATCTGCAGCTCGTGAAATTGCAATCTTCTTTCCCGAGTTAAATTAATTGAAAGGTCTTAAATGAGCAAAAAGAATCCAAATCGTATGTCATTTATCGGAAGAGACATGGCTGTCGACTTAGGTACCGCAAATACACTTGTTTATGTTCGTGGTCGCGGAATTGTTCTTAATGAGCCAAGTGTTGTTGCAATAAATCAAGATACGGGCGGAATCCTCGCAGTGGGCCTTGAAGCAAAGCGCATGATCGGTCGCACACCTGGAAACATTGTCGCAATTCGCCCACTTAGAGATGGCGTAATTGCCGACTTTGATACAACAGAACGCATGCTTCGATACTTTATTCAAAAGGTGCACCGTCGTCGTTATTTAGCTAAGCCAAGAATTGTTGTTTGTGTTCCATCAGGCATTACAGGTGTTGAACAACGCGCAGTAAAAGATGCTGGTTACGCAGCAGGCGCACGGAAGGTTTATATTATTGAAGAGCCAATGGCTGCGGCTATCGGCGCCGGACTTCCAATTCACGAACCAACAGGAAATATGGTTGTTGATATTGGTGGCGGAACAACTGAAGTTGCGGTTATTTCACTTGGTGGAATTGTTACCGCGCTTTCAATCCGCGTTGGTGGAGATGAACTAGACCAATCAATTATTGATTGGGTTAAGCGCGAATACTCACTTCTATTAGGAGAGCGCACTGCTGAAGAAATTAAGATGGCCATTGGGTCTGCATACCAACTACCTGGCGAACCCGATGCCGAAATTCGCGGTCGCGATCTTGCAACTGGTCTACCAAAAACTATTCGGGTATCTGCCGAAGATATTCGTAAGGCGATGGAAGATCCAGTAAACCAAATTGTTAATGCTGTTAAGAGCACGCTAGATAAGACACCACCTGAGTTAGCGAGTGATCTAATGGATCGCGGCATTGTTCTAACTGGCGGTGGCGCCTTGCTTCGCGGGCTAGATGAGCGACTTCGTCATGAGACTGGAATGCCAGTTCATATTTGTGAGCGTCCATTGCAAGCAGTTGCCGAAGGTTCTGGCAAGTGTGTTGAAGAATTCGAAGCTTTAGAGAAGGTTTTGATTTCTGAACCTCGCCGTTAAGGAGAAAATAAATTGGCAGCTGGTGGCAACAATCGCTCTCGCCTTCTGCTTGTAATTCTTCTTGTAACTTCGCTATTTCTAATTACCTTAGATCTTCGTGGAGTAAGCATTACCAAGAATTCAAGATCGGCAACCCAATCCTTATTGGCCCCAGTTCAACGAGGGGTGTCAGATTTCTTCTCGCCAGTCGGCAATTTTTTCTCGGATATAAAGAATTTTGGTAAGACCAAGGCCGAGCTTAAAGATTTAAAGAGTGAGAATGCAAAGCTTCGTAAGAAAGTAATTTTTAATAAGGACACCAACGGACAGCTCAATAAGTTAAAAGGTGTACTGGATCTTGCTGGACGGGGTGGATACAAAGTTGTATCTGCTCGGGTAATTGGAAAAGGAAGTTCTTCTACATTTAGCCAGACAATAACAATCGACGCTGGAACTAATGACGGTGTAAAAAAAGATATGACAGTCATGGGCGAACTTGGCCTAGTAGGAGTAGTTAAGAGCGCAACTTCTACCTCTGCCATTGTTCTTCTAATGAACGATCCAACATTTCGCATCGGTGTTCGCATCGCAAGGAGCCAGAGCGTTGGGGTTTTAATGGGCGAGGGGGATAACACATATACCTTGCAACTCTTAGATCCTTCAGGAAGTATTGAAGTAAATGATGTTTTACTCTCACTCGGAAGTGATAACAACAGACCTTTTGTTCCCGGTTTGCCAGTCGGCTATGTAAAGTCAGTAAAAAATACGAGTGCAACCTTGACGCAAGAAGCCAGTGTTAAGAGTTACTCAAATCTGGGAAGCCTTGGAGTTGTTTCAGTAATTATAAGAGTTCCAAATGGTGGGCCAAAAGATGCGCTAATACCGCAGCCAATCCCGACGCCAACAACAACAATTTATGTAACGCAATCACCTACGCCAGAGGCCACGAATTGAGTTGGAGCCGCGCTGGATTTAGCGCCCTAATTCTATTTTTCTTTTTCGTTGTTCAAGAATCCGCAATTTCAAAGATAGATTTTCCTATTTCAGGTTTCTCCCTTTATCTATGTGTTCTCCTTGGGTTAATGGCGCTCGAAGATAGATTTGGCGCAATCGCCATGGGGTTCATCGGCGGGCTAATTCTTGATCTCTCGCCATCTAGCGATTCTCCTTTCGGAAAATGGGCGCTAATTCTTACCCTCGTTGGATACTTATTCTCTAGAAATCGCGAAAGCATTGGCGACTTTACTGAAAGGCCTATTGCATTTGTTTTATTCGTGTCAGCTGGAGCGACTGCAACGTTATTAATATTCTTAATACTTGGCGTAATACTTGGCGAAAATAATGGTGCTGTTATCACAAATTTGCAGACTGTGGTTGGAAATGGGATTTGGACTTTACTATTCTCATCAGCTTTATTGCCAGGCTTAGCAGCATTGCGTAATTACACCTTAACCTCTAGAGAGCGACTATGAGTGTTCGCTCTAGATTAAATTTAGTTATTGTTCAAGCGTTAATTATTTCGTTAATGCTTGCTTTAACTGGTCGACTCTTTTATCTACAAGTTGCTGCGGGCCTTAAATATCAAGATGCTGCACTTAGTATCCAGAGTCGAGATGTTGTAAATCCAGCTATTCGTGGTGCAATCGTTGATAGTTCTGGAATTCCGCTTGCCATGGATCGTCCAGGAATGGTCATATCAGTTGACCGAAGTATTGTTGATAAGTTGCCCGACAAAGGCAGCGCTGTAATTGCTCGCGTAGCCAAACTTGTTGGCAAGGTTCCAGAGAATATTTTTATTGCAACAAGGCTTTGTGGTGAGATTAAAACCTCGCAAAACATTGGATGTTGGAAAGGAACTCGATTCCAACCTATCCCAGTCACGAGAACCGCGACTAAAGAACAAGCTTTGAAAGTATTAGAGAATTCAGATTTATTTCCTGGAATAACTGCATTGTCAGTCCCGGTCCGCAGTTATCCATCAATGGCTGGAGAGAATGCGGCACATGTACTTGGATATGTTGGATCAGTAAGTGAGGATGATTTACTTGACTCAGATAAGAGCTATTTTCGCGAAGAAACTATTGGAAAAGATGGCCTTGAATTTCAATATGATGAATATCTGCGTGGTCGTGCCGGCATAAAGACGGTTATTGTTGATCGTAAAGAGTCGGTGACCAAGCAGGCGATTAGCACGCAACCAGTTTCGGGATTTAATTTGGTTACGAATCTAGATGCAAGGTTGCAGGCGGCAACCGAGAGAGCGCTGCAGTCATCAGTGTTGAGAGCTAAATCACTTGGTGGTCGGGCAGATGGTGGCGCGGCAATTGTGATGGATGTAAATAGCGGAAAGATTTTGGCCCTCGCTTCATACCCTACTTATGATCCAAATATTTGGCAGGTAGGTTTAACCCAGAAACAAGCAAATAATTTATTTAGCGAAAGCTCTGGTGTTCCTGCACTTAATAGGCCACTTCAAGGAATGTATGCACCAGCATCAACATTTAAATCTATCTCAGTTGTCGCTGCTATGAACGCTGGATATAACATGAGCGCTACCTATAAATGTCCATCAAAAGTTCTAATTGGTAATCGAGAATTCGCTAACTTTGAGAGTAAAGCCCAAGGAACAATATCTATGAAGCGTGCAATCGCTGTTTCTTGCGACACAATTTGGTATCAAATTGCTTACGATGAATGGGTGCGCGATGGTGGGCTCTCGCCTAAATCAGGGCTACATGACTATTTCTTTACTGCAGCACGTGGCTTTGGTATCGGGAAGATAACCGGAATTGATCTACCAAGTGAGGCCTCTGGTCGACTTCCAGATCGCACCTGGAAAGAGCGCATTTATAAAGAGAATAAGGATTTCTATTGCAATTTTAAGACTCGCGCAAAGAAATCAGATTTGACACCATTTTTGATTGAAGTTGCCCGCGAGAATTGCTTGGATGGAAATATTCTGCGTGCTGGAGACGCTGTTAACTTCTCAATTGGTCAGGGCGATACCTTGTTAACTCCAATTCAGATGACACAACTTTATGCAGCTATTGCTAACGGTGGCACAATTTATAAACCACAAGTTGCCCGAGCGATTGTTAAGCCCAACGGAGATATTGTTAAAGAGTTTTTACCTGAAGTAGTAGCAACCAATGTCTTATCTAAGAAAGCTAGTAATTTCTTGCATGAATCACTACGAGCTGTTGTCACAGAAGGAACTGCAGCAGGTGCGTTCCCAGGGTTCCCAGTTGCTGTTGCAGGTAAAACTGGAACCGCAGAAGATAAAGGTAGAAATAAAGATGGATCAGCCAAGGCAGATACTGCTTGGTTCGCATCATTTGCTCCGGCAGATAACCCTAAATATGTGGTTGTTATGGTTGTGAGTCAAGGAGGTTTTGGTTCCTCGATTTCAGCCATTGGAGTTAAAGATATCTGGACTGCACTCTTTGGAGTTGTTGGCGGAAAAGTTGATCCAACACAAGAAATTTTTCCAAATGGCGTACCGAGCAAATTACCAAAAGTTGATCCAAAGAACGCTAAGTTGGTCAAACCATGAGTATCTATTCCCAACGCAAAAGACGTGACCGCTTCCGTGAAAACTTCGGTAAATTCGACCAAATACTCTCCTTTTCAGTTGGTGCGCTGCTAATTATTGGGACTTTATTAGTTTACGCAGCAACTAGAAATTGGTTTGCTGCTCAAGGCCTTGATCCTGAATATTATTTGAAGCGCCATGTAGTTAATATTTTGATTGGTGGGCTACTTGCTTACCTAACAACGTTAATTGATTATCGATTACTTCGGGCATATACCCCGATTGTTTGGGGCCTTGCAGTGCTTGGCTTAATTATTGTTTTAATCCCTGGGCTTGGCAGTGAAATTAATGGTTCTAAAGCTTGGATCTCCTTTCCTGGTGGCTTTCAAATCCAACCTGCGGAATTAGCCAAGATTGCAATCATCGTTGGTATCTCAATGATCTTGGCAGAAAAACGGGATAAGGATGCAAATCCAACGGATCAAGATGTTTTAAAGGCACTCGCGATTGCAGCAGTTCCTATTGTGCTGATTTTGGTGCAACCCGATCTGGGCACAGTCGTAATTATTAGCGCAGCAATTCTTGCAATTATCGGAACATCTGGCGCTCCAACTAGATGGGTAGTCGGACTTCTAATTCTTGCTGTTATCGGCGGCTTCGTTGCAGTGCAAACAGGTGTCGTTGATAAGTATCAAGTTGCACGACTTCAATCATTCGTTGATCCGACAGCAGATCCACAAGCAACTGGATATCAACTTCGCCAATCTAGAATCACAATAGGTTCTGGTGGAATTATCGGAAAAGGTTTATTCAACGGCCCTCAAACAAACGGTCGCTTTGTTCCAGAACAACAGACAGACTTTATTTTTACCGTAGCTGGTGAGGAGCTAGGTTTTCTTGGAAGTGGCTTCATCTTGCTCTGCTTTACTTTGTTTTTCTTACGAGCTTTTGCGATTGCGCGGCGAACGAATGACTTATTTGGACGGCTTGTCTGTGTTGGCGTAATTGCTTGGTTTGCCTTCCAAACATTTGAAAACATCGGAATGACTATGGGCTTAGTTCCAATGACGGGAGTTCCATTGCCATTCATCTCTTATGGTGGATCGAGCATGTTTGCGAATTTAATCGGCCTGGGATTGATTCAAAACGTCCATTTACGTACCAGATAGGTTAAATACTTTTACCCTTAAGCGGGGGCGAAGTTGGTCTTTCGGCGCCTTTTAGGCGATACTTTGACTTAGCATTTCGCGCTCCGAGCGGCCTCAATAAATTTGACGGCCTTAATTACTCGAGGTAGCAGCAGATGCAAAAGCTTTCAAAAGGAAGTTTTACCAATATTTAGTTTTTAGATGAGGATTTAAGGTTATGGCAATAGTGCCAAAGGGTGCGCGTAAGCGCGCAAGCAAAAAATCTGCAGCCAAGGCTGCGGCAAAACAAGAGCCAGAAGTAGTCGAAGTTGAATCGAGCGAGAACGTCGAGAAGAAAACTTCAAAGAAATCTGCAGCTCCAAGTATTCCGGTTCCTATGTTTCAGGCAGCGCCAGAAGCAGTAGCGCCCAAGAAGGTTAAAGTGTCACCTCAAAATAAGGCTGAAGTTGCCGAAGCTCCAGAACAATCAGCAGATAGTGAAGATTCTGATTCCGATTCAGGTGCTCGCCGTCGCCGTCGTGGTGGCAGAGGCCGCCGTCGTGGTGGAAAAGATTCAAATGAGACGACTGAAGATCGCGATTCAGATTCTGATGAAGTCCTAGATGCCGGAGAAATTTCCGAAGATGGTGAAGATTCAACATCTGCATCACCACGTCGTCGACGTCGTCGTCGCGCAAAGGGCGATGGTGTAACTGCAGGCGAGACTATTGAAGAAGATGGCGTTATAACTGTTGTAAAAGTTAGAGAGCCTAGAGAAGCTAGGGAAGCGCGTCCACCACGGACTCGCGATGATCAACCAACTCGTTCTGATAGAGGCGGTCGCAATCGCAGCCGTAGCGATCGAAATGATCGTGGCGATCGTGGCAACCGCAATAACCGTGAACCAAGAGATTTTGTTCGCCGTCGCGGAATGATTATTACTGAATCAGAGTTCTTAGCTCGCCGTGAAAATGTAGATCGCCAGATGTTGGTTCGCCAAGCAGGAGATCGAACCCAGATAGCTGTCCTTGAAGACAAGATTATGGTTGAGCATTATGTAAATCGAAATAGCAATATTTCCTATGTTGGAAACGTTTATCTTGGAAAAGTTCAGAACGTTCTACCATCAATGGAAGCAGCATTCGTAGACATTGGTAAGGGCCGAAATGCAGTTCTCTATGCCGGTGAAGTTAACTGGGATACCGCAGGACTTGCAGATGGTGCACCTCGCAAGATTGAACATGTATTAAAGACTGGTCAATCTGTATTAGTTCAAGTTACAAAAGATCCAATCGGTCAGAAAGGCGCACGCCTAACTAGCCAGATTTCACTTCCAGGTCGCTACTTGGTTTATGTTCCAAGTGGTGAAATGAGCGGAATCAGTCGTCGCCTGCCAGATCAAGAAAGATCACGACTAAAAACTATTCTTAAGAATTTAATTCCAGAAGATGCTGGCGTAATTGTTCGTACCGCATCTGAAGGTGCCACCGAAGAAGAGCTTGAACGCGATGTAATTCGCCTAAAAGCGCAATGGGAAGATATTGAGAAGAAGTCACAAGAATCTGGCACAAATGCGCCGGCGCTTCTTTACTCTGAACCAGATCTAACGGTCCGCGTAATTCGCGATATTTTCAATGAAGATTTCAACAAATTAATCGTTCAAGGCGATCAAGCCTGGGAAGACATCAATAATTACCTTGGTCATATTGCACCTGAACTCACTGCAAAGATTGAAAAGTGGACAGGTACACGTGACTTATTTGTAGAGAATCGAATCGAAGAACAATTGGCAAAGGCCTTTGATCGTAAGGTTTATCTACCTTCAGGTGGCTCACTTGTAATTGATCGAACTGAAGCGATGATTGTTATCGACGTTAACACTGGAAAATTCATCGGTAAGGGTGGAAACCTCGAAGAGACTGTTACTAAGAACAACTTGGAAGCAGCAGAAGAAATCGCCCGCCAACTTCGCTTACGCGATATGGGTGGAATTGTGGTTATCGACTTTATTGATATGACCCTTGAATCAAACCGTGATCTTGTACTTCGACGACTTGTAGAAAGTCTTGGTCGCGATCGCACTAAGCATCAAGTTGCCGAAGTTACTTCACTTGGTTTAGTTCAAATGACTCGAAAGCGTGTAGGACAAGGGTTAATCGAAGCATTCTCAACAACTTGCGAAAGTTGTGGCGGTCGCGGAATTCATATTCATTCAGAACCTGTAACAAAGGTTGCACTTGAGAAGGATATGGAACAACGTTATGTGCCACAGGTTCATGAAGATGAGGCTGAAGCAGCAGAATCGCAAGAAGTTGCAGAAGAAGTAGAGGTTGCAGAAGTTAAGGCTCCTGCGCCAAAGCGTCGCCGTCGGGCAGTTAGTACTGGGGTAATTACGCCCGAATAGGGCCAGTTAATGCCAGTTTGACCTAAGGGCTACGCGCTCCGTATCCTTACCCTCTGCCAGTTTCCTGGCTAATTTAATAAATGCATTTGGAAAGGTGTCACCGTGTACGCGATTGTAAAAGCAGGCGGCCGTCAAGAGAAGGTTGCCGTTGGCGACACAGTAATTGTCGATCGCATCGATGCAAAAGCCGGTGCAGCTGTTTCATTCCCAGCGCTACTTGTAGTTGAAGGTGCGAACATCACATCTGATGCCAAGGCACTTGCTGGTGTAAAAGTTACCGGCGAAATTGTTGAAGAACTTAAAGGTCCAAAGATCGACATCCTTCGTTACAAGAACAAGACTGGCTATCGCCGTCGTCAAGGTTTCCGTTCCCAACTTACGCGCGTGAAGATCACCGCGATTACGAAATAAGGCAGGCGAATAAAAAATGGCAAGTAAAAAGGG
>CAFAAZ010000005.1_pt1 | contig 103883 bp, 95 predicted proteins | sample 7267721 | NCBI WGS metagenome assembly CAFAAZ01 (sample SAMEA6813999, study PRJEB35770) | uncultured Actinomycetes bacterium | biome: Freshwater; feature: Freshwater reservoir; material: water | place: Czech Republic | collected 2017-08-18 | depth 30m m
ACGCCCCCGATTGAGAATCCTGATTTTTCTTTCACATAATCCGCATCTACTCGATGCAGTTTTTGAACACCAAGTTTTTCCGCAACTAATTTAGTGTCAACGCGATGGCGGCCACTTGTGATTACTAATAAAGGTGATTCGTCATCTAGTTTAAAAACAATTGACGAGGCGACTTGGCCAACCAAGATTCCGAGTGCATCTGCCGCTTCTTGAGCGGTACGGGCGCTATCGGATAAAACGTGGACTTCGCCCGCAATACCAAGCTCTTTTAACTTTGCTGAGACGCGTTGCACTGAGGGATTTTGGAGGACATTTTCCATGACCCTACTTTAGATGAAGTTAGATAATTTCTTTAAGTAAGGCTTCTACGCGGCTCTTGATTTCATCGCGGATTACGCGAACCGATTCAATTCCTTGTCCTGCCGGATCATCTAGAACCCAATCTTCATAGCGCTTGCCCGGGAAGAAGGGGCAGGTATCGCCGCAGCCCATAGTGATAACGACATCAGATTGTTGAACTGCCTCAGTAGTTAAAACCTTAGGTACGTTATTTGCGATATCGATTCCAACTTCATTCATTGCTTCAACTGCAATTGGATTGATTGAATTTTTGGGCGCCGATCCTGCAGAAAGTACCTCGACTTTGCCACCAGATAGGGCGGTCATGAATCCGGCGGCCATTTGAGAGCGGCCGGCGTTGTGAACACAAACAAATAGGACTGAAGGCATATGGATATCGTAATCGTTGGATACTGCGATAGCGTACAAATATGCGAAAATTCACTTTGAGTTTGGGAATTGTTCTCTTTTCATTTTTGGCACTCACTTCTTGTGGGAGTGAAAAATTAATAGAAACAAGTGGCCACGAGAGCGCGATGGCAACACCTAAAACTGGGACTGGTGAAGCAGCACCTGGAGGTGGAACATATTTAAATGAACCAATTCCAACAGAAGTTTTGAGCCTGCCCCTTGTAGACCAGAATGGAAAGTCCTTCACTTTAGAATCTCTTAAAGGTCAAACAGTTGTGATTACTAATTTTCTAACTTCGTGCCAAGAAATCTGTCCCATGACTTCGGCGAACATGCGAGACGTTGGGGATGCGATTGCAACCGCGAAAGCCGCAGGTAAAATCAAAGTTCTTGAAATAACAGTTGATGCAAAGCGCGATGTTCCATCTCGCTTGCTTGCATATCAAAACTTATTTGCAACTAAGAACTGGGTTCTGGCTGGCGGGACTGAAACTGATCTGGCGAAACTTTGGGATTATTTTGGCGCACCTGCGATGAAGGAGGAGTTTTCCGAGGAAGATAAAGCTTCTAATCCGCCAGATTGGCAGACCGGCGAACCAGTTTCTTACGACATGATGCATGCCGACCTGGTAATTATTGTTGATGATAAATCAACTTGGAGATGGCTTGATCTTGGAGCACCAAACGTTGGGTCAGCTAAAATTCCTGAAAAGTTGAAGTCATATTTAAGTGCAGATGGTTTGAAGAACCTAGAAAAACCAGAGGGCTCAAGTTGGAAAGTTAAAGCAATCTATTCCGCGCTAATGGACATCACAGGAATTCATCTTGCAAACTAATATTAGCTCTATAAGAGATTGTTAGAGTAAAAGACTCTTTGTTTTAGGTTTTTCTTAGTTGCCGTTAGGAAATAAACCAGGTCTCGATTAGTGAAAAGGCTGCGATAAAAAATAGCAGAATTGCAAAAGCTTTACGCAAAAGTGCTGCTGGAAGCCTTGAAGAGTTATGTGAGCCAAAGATTGAAATTATTATTGCTGAGATTGAGATTATGACTGGAATCTTCCAATCAATTTCGCGCCACAAGCTTTGGTGGCCAATAAAGGATGTGAAGCAATTTATCGCGATAATAAATAGGGAAGTACCAGCGGCTTTAATTTGGGGCGTGTGAAAGAAAATTACAAGAATAGGGATTGCAAGAAAGCCGCCACCAATACCAAAGATTCCGGTCATCGAACCAATAATTAAAGAGAGCGGAACTAAGGCAATAACTGGAATTTTCTTCTCGCTGTGTTCCGATACGGGCGCGCGAAGCATCGAAAGCCCAGCCAAAATCAAAATGATTGAAAAGCCAGTAACAATGAAAGCATCCGATAGGTGTTTAGCAATAATTGCGCCACCAAGATTTGTAATCAAACCGAGCGACCAGATTGATAGTGCAATTTTAATCTGTACATCGCCAGCCTTGAATTTTGGAATCAGACCAAATGCCGCAGCTAGAAATACAACTAGCAGGGCAGCGGTAGTTGCATGAACTGGGGTGAAGTCAAAGAGATAAATTAAAATTGGTACGGTGAGCATTGCGCCACCAGCGCCAATAAATCCGAGGACGGATCCGATAAAGGTTCCGGCAATTAAGGCGAGCGCGATTTCCATGTGGTTAATGGTGCCATCTTTGGGTAGAAAAAAGCCCCCGACAGTTACGCCGAGGGCTTTAATTACTTACTTATTCGCTAGATGTTTACTTCCAGAGTGAGAAGTTCTCATCTGAGATAACCCAACCGAAATCAAGTTCTGCGCCATGTTTTACAACTAGAGCAAAGAGGATAAGTGCGCCGCCAGCAAGAGCGATGTCCTTCATAAAAGCCAACATCTCATTCTGCTTTGCTGTTGCATCTGTTTCTGTCCAGAAGTTATGGAAGATAACCGCAGCAAGAACTAGGAAGATGGCAATTAGAAGTAAGCCAAGGTCTGTGTAGAAACCAAGAATTATGTAGATTCCGCCGAGAACAAGCATCAAACCTGAGAGAAGAACACCAAGCTTTGCCGCTGGAAGCTTCTTGTACTTTGCATAACCTGTCATTGCCTCAAGCTTTGCGAAGTGGTTGATGCCTGACATTAAGAAGAAGCCACCGAATAGAATTCGGCCGATCAAGATAATTACGTCCATTGTTTTCCTTTTCTAGTTGTTCTAGTTGTTCTAGTTGTTTAGATGTTGCGGGCTAAAGGTATGGCTAATTGGTTGAACTTTCAACTAATTCTGGGGTGTGTTGGCTTTAATCACGCCTGAACTGTTTAGATCCGAGCCCTACTTGCGCCTGTCGGGGGTGGCAGTTATCTTTCGAACATATGTTCGAAGAAGCCATAACCCAGAATCCAGCCACCCCGCCTCCAGGCGCTCGGGTACTTGCACCTGAAGGTGAACCAATCGAGTTCATCTATAACGGCCACAAGTTTCATATCCATGCAATCGTTTCAAGATGGCGCGAATCTGGTGGTTGGTGGAATCGCATAAGCGATGGCAAAAACCGGGTCAATGAAGAGAATATTTTCGATGATGGTGCTCGCGCTATCTGGCGAGTAGAGGCGGCACCAGTTGGCGCCTTAGCAACATTTGAAATTGAGTTAGATGAAGTAACAAAAACTTGGTTGATCCGACCAACATCTCGGCCAGCTTAAGTAAGCATGAAAAATTTTACCCACCTCCGTGTTGCAAGTGGCTATTCATTTAAATATGGAACCGCCCATGCCAATCAACTCGTAGAACGCGCAGCCGAGTTCGAAATGTCGGCGCTCGCACTTACCGATATCGACACGATGGCTGGTGCAATTCGATTTACCAAGAGCTGTGAAGCAAGTGGCATCGCACCGATCCTTGGCATTAATTTAAGTTTTATACAGAAGAAATATCGCGTAACGCTTCTTGCCCAAGGCGGAGAACTTTCTTCGCTCTATCGACTAGTAACTGAAATTAACTTGAACAATAGTGAGAACCTATTGACTCATTTATTACTAGAACGCTTTAGCCAATATTCTCGGAACTTACTTATCTTGCATGGGCCTGAGTCGCAATTGGCCCAAGCGATTGCTTCGCGCAAAAGCCATGAGGCGCTCTCGATATTTAACGCAACTCGTGAGCTCTTTGCCAACCAGGCTCTGGAATGTGTTTCACATTTAATTCGTGGTGATGGCGCGCTCTCAACTTCATATGCGGCTCGCATATTGAACTTCGCTCGAGACAATAACCTTCCTGCAGTCCTGAGCAACGCGGTGCGGATGTTAGATCGCAGTGATGGCCCGGTCGCTGATGTTTTAGATGCTGCGCGAAAATTAGTTCCACTAAGTTCTAAGAGCGTTAATCGCCAAAATAGTGAGGCTTACTTTAAAGCTAGTTCCGAGATGTCATATCTGGCTGATGAAATTTCACGCCTCGCTGGTGAACGAGATGGTAAATATTTATTGAAGACAACTGCCGATTGGGCAGAGCGCGCGATTCTCTCGCCACGCAAAGATATTGGGATTGGTGAGATTCATCTGCCAGATGCCCAATCACTTGGCGCAAAGAATCAGAGCGAACTTGCAGCGCAATTGCGATCGCGGTGTGAAGCTGGTTTATCACGCAGATATATCGGCGCTAAATCAGTAGTTGCCGCGAGCAGGTTAGAGGAAGAGTTAAGTGCAATCCGCACTCTTGGTTATGAATCTTATTTTTTAACGGTTGCAGATATCACCGATATGTCACGGGAGCGAGGAATTCGAGTTGCAGCGCGGGGAAGTGGCGCCGGTTCCTTGATCTGTCACGTGCTTGGGATTTCTGGTGTCGAGCCAATAACTCACGGATTATTAATGGAGCGCTTCTGTTCGCCACTTCGTGGTGAGTTGCCCGATATTGATATCGATGTGGAGTCTGCAAGAAGGCTAGAGATTTATGGCGCAATCTTTGAAAAGTACGGCAAGAGATGTGCGACGGTATCGATGGTTGAAACCTATAGATCGCGTCATGCAATTCGAGATGTTGGCGCCGCACTCGGAATATCACCGATGGAGATTGATTTGATTGCTAAATCAATGCCACATATCCGGGCCAGCAATATCCCGAAGGCGCTAGCGAATTTGCCTGAGTTGAAACACTTAAATTTGGATACGCCAATTTTAAAGATGGCGATTGAACTTGCGGGGCGTTTGGATTCGCTGCCGCGGCATTTATCGATGCACCCATGTGCAATTGTTCTGGCCGATCAAGGGCTGGGCGATTATGCGCCACAACAAATCAATGCGAGTGGCTATCCGATGCTGCAATTTGATAAGGATGATGTTGAAGCGATTGGGTTGCTGAAGTTAGATGTCCTTGGCGTGCGTATGCAATCTGCAATCTCTTACACCCTCTCCGAGATTGAGCGCATCGAAGGTGCGCCACTTGATATTGATGCCATCGCACTTGATGATAAGAAAACTTTTGATTTAATTAAGTCAACGCGCACTCTTGGGATATTTCAAATCGAAAGCCCCGGACAACGTGAACTCGTTGGAAAATTTGCGCCCAATACCTTTAACGATTTAATTATTGATATCTCACTCTTTCGCCCAGGCCCAGTAAAGAGCGACATGATCACGCCATTTCTTGCAACTAGACATGGTCTGCGAACTCGGCCGAGAATTCACGAAGATTTGGAAGATATTCTGAGTGAGACTGAGGGCGTCGTTGTTTTTCACGAACAAGTCATCAAAATTATTTCAATAATGACTGGAATAACTCTGGCCGAGGCCGATGAGAAGCGGCGCCAGTTAGGCGATATCGCTAATCAACAAGCGTTCTGTAACTGGTTTTATCCAGTGGCAGTTGCACGTGGCTACACCAATTTAGTCGTGAATGAAGTTTGGGAAATCTTGCGCGCCTTTGCCTCCTTTGGATTTTGCAAAGCACATGCTGCGGCCTTCGCGCTTCCTGCCTATCAATCATCTTGGCTTAAGACGCATCACACCGCTGCATTTCTCGCTGGCGTTCTGACGCACGAACCGGGTATGTATCCCAAGCGAGTAATTCTTGATGAGGCTAGACAGTGGGGAATCAAACTTGCGCCGATTGATGTCAATTTATCTGGCGTAACATATCGAGTTGAAAGAACATCTGATGTTGCGCGGGCGCCATACCTTGCCCCCAATGTTGCAAGTTCGGGTGAAGTGTTAGAGCTTCCAGATGCTCGTGGCTTTGCAATTCGGATGTCACTCTCTGACATTGATGGCATCGACAGTAAAGAAGTGGCAAATATAATTTCTGGGCGTCCATATTTAGATTTAGCAGATTTTGTTTATCGCTCTGGTGCAAGTCGCCCTACAACTGAATCGCTCTTGATGGTCGGAGCATTTGATAAATTACATAAACTTTCCACCTCAGAGATAAATCGGCGAGATTTACTTCTGCATCTCCAAGATCTTTACCGTCTTACCGGATCAAAGCGCACAACTGGCCAGAGTCAGATGACCTTTGAGTTACAAGCGCCTTCGCTAGAACCAAGTGGGCTGCCAGATATAACTGCAAGTGAACAAGTTAAGAGTGAGATTGATATTTTAGGGATGGATATCTCAAGTCATCTACTTGAGTTCTATGGTGATTTTCTAAATAAAATTGGCGCAGTTCGTTCTTCAGATTTAATTAAACATCGCTCTGGAACATCGGTATTAGTAGCTGGCGTTAAAGTCGCACTTCAAACCCCGCCAGTTCGCTCTGGCCGCCGAGTTATGTTCTTAACTATCGATGATGGCTTTGGCTGCAACGACATAACCTTCTTTGAAGATAAGCAGGCTGACTTTGCCACCGTTCTTCGCAACTCTTGGTTATTTTTAGTACGTGGTGAAATTCGCCGCACCGGTCCTCGAGGAATTTCACTTCTTGGAACTGGTGCGTGGGAGTTAGCAATTTCCCACGATAAGTGGCGTAATCTCGCAGTTTATGGAGCCAGCGGACTATGAGTGAGTCAACGATTCTCCATGTTGATATGGATGCCTTCTTTGCATCGGTAGAAGAGCGCGATGACCCATCGCTAAAAGGTAAAGCTGTAGTTGTCGGAACTGGGATTCGGGGCGTTGTATCGGCAGCAAATTATGAAGCCCGTAAATTTGGAATTCATGCCGCGATGCCAGTTGGTCGCGCTAAACGTCTTGCGCCACATGCCATCTTTGTTCCACCAAATATGTCCCGCTATTCCGAAGTTTCAGCGCACATCATGGAAATCTTTAGATCAGTAACTCCACTAGTTGAACCACTGTCGCTAGATGAAGCATTTCTCGATGTAACAGGTGCTAAACGCTTACTTGGTGACGGTCGCACAATTGCAAAAGAAATTCGCGCAAAGGTGGAAGCGAGCGAGGGCATTACTTGCTCGGTTGGAATTGCAACAACAAAGTTCATCGCAAAACTTGCCTCCGGGCGCTGTAAGCCAAATAGTATGTTGGAAATTGCTTCAGATCGCGTTCTCGAATTTTTACATCCGCTTCCAGTAAGTGCTATCTGGGGAGTAGGACCGAAGACAAATGAAGAGTTACAGAAGTTGGGGCTGCGAACTGTCGCTGACATCGCAAATACTCCGCGCCAAACTTTAATTCGTGCACTTGGCGATGCGGCAGGAGCTTCGCTTTATGAACTAGCTTGGGGTCGAGATTATCGAGATGTAATTCCAGAAGAAGTAGATAAATCAATTAGCGCTGTACAAACTTTTGATACTGATATCGAAGATCAAGAGATTATCTTGCGGGAGTTTTTGCGACTTACTGAAAAGGCGACTTACCGAATGCGCGAGAAAGATTTCAGCGCGCGAACAATTTCAATCAAGGTGCGTTTCGCAGATTTTAAAACTATAACTCGATCAAAGACGGTTTCACTTCCGATTAGTGCGACACATGAAGTTTTTGATGTTGTTAAGGCGCTCTTTCTTGCTCTAAAAATAGATGGCGCACGATTGCGTTTAGTCGGAGTAAGCCTCGATGGATTGGAAGATGGTGTGGATGGCACTGAGCAGTTAATTTTGGGGGAGCGAGAGAAAGGGTGGCGCCAAGCAACGGCGGCAATTGATAGGGCGAGTGCCAGATTTGGCCAAGGGAGCGTGCGGCCAGCTCGGCTATTCGATGAATCCGATGAATCCGATGATGATGATGCTTAAAACACACTCATAACAGTTAAAAATATCGGGGTTCGACTTTCATTTCCAGCGCTATCTGCCGTATTGTTTGCAATATGGCTCTATCCGATCACGAGAAACGCATGCTTGCTGAGATGGAAGCTGCGCTAGTCGCCGATGACCCACGTTTAGTTTCGACGCTTAATGGTCGCGAGCGCACTCCAAAGGGCTCAATGGCGCTTATTGGATTCTTCGCAATCCTGGGCGGAATGGCAGTACTTTTGACAGGGCTCGTTGCTCAAGTTATCGCTGTGGGTATTGCAGGGTTCCTAATCTCCCTTATTGGCCTAGTTCTTCTGGTATCAAACCTCTCCTTCGGAAAATCTGAGTTTAAAGACCCTAAAGGCGCTCGCCCTAAGTGGTCATCCCGTTTAGAAGATCGCTGGGAGCGACGTAATTTCGATAATTAAGCCTTAATTCAAGTCAGTCCAACCACCCATCCCGATTGGCCAGGGGTGGTTTTTTTATGCCCAAACGGGGAGAAATTTGGCTGAAAAGGGTGCAAAGTGGGTAGAAATGGAGTAAAGTGGCGATTGCTATCAAATCCGGGGGGATTTGAGCGTAAAAGTTAGGGGAGGTGGGTTAAGTGTTTCTCGGTACCCACGAACCAAAACTTGATGAAAAGGGCAGGATCATTCTGCCGGCAAGATTTCGTGATGAATTAGCAAATGGTCTTGTAATAACAAAAGGTCAAGAGCGTTGTTTATATGTATTTCCAAGTGGTGAATTTTCTTCAATTACAGATCGTCTGCGTCAAGCTCCCGTCACCGAAAAAGCAGCACGCGATTACATGCGCGTGATGTTTGCTGGCGCGCACGATGAAGTTCCAGATAAGCAAGGTCGCGTAACAATTCCAGCGGGACTACGTACATATGCCGGACTTGAAAAAGAGTGCGTTGTAATCGGTGCGAATACCCGCTTAGAAATTTGGGATAGCGCTGCTTGGGAAAGTTATTTGGCAGATCGTGAAAAAACATTCTCTGATGTTTCTTCGGAGGTGTTGCCAGGACTTTTCTAAGTCCTATAAAAACATTTCTCAGTTGTGGCCATCGCCGACCTCAATAACGACGCCCCTTCCCCGGCGCCGTTACCCCCAGTTCCGTCGGCCGGCGATGACCAGAGTTGAGAAACCTAAAGTAGTAAAGCTAAAAAAATTAATACAAGTGATTATCGAAAGGGGAGAAGATGCAAGATGCACTACATATTCCAGTCGCACTAGATCGTTGCATCGCACTGCTCTCACCTGCAATTGAATCAAGTTCAAATCCTGTTGTTGTTGATGCAACTCTTGGAATGGGCGGGCACACCAGAGCGCTTCTATTAAAGTATCCACAACTAAAAGTAATTGCTCTCGATCGAGACTTAAGCGCTATAGATATTGCAACAACAAATTTGTCTGATGTGAGTGATCGAGTTGTAATTGTCCACGCTGTTTATGATGAGTTGGACTTAGTTTTAGCAAAATTAGGAATTAGTGAAGTAGATGGAATCCTCTTTGATTTAGGGGTTTCTTCAATGCAGCTAGATCAGGCAGAACGTGGCTTTGCTTACTCGCAAGATGCGCCTCTTGATATGCGGATGGATCAGAGTTCAGGTCCGACTGCGCTAGACATCTTAAGTACCTATAGCTACGGCGAATTAGTCCGAGTAATCCGAAATTATGGTGAAGAAAAATTTGCAACAAAGATTGCCGACAATGTAATTAAGGCCCGTGAAGCTGGAACTTTAAGAACCACAAAGGATTTAGCCGAAATCGTGAAGAACAGTATTCCTGCGCCGGCACGTCGAACCGGTGGGAATCCAGCAAAGCGCACATTCCAAGCACTTCGAATAGAAGTCAATCAAGAGCTAGCTGTTTTAGAGCGAGCAATGCCCCAAGCAATAAGCGCAATCCGAATCGGTGGCCGACTAGTTGTAATGTCATATCAATCTCTTGAAGACAAGATTGTTAAGAAGGCGCTATCAGAAGTTGTGGCTTCACACTCTCCTCTTGGATTGCCATTCGATCTTCCTAATTCCGCCGCGAGTTATAAGTTGGTAATTAATGGCAGCGAAGGTGCAACTGTTGCTGAAATTGAAATCAATGCTCGCGCACAATCTATGCGTCTTCGTGCCCTCGAGAGAGTGGCTGCATAATGGCAATTCTTGCACTTCCTCCACTAATTCGACCACGCCTTGCCCTTAAGCAAGTTATTAACAGTGTCACTGATGTGCAATCTTCTGCCACATCACAGAAGTTAGATACCAGGAAATTCATTTTAGTAATGGCAAGTTGCGTGACACTGAATCTCCTTGTTATTGCTGGCATAAACATCTTAATGACGCAGGATGCTTTTACTTTGCAAAACCTTAAATCTCAGCGAAATACCGCAATGGATCAGAAAGATGCAATTTTAAATCAAGTAAATTTAATGAACTCACCATCAAATTTAGCGCGGGTTGCCCAAGATATGGGAATGGTTCCAGCAGTCAAAATTGAGTATTTGAATTATTCTCAAATCACAAATGCGGCAAAACCATGAGCCACCATAATTTAGTTCACAAACGTATTCGCACATTGCTCGTTGTGACTTTTGCTCTTCTTGGCGTAATAATTGCTCAACTCTTTTCAGTTCAGGTTGTCCGCGCGGGAAACATTAGCGAGCGAGCAACAAAAGAATTATTGCTAACCTCGACCTTGTTGGCGCCACGCGGGGTTATCAGTGACGTTAATGGCGTTGAACTTGCTCGTAGCGTGGCAGCAATAACAATCGTTGTTGATCAAACCCAGATAAAAGATGCCAAATTAACGGCAAAAATAACTGCTCCGATATTACAGATGGGCGAAGAGGAACTCGAAGCTTTGTATATCGGACCGCTTAAATACAAAATCATTGTTAAAAGCGCCAAACCTGCGATGTGGTCGAAATTGCAAAATACAATCGCCAGCTATAACAGGGAGGTTTTGAAGCAGAAAGGCGGCTTAAGCAAGCGCATTCTGGGCTTCTTCTCGGAGCGGAGTTACGTCCGTGAATATCCAACTGGAACCTTAGCTTCATCACTTATTGGCTTCATTAATCATGATGGCGTAGGTGCTGCGGGAATTGAGAGCAGTTTGAATAGTGAACTCTCTGGAGTTAATGGGCAGTATGTTTTCGAGAATGGTGCAGGAACAATCATTCCGGGATCCGCAAAGATTAAAACTGAGGCAAAAGCTGGAACTTCGATTCGTCTGACCGTAGATCGAGACATTCAATGGGTTGCTCAAGATGCAATAAGTAAAGCGGTTAAGAGTTCACATGCTAAATCTGGAACCGTAATAGTTATGGATCCAAAGACAGGCGCGATTATTGCCCAAGCAAGTGCACCAACTTATAATCCTTCAAAACCAATCGTTGGAAATCTCGACATAATTCGAAATCCTGCTGTTCAAGATTCTTATAATCCTGGTTCAACTGGCAAAGTAATTACTTATGCAGCAGCGATGGAAGAGAAGAAGTTAACACCTAACTCGGTTTATGAGACGCCATATTCGATGCGAGTTGCTGGCACTCTGTTTAAGGATCATGAGAAGCATCCAACACAGCATCTTACTGCGACCGGAGCACTTGCGGTTTCAAGTAACACTGCAGCGATAAAAATCGGGCAGCAATTAGGAAGTGAAACTCTTCATAAATATTTAACTGATTTTGGTATTGGGCAATACACGGGTTCACATTTACCAGGTGAAACACCGGGACTTCTTGCACCGGTATCTAAATGGTCAGGAACTTCACTTCCAACGTTCTCGTTTGGACAGGGCTACTCTCTTACTGCGCTTCAATCGACTAGCGTATTTGCGACCATTGCAAATGATGGAGTTCGGGTAACTCCTACTGTCGTTGCCGGAACAACAGATGCCAGCGGAAATTATATTCCAGCTAAAGACCAGAAAACCAAGCGCGTTATCAGCACTGAAACAGCTATTGAAATTCGGAAGATGTTAGAGAGCGTAGTTTCTGGAAACGGAACTGCACCAACTGCTGCAATAAGTGGATACCGTGTTGCTGGAAAGACTGGAACTGCAAATCGCTATAATCCGAACTGCTCTTGCTACAGCGGTTACACGGCATCTTTCATTGGCTTTGCGCCCGCAGATAAGCCGGCATATGTTGTCAGCGTTACGATTCAAGAGCCAAAGGGAATGCACTGGGGTGGGGCACTTGGTGGCCCAGTCTTCGCTAAAGTTATGAAATTTGTTCTGCAGTCAAAGAATATTGCGCCATCAACAACAAAGCTAAAGGCCTATCCCTTAACTGAGGCCGAGCTTAAGAAAAGCGCAAGTGCAAAATGATTCGGCCAGTATCTGATTTCTCTAAATCAGCAGCCGAACTATCGCGTTTTATTGGGGTTGAATCGAATTTAAGCCTTCAATTTACTGGAATCACTTCAACATCTACTTCAGTTGAGGCTGGTGATCTCTTTGTCGCGCTACCTGGAGCAAATGTTCATGGCGCAACTTATATCGATGAGATTATTGCAAGAGGAGCGGTTGGAGTTATCACAGATTCAAGAGGCGGCGAGATTGTCGGCACGAAGCTTCCAACAATAGTTATCGGAGACCCACGACGCGCCCTTGGCGATATCTGTTCTTGGTTTTACAGCTCCCCATCTAATTCCTTAAAGATTGCAGGAATTACGGGAACAAACGGCAAAACAACTACGACAACAATCTTGAATCAAATTCTTGGATTTGCTGGTAAAACAACTGGCTTGATAGGAACTAACGGTATTGAGATTGGACCAGAAAAAACGCAGGCAAACTTCACAACGCCAGAGGCAAGCGAGCTTCAAAGTCTCTTTGCCGTTATGCAAGAGCGTCACATTTCACATGTAGCGATGGAGGTAAGCAGCCATGCGCTAGAAGCAAGGCGCGTTTCGGGCACAAAATTTGCATTGGTTGGCTTTACTAATCTAACTCAGGACCACTTAGATTTTCATGGCGATATGAATTCATACTTTGTTGCTAAATCTAAATTATTCACAGTTGAATACAGTGAATTGGGATTTATAAATATTGATGATGCATATGGCAAGGAACTATTTAATACAGCGCAGATTCCAGTTATTTCCCTTTCCAGGGAGAACCGCACTGCCCAATGGCACTTTGAACGATGTGAATTGAGACCCCGTGGATATTCAATAGCGATTCGGGGAACTGGTGGGATTCTAATTGAGGGTGAGATCAATTTAATTGGTGATCACAATCTAGATAATGTTCTAATGGCCGTAGCAATGGCATCAGAATTCGACGTCGATCCTTTAGTTATCGGTAATAGTTTGGTGCAATTACAAGGCGCAGCAGGCCGTTTAGAGTCCGTCGATATTGGACAGAAATTTATGGCGCTTGTCGATTACGCACACACACCTGATGCGGTTACAAGAACACTTTCGACACTTCGCAAGAGCGTTGATGGTCGAATAATTGCTGTTCTGGGTTGCGGAGGAGATCGAGATAAAACTAAACGCCCAATCATGGGACGCGAATTGTTAGCCGGCTCCGATGTCGCAATTTTTACGAGTGATAATCCAAGGAGCGAGAAGCCTGAGAAAATTCTAGATGAAATGGTTAGTGGACTTACTCTTGGAGAAAGTGCCTCAGTCACTATAGATCGGCGAGAAGCTATCGCCCTTGCTGTCGCAAGTGCACTTCCGGGTGATTGTGTCGTAGTACTTGGAAAAGGCCATGAAGTTGGCCAAGAGATTGCTGGCAAGAAATACGCCTTTGATGATCGAATCGAGCTGGCACGCGCAATCGAGGAGCTAGCATGATCAAATTAACTTTAAATAAGATTGCAGAGATTGTTAACGGTGAAGTTGTTAATGGTGATGGTGCGAACATAACTTCGGCTTACCCCGTTATTAATTCACAGCAGGCTAGTTCAGAAACTTTCTTTGTGGCATTTGTCGGGGAGAAAGTAGATGGTCATGAATTCGTTGACGCTGCTATTTCAAGTGGTGCGCAATTTGCCCTTGTTAGCAAAGATTGCAAAGCCCTTGCTATCAAAGTCGCAGATGTAAAGATCGCCCTTACCCTACTGGCCACCTATGTGCGAGAACAATTGCAATTGATGACTGTAATTGGGATTACTGGTTCACAAGGTAAAACAACTACCAAAGATCTTCTGCGCCATATCTTGAGCGTATCTGGCGAGACAATTGCGCCGGCTGAATCTCTCAATAATGAACTCGGAGTTCCGTTATTGATTCTGCGTTGTACAAATACAACAAAATATTGCATTGTTGAAATGGGCGCACGGCACATGGGTGATATCGCTCATCTTGCAAAGATTGCTAAACCAAAGATCGGTGTAGTGCTTGGGGTTGGCAAGGCGCACGTAGGGGAATTTGGTAGTCGTGAAATTATTGCTAAAGCAAAATCTGAATTAATTGCTTCACTTACTAGTGGTGGAACCGCAATCCTTGGAACGTATGATGAATTTTCACCAAAGATGGAAGTTCCGACTGGGGTGCGCAAAGTACTTTTCGGCGAGAAGTCAGAGTGTGAAATCCGAGCAGCAGATATCGAAGTTCGTGAAGGTAGAGCGCATTTTGATCTAGTTACTCCCGATGGTCGCGCCGCAGTAAGTCTGCAATTACTTGGTCTTCATCAGATCAGCAATGCTCTTGCTGCTGCTGCAGTTGCTACAAACTTAAATATTCCTATTGAAAGTATCTCTGCAGCGCTCTCAACGGCTGAGGTGTCAAGTAAATGGCGGATGGAAATTTCTGAAGTGAGCGAGATCATTTTGATAAATGATTCTTACAATGCTAACCCCGAAAGCATGGCGGCGGCACTGCGAACCTTGGCGCTGATATCGCAGGAAACTGGGGGAGTTAGTTGGGCCTTTTTAGGCAAGATGCACGAACTCGGCGAGTCATCCGCAATGGAACACGCCGCAATTGGCAGACTCGCCACTGATGTAGGGATAGATCATCTGGTTGTTATAGGGGCAGAAGAATTTCTTGCAGATTTAGATCTAAAGAGCAGTGGAGGCGAGAGCGCAGTGCATTACTTTAAGAGCAAAGAGGAAGCTCTCTCCATGATCGAACATTTTGCGGCTGGCGATGTACTTTTAGTTAAGGCTTCGCGTTCGGAAGAATTTAATTTACTTGCGCAAGCTATCACTGAGCGCTTGTCGGAGGCTGCAGAGTGAAGGGCATTGTCTTTGCGGGGGCGCTTTCAATCCTATTAAGTTTTATCTTCACTCCTGCTTTAATTCGCATTCTTTCACGGCGCGGAGTTGGGCAGATGATCCGCGATGATGGTCCGAAGACTCATCATGTAAAGCGTGGTACACCAACAATGGGTGGCATTGTCCTAATACTTTCGACGTTGGCGGCATATTTTGGAAGTCACTTAATAACTGGCGTTGGAATAACTGCATCTGCACTTCTTGTTCTGGGGCTAATTATTGGGCTTGGGTTAATTGGATTTTTAGATGATTGGCTTAAGATTTCTAGAAAACAATCACTTGGATTAACTGTGAAACAGAAGCTCTCGGGACAAGCAATTGTTGCAGCCGCTTTTGCGTACGCTGGTTTAGGTTTCCAAGACGAAACTGGATTAGCACCTATTTCGCAATACTTTTCTGGTGTTCGCGACACTTCAATAAAGCTTGGCATCGGACTTGTCATTGTTTGGATTATCTTTTTAGTTTTGGGAAGCTCTAATGGAGTGAACTTGACTGATGGCTTAGATGGCTTAGCATCCGGCGCTGCAATAATGACTTTCCTCTCGTTCATCATGATTGGCGTATGGGAATTTGGACAGAGCTGTGCGATTGCCGATGTGGCGCAGTGTTATAACGTTAGAGATCCACTTGATATAGCGGTTTTAGCTGCCGCACTTGCAGGTTCTTGCGCAGGTTTCCTCTGGTGGAATGCAGCGCCCGCAAAAATATTTATGGGAGATGTAGGTTCACTTGCACTAGGTGGCGCGATTTCTGGAATTGCAATTGTGTTACGCGTTGAAGCGCTGTTGGCTGCCCTAGGCGGACTTTTTGTTCTGATTACGCTTTCAGTCATAATTCAAACTGGATACTTCAAACTCTCAGGCGGTAAGCGCGTCTTCAAAATGGCACCACTCCAACACCACTTTGAGCTACTTGGATGGGGTGAGGTAACAATAGTTATTAGATTTTGGATCCTGGCTGGCATGAGTGTTGCCGCAGGGTTGGGACTCTTTTACGGCCAATGGGTTGTTTCACAATAATGTCTTACATAGCCGAACTGGTTACAAAGAATATTTTGATTGTCGGAGCAGGCACTACAGGAAAGTCTCTAGCGCGTTATCTTGAGAGTATTGGCGCAAATTTTGCAATTATCGATGAGAAGATTTCAACGCTTGACGGTTTGGAAGTTTTAGATTCTGTTCCAGATGATATAACTTTCGGCCTTGCGATTGTTTCACCAGGTTGGCGTAAGGACCACATGGTTATTCAAGGATTGCATTCAAAGGGTATAGAGGTTGTTAGTGAGTTAGATTTTGCTTGGTCATTGAAAATGGAACTTAATCCAGATCAGAAATGGCTGGCGCTAACTGGTACAAATGGTAAAACTACTACGGTACAAATGTTGGAATCTATTTTGATAGCGTCGGGAACATCTGGGATTGCTTGCGGGAACGTTGGTGTAACCGTGGTTGAAGCGGTCACAAGTGAAAACAGGTTTGCAGTTCTGGCACTTGAACTCTCGTCATTTCAAATCGCATGGAGCTCATTGCCTGAATATGAAGCAGTTTCAATTCTTAACATTGCGGAAGATCACATTGATTGGCATGGGACTTTTGCTGAGTATGCCGATGCAAAGATGAAGTTGCTATCGCAATCTAAAGTGGCGATTCTCAACTTAAATGATCCCGAAGTAATCTTGCGAAGCGCAGGCTGGAACGGTCGAAAAGTATTCTTTGGGTTCAATACGCCACAAGTAGGAGAGATTGGCTTAGTGGAGGAGTTATTAATAGATCGGGCTTTTGTGAATTCGGCAGAAGCAGCAGAAGTAATTGCCGAGTTATCTGATGTGAAACCAGCGGTTCCACACAATGTCTCCAACGCGATGGCGGCTGCAGGGCTTGCACTTGCAATTGGTATTGCGCATCCATTAGTTAAATTGGGAATCAGTAATTTTAAACTTGATAAGCATCGGCTTCAAACTCTAGCGACAAAAGATGGCATCACTTGGGTGAATGATTCAAAGGCTACGAATCCACATGCAGCAAATGCGGCGCTACTTTCACATCTTTCGAATATCTGGATCGCGGGTGGGCTGGCAAAGGGTGCGAAAATGGATGATTTGATTATGCGCACAAGTTCGCGAATTAAGGCGGCAATTCTTATTGGGAAAGATGCCGAGGTGATTGCGAAGGCGTTAGCCAAACATGCACCTAAGGTTGCAATTCACCGAATTACAACTTCCACTAGCGCGGAAGATTTAATGGATCAAGTAGTTGCTTGTGCAGCGAGAATCGCCGTAACCGGAGATACAGTTCTTTTAGCACCAGCATGTGCATCTATGGATCAATTTTCTTCATATGCCGAACGCGGAAATTTATTCTCGCAAGCAGTTTCAAAGTTGGTCGGTAAATGAAAAAGCAGATTAAAGAGCAGGGTCAGGCTTACGCTAATTTTCTCTCCAAGCCGACCGCTTCGTATTTAATGATTTTAGGTACCACTGGCGCGATAGCTGGCTTGGGTCTAGTAATGGTTCTTTCATCTTCTTCGGTTACAGCGCTATCTGAGAGCGGAAATACCTACGCTATTTTTCTCAAGCAAATACTTTTTTTGGTTATCGGGATTCTTATCTCAGTAGTAACTATGCGGATGAAACTTTCTCATTGGGAGAGCTTGGCCAGGTATGCACTTCCGATTGGCGCAATCGCACTCATATTGCCGATAATTTTTGGTCAAGATATAAATGGAAATCGAAATTGGATTCCACTTGGGTCATTTACTCTTCAGCCAAGTGAATTCGCTAAGTTGGCTTTGATTCTCTACTGCGCATTGCAATTACGCAAACATTTAGAACGCAGAGCTAAAGGGTTGCAATCTAACGCAGTTGGAATTGTGTCTATTGGTTCGATTAGTTTCCTATTCTTAATACTTTTAGGGCGCGATTTAGGAACCGCAATTATTGTTGCGGGAATAGTTTTTGGAATGTTATTCATCGCAGGAATTGATATCAAAGTTCTTTTTGGAATTTTCTCGGTATTTGCTGCTGGTGGACTTGCGCTTTCAATCACTGAACCCGCTCGACTCCGCAGATTTAAAGCGGTAATTGATCCCTTTGCGCCAGATATATATAAGTTAGCCGGCTGGCAGCCCGCGCATAGTTTGATGAGTCTGGCCAGTGGTGGATTATTCGGCGTTGGAATTGGTGCCAGCAAACAAAAGTGGGCCAATCTTGCTGAAGCACATACTGATTTCATTTTCTCGGTAATCGGCGAGGAACTTGGTTTGCTTGGAACCCTTACCGTTGTATTCCTCTTTGCAATATTAATTTATGCAATTTTTCGTGTAGCAATTACCACAAAGGATACCTTCCAAAAATATGTAGTAACCGGAATTGGATGCTGGATTATTCTGCAGGTTCTTGTAAATTTAATGACTGTTGTTGGGATAGTTCCAGTAATCGGAGTGACACTGCCATTTATTTCATACGGTGGTTCATCATTAATTGCTAATTGTTTGGCACTTTCGTTCGTTTTAAATGTTGCCCGCAGGGAGCCGCAATTCGTAGCTGCCCGACTAGCTCACAAAGCGGCAAAAAAGTGAAACGCATTTTACTAGTGGGTGGTGGTACAGCAGGCCACGTTGAACCGGCTCTAGCCGTTGGTAACTGGCTACTAGTTAAGAGTTCGGATATTGCTTGTGAATTTGTTGGAACAAAGAGTGGCATTGAAAATGAACTTGTTCCACTTGCTGGATTGAAGTTGCACCATATTCTCAAGGCACCACTTCCAAGATCGATAACTCCTTCAACGCTGCTTTGGCCAATTAAATTTGCAATTTCTATTTCACAGGCGCTAAAGATTGTAAAGAGTGCGGATTTAGTAATTGGCTTTGGTGGCTATGTAAGCGCTCCTTGCTATCTTGCCGCAAAAATATCTGGAGTACCCCTGATTATCCATGAAGCAAATGCGATTCCAGGATGGGCAAACAAATTAGGGGCGCGATTTGCAGATGAAATTCTAGTTGCGTTTAAGAGTTCACTTAAAGAGGGTGGTAAGTGGGCTTCGGCAAAGTTGGTCGGAATGCCAATCCGGGAAGAGATATTTGCGATTAGTAATATGAGTAAATCAGATCGCTCTGGAATCTGGGATGCCACATATCGCGAGCTTGGATTAGATAGAAGTAAGCGAACAATATTTATTTTTGGCGGATCACTGGGAGCGCAAACTATAAACAACGTTGTCGAACGGACTCTTCCTGAACTCTTGAAGCTTGATATCAATATTATTCACGGGATAGGGAGGGGCAATACGCTGCCAAAAGCTGTTCCAGGTTATGTTCCACTGTCCTATATTTCGAATATGGCAGCCATGTACATCGCGAGTGATTTGATAATTTCCAGAGGCGGAGCGGTAACTTGCGCTGAACTTGATTTATCTAATGCTTTTGCCCTAATTATTCCACTACCAATCGGCAATGGCGAACAAGTCGCGAATGCCCAAGATCTTGTTGCAAAAGGGGCGGCAGAAATCTGCTTGAGCTCTGATTTCACCCCGAATTGGCTACTCGAAAATATTGGTCTTCTAATATCAAAGGCTGATAGTTGGAATATAAAGAAGAGCCAGACAATAACAACGCCTTCGGCTGCAATAATTGGCGAGATAGTTCTAAAGAATTTAGCAGGTAGTCTTAAATGAAACTATCAGATTTGGATGGAAAGCGCGTTCATTTTATTGGTTTAGGTGGCGCAGGAATGAGTGGCATCGCCAGAATCATGTTGGCTCGGGGCGTTTGGATTTCAGGTTCCGATGCTAAAGATTCGAGCGTGCTTGCAGGTTTACGAACTTTAGGTGCTGAGGTATTTATTGGCCACCAGACAAGCAATCTAGGTAGCGCCGATGTTTTAGTTGTTTCAAGTGCGATAGACGAGTTGAATCCTGAACTTGTTGCGGCAAAGAAGAAAGGGATATCGATATTAGCAAGAGCCGAAGCACTTGCCCTATTAATGTCGGAATCTAAATCAATTGCGGTTGCCGGAACTCATGGCAAAACAACGACAACTTCAATGCTGACAGTGGCGCTACAACAGGCCGGACTTGATCCTTCATTTGCAATTGGTGGGATGATTAATCGCGGAGGAACCAATGCGCATCAAGGTTCTGGAGATATTTTTGTCGCAGAAGCTGATGAATCTGATGGTTCATTCTTGGCGTACAAACCTTTTGGTGCAATTATCACAAATATTGAACTGGATCACGTGGATCATTTTCCAGATTTGGCGGCGGTAAATCGCAGTTTTCTTGCCTTTGTAAATTCGATTCAACCCGGAGGATTTTTAATAGTTGGCATCGATAGTCCAGGCGCAGTGCATTTGCTATCGCAGATTGAACGTAGCGATATCGAGATTATTACTTACGGGGAAAGTGCAGATTATTCGATATCCCATCTATCGCTACAACCAGGCGAATCGCACGCTCGCATCACTAAATTGGGCAAAGTGATAGGTGAACTTTCGCTTTCGATACCAGGTCAGCACAATATTGAAAATGCCCTTGCAGCACTTGTTGCGGGGTTAAAATTTGGCGCCCCAGTCGTAGAGCTGCTGAAGGGCTTGGAGAGCTTTAGTGGGGCAAAGAGGAGATTTGAAAATAAGGGGAGCGTTAACGGTGTAACTGTCATCGACGATTATGGCCACCACCCAACTGAAGTTCGCGTCACATTGGAAACCGCAAAGCGATTTATCGGAACTGGAAAAGTCATTGTGATTTTCCAACCTCATCGATACTCCAGAACCGCAATGTTTGTCTCCGAATTTGCCCAAGTTCTAGGTATTGCAGATCAGGTTTTTCTGTTGGAAATATATGCAGCAAGCGAAACCGCTATACCGGGTGTTTCATCGATTCAGATTGCGAATGCGATGGCAAGTCCAAAGGTGAAATTTGAACCTTCGATGATTGATGTAGTTAATTTGGCAGTTGAGGTGGCCCAGCCAGGCGATTTAATAATTACACTTGGAGCAGGCGATGTAAATCTCTTAGTTCCGCTAATCCTGCAGACGCTGGAAGAGAAAATTGCAAAGTAGAACTAAACGAGCACTCTGGATTCTATTTACCACCCTGCTCTTAGCTGCACTCGCTTTCGGATTAGGATGGTCGAAGTTATTTGTACTCGAATCTTTAACAATTAATGGGACAAACCAAATAAAATTGATTGAAGCCCAACTTCAAGCAGCGGAATCCAAATTAGTTATCGGCCAGCCACTTGCTCGCATAAATCCAAGAACTGAAGAGAATATCGTCACCGATCTAGAATGGATTGCTAGCGCAGGTCTCTCTAGAAATTGGTGGACGGGCAGAGTCACTTTGCACATTACGCCAAGAATTCCAATAGCGGTTTACGTTGATGTAATTGGTGATAGTGATGCACCTCGTTATCTGGCGGCGAATGGCGTCGAATTTTCATCACCACAGAGTTTTAGTAACCTGGCCAAGATCTCAATTAGAGCTAAGACTCAAGGAGTGCGCAGGGAGATTGCGAATTTCGTCGCAAATCTTCCAACTGAAATTGTCTCGGCGATGACTGGCCTAGAAATTGCTGGAGACGATGTGGTTGTTATGGAGACAAATTTTAGGAATCCAAATCTGGGGATCACATGGGGTTCAAGAAATAGCGCGGCCGATATTGAGATAAAAGGCCGGGTTTTAATGGGTTTATTGGCACTTCCTGAAAATAAGAAAATTACCGAAATTGATTTGAGTATTGCTGATTCACCTATCGTTAAGTGAGTTTGTTAAATGAGTATTAAAAGCTAAATATAATTTTTTATATTTCGTGTCGGTCGTTGATTGAGAGTGCCAACACGCATAGTTTTACCACTTAGTAAGCAACAGATAAATCTCAAGTAGAGATTTAGGGTTTAGAAAGAGGCGGATTGTGGCTACACCACAGAATTATTTAGCAGTCATCAAAGTTGTCGGCGTTGGTGGCGGCGGTGTTAATGCAATCAATCGCATGATTGAAGCAGGGTTAAAAGGTGTTGAGTTCATTGCAATCAATACCGATTCCCAACAATTAATTATGAGTGATGCTCATGTGAAATTAGATATTGGTAGAAAATTAACTCGTGGTCTCGGAGCTGGCGCTGCGCCAGAAATCGGAAAACAAGCAGCGCTCGATCACACAGAAGAAATCGAGGAGATGCTTCGTGGCGCAGATATGGTTTTCGTAACTGCAGGCGAAGGTGGCGGTACTGGTACGGGCGGAGCACCGATAGTTGCAAAGATTGCAAAAGATTTAGGTGCGCTAACAGTTGGCGTTGTAACAAAACCATTTACCTTTGAAGGAAAGCGGCGTACTGCACAAGCAGATGAAGGTGTCGCGCTACTTCGCGAAGAAGTTGACACTCTTATTGTTATTCCTAATGATCGTCTACTTGCAATCTCGGATCGTTCAATTAGCCAACTCGAGGCATTTAGAAGTGCAGATCAAGTTCTCCTTTCGGGAGTGCAAGGCATAACTGATTTGATCACAACACCAGGGCTAATAAATTTGGACTTTGCAGATGTTAAGAGCGTTATGTCTGGTGCTGGGTCGGCACTTATGGGAATTGGTTCAGCTCGTGGTGAAGCGCGTGCAACTCGCGCAGCCGAACTTGCAATTTCAAGTCCGCTACTTGAAACATCAATCGATGGTGCACATGGGGTTCTATTGTCAATCGCTGGTGGTTCCGACATCGGATTATTCGAGTTGAGCGAAGCAGCGGAACTCGTCGCACAAGCCGCACATCCAGATGCAAACATTATTTTTGGAACTGTAATTGATGATGCGCTTGGTGATGAAGTTCGGGTAACTGTTATCGCGGCCGGTTTTGATGGTGGCGCGCCAAAGCGAGTTTCAGTACCGGTGATAAATGCGGCTTCACTGAGTGGAAATGCAGACCCGATCGCATCAAATGATCCACTTGCTGTCGCTCTTGATATCCCTACTGTTTCGATTTCAACTGCAAACAGTCCTCGCAAGCGGATTACATTTGAAGATTTGGTGACTGAAGACGATATCGATATTCCTGATTTCATGAAGTAATTCTTAAAATTAATTAGCCAACCGGATACCAAAATGGCGCAAATTCTCTTCACCTCGCGCGAGGGTGGCACGTCTAGCGAGCCTTTTGATTCCTTGAACCTCGGCAGCCACGTCGGAGATCGTTCGGATGATGTTGCAACAAACCGAAATTTACTGAAAGCGATGTTAAGTCAGAAAGCCCCAGTTTTTATGAATCAAGTGCATGGCAATGAGGTCGTTGAGGTTAGCTCAGAAACGATTTTACCTGTTACTGCAGATGCGCTAATAACTAGAGATTTAGGGCTTCCACTTGTAGTTCTAACTGCAGATTGTTTGCCAATCCTGATTTCGAGTTCAGTTGTTGTTGGAGCAGTGCATGCTGGCCGTAAAGGAGTGCTCAATGGTGTTATTGGCAAGGCGGTAACAGCAATGCGAACTTTAGGGGGAGTAGAACTGATCGCAAAAATCGGGCCGGCAATTTGTAGTGAGTGTTATGAAGTTGACCGCCAGATGTATGAAGATGCAATCAAAATTGTTCCAGAACTAGCAACATCGCCCGCGAAGCACAGTTTAGATTTACTTAGTGGAGCTAAATCACAGTTAGAGAGTTATGGGATAAAGGTTTCGAGTGTGGATATCTGTACATCACATAATTTGAATTTTTTCTCTTATCGCCGTGGCTCCAAGACTGGAAGAAGCGCTGGGGTTATAGTCTTATGAGTAATCGCAAGGGCGAAATTGATGCAAATTTGGCGGATGTAAACTTTCGCATTGAGAAGGCAGCAAAATCGGCTGGTAGATCGGTTGATGAAATAACTTTGGTCGCAGTTACAAAAACCTTTCCGGTTAGTGATATCGAATTTCTCTATCAACTTGGAATCCGAAATTTTGGAGAGAATCGTGATCAAGAAGGTTCGATTAAGGCTCCACAACTACCAGATGATTGCATCTGGCATTTTCAAGGACAGATCCAGAGCAATAAATTGAAGTCAATTGCGCTATGGGCTGATGTGATTCATTCCTTGGATGACCTTTCGCATGCTAAAAAGTTAAGTTCTCTTGCGGCAAATAAGGACATTTTTATTCAACTCTCTTTGGACAGTCAGCCAAATCGGGGAGGAGTCGCTCCAGAAGAGTTAGATGGCTTCGCTCGGGCAATCGCCGAACTTAGCAACCTAAAGGTTCGTGGATTAATGGCCGTTGCCCCTTTAGACGAAGATCCGAAATTGGCCTTTGCCAGGTTGAATTTGCTCTCAAAACAGCTCGTGAAAACCCTCCCGATGGCTAGTGAAATGTCTGCAGGAATGAGCAACGACTTTGAAGCGGCGATTTCGCAGGGTGCGACACTTATCCGAATTGGTAGCCAAATACTCGGAGTTCGCTAGCGCTTAACTTATTCTTAACCCATGGCTAATGCATTTAGAAAAGCGGCGAACTTCCTGGGATTAGTAGATGATTTAGAGAGCGATCCATCTACTTCGGGAGTGGCGCAATCAGAATCTCGTTTTAATCGTCCAGTGCGTAATACTTCGATCGCAGAAGCTTCAACACCTTCTTATCTCCGTAGCGCATCAACTCGTGCAACGACACCAGCACCAACTGCACAAGCAGACGTTGTTGTTGACCACATCGTTACTTTGCATCCAAGAATGTATAGCGATGTTCGTGGAATTGGCGAGCACTATCGTTTAGGTCAACCAGTCATTATGAATTTAAGTGACATGGAAGAATCTGAACGGAAGCGTATGATTGATTTTGCTTCAGGTTTGGTCTTCGGACACTATGGCAGCATTGAGCGCGTAACTTCAAAGGTTTTCTTATTGACCCCACCAAATGTAAAGGTGAGCAACGAAGACAAGACCGCTGCGGCACAAGCAAGTTTCTTTAACCAGAGCTGATTATTAATTGGGCCTAATATTTAACGTAATTCATACTGCGCTTAACATATTTATATTGGCGATGGTAGGACGTCTTATTTTAGATTACGCAAGAATTTTTGCTGCATCTTGGCGACCAAAAGGAATAGTTCTGGCAATAGCAGAATTCATCTATGCAGTTACTGATCCAATTGTTAACTTTGTTCGTCGTTTTGTGCCGCCGCTGCGCCTCGGTCCAGTCTCACTTGATCTCTCGTTCATCGTAATTTTCTTTGGTGCGCAACTGTTGTCAAGTTTCGTTTCATCCATCGCTCGGAGCATTTAACTCTTAGTTAATTCGAGCCATAGTCCTAGTTCATTTTGATCATCGAATTTCTCTGAAACATTTTCGAATTTAGTTGCGAGAGTTTCTTCGCCAATTTCAGCTACATGCTTGATTATTGCTTTACTTACTTCTACATTTGCGCCCCAACGCACGACAATCCGATCACTAATATCGAATCCGGATTGCTTTCGCTCTTCTTGGATTGCTCTAATAACTTCACGAACCAGACCAGCTTCAATAAGTTCGGGAGTCAGCGTTAGATCAAGCGCAACACTCTCACCGTTGTGGCTTGCCACTGACCAACCAATTTTAGGAGTTTCAGTAATTACCAAATCTTCTAACTCAATATCTGCGCTCTTGCCTGGAGCAAACGCAATTTTTGCACTTCCGGTAGCGCGAATGTTTGCTACGAGAACTCCATGGTCCTGGAGGTTTATGGCCTTTGCAATTTCTTGCACATCACCACCGAACTTTGCACCAATCGTTCTGAAGTTTGCTTTTACTGAAATACTCACAAGATCAGCGCCGGCGGATGCGATTTCATTCAAGTTATGAACATTCAACTCATCTGAAATATGTGACCGGATTTCGCTATTCATTTCGTTCCAACCGTTTGCCGCTACAAGAGCCCTTGCTAGTGGCTGGCGAATCTTAACTTTTGACTCTGCCCGCGCCGCTCTTCCAAGTTCAACAATGCGGCGAGAAAGTCGGACCGATTTTGATAAATTCTCATCGATTGCCGATGCGTTACTAACCGGAAAGTTAGCTAAGTGAACGGATTCGAATTCACCAGGTTCTAAGTTGCGAATCATCTCTTGCCATACATGCTCAGTAATAAATGGAACCATCGGCGCCATTAAAAGGGTTAGCTCTTTAAGGCAGTGATAGAGCGTGTTTAGTGCGGCGCTATCGCCATCCCAGAATTTACGACGAGATCTACGGACATGCCAATTTGAAAGATCATCGATGAATTGGCCGATTGCATTTCCAGCTTCTTGGGAATCGTAATTTGCGTATGCGATATCAGCCTTTGCGATAAGAGCATTTAGTTCGGAGAGAATCCAACGATCCATTGTTGATGGCTTCTCCGCAAGTCCACTTAATTTGAAGTTCGAAGCCTTTGCATACAAGGTAAAGAACGAGATCGTGTTCCAGTAAGTTAACAAAGTCTTTCGAACAACATCAGAAATTGCATCATGACCTACGCGGCGCGAGCTCCACGGAGATCCAGCGGCCAACATGTACCAACGGACCGCATCCGCGCCATGTTGATCCATTAAAGGCATCGGTTCAAGAACGTTACCTAGGTGTTTGCTCATCTTGCGACCATCTTTATCCAAGATGTGTCCAAGGCAGAGAACGGTCTCATAAGAGCTCTTGTCGAAGACTAGGGTTCCAATAGTCATCAAGGTGTAGAACCAACCGCGGGTTTGATCGATCGCTTCGCAAATAAAGTCAGCAGGGTATGAAGCTTCAAACTTTTCTACCGAACCCTCCTTATGCGGGTAGCCCCACTGTGCGAATGGCATTGCGCCAGAGTCATACCAACAGTCGATTACTTCAGGAGTTCGATACATAATTTCTGAACATTGTTCACACTTAAATGAGATGTCGTCCACGAATGGCCGATGTGGGTCCGTATCAGATATGTCTTTACCTGCAAGCTTTCCTAATTCGGCCAGCGAACCAACGCAGATCTCATGCTTATTTTCACATCGCCAAATTGGAAGTGGAGTTCCCCAGTAACGGTTTCTTGAAACTGCCCAGTCAATATTGTTATTTAGCCAATCGCCGTAGCGTCCAGTCTTAATAGTTTCTGGATGCCAATCAGTGTTCGCATTTTCGCGAAGTAACGCCTCTTTAATCTCAGTCGTTCTGATGTACCAAGAAGGTTGGGCGTAATACATAAGTGCTGTGTGGCAGCGCCAACAGTGTGGATATGAGTGTTCATACTGCTGTTGTTTGAAAAGTAGCCCTCTCGACTTCAAATCCTTGATGATTGGCTTATCTGCCTCTTTAAAGAAGGCGCCACCAATTAATTTTAACTCCGGCAGGAAATGTCCATCAGGTGCAATTGGATTCACAACTGGCAACCCGTACTTGCGACAAACCGCAAAGTCGTCGGCGCCAAATGCGGGGGATTGGTGAACCAAACCTGTTCCATCTTCAACTGTCACATAATCAGCAAGGACGATGTAGTGAGAGTCTGGTATTTCAACTAGATCAAGCGGTGGTGAATATTTAGTGTGCTCAAGCTGTGCGCCAGTGAATGTCGCGATAACTTTGCGCTCTTCACCGAGAATTCCTGCGAGATTAGTGGCAACAACTAACCGTTCGGTCTTCTCTTCATCCGTAATCTCGATTACTTGATATTCAATCTTCGGATTAACAGCGATAGCTGTATTGGAAACCAAGGTCCAAGGCGTCGTTGTCCAAACGAGAAGGCTTGCACCTAACTCCGCTAATTCGCCAGATGTTGCGGGAAAACGAACATAAATAGATTGGTCCTTAATGGTTTCATAGCCTTGAGAAAGTTCGTGATCTGAAAGACCCGTTCCACAACGAGGGCAATATGGCGCGACTCGATAATCTTGAACCAATAAGCCTTTCTTCCAAATCTGTTGCAGTGACCACCAAACACTCTCTACATATTCACTAGACATGGTCCAATAGGCTTCATCGAAATCAACCCAGAAACCCATCCGACGGGTCATCGCCGTGAATTCACCAACGTGTTCTTGTACTGAGACTCGACACTCATCATTAAATTTTGCAATTCCGTACTTCTCGATATCGCCTTTACCGTTAAAACCAAGTTGTTTCTCGACTGCAATTTCTACAGGAAGACCATGACAATCCCAGCCAGCTTTGCGAAGAACTTGATGGCCTTTCATTGTTTGATAGCGCGGAAATAAATCTTTAAATACTCGGGCTTCAATATGGTGGGTGCCAGGTTTCCCGTTGGCGGTAGGTGGGCCTTCATAGAATGTCCAAGATGGTTTGCCATCTCGCGCGTTAATAGTTTTCTTAAATATTTCTTGAGTTTCCCAGAAAGAGAGGATCTGCTGTTCAACCGCAGGCAGATCAATTTGCGGTGCCAGTGATTTAATCGTTGACATTTAATTAAGCCTCTCAAATTAAGCCCGGAAAACTTCGGTCTTCTGGTTAATCTGGAGGGACGGTGAGAAATCCACCGCGGTACCACCCACCTTGTGCACCAAAATTGCTGCGCACCTCTTTATTTATTACTGCTACTCAAAGCTAGTTCTACCCCAAGCACTTGCCATAAGCGCTTAGCTCTTCTTGCAGGCTCCGAGGTGATGGCCTCTTCAGCGCCTTGATTTGAGTCAAGGGGAATTCTAGCGCGGCGAAGTTGGTGTTTATGCACGCTAGGTTCTAATCTTTGCGCCTCGCGTGTCAAAACAGGCGATATCAAAGGTTTTTCAAGAGATTTCAAGAGACTGGTGGAACCGTGCCAAAGAAGATTGCAGCTAAAAAAGTAGCTAAAAAAGTAGCTAAAAAAGTAGCTAAAAAAGTAGCTAAAAAAGTAGCTAAGAAAGCTCCCGCCAAAAAAGCGCCAGCCAAAAAAGCGCCAGCCAAAAAAGTTGCCAAGAAAGCGGCACCAGCAAAGCGATCATCAAATATTGTGAAGCCATCGCTCGCTAAAAACAGCAAGAAGATAGTTGGCAAGCCATTTCCAGCCAAGCTACAGAGCACGACAAAAGGAAATTCGACGACAATCACAGTTACTCCAAATGAAGTTGCTGTCACTGAAGTTGTTGTAGAAGAACGCCGCTTAACAATGCTGCCACCTCCACGGCCAAATAAAAGTATGAAAAAGGGAACTGGTTTAAAGCCAATCAAGGGCGCTCCTGCGCCACTAGTAATCTCAGAAGGCGCAGAGAATTGGAGCGCCACAGAAATGAAGGCGATGCGGAGTGAGCTTTCAAAAGATTTGGTTCGCCTGCGTGCCGAGTTGGCTGAGATTGAGAGCAGTATGGAAGATTTGATTAACGCAGCTGGAATGGGCGCTGGCGATGATCAAGCAGATGCAGGAACTAAAACTTTCGAACGCGAACATGAAATGTCACTGGTATACAACGCTCGAGATATGGTTGTTCAAAGTGAGCGTGCGTTAGAACGTATTGATTCCAAGAGTTATGGTCGCTGCGAAGAGTGTGGGAACTCCATAGGCAAGGCACGTTTGCAAGTATTTCCGCGCGCAACGCTCTGTATGTCATGTAAGCAAAAAGAGGAACGACGCTGAATGTAGTTGTTAGACGGAAGTTGGCAGTGACGGCTTTCTTAATATTTCTCATAGATTACTCAACAAAATTAGCTGCTGAAAAATTTCTTTCAGAAGAAGGCCCGGTAAGTGTTATTGGAAATTTTCTAAAATTTGAATTGATCTATAACACCGGAGCGGCATTTAGTTTGGCCACTAGCAAGACAATCTTCCTCTCTGGTTTTGCGATTGCTGTTGGCGCAGGAATCTTGTATTTTGCAGCTCGAATTGATTCTTCGAAGTGGGCGCTGGCACTTGGCGCAGTTCTCGGTGGAATCTTTGGAAATTTAAGTGATCGAATCTTTCGCGAACCCGGGGCGCTGCAAGGAGCAGTTGTTGATTGGATTTCAATTCCCAATTGGCCAACATTTAATATCGCTGATAGCGCCGTAGTTATCGGAATCCTCTCCATAGTTTCACTTATTTGGGCGAAAATACCGCCAAGATCGGTTTCAAAATGAGCAATAGCGATGTATCACGTGAAGTTAGATTTGTTTCAATTCCTGAAGGTCTACATCAGGAACGCGTTGATGCCGCGTTATCTAGACTTCTTGGGCTCTCGCGTTCAACAATTGTTACCTTAATTGAGAACGGTGAAATTACTCGCAAAGGTAAGCCACTTACAAAATCAGACCGCGTAAATACCGATGATTATTTAGAAATCACGATGCCGGCAATAGCTGGTGAACCGCAACTAACAGCAACCCCAATTGAAAACTTCAAGGTTGTATATGACGATGTTGATGTAATAGTTATAGATAAACCTGCAGGTGTGGCTGCGCACCCAAGCCCAGGATGGCGTGGCCCAACTGTGATTGGTGGCGTAATCGCTGCTGGTTATCAAGTTTCAACAAGTGGCGCCGCAGAACGTCAAGGCGTTGTACATCGTCTCGATGTTGGTACAACAGGGTTAATGGTAATTGCGAAAAATGAAAGTTCATATAGCAATTTGAAGCAGCAATTTCGCGATCGAACAGTTATAAAGGTCTACCATGCACTTGCCCAAGGACACATGGATCCAACAGAAGGAACTATCGATGCCCCAATCGATCGCCATCCTCGTGAGGATTATCGCTTCGCTGTAGTTGCTGATGGCAAACCAAGCATTACGCACTACAAGGCGCTCGAGTTTTTCCCTGCAGTTTCACTTCTGGAAATTGAGTTAGAAACTGGACGTACACATCAGATTCGAGTTCATTTCTCGGCGTTAAGGCATCCCTTGGTTGGAGACATGACTTATGGCGCTGACCACACAATTGCCGAGCGATTACAAATTACCCGGCCGTGGTTGCATGCTCGGGAGTTGAAATTTATTCACCCATCATCCGGATCAGAGATTGCATTCTTCTCGGACTACCCAGAAGACCTGACACGCTCGCTAGAAATATTGGCCAAGGGCCAACTCCCTGAATCTCAGTAGTAATCTCACCTAAATGTCTGCAGATCAAGGATTCGTCCACTTACACGTTCATACCGAGTATTCAATGCTCGATGGTGCTGCGCGCGTTGATGAATTAGTAACTGAAGTTGCTAACCAGGGCATGCCTGCGATTGCAATTACCGATCATGGAAATGTTTTTGGTGCCTATGACTTTAATAAGAAAGCGATTAAAGCGGGCGTAAAACCAATCATCGGTATTGAAGCCTACGTTGCACCAGAATCAAGATTTGAAAAGAAGCGCGTTAAGTGGGCTGATGGTGGTGAAGACGATGTTTCAGGTGGCGGTGCTTATACCCACATGACGCTGCTCGCCGAGAATAACCAAGGACTTTCAAACCTTTTCAAATTATCCTCCTTAGCGTCGTTAGAAGGTTATTACTACAAACCCAGAATGGATCGCGACCTTCTCTCAAAATATGCAACTGGAATAATTGCAACAACTGGTTGCCCAGGTGGTGAAATTCAAACGCGCTTGCGAATGGGCGCATTTAAAGAGGCTAAGCAAGCTGCTAGTGAGCTTCGAGATATTTTCGGTGCTGAGAATTTTTATCTTGAAATCATGGATCACGGAATTGATATCGAAGCCCGTGTTAAGGCTGATTTATTGAAACTTGGGAAAGAACTTGGGCTGCCACTTCTAGCTACAAATGATCTGCACTACACGCATCACGAGGATGCAGCATCACATGAGGCTCTGTTATGTGTGCAATCTGGTTCTACCCTTGCCGACCCAAAGCGTTTTAAATTTGAGAATAATGAGTTCTATTTAAAGAGTGCGAAAGAGATGCGTGCGCTCTTCTCAGACATCCCAGAAGCATGTGATAACACTCTTCTAATTGCAGAGCGTTGCAATATAACCATGCGTGAAAATGAAAACTTATTGCCACAATATTCTGTTCCTAATGGCGAAAGTGAAGATTCATGGCTCCGCAAGGAATCAAATAAGGGTCTGGCTTCAAGGTTAGATGGCAAAGTTGATGTGCAATATCAAGAGCGCTTGGATTACGAATTAGAAGTAATGATAAAGATGGGCTTTCCGGGATACTTCTTGGTGGTCTCTGATCTCTGCTCGCATGCAAGAAGTGTTGGAATTCGCGTCGGTCCGGGAAGAGGCTCTGCAGCAGGATCGCTAGTGTCTTATGCGCTTGGAATTACTGCGCTCGATCCAATCAAACACGGATTATTGTTTGAGCGCTTCTTAAATCCGGAACGTATTTCTATGCCGGATATCGATTTGGATTTTGATGAGCGCAGACGCTCCGAAATGATTGCTTATGCAACACAGAAGTATGGTGAAGATCGCGTTGCTCAGATTATTACTTACGGAACGATTAAATCAAAGCAAGCACTTAAAGATTCAACTCGAGTTCTGGGTTACCCATATGCAATCGGTGAGAAGCTAACAAAAGCCCTGCCGCCTTCGGTTATGGGTAAAGATATTTCCCTCGCCGGTATTTTTGATTCTAAGAATGATCGCTACGGCGAAGCTGGAGAATTTAGAACGCTGTACGAAACAGATCCTGATTCAAAACGTATTGTTGATACTGCGCGCGGACTTGAAGGGCTAAAGCGGCAATGGGGAGTGCATGCCGCTGGCGTAATCCTCAGTAAAGAACCACTTCTAGATGTAATTCCTATCCATAGACGCGAAGCAGATGGCGCAATCATCACCCAGTTCGATATGGGAGCCTGCGAATCTATCGGGCTTTTGAAGATGGACTTTCTCGGACTACGAAATCTCTCGGTGCTTGATGATTGTTTACTAAATATAAAGGCTAATAAGGATATTGAATTAGATCTTTCAACACTCACTTTAGATGATTTGAAAACTTATCAATTACTTGGCCGTGGTGAAACTCTTGGTGTGTTCCAACTCGACGGTGGCCCAATGCGGGCGCTTCTCCGCCAGATGAACCCAGATTCATTCGAAGATATCTCCGCTGTTATTGCGCTATATCGACCAGGTCCAATGGGTGTTAACGCACATAATGATTATGCAGATCGTAAAAATAAACGCCAGGAAGTTCTTCCGATTCACCCAGAGTTAACCCAGGCGTTAGCCGAAATATTGGGAGACACCTACGGACTAATTGTTTATCAAGAACAGGTAATGGCAATTGCGCAGAAGGTAGCGGGATTTAGTTTGGGTCGCGCAGACCTTCTGCGAAAAGCGATGGGCAAGAAGAATAAAGAGATCCTTGATAAGGAGTATGTAAATTTTGAAAAGGGAATGACGGATAACGGCTTCTCTAAATTTGCCATTGATAAATTGTGGGAAACTTTGATTCCCTTCTCTGACTATGCTTTCAATCGTGCGCATAGTGCTGGCTATGGAATGGTTTCGTATTGGACTGCTTATCTAAAAGCCAATTATCCAACGGAATATATGGCAGCGCTATTAACAAGTGTTCGCGATGATAAAGATAAGAGTGCGCTCTATTTAAATGAATGCCGCCGGATGGGTATTAAAGTCCTTCCACCAGATGTTAATGAATCACAATCCGATTACACCCCTCTCGGCAACGATATTCGATTTGGCTTAACGGCTATTCGAAATGTCGGGGAGAACGTTGTGGCATCAATTGTTGCAAATCGCGCAGTTGCCGGGCGTTATGAATCTTTTGGTGATTTCTTAACCAAAGTTGATGGCAATGTATGTAATAAGAAAACTATTGAATCTCTGATTAAGGGCGGCGCGTTTGATTCGCTAAACCATCCGCGCAAGGGGTTAACCCTGATCTATTTGGAAGCGATCGACTCAGTAATGGAAGCGAAGCGAGCTGAATCGATCGGACAATTCGATTTATTTGGTGGGTCTCCAGGATTGGGAGACACCGCTGTAACTGGTGTTGAGATCGATATCCCTAATCAGGAATGGGATAAAGCTTTACTCCTTAGTTATGAACGCGAAATGCTTGGGCTCTATGTTTCCGATCATCCACTGCTCGGTGTTGAACATTTATTGCGCTCTTCTACAGATATGCCAATTAGTCAGATTAATGATGATTCGATTGGCCACGAGCAAATTGTCACAATTGGCGGATTGATAACTCAGATTCAACGTAAAGTTTCAAGACGAGGTGACTCGTGGGCAATTGTTACGGTCGAAGATCTTGAAGGTGCGATAGATGTTATGTTCTTTGCAAACTCTTATACCCAGCACTCAATGAACTTGATGGAAGATCGAATTGTAATTATCCGTGGACGTATCGATAAGCGCGAAGAACAAGTAAAACTTATGGCCTTGGATCTATCGACTCCAGATATCTCACTTACGCCCTCTGGCCCGTTGATTATTTCTATGGATACGGTGCGATGTACGCCACCAGTTGTCGATCGGATTAAAGAGATTTTACGTTCCCACCCCGGAAAGCGGGAAGTTCATTTGAAACTTGATGATGGCCGAAAGAGCTTAGTTATGAAAATTGGCGATGATTTAAGAGTTACTGCCTCACCAAGTTTGAGCGCTGACCTGAAAGCAATACTCGGCCCCGACTGTCTGGTTTAGATTAGAATTGCGGCGTGAATCCCGTTGCAATCAGAACCGTTGATTTCCGCGGTCGTGCTCTAAGTAAATCTGATTACCGCACTGAACTTCCGCGCGCAGAACTGGATATAGATACTGCTCTTATTAGTATCAAGCCAATTCTTGAGAAGGTAGCGGGTGGATCCGAAAGTGACCTACTCGACCTTTGCGAAAAATTTGATGGCGTAAGACCAAATTCAATTCGAGTTCCGCTCGCTGATATTACGGCGGCACTTGCGGAGCTAGATTCAAATGTAAAGAGCGCTCTTGAAGAGGCGATAAAGCGAATTACTAAGGTGCACACAGATCAATTACGCAGTGAAATTTTTACCCAAGTAGTTGATGGTGGTGAAGTTACACATAAACAAATACCAGTTGACCGAGTGGGACTTTATGTACCGGGTGGCCGAGCTGTTTATCCAAGTTCGGTAATTATGAATGTAGTCCCAGCACAAATTGCAAAAGTTCCAAGTATTGCTGTTGCCTCTCCACCTCAGATTGATAACAACGGATTACCGAATAAAACTATTTTGGCAACCTGCGCATTGCTAGGAATCACCGAGGTTTATGCAATCGGTGGGGCACAAGCGATTGCAATGTTTGCATATGGAGTTTCAGATGTCTGTGAAAGTGCGGACCTAGTTACTGGCCCAGGCAATATTTATGTTGCGGCCGCAAAACGTGCGCTCCGTGGTGTGATTGGAATTGATTCTGAAGCTGGTCCAACTGAAGTCGCGGTATTAGCTGATAAGACTGCAATCCCAGGCGAGGTTGCTGCAGATTTAATTAGTCAGGCTGAACACGATGTTATTGCCGCAGCGGTGTTGGTTACAGATTCAGTTGAATTGGCTGATGCAGTGCTAGTTGAGCTATTCGCTCGGATCTCAAAAACTAAACACCAAGAACGAATTCGCGCCGCACTTACCGGTAAGCAATCAGCAATAGTTTTAGTTGATTCGATTGCTCAAGGGTTAGATGTTGTAAATGCTTATGCCGCAGAACACCTAGAAATTCAAACGATTGACGCAAAGAGAGATTCACTTTCGATCAGAAATGCTGGGGCGGTATTTATCGGGCGCTTCACCCCTGTTTCACTCGGTGATTATTCTGCGGGCTCGAACCACGTTCTTCCTACTGGCGGATGTGCCTGTCACTCAAGTGGGCTTTCAGTACAAACATTTCTAAAAGGCGTGAGTTTCATTGAATACAACGAGATGGCATTCACGGCGATTGCAGAAAACGTTATTACGCTCGCGACATCTGAGGATTTACCAGCACATGGTGAAGCAATGAGTGCACGATTCGAGAAGCGCTGATGACAAATCCAAAGCAAGAAAATTGGCCGGATTGGTTACCAATTCGTAGCGAACTAGCCGATTTGACCCCGTATGGCGCTCCTCAAATAAGTGGAGTTACGGCCCTGAATACAAATGAGAATCCATTTGCTGTTCCACACGAAGTTGTAGAGCAGATGCTTACCCGACTTCCAAAAGTATTAGAAAACTTAAATCGTTATCCAGATCGTGATGCTTTGCTTCTTCGCCAAGCACTGGCTGAATATATTAATAAAAGTACGAAATCTAACTTTTCAATCCCAAACCTCTGGGCTGCAAATGGAAGTAATGAAATTCTGCAGACTCTCATGTTGGCTTGTGGCGGCAGGGGAGCGCTCGGATTCACACCTTCTTATTCAGTACACCCACTAATTGCGAAAGCAACAGGTACTAAATGGAGCGCAGGTAATCGGGACGACAGTTTTGAAATTGATATAGATAAGGCGACTGCTCAAATTGCAGAGTTAAAACCAGGGTTAACATTTATAACAACGCCCAATAATCCAAGCGGTACTGCAACTTCATTCTCAGATCTGGAAACGTTAGCCTCAGCAACAAAGGCAGTTAAGGGCCTATTAATTGTTGATGAGGCGTATGCCGAATTCTCAGTGGAAGAGTCCGCGGTCAAGCTGATTGCCACTTACCCAAACGTTGTAGTTGTTAGAACGATGAGTAAGGCCTTTGCCTTTGCCGGCGCCAGAGTTGGTTATGCAATTGGCGATGAAGCAATAATTAAGGCTTTACTAGTTACAAGATTGCCGTACCACTTGAGTTCAACGACCCAAGCCCTAGCCTTAGTAGCGCTAGAAAACTCATCTCTGCTTCTCGCTGAAGTTGATGCACTTGTAGCGGAACGAGAGCGCGTTTCAAGTGAACTTTCGAAATTGGGATTTGAAGTAGTCCCAAGCAGTGCTAACTTTCTATTATTCCGCGGCTTCAAGGGCGAGTCACCGGAGGCATGGAAATCACTTGTTGAATCTGGAATCCTGCTTCGAGATGTTGGTCTAGAGGGATATCTTCGAGTAACGATTGGGTTACCAATCGAGAACGAGCAATTTTTAACGGCTATCGCCGCTCTTAAGCCATAATTAGCCAGGATTTGAAATACAAGAGATATAAGAGAAAGTAAGCAAGTTTAGAAAAGGGGAGCAAAAATGAGAACAGCGCATGTAGTTCGTGCAACCAAAGAATCTAGCGTTGATGTAAAACTTAACCTAGATGGTTCGGGTGTAATTGATATCGAAACTGGGGTCCCATTCTTTGATCACATGCTCTCTCAACTTGGTAAACATGCGGGCTTTGATTTAACCGTTAGAACAAAGGGTGATGTTGATGTTGATTCCCACCACACGGTTGAAGATACTTCACTTGCATTTGGTCAGGCACTTAGAGAAGCGCTAGGTGATAAGGCAGGAATTCGCCGATTCGGTGATGCAATGGTTCCGCTGGATGAAGTTCTAGTACAAGCAGCAGTAGATCTTTCGGGCCGACCTTACTTAGTACATCGCCAACCGGAAATCGTTGAATTAATTGGAACATTCGACACAACTCTTGGTCGCCATATCTGGGAATCAATTGTTGCCGAAGCGCGTATTGCACTTCATGTTCGGGTTTTAGAGGGACGCAATGCGCACCATGTTTTTGAAGCGCAATTTAAAGCGGTTGCACGTGCACTGCGCGAAGCATGTGCGCTAGATAATAGGGTCTCAGGAATTCCATCAACAAAGGGCGTTCTTTGATCGCAATTCTTGATTATGGTTCGGGCAATCTACGTTCAGCACAACGCGCTTTTGAATTAGCGAGTGATGAAGTAATCGTTACGAGTGATAGAACAATTTGCATCGAAGCCGACGGTCTTGTCGTCCCTGGAGTCGGAGCATTTGCCGCCTGCATGGATCAACTAGTGAGCGCTGGTGGTGACGAGATAATTGCAGAGCGATTTGCGAAGTCGAAACCAATTTTCGGTATTTGTGTAGGTATGCAGATTCTCTTTGAGAATAGTTCCGAAAAACGGGAGAGCAGCGGGTTGGGAATTCTGTCAGGCCAGATAAGTGAAATCACTGCGCCAATACTTCCGCATATGGGTTGGAACACAATAAATTCTCCGCAAGGCTCAAAGTTATTTGCTGGGCTTAGCACGGAGTTATTTTATTTCGTGCATTCTTATGCCGCCAAGAAGGAAGTTCCTGGCGCTATAAATTCGACCTGTAATTATGGCGAAGATTTTCTGGCTGCAGTAGAGAAAGATTTCATAGTTGCAACGCAATTCCATCCAGAAAAGAGCGGCGCGGCTGGTGCAAAATTAATAGCTAATTGGGTGAAATCCTTATGACTAGTATGACAAAGCAAATATTGGAAATTCTTCCAGCTATTGATGTTAAAGATGGCCGGGCGGTTCGACTTGTCCAAGGCGAGCTTTCTCAGGAGAGTACTTATGGACTTCCAGTAGATGTCGCTCGTGATTTTGTTTCCCAAGGTGCCAAGTGGATTCACCTAGTGGATTTAGATGCCGCATTTGGAATTGGCAGCAATTTTGAGTTAATCCAAGAGGTAATAAAGAGCGTTGAAATTAAAATCGAACTATCAGGCGGAATTCGTAATGAAGAAACTTTAATTCGCGCGCTTTCAACTGGTTGCACGAGAGTAAATCTTGGAACTGCTGCAATCGAAGATCCGGAGTGGACAGCAAAAGTTATTTCAGAATATGGCCCAAGGATTGCAGTTGGCTTAGATGTCCGCGGTCACACTCTTGCTGCTAGAGGTTGGACTCGTGAAGGTGGAGATCTCTTTGAAATGATTGAGTTGTTAGATGCCGCAGGATGTTCGCGTTACATCGTCACTGACGTGGCAAAGGATGGCACTCTTACCGGCCCCAACTTTGAATTGCTTAAAGAAGTTTGCGCTGTGACCAAGGTTCCGGTTGTTGCTAGTGGTGGCATTTCTGTGATTCAAGATTTAATTGATCTTCGCGACTTAACACCCATTGGAATTGAGGGTGCAATTGTTGGAAAGGCTATTTACTCCGGATCATTTACCTTGGAGCAAGCGCTGAAAGCTGCTGGCGAATGACGTTAGCAAAGAGAGTGATTCCCTGTCTTGATGTTGCGGGTGGTCGGGTAGTTAAAGGCGTCAACTTTAAAGATTTAGTCGATGCCGGTGATCCGGTCGAATTGGCAAAAAAGTATGATCTCGAAGGCGCAGATGAATTAACTTTCTTAGATATTTCCGCAAGCATCGAAGAGCGAGCAACAACGCTGGAGATTGTAAGGCGCACGGCAGAACAGGTGTTTATTCCGCTAACTGTTGGTGGTGGTATTCGAAGTGCTGAGAATGTAAATGAATTACTACGCGCAGGAGCCGACAAAATTTCAATTAATACAGCTGCAATTGCTAGACCAGATTTAATCAATGAAATTTCAGATCGCTTTGGTAATCAAGTACTAGTTCTTTCGGTTGATGCAAGAAGGGCAGAGAGTAAATCAGGCTTTGAAGTTACAACACATGGTGGGCGACAAAGCTCTGGCTTGGATGCGCTGGCCTGGGTAGAGGAAGGAATCAGAAGAGGTGCCGGTGAAATTCTTCTTAATTCGATGGACGCGGATGGCACAAAATCTGGATTTGATATTGAAATGCTTAGAGCTGTCCGAGAAATTTCAAGTGTTCCCGTCATCGCAAGCGGTGGCGCCGGCAAAATCGCAGATTTCGCCCTCGCGATAGCAGCAGGAGCCGATGCAGTATTGGCCGCGAGCGTCTTTCACTTTGGAAATTTCACAATTAGAGATGTCAAGAAAGATTTAGAAAAGTGCGGTTTCCCAATTCGCGCTTGATGCCAAATAGGGGAGAATAAGCACATGTCTGCAATACCTACCTCTATACAAGAGCGCCTTGCTAAAGGTGAATTGATCGCGGCAATCGCGCAGGATGTCGAGAGCAGAGAAGTTTTAATGATTGCTTGGATGAATCAAGAGGCGCTGACCAAGACGCTAGAAACAAAGCAGGCAACTTATTGGAGCCGCAGTAGAAACGCACTCTGGTTGAAGGGTGAAAGTTCTGGACATTTCCAAGAGGTGAAGTCCGTTGCCTATGACTGTGACAGCGATGCAATATTGCTTCAGATTGTTCAGACCGGAGCAGCTTGTCACACCGGAGAACGAAGTTGTTTCCATAGCAAGATTGATTTAGCATGATAAAAATTATCGCTTTATTCTTTTCACTAGCGCTACTGAGTTACTTTATCTACCGAACTTCTCGCCGCGGAATATCAAAGAGATATGAACGTAAGCCAGAGAACCCTTGGAGCGCACTTAGCGAGGGGATTGACCCAACGATATGAAGAAATTTTTAAGTGAAAAACAACCTTGGCTTACCTTTTTCTTTCGGCTAATTCTTGGCGGAGTTTTATTGGTAGCCGGTGGATTAAAAGTTACCGATCCATACGCCTCCGCCACATCGGTGCGCGCGTATCAAGTCCTACCAGTACCAATCGCAAATTTTCTAGGTTTTGTTCTGCCATTTATAGAAGTTGGATTGGGAATCTTTTTGATTATTGGAATCTGGGTCAAGTTCGTATCGGTATTGGGTGCGGCTCTGATGCTAGTTTTTGTAGTCGCAATAGGACAAGCATGGGCCCGGGGGATTTCACTTGACTGTGGATGCTTTGGTAAAGGTGGCTTAAGAAATACTGCAGAGTTGCCGGTATTGACCTACACAACTGAGATCCTTCGAGATATTGCCTTAGCGATTCTGGGCGGTTATTTATACCGCTTCCCACAGGGTAAATTAGGGTTAGATAAATCAGTTGAATCAGATGACGAACCAAAGGGAGAGAACGATGGCAAGTAATAATTCTGGAGATAAAGGGCTGCGCGCAATCGTTATTGGAATGATTGTGTTTGTCCTTGCCATTACTGGGATATTTGTTTATCTCGATAAGAAGCCGGCTCAGAACGCTCTTACACCCGCCTCTATCTCAAAAGCTGATGGCTCTGGATTGGTGTTCAACCCAACAGTTAAACCACAAATTGATATTTGGGAAGATTTTCAATGCCCTGCCTGTCGTGATTTCGAAGCTATTAATAATGAGTACATCAAGAAACTAATCGCAGATAAGAAGGCGAAAGTTGTTTATCACCCACTGACTTTCATTGGGGAACGTTCAACGAATGGCTTCAACGAATCTATCGTTGCAGCTAACGCTTCTGCTTGCGCTATGGATCAAGGCCGATTCCTCGAGATGCATGAAATTCTCTACCAAAATCAAGCAGCGACTGAGAATTCTGGTAAGTGGACAAAAGAATTTATGATTTCGCTTGGCAATAAAATTGGTTTAACTTCAATGAAGTTCCAAAATTGCGTTACAGAAGGAAATTATGCGCTCTGGACCGAATCAATCTCTTCCTATGCCGCTGTTAAGAATGTTAATTCAACACCAACGGTCTTTGTAAATGGCAAAGAGCTAAATCGAGCAGGTGGCGAATATAGCGATCCTGCTAAATTTGAAGCCGCGCTAGCCGCTGGTGTAGTGAAGTAACTCTTAAGCAATATCCTTAGAGTTAACGCTAAATGAAGACATTTATCCCAACTCCGAGTTCATCAACTCTGGAGTTGGGGCTTTTTACAATTCACTATTACGCTCTTTGTATTCTGCTTGGGATATTTGTAGCAATTTGGGTTACAAAGAAGCGATATTTTGCTTTAGGTGGCAATCCCAACGATATTTCTGATTTAGCAATTTATGTAATTCCTGCAGGAATTATTGGTGGGCGGATTTATCACGTTATAACTTCGCCACAAAAATATTTTGGCGATGAGGGATCGCCGATAGCAATATTTAAAATATGGGAAGGTGGATTAGGAATTTGGGGTGCGATCGGGTTTGGAGCCCTCGCAGCTTTTATCTACTATAAGAAGCGGAGTACTTCGCTATCTTTTGCTGAACTTGCAGATTCAATTGCTCCGGCCTTATTGCTTGCACAGGCTATTGGCAGATTTGGAAATTGGTTTAATGGTGAACTCTTCGGCAGACCAACAGAAGTTTTCTGGGCGCTGGAAATACCTCTAGAAAATCGACCTACCAGATTCGAAAACTTCGCAACATTTCATCCAACGTTTCTTTATGAAGCAATTTGGTGCTCGATTGTTGCTATTTTGATTATGCGTTCTAGTTATTTCCGAAAGATTTCAGGTACTGGGGCGGTATTCATCTTTTATGCTGCGAGCTATTCACTGGGCCGGCTATTTATTGAGATGATTCGTATCGATGAAGCTAACCGAATTCTTGGATTGCGCCTAAATATTTGGGTTTCCGCTGCCATCTTCATTGTGGCTTCCGCACTTTTTCTCGGAAAAGTGGCAAAAACCCCCAAGAAGTAATCTCTCTAACCGATAGAGTTCGCACATGGCACTGAGCGATATTTACTTAAGAAATTCTCACCACAAGATACATAAAGCAGGGTGGTTGCGTGCCGCCGTTCTTGGTGCAAATGATGGCCTAGTTTCAATTGCAAGCTTGATGATTGGTGTATCCGCTGCGCAAGCAGATAATTTTTTGATTACAGCAGGAGCGGCTGGAATTGCCGCCGGCGCAATGTCCATGGCAGTTGGTGAATATATTTCGGTCCGCTCACAAAATGATATTGAAGAATCAGATCGTTTACTTGAAATGGAACACCTAGCTATTGATCCAGAAGGTGAACTTGAAGAGCTAATTGAAATTTATATGAAGCGCGGTTTAGACCGTGAACTTGCAACTAAGGTTGCTAAAACAATGACTGAGAAGGATGCACTTGAAGCCCATCTTCGTGATGAATTAGGGCAACATCCACACACCAAAGCTCGTCCAGTACAAGCAGCCGTAGCCTCAGCTATCAGTTTCACCGTCGGAGGGTTGGTTCCTTTTGCTGGCGCCCTAGCACCGACTCTAGGAAGTAAAGTTTTGAGCATCATTGGATTTACCTTGCTCGGGTTAATTGGCACCGGAATCTTGAGCGCTCGTACCGCGGGCTCACCCTACGGAAAGACCACCTTGCGAATTCTAATTGGCGGTTCTCTTGGTATGGCAATCACCGCAGGAATCGGCTCTTTACTTCACTTTACGGGTATATAAATCTCGGCTTAATTGCTATCCTTTTCCTCTTAGTTTCACATAAGTAACCGTTGGGCCACTGTAGTCCCGATGCACCTAATCAATTAACTTAGGAGTCATCGTGACTTTGTTTTCGACAGTGCCACCTGCACAGGGTTTATATGACCCTTCCCAAGAACGCGATTCTTGTGGTGTCGCGATGGTTGCTACGTTAAATAAGAAGGCAACTCACGAAATTGTCTCCCAAGGATTAACCGCGCTTCGCAATATGGAGCACCGTGGTGCAACTGGTGCCGAACCAGATAGCGGAGACGGCGCTGGTATTTTAATTTGTATTCCTGATTCTTTTTATCGAGAAGTTGTAGATTTTAAGCTCCCAGAATTTGGGGCATATGCAACCGGAATCCTTTTCGTAGACAAATCATTCTCTGATCGCGACGCAATTGAGGCGATAGCGGATGAAGAGGGTTTAGATATTCTTGGATGGCGCCAACTGCCTATTGATTCAAAATCTATTGGTAAAACTGCGCTCTCGGTCATGCCGAACTTTGAACAAGTATTTTTGACTGGCAAGAACGGCGAACTAGATTTAGATTTGGAACGCAAGGCATTCTGTTTTAGAAAGCGAATTGAACATCAATTCCCAATTTATGTTCCATCGCTATCCGCACGCACAATTGTCTACAAGGGCATGCTTACTACCGGCCAGCTTGAAGAATTTTTTCCAGATCTCTCAGATCCAAGAGTGGTTTCAACACTTGCCTTGGTGCACTCAAGATTCTCAACAAACACTTTTCCATCTTGGCCACTTGCTCACCCATATCGTTACATCGCGCATAACGGTGAAATTAATACCGTACGCGGAAACCGTAACTGGATGCGGGCTCGCGAATCACTTCTAGCGAGTGAAATTATTCCAGGTGATTTAAATCGATTATTCCCAATTGTTGATAATTCCAGCAGCGATTCTGGTTCATTTGATGAAGTACTAGAACTTCTCTATTTAGGTGGCCGCTCTTTGCCGCACGCAGTTCTTATGATGATTCCAGAAGCTTGGGAGAATCATGCGACGATGTCAAAAACTCGTAAAGATTTTTACGCCTTCCATTCAACAATCATGGAGCCATGGGATGGACCTGCTTGCATTACCTTCACCGACGGCAAGCAGATAGGTGCCGTTCTAGACCGTAATGGACTTCGCCCATCTCGATATTGGATTACAAAGGATGGACTCGTTGTACTTGCAAGCGAATTTGGAGTCCTTGATTTTAAGCCGGAAGAGATTGCAAGGAAGGGCAGATTAAAGCCAGGTCGCATGTTCTTAGTCGACATCGAAGAGGGACGCATAATTGAAGATGATGAAATTAAGGATGGCCTAGCAAGCGCTGCGCCATACGGCGAATGGTTACATGCCGGGTTAGTAAGGCTAGAAGATCTTCCGGCGCGCGAACATATTGTTTATCCACACTCATCTGTACTCCGTCGACAAAGAGCATTTGGATATACCGAAGAAGAAATTAGAATCATTTTGACACCAATGGCCAAGAGCGGTGGTGAGGCGCTGGGTTCAATGGGAACTGATTCGCCAATCGCGGCAATTTCTGCGAAACCAAGGTTGCTCTTTGATTATTTCTCACAATTGTTTGCGCAAGTTACTAATCCACCACTTGATGCGATTCGCGAGGAGCTTGTAACGAGCTTAGCTAGTTCGGTCGGACCAGAATTTAATTTGCTCGATCCAGGGCCTGCGTCATGTCGTCAGATTGCACTTGATTTCCCAGTTATTGATAACGATGAACTTGCAAAGTTAATTCACGTAAACGCAGATGGAAATCAGCCAGGATTTGCTTCACACGTTGTTCGTGGTCTATTTCCGGTTCAAGGTGGCGGGGAAGCACTTGCTAATCGCATAACGGAAATTCGATTAGAAGTTTCTCAAGCTATTAAAGATGGCGCACACATAATTGTTCTTTCCGATCGGGATGGCGATGCTGAAGATGCGCCAATTCCATCTCTTCTTTTAACTGCTGCGGTACACCACCATTTAATTCGCGAAAAAACCCGAACCAAGGTTGGATTGATTGTCGAGTCCGGCGAAGTTCGCGAAGTCCACCATGTTGCGCTACTCGTTGGATTTGGCGCGGCTGCAATCAACCCTTATCTTGCAATGGAATCTGCCGAAGACTTAGTTCGCCAAGGAGTTATAACTGGCATTACTCCTGAAAAAGCCGTCGCTAACTTAATTAAGTCGCTAGGTAAGGGCGTACTTAAAGTTATGTCAAAGATGGGCATTTCGACGATTGCCTCATATACGGGTGCTCAAGTTTTCGAAGCAATTGGACTATCCCGTGAAGTTATTGACGAATATTTTGTAGGAGTCACTTCTAAACTCGGTGGGATATCAATCGACATGATTGCGAAAGAGACTATTAAGCGTCACCATATTGCTTACCCACCGGGTGGCGAAATTCCTGGGACAAAACGACTTCCTATTGGTGGCGAGTATCAGTGGCGTCGTGATGGCGAGCCGCATTTATTCGATCCAGAAACTGTGTTTGCACTACAACACGCAACTCGCAATAAGCGTTATGACATTTTTAAACGCTATACAAATCGAGTGGATGATCAATCAAAGCGTCTAATGACACTTCGTGGCCTCTTTGAATTTAAGATCGGACTGCGTCCGGCAATTTCAATTGAAGAAGTTGAGAGCCGTTCGGCAATTATTAAGCGCTTCTCAACTGGTGCAATGTCTTATGGATCAATTTCAGCCGAAGCCCACGAAACTTTAGCGATTGCTATGAACCGAATTGGCGGAAAATCAAATACAGGTGAAGGTGGCGAAGATCCTAGTCGCTACATCATCGAAGCTAATGGCGATTCCCGTCGTTCTGCAATTAAACAAGTTGCCTCCGGCAGATTTGGAGTTACAAGCGAATATTTAGTTAACGCAGATGATATTCAAATCAAGATGGCACAAGGCGCGAAGCCAGGTGAAGGTGGTCAACTTCCTGGTAGCAAGGTGTATCCGTGGATTGCGAAGGTACGTTATTCAACTCCTGGTGTGGGTTTAATTTCACCACCTCCACATCACGATATTTATTCTATTGAAGATCTCGCTCAACTAATCCACGATTTAAAGAATGCAAATAAAGACGCAAGAGTTCATGTGAAATTAGTGGCTGAAGTCGGTGTTGGAACTGTTGCTGCGGGAGTAAGCAAAGCTCATGCAGATGTTGTACTTATTTCTGGCCATGATGGCGGAACGGGTGCTTCGCCACTGACTTCACTTAAACATGCCGGCGCGCCATGGGAACTTGGTTTAGCGGAAACCCAACAAACTCTTATGTTAAATGGTTTACGCGATCGCATTGTTGTTCAAGTAGATGGCCAGATGAAAACCGGCAGAGATATTGTGATAGCCGCTCTTCTCGGAGGCGAAGAGTTTGGTTTCGCTACTGCGCCACTTGTTGTTTCAGGTTGCGTAATGATGCGGGTATGTCATTTAGATACTTGTCCGGTTGGAGTTGCGACACAAAATCCAGAGTTACGTGCGCGTTTCAACGGTAAACCTGAGTTTGTCGAAACCTTCTTTGAATATATTGCTGATGAAGTACGTGAACATTTAGCTGCTCTTGGCTTTAGGACTTTAGAGGAAGCGATTGGTCAAGTTGAATACTTGGATACCAAGAAGGCTATTCACCATTGGAAGGCAAGTGGGCTAGATCTTGCACCCTTGCTGACAGGTCCTGCGGCTGGGGATACTTCACCTCGTCACAACACAATAAAACAAGAGCATGGTTTAGCTGCCGCACTCGACAATAAATTAATTGAACTGGCACAACTTGCGCTAACCAAAGGCGAGAGCGTCAACATTGAAGTACCTGTTAAGAATGTTAATCGCACTGTTGGAACGATGCTGGGCTCAGAAATCACCCGTAAGTTTGGCGGCGCTGGGCTTGCTCCTGACACTATTAACGTTTCACTCCATGGAACAGCTGGAAATTCTTTCGGAGCATTTATTCCTCGCGGGCTAACACTTAGACTTTACGGTGATGCCAACGATTATGTAGCTAAGGGCCTATCAGGTGGCCGAGTAATTGTTCAACCAGATGAGAAGGCCAGCTTTAAATCAGAAGAGAATGTAATTGCCGGAAATGTTATTGGCTATGGCTCGACTTCAGGTGAAATTATGATTCGTGGAAAAGTTGGCGAACGTTTCTGCGTTCGAAATTCTGGCGCCACAGCAATTGTTGAAGGTGTCGGTGACCACGGTTGTGAATATATGACTGGCGGAATCGCACTAATTCTTGGAGCAACAGGTCGTAACTTCGCAGCGGGCATGTCCGGCGGTCGCGCCTTTGTACTTGATCTAGATGCAGCACTTGTGAATACCGAAATGGTTGATGTTCTCGCGATGCCTGTGGATCAAGAGCTAATTATTAGGAGCCTAATTTCAAAGTTTGTTGCCGAAACTGGTTCTGAAGTTGGCGCAAAATTGCTAGGAGATTGGGATGAAGCAAAGCGTCGTATCTCAATGGTGATGCCGCGTGATTATGCGCGAGTACTTGCCGCAATGGAGCGAGCAGAACGCGAAGGCTTACCGGTAGATAAAGTTGTGATGGAGGCGCTAAATGGCTGATCCAAAAGGTTTTCTAACTACACCTAGAGCTACACCTTCTCGCCGTCCAGTTGATGTGCGAATTCTTGACTGGAAAGAAGTTTACGAACCTCAAGAATTCGGAGCTCTTCAGAAGCAAGCCGGCCGCTGTATGGATTGCGGAATTCCCTTCTGCCATGAAGGTTGCCCACTTGGTAATTTAATTCCAGAGTGGAATGACTTGATTTGGCGGGGCGAAACGCGAGAAGCGATAGATCGCTTACATGCAACAAACAACTTTCCAGAATTTACGGGGCGCTTATGTCCAGCGCCATGTGAAACCGCCTGTGTAATCGGAATTAATGCAGATGCGGTGACGATTAAGCAAGTTGAACTTCGAACAATTGAAGAGGCCTTTGCAAATGGCTCAGTTGTACCGTTGCCATCGGAACGGTTAACTGGGAAAACCGTTGCAGTAATCGGTTCCGGACCTGCAGGTTTAGCCGCTGCTCAACAGCTAACTCGCGCTGGTCATACTGTTGCAGTTTATGAGCGAGGTGAAAAGCCTGGTGGCTTGTTGCGTTATGGAATTCCAGAATTCAAAATGGAAAAATCAATTGTAGATCGTCGTATTGCGCAGATGGAAGCCGAGGGAACTCGTTTTCGGAGCGGAATAAATGTTGGAGTAGATATAACTGGAAGTGAACTTCGCACGAAATACGATGCGATAGTCATTGCAGTTGGTGCTACAAATTGGCGCGATATCAAGGCGCCGGGTCGCGAACTCAAAGGCATCTATCAAGCGATGGAGTACTTACCTTGGGGAAACAAACAGGGGTTAAATGAATTAAATGAAGCGCCACCAATTGATGCAAAGGGCAAGCACGTTGTAATTCTAGGTGGTGGAGACACTGGTGCGGATTGTTTAGGAACTGCCATTCGCCAAGGCGCAGCAAGTGTTACTCAACTTGAGATTATGCCAAGACCAACCGAAGAGCGACCTACATCGCAACCTTGGCCGACATATCCAATGATCTATCGCGTAAGCAGCGCACATGAAGAAGCGGGAGAACGTCTCTTCGCAGTATCAACAGAGGAATTTCTAGGTAAGCCTGACGGAACTCTTCGCGCAATTAAATTAGTTGAAACCGAGTTAGTAGATGGAAAATTTGAAAAAGTTCTAGGATCTGAAAAAGAATTGACTGTTGATTTAGTATTTTTAGCGATGGGCTTTGTAGGGCCTGAGAAGTCAGAACTACTTACCCAATTGGAAGTGAAATTCGATGAGCGTGGAAATATCGCCCGCGATGAAAGTTACGCAACAAATATCGAAGGCGTATTCGTGGCAGGAGATGCCGGTCGAGGTCAATCACTTATTGTGTGGGCAATCGCTGAAGGTAGAAGCGCGGCAGCAGCCGTAGATGAATTCTTGGTGGGTCAGACTCAACTTCCATCACCAATCGAACCAACAGCACGTCCAATGATGGTTTAGCCGATCTATTCCATACAATTGCTACATATATAACTAGATGCAATCCAGGAACAAATAGAGAAGGTTTAACAAATGCGTAGAGCAAAGATAGTTTGCACCATGGGCCCGGCTGTTGAATCGCCAGAGAAGGTTGATCAACTAATTGCTGCGGGCATGAATATGGCTCGCTTAAATCTCTCTCACGGTGGTTATCCCGAGCACCAAGCTAGACTTGATGCCGTCAGAGCCGCCGCCGCTAAAGCTGGGGTTGCAGTCGCAATTCTCGTTGATCTTCAAGGACCAAAGATTCGTCTAGCTAAATTTGAAAATGGTCCACACGATTTAGCCCGTGGCGATATTTTTACAATTACAACAGATGATGTTCCTGGAACTAAGGAGCGCGTTGGTACGACATATAAAGGGCTGCCAGGAGATTGCAAAGCAGGGGACCGGATTCTCATTGATGATGGAAAAGTTACTGTTGAAGTTATCGAAGTTAAGGGAAACGATGTAATAACAAAGTGCATCGAACCAGGATCGGTAAGTAATAACAAAGGAATAAATCTTCCAGGCGTTGCAGTTTCTGTTCCGGCGCTCTCTGAAAAAGATATCGAAGATCTCCGTTGGGGATTGCGCGCTGGTGCTGATTTTATTGCGCTCTCCTTCGTGCGAAGCGCCGCAGATATTGTTGATGTACACCGCATTATGCATGAAGAGGGAATTCGCCGTCCGGTTATTGCAAAGATCGAAAAGCCGCAGGCGGTTGAAAATCTTGAAGAAATTATTGCCGCATTCGATGGCATCATGGTTGCACGGGGCGATCTTGGTGTTGAAATGCCAATTGAAGAAGTTCCACTCGTTCAAAAACGTTGCGTAATGCTCTCTCGCGAAGCTGCCAAGCCAGTAATTGTTGCCACTCAAATGTTAGATTCAATGATTTCAAATTCTCGCCCGACTCGAGCCGAAGCAACAGATTGTGCAAATGCAGTCCTAGATGGCGCGGACGCCTTAATGCTTTCAGGCGAAACTAGCATTGGTGAATTTGCAATTGAAGCGGTAACAACAATGGCTCGAATTATCGAACGCACAGAAGAGGAATTGCTTGATCGTATTCCTGCTCTTCGTCACGAACCAAAAACTAAGGGTGGCGCAATCACCAAAGCGGCAACTGAAGTTGGGGCAATTGTTGATGCTAAATTTTTAATTGCATTTACCCAGAGCGGTGATTCAGCTAGAAGAATGTCGAGACTTCGTTCTCCAATTCGAATTATGGCATTTACGCCAGAGGCCGCTGTTTACAATCAACTCGCACTTTCCTGGGGCGTCGAATCAAAGATCACTCAAATGGTTTCACATACCGACGAGATGGTTGCTCAGGTAGATCGAATCCTAATTGAAACGAATAGCGTAGAAATAGGGGATAACGTCATAATTGTGGCCGGTTCACCTCCAGGGATTCCTGGGTCAACTAATGCGATGCGTGTGCACCGCGTTGGTGACGCTGTCGGAGGAATTGCTCCGGCATATCGTAAGTAGTTAAAGTAGCCTCTTCTAATAAGTTGAAATTGCCTCGGTACTCCAACGGTAGAGAGGGCGGACTCAAAATCCGCACAGTGTCGGTTCAAATCCGACTCGAGGCACGTGAGCCAAAATAGAGCCGCAAGAATTTTAGTTGCGGAAGATGAAGCGTTGATTCGTCTTGACCTTGTCGAAATGTTGACCGAAGCCGGTTATGAAGTAGTTGCCCAGGCGACAAATGGCGTTGAAGCGATTGCCTTAGCAAAAGAATTTAAACCAGATTTAGCAATTCTCGATGTAAAGATGCCAGAGCTCGATGGAATTTCTGCCGCCCAAGAAATTATCGAGATTTCCCCAGTTTTAATGTTGACCGCATTTAGTCAGAAAGAGTTAGTAGAAAGAGCGCGAGATGCCGGCGTAATGGCATATGTTGTAAAACCATTTAGCATCAATGACTTAACGCCAGCAATCGAGATCGCCATGAGCCGACATCTGCAAATGCGCTCCCTCAAAGAGGAGGTCGCTGATTTACATGAGCGCCTTGAAACCCGGAAGATTGTCGACCGCGCCAAGGGTATTTTGATGGCAGCTATGAACCTGAGTGAGCCAGAGGCATTTAGCTGGATCCAGCGGGCGGCCATGGACCGACGAATAAGTATGAAGGCGGTAGCCGAAGCGGTAATTTCGCCAGATTCGGTTCCAGATAGATAGCAAAAGCGCCTGAATTTCGGCTTTTTAGCTTTGTAACAATCGGGTAAAGAGTCCGTAAATCATTGAATTTAACTTGAGTTCACCTGTAGTTCACCTATAGCCTTCAACCCTCCCTGTCCCGGGACGGAAATAACCAAGCTGTGGAAACACAGATAACAGGAAGGTCTACATGAATAAGAACTCAAAGCACGTTCTTGCTGTTGTAGCTGCATCTGCCCTTGCATTAGGAACAGTTGTAACTTCACAAGCAAGCGCAGCACCAAAAGAAGTAACTATTATGTTCCAAGGCCCACTAACTGGTGGAGATGCACAACTTGGCCAAGATCAACTTCCAGGCGCAATTTTTGCAATTGCAGAATACAACGCAACAAATCCAAAGGTTAAGATTAAGCTTGAAAAGGCTGACTCACAATGCGATGGAACTGTTGCTGCGAACATCGCACCAGGAGTTGCTGCTAACAAGAAGGTAATCGGCGTAATCGGAACATCATGTTCTGGTGAAGCTCGTAACTCATTCCCTTCATACATTGCTGCCGGCCTAACAATGGTTTCACCATCAGCTACAGCTGTTGGTCTAACAGATCCAAAGGCTCCAGACCGTGGATACCCAATCTTCCACCGCGTCCTTGCAAACGATAAGTTCCAGGCTCCAGCACTTGTAAAGGTTGGCGCAAAGGGTGTTACATCACCTAAGTTCTATATCGTTGATGACCTAACCACTTACGGCGCAGGACTTGCACTATATGCAATGCCAGCCGCTAAGAAAGCTGGAACAATTGTTGGAACAGACTCAGTAACTAAGGGAACTGCCGATTATTCATCAGTTTCAACCAAGGTTAAGGCTTCTGGCGCAAACGTTGTTCTATACGCTGGTTACACTCAAGACGGTGCAAAGTTCGTTAAGTCATTACGCGACAGTGGTTACACCGGAGTATTTGCTGCAGGCGATGGAGTTAACACTTCAGACCTTCCAGGACTTACAGGTAAGGCTGGCGAAGGACTTCGCTTAGTTGCTCCAGATGTACCTTTCGATCTTCTTGTTACAAAGGAGAAGCTAGCTGCTTTCACAAAGGCAACTGGCGTTAAGGTTCCTGGTCTATATGTAACTTCAACTTACGATGCAGCCAATGTTTTCATTGCATGTATCAAGAAGGGCAAGTTAACTCGCGCTGGAATCCAATCATGTGTTGCACAAGGCACATTTGATGGCGTTTCAGGCGCAAAGATCAAGTTCGACCGGTACGGCGACATCATTGGTGGAGCACCAGTTGGTGAATTCGTTGTTAAGGGCGACAAGATCGATTACGTAGGTATCGCATAACCTGCGATTTCCAAGTAAAAAAGTTCTAAAGCGTTAAAAATAGCGTGGCAATTCTGGTTAAATAGACCAGAATTGCCACGTTGTTCAATATCAAAATAGAGAATCGGAACTCATGAATTTTTCTGTCGTAACTTCGCAGTTCTGGGCACTCTGCCTTCAAGGAGTGGCTCTAGGTCTTATCTACTCTTTAATTTCGCTCGGTTACACAATGGTTTACGGTGTGTTGCGTCTGATCAACTTCGCAAATTCTGAAGTATTTATGGTGGGAACTTTTTCTATTCTATTTATTCAAGTTAGCGTATTAGGACATGCGGTAAATGTAGATCCGATCCACGGAATTCAATTGCTTGGTGCCCTCTTATTAAGCTTAGTTGGTGCAATGCTCGTTTGTGCGCTTCTTGCAATGCTTGTAGAGCTAGTCGCTTATCGCCGACTCCGAGCACATGGAACAAACCGACTTGCGAGTTTAATTTCCGCTATCGGAACTTCTATTTTCTTATCTGAAAGTTTCCGTATTTTTACCCATTCCCGACCTCAAACTTCACCAAGACTTTTAGAGAAGTGGACTTTTGGCGAGATAGCAGGAGCCAACTTCCGTATCGATACTGTGATGGCAATTGTTGCTTCTATCGCGATCTTCTTTGCACTCGATCAATTCGTAAACCGTTCAAGACTAGGCGCTGCCATTCGCGCCGTATCAATGTCCGAAGAGAATTCACGACTAATGGGAATCAATCTAAATCGCGTAGTAACGCTTACCTTTGCTATAGGTGGATTGACTACCGGAGCAGCTGCATTTTTCTACACCACCATTTACGAGAACACTCAATTCAACGTTGGATTCAACTTGGGTATAGCGGCATTTACCGCAGCAGTACTCGGCGGAATCGGTAATCTACGAGGTGCTTTCTATGGCGGACTCGCCCTTGGCTTACTTGAGCAATTTGCATCTGCGATTCTTGGTTCACAATGGAAGGCTGTAACTGTTTTCTTGGTTTTAGTTCTAGTTCTTTTAATTAAACCTAGCGGCATCTTCGGTGAAGCTGTCCAGCAAACGAGGACTTAATGATAAACATAAGAGATAAAGGCGCAGAAATTTGGGAGACATGGAACCGCCCAAAGCGTGTGGCTTTCGTTTTAATCTCAATATTTTTTGCTGGTCTACTTCCCTTCGCTGCAGATTGGGGACCAACTAGTTTCTTAAATACGCCTATTACTTCATTCCAGAATGTGCTGGTTTATCCAGTTGGTATGTTTATTTTGATGGCTCTTGGGTTAAATATTGTTGTGGGAAAGTCTGGCCTACTCGATTTAGGTTATGTTGCATTCTTTGCAATCGGCGCCTATTCCCAAGCAATCCTCTCAACTAAATTTGGTTGGTCTACTTGGGAAGTTCTTCCCGTAGGAATTGTCATCGCAATGTTCTCTGGAATGTTGCTTGGACTTCCTGCACTACGCCTTCGTGGCGATTATCTTGCAATTATCACTCTCGGCTTTGGTGAAATTGTTCGAATTATTGCTTTAAATAGTAAGGGAACTGGTGGACCTAACGGTGTAGCCGGAATCCCAAACCCACCTGCGGTATTTGGATTCAAATTTGATTTAATGCACCCAGAACATTATTTTTGGTTGGTCCTTGGAATGATTCTTCTTGTAGTTTGGATGATTCGTCGATTTACTGTGCGCCGTCCAGGTCGGGCATGGGAAGCGATCCGACAAGATGAAGATGTAGCGGCTCTTATGGGTGTTAATACTCTCGTTTACAAGTTATGGTCATTCGTAATTGGCGCCGCAGTCGGTGGTGCTGCAGGAGTTCTTTACGCATCAAAGGTAATGGTTATTTCACCAGATATGTTTAAGTTCGATGTTTCGGTTTTGATTCTTGCCTGTGTGGTTTTCGGTGGCATTGGGAACATCTGGGGTGTAATTCTTGGCGCTGGAATTCTGGCTTATTTGCCAGATCGTATTCGATTTATTTCTGATGCTCGTCAAGTAATCTTTGGTCTTGTTCTTATTATCATGATGAATCTACGCCCAGATGGTTTGTTGCCTCGTAAGAAGCGCGAGAAGATTACAGAGAAGAGTAAGAAATAATGAGCGAGAAGATGCTTGAGCTTAAAAATGTCACAATTAAATTCGGCGGAGTTACTGCGCTTAGTGAAGTTAATTTTCATGTCAATGAGGGCGAGATCTGTGCGCTTATTGGACCAAATGGCGCAGGTAAGACAACCGTATTCAACGTAGTGACTGGTGTTTATCCGGTAACTTCCGGCGAGATATTATTCCAGGGACAAAACCTGGCAGGTCTAAAGAGGCATAAAGTTGTTAAGGCTGGACTTGCTCGTACTTTCCAGAACGTGCGTCTATTTGGGGATATGACAACTCTTGAAAATGTTATTACTGCTTCTGATGTTCACAAGAAGTCAGGAGTTTTTGGATCTTTATTTGGAACGCCTCGTGCCCGCCTTGAAGAGAGAGAAAGTCGCGAACGAGCACATGAGCTTCTTGAATTCTTAGGTATTGACCACCGCGCTGATCAACTCGCGAAGAATCTTCCTTATGGAGATCAACGCAGATTAGAGATAGCGCGTGCACTTGGAACTGAACCAAAGTTGCTCTTGCTCGACGAGCCGGCAGCAGGTTTTAATCCTGCCGAGAAAATAGATCTTGCAAACACGATCAAAAAGATTCGTGATCGTGGGTATACAGTTCTATTAATTGAGCATGACATGTCTTTGATTATGAGAATCTCAGATCGCGTTGCAGTTCTAGATTTCGGAGAGAAGATTGCGGATGACCTACCTAGCAAAGTTCAGAACGATCCCAAAGTTATCGAAGCCTATTTAGGAGTCCCTGCAGATGCGTCTTGAAATTAAAGATCTCCGAGTTCACTACGGAAAGATTGAAGCGATCAAGGGTATTTCGGTAGTCGTTAATCAAGGTGAAATTGTTACGTTAATCGGCGCTAATGGCGCCGGCAAGACAACTACTTTGAAAACAATCTCTGGCCTTCGTAAAGTGTCTAGCGGTGCAATTTTGTTTGATGGTCAAGATATTTCAAAGGTTCCTGCTCACGAGCGTGTGGACCTTGGTATTTCCCAAGCACCTGAAGGTCGTGGAATTTTTCCAGGAATGACAGTTCTAGAAAATCTTGAGATGGGTAAGTTCAATCGCAAAGATCGCAAGAGCGAGATGAAAGAGGATTTAGACCGCATTTACACCCTATTCCCACGTTTGAAAGAACGAACAGCGCAAGCTGGCGGAACACTTTCTGGCGGAGAACAACAGATGCTTGCTATTGGCCGTGCCCTAATGGCCCGTCCTAAAGTTCTACTTCTCGATGAACCTTCAATGGGCCTAGCCCCAATGATGATTGCAAATATTTTCAAGATTATTACGACAATTAACACCGAACTAGGAACAACTATTTTGTTAGTCGAGCAGAATGCCCAACAAGCTTTGCAACGTGCACACCGTGCCTATGTTCTTGAAACTGGAAAAGTCGTAAAGGAAGCTAAAGCTTCAGACCTATTGAATGATCCTGATGTACGCGCTGCATACCTAGGAACCGGAGCAGCTGCGCACTAATTAATTGCGCTCAGCAAGAATCAAACAAGTAATTCGTGAGGTGCAGGTTTTTTCACCTTTATCGTTGACGATTATTACTTCGTAACAACAAATTGTTTTACCAAGTGAGATTGCGGTTGCAGTTGCCGTCACAAATCCTGAAGTTGCAGATTTATGATGGGTCGCATTTATATCGATACCGACAACTTTGCGATCGACACCAGCATGTAATTGCGTACCGATAGATCCCAAACTTTCAGCCAGAACTACATTGGCACCACCGTGAAGTAGACCTATTGGCTGGGTGTTTCCTTCAACTGGCATCCTCGCAACGAGCCGCTGCGGCGATGCTTCAAGAATTTCAATTCCCATTTTTTGGTCAAGTGCGCCGCTGCCACGTTTTTTTAGAATTTCGAGGAAATCATCCATGTTGGTAAGTCTAACCAATAGACTCACGGGAAATGAGCGCAACTAAGCGGATTTTATTGATCGATGGCCATTCCCTGGCCTACCGAGCTTTTTATGCGCTGCCCGCTGAAAATTTTGTGACATCTACTGGGCAACATACCAATGCAATTTATGGTTTCGCCTCGATGCTGATAAATCTAATCGCTTCAGAGAAGCCGACCCATATTGCTACGGCATTTGATGTTTCAAGAAAGACCTTTAGGTCTGAGCGTTTCCCAGAATATAAAGCGAACCGTTCCGCAACTCCAGATGAATTTCGATCCCAAACAAGTTTCCTCTTTGATCTAGTTCACGGCTTTGGGATTCGCCACTTCGCGGTCGAAGGGTTTGAGGCTGATGACATCATTGCAACCCTGGCTAAACGCGCAGAGGCGGAGGGCTTTGAGGTATTAATTTGTACGGGCGATCGCGATTCGTTCCAGTTAATTAATAAGAACACAACAGTTCTATATCCAAAGCGTGGAGTAACAGATTTAGCACGCATGACACCTGATGCAGTTGAAGAAAAATATGGTCTAACGCCAGCCCAGTATCCAGATTTTGCGGCTCTGCGTGGTGACCCAAGTGATAACTTGCCTTCGATTCCAGGGGTGGGAGAGAAGACCGCGGCGAAGTGGATTGCAGAATATGGATCACTGAAGGCGCTACTCGCGAGCATTGATAAAGTTGGTGGCAAAGTCGGAGACTCACTTCGCGCAAATATTTCTAGCGTTGAATTAAACGCAGAACTTACTCAGCTTCGCAGTGATATGGCGATTGAAGCCACGATAAACGACTTAACTTGGAATGGAATTGTTTCAGAGGATTTAAATAAGTTATTGGATTTGCTGGAAATTAAGGCGATAAAAGAGAGAGTCAAAGTTCTATCTGGTACTACGGCTACTGAAGTTTCTACAACACCAGTTGCATCTGTAAGCAAGATGGTAGGTCATGAAATTTCGTCAGACGAATTGAGCAAATTATTAGCGAACCAAACTAAAGCGGTAGCAATTGAATTTAGCGCACCCGAAGGAAAAATTTTGGAATATTCCGTTGCCACAGATGAGGCTACTTTCTATCTCGTGCGTGAATCTAAAGTTGGAGCTTGGTTTGCTGATTCGAAGTTGCCAAAATATTTGCACGGGGCGAAAGAGATTGCACGAAATTACAAACTTGCTGGCCTCGCCTTCGATACCGAATTAGCAGCGTATCTAATAAACCCAGGTGGTCGAAATCTTGCGCTATCTGATCTGACAGAGCGCTTCTTAGGAATTGTGAATGCAGAACAAGAGGAATCTCTCTTCTCGCAATTTGAAGGGCTAGGCGCACCAGCAATATTTAAGTTGGTACCTATTCTTGGAAGGGAGTTGGCTGATCGCGGCATGACAGCTCTGATGAGTGAGTTAGAGATTCCAGTACTTGAAGAGCTTGCGGCTATGGAAGCGACCGGAATTGGGGTTGATTCCAAGAAGTTATCTGAACTCTCCAAATTCTTCCGTGCTGAAGTGGATCGGGAAACCGCTGGCGCCCATAAAGAGGCAGGTAAAGAGTTCAATGTTGGATCTCCGAAACAATTACAGGCAGTCCTCTTTGATGATTTAGATCTGCCTAAAACGAAGAAGATTAAAACGGGTTTCACAACAGATGCTGAAAGTTTAGATTGGCTCTTTGCGAAGAGTAAGCACCCGATTCTTAAGCACTTACTTCGAATTCGCGAGACCAGTAAATTATTAACAACAGTAGATGGTTTAATCGAAGCGACGGCAAGTGATGGTCGAATTCATACTATTTTCCAACAGACCATCACGGCCACAGGTCGGTTATCTTCGACAAATCCGAATTTGCAGAACATTCCAGTGCGAACGGAAGAAGGGCGAAGGATCCGTGATTGCTTCATATCAAAAGAGCCATATTTAACTCTTCTTACCGCTGACTACAGCCAAATTGAAATGCGAATCATGGCTCATCTATCTAAAGATGCGAACCTGATTGAGGCATTCAAAATGGGGGAAGACCTTCATTCAACGGTTGCTGGTTTAGTTTTTGGTGTTAAACCGGATGGTGTTGATCCGGAAATGCGTAGACAGATTAAGGCGATGTCATACGGACTTGCCTATGGCTTATCCGCATACGGCCTGGCGCAACAATTAGATCTTTCGCCAACAGATGCCGCGATTTTAATGGATAAATATTTTGGTCGTTTCGGTGGCATCCGGGATTACCTCGCCCAAGTTGTTGTTGTTGCGCGCGACAATGGATACACCGAAACGATTATGGGTCGCAGACGCTATCTTCCGGATTTAACTAGTGACAATCGAGCGCGACGTGAGGTGGCTGAACGGATGGCGCTAAATGCTCCGATCCAAGGGTCAGCGGCTGACATCATTAAAGTTGCGATGCTAAATGTCGCTAAAGAATTGAAAGCAAAATCAATGAAATCAAGATTACTTCTTCAGGTACATGATGAATTGATTCTAGAAGTTGCAGTAGAGGAAGAGAAAGTTTTGACCGAGTTAGTTAAGAAAGAGATGGGAAGGGCATTCGCCCTATCGGTACCGCTCGACGTAAATATTGGTATTGGGACAAGCTGGGATTTAGCAGCTCACTAATCCGTTTTATCTAACGCGGTATTCAAGGCTTCTTCATCCTCGGTTTGTGTCGGTAGTCGATCAGCTTTGCTCAACAAATTATGCCCATTCGCGATGATTATGTAACCGATAAGTACACAGAGACTCATAGCAGCAAGGCAATATCGAGGTGAGAAAGTTTCGCTAATGAAACCACTAATAGCCGCACCAAGTGCCATTGCAGTTCCTTCAAAGGTCCATAGCCATCCGATCGCAGATGATGCAGTTCCTTTAGGACGAACAGCTTCAACGATCTCCCAATAGAAAACCATTTGCATACCGACTGCAAGTCCGAGCAGTCCGGAGATTACTAAAAGCGTCCAATCAGGATTCGTTAGTGCTAGTGGAGCGACGACTATTACCCAGAAGAGATAAGTACTTCTAAATGCTCGTAGCGGTGTTATTTTCTTTGAAATTAGCCCTGCTAATAAGCTGCCGAAAATATTAAAAACGGCCATTACTGCGAAGATTAATCCGGTGCGATGGGCAACACCTTCTAAGGTTGTGAATGCCGGAATTCCCGTTTCAAATAAGCCATTGGCGAGTCCGATAAATATTCCCTCTGCTATTAACAACCGTATGGCAGGCATTTTTAGTAAGTGATCAGCGCCTTGTTCTTTCTTCTCTGGCACCCAAGTCCTTGTAACTTTCAAGAGTGCAAGAGCAATACCACCGAGCAACATCGCGGCGGCGCAAGAGTTCAGCGCGATCTTTGGACTATCAGAGAGAGCGAGTGAAGTAACGAGGACTGGTCCGATAACAGCGGTCGCACTCATCACTGCCGTATCGATCGCAAAAATTGTACGCTGCTGATTTTCGGGAACAACTACTTTCCAGAGTGGCCTTACCGCCAGATTTATAGGAGGTGCTACAGCGCCGAGTACAAGTGAGATTGTAATTAACGTAAGTTTGGTATCGGCATAGTTAAAGAGGACGATGAGAGCTGCATATGATGGCACCAAAACTCTTAGTGGCCAGGTCAAACCATATTTATCTATGAAGGCTGAACGAATTCCAACTGATACCGAAGAGGCCAAAGTGTTTAATCCAACCGCGAGCCCAGCCAATGAGATGGATGTGGTTGTTTGTTGAACCTTGAAGAAGATTCCAAGTGTGATCATCCCGTAGGCCAAACGCGCTGGAATTGAGCTAAGTAGAAGTTGCCTCACACCATTCATTTTCAAAAGCTCCAGATATGAGTGCATTTTCCGATTCTAGACCCCGATTTTGACCATCCACCAGCACGCAAGTAGCCTTAGCCCTTCGTGAATCCGCCAGATTTATGAACTGTCCTATTCCTACTACTTCTATCCCTTCGGAGAATTTTGACCCCTACACAAATCACGTTAAACGACATCGGCTCAGCCGAAGATTTTCTTGCCGCAATTGAAGGCACAATTAAGAATTTTAATGATGGCGATCTAGTTATTGGAACCGTTGTTCAAATTGATCGCGAAGAAGTTTTACTAGATATTGGTTACAAGACCGAAGGTGTTATTCCTTCACGCGAACTTTCAATCCGCCACGACATAGATCCTTCAGAGATTGTTTCTGTTGGCGATCGCGTTGAAGCGCTTGTAATAACCAAAGAAGATAAAGAAGGCCGTCTGATCCTTTCCAAGAAGCGCGCACAATACGAACGCGCCTGGGGAGATATCGAAGGTAAGAAAGAGCGTGACGAAGTTGTCACCGGAATTGTTATTGAAGTTGTTAAGGGCGGCTTGATCGTTGATATCGGTCTTCGTGGCTTCCTTCCAGCGTCACTAGTAGAAATGCGTCGCGTACGCGATCTAACTCCTTACATTGGGCAACAAGTTGAAGCTCGTATTATCGAACTTGATAAGAACCGTAATAACGTTGTTCTATCTCGTCGTGCATTCCTAGAACAAACCCAATCAGCATCTCGCACAACATTCTTGAACCAACTCGAAAAGGGTCAAGTTCGTTCAGGTGTTGTTTCATCAATCGTTAACTTCGGTGCCTTCGTTGACCTTGGTGGCGTAGATGGTCTAGTCCATGTTTCAGAACTTTCATGGAAGCACATCGATCATCCAAATGAAGTTGTTGAAGTTGGCGACGCTGTTACTGTTGAAGTTCTAGAAGTTGATTTCGAACGTGAGCGCGTTTCACTATCTCTAAAGGCAACTCAAGAAGATCCATGGCAAGCATTTGCTCGCACACATGCGATCAACCAAGTTGTTCCTGGTGAAGTAACTAAACTTGTTCCATTCGGCGCTTTCATTCGCGTATTTGAAGGAATTGAAGGCTTAGTTCACATTTCAGAGTTGGCAGAACGCCATGTTGAAATTCCAGAACAAGTTGTTCAAGTTGGCGATGAGCTATTCGTTAAGATTATTGATATCGATCTAGAGCGTCGTCGCATCTCACTTTCATTGAAGCAAGCCAACGAAGGTCATGAAGTAGAAATCGAAGCCTTCGATCCAACACAATATGGAATGGCTGCTCGTTACGATGCAGAAGGAAACTTCATTTACCCTGAAGGATTCGATGCTGATTCCCAAGAATGGCGTCCGGGCTTTGAAACCCAACGCGAAGAGTGGGAACGTCAATATGCAGAAGCACAAACTCGTTTCATGGCTCACCGCAAGCAGAAGGAAGAGGCGAAAGCCGCTGACGCTGCTGCTGATGATGCTCCTGTGCCTGAAGCAGTTGCTGAAGTTTCACCAGAATAAAAAAATAGAGTTAAGGGCCCTGACTTCGGTCGGGGCCCTTTCCATTTCTAAAGATAAGATTCCAACGTGCTAAAAGTTGCCCTAACTGGTGGAATCGGATCAGGTAAATCTGCAGCCGGCGATTTCTTCGAAGATCTCGGAGCAGTTGTAATTGATGCCGATCAACTAGCTCGTGATGTAATCGAACGTGGCACTGAAGGATTCGACGAATTAGTTGTAACTTTCGGCGATGATATTTTGAGTAACGGGATTTTGGATCGCACAAAACTTGGGCAAATTGTCTTCACCGATGCGCAGGCTAGGAAGAAACTCGAGGAGATTATTCATCCCAGAGTTCAAGCTGCTTTCAACGAGATAGTTGAAACTAGTCCACAAGGCGCTGTTATCGTTTATCAAATTCCAATCTTGGTAGAAACTGCTGGCAAGGATCGCTTTGATTATGTAATTACCGTGGAAGCAACTCTTGAAAACCGTATTGCCAGGCTGAAAGAGCGGGGTATGAAAGGTTATGAGATCGAAGCTCGCATGAAAATTCAAGCTACAGATGCCGAGCGGGCAGAGATCGCTGATGCAGTGTTCAATAATGATGGAGATTCGGACCAGCTTCTGCGGCAAGTTGAGAATATTTATGAGGGCGTTTTACTTCCTCGAGCAAAGGCAAGTTCAAATTAAGTTATGCGTCCAATCACTGATCTGCAACGCAAAGTTAATCAATTCGGAGTAATTAGCGATTACATTCCATCTGGCGACCAACCGAAGGCGATCGCGGAATTAGTCGAGCGGATAACCGCTGGCGAACAGGATGTTGTCCTACTTGGTGCAACCGGTACAGGTAAATCGGCAACAACTGCTTGGTTAATTGAAAAGCTCCAACGTCCAACCTTAGTTCTTGCGCCAAATAAAACGCTGGCTGCGCAGCTTGCAAATGAATTTCGCGAACTTATGCCGAACAATGCGGTTGAATACTTTGTTTCATATTACGACTATTACCAACCTGAAGCCTATGTACCTCAGACAGACACTTTTATCGAGAAAGATAGCTCAGTAAATAGCGAAGTTGAGCGCCTGCGACATTCGGCAACAAACTCGCTTCTGACAAGACGTGATGTCATTGTTGTTGCAACGGTCTCTTGTATTTATGGGTTAGGAACACCTCAGGAATATGTAGATCGGATGATTAAGTTGCAGGTTGGTGAAGCTATTGAAAGAAATCAACTCCTGCGTAGATTCGTTGACATTCAATATAAGCGAAATGACATGGCCTTTGAACGTGGAACTTTTCGGGTGCGCGGAGATACGATTGAAATTATCCCAATGTATGAGGAGCTTGCACTTCGCATTGAAATGTTCGGGGATGAGATTGAACGTATAACAACATTGCATCCTCTGACCGGCGAAATTATCCGTGATGAAACCGAGATGTATATATTTCCTGCAAGCCATTATTCCGCAGGCCCTGAGACGATGAATCGTGCGATCAGCGAGATCGAAGCGGAGCTGGAAGTGAAGGTCGACGAATTTGAACGCCAGAATAAATTACTTGAAGCACAGCGAATCCGGATGCGAACTACGTTTGATATCGAGATGATGCGCCAGCTTGGATTCTGTTCTGGAATTGAAAACTATTCGCGCCATATTGATGGTCGCGACCCTGGATCGCCACCGAATTGCTTACTGGATTATTTCCCAGAGGATTTCCTTGTTGTTATCGATGAATCACATGTAACTGTTCCACAGATTGGAGCCATGTATGAGGGTGATGCCTCACGTAAGCGCACACTTGTCGAACATGGTTTTCGCCTGCCATCTGCAATGGATAATCGGCCACTTCGATTTGCGGAGTTTGTTGAACGAAAAGGCCAGACCGTATATCTATCTGCAACACCTGGGAAGTATGAATTAGAAAAAACTGGTGGTCAGTTCGTTGAACAGGTAATTCGACCTACCGGATTGATAGATCCACAAATTGTTGTGAAGCCAATTAAGAGCCAGATAGACGATTTGGTTTACGAGATAAATCTTCGGGCCGCAAAGAACGAACGTATTTTAGTTACAACCCTCACGAAAAAAATGTCAGAGGACTTGACGGATTACTTAATGGGGCTTGGAATTCGGGTTCGTTACTTGCACTCTGAGGTTGATACTTTGCGTCGGGTGGAACTTCTTCGCGAACTTCGATCGGGTGAATATGACGTTCTCATCGGTATCAACCTGCTCCGTGAAGGTTTGGATTTACCAGAAGTTTCACTTGTAGCTATTCTCGATGCTGACAAACAAGGATTCCTTCGATCAGCGACATCGCTAATCCAGACAATTGGTCGTGCCGCGCGAAATGTTTCTGGCGAAGTTCATATGTATGCCGATAGCATCACACCTGCAATGGCACAGGCGATTGATGAAACAAACCGTCGGCGTGAAAAACAAGTTGCTTACAACACGGCAAATGGAATTGACCCCACACCTCTTCGCAAGAAGATTTCAGATATAACTGATTCAATCGTTAAGGAAGCCGAGGATACGGCTGGCTTGGGAAAGCAGGTTCCATCTTCTGGAATAAGTGGCCCTCGCCATTCTTTACCGAGACAAGAGCTCATCGGTCTCATAGAATCCCTCACTGATCAGATGAAACTCGCCGCAAGTGATCTGCAATTTGAACTTGCCGCTAGATTCCGAGATGAAATACGAGAGCTCAAAAAAGAGCTTCGCGGAATGGAAGAGGCGGGCACTTGAGTATCGATAGATTGATTGTCAGGGGAGCGCGTGAACATAATTTAAAGAATGTTTCTATTGATCTGCCACGCAACGCGCTTATTGTTTTCACTGGGTTATCTGGTTCGGGTAAATCTTCGCTCGCATTCGACACAATCTTTGCTGAAGGTCAACGCCGATATGTTGAATCCCTTTCAGCATATGCGCGGCAATTCTTGGGTCAGATGGATAAACCTGATGTAGATTTTATTGAGGGACTCTCGCCAGCTGTATCTATCGATCAGAAATCAACAAATCGAAATCCTCGTTCAACAGTGGGAACAATCACCGAAGTTTATGATTATCTGCGTTTGCTGTTCGCTCGTGCTGGGCGCCCACATTGTCCGAGTTGCGGTCAAGCTATTGCAAAACAGACACCACAAAATATCGTGGATCAAATTCTTGCAATGCCAGTTGATACTAAATTCCTTGTTCTCGCCCCTGTGATTCGCGCCCGTAAAGGTGAATTTTTAGATTTATTCAAAGACTTCACTACTCAGGGATTTTCCCGAGTTCGAGTGGATGGAACGGTCTATCCGTTGGCCGAAGTCCCAAAACTTAAGAAGCAGGAGAAGCACACAATTGAAGTTGTTGTTGACCGCCTTGCGGTTAAGACGGAATCTAAGACCAGACTTACGGATTCAATTGAGACGGCGCTAAGACTTGCCAACGGTTTAGTAATTCTTGATTTCGTAGATATTAAAGCTGGGTCGCCAGATAAAGAGCGCACCTATAGTGAACATATGGCCTGCCATGATTGTGGATTATCTTTTGAAGAGTTGGAGCCAAGATCTTTCTCATTCAATTCACCTTTCGGAGCCTGTTCAGAGTGTTCTGGAATCGGAACAAAGTTGGAGGTAGATGAAGAGTTGGTTGTACCTAACGACGAACTTTCCATTAACGAAGGTGCGATTGCGCCTTGGGCTGGTGGCCAATCTTCAGAGTATTTTTTACGGTTACTTCAAGGGCTGTCTGGCGAATTAAAGTTCTCACTCGATAATCCCTGGAAGAAGCTTTCGGTAAAGGCGCGACAAGCAATTCTTCATGGTTCTGATTATGAAGTACACGTGAAATATAAGAATCGTTATGGTCGAGTTCGCAATTACTCAACTGGATTTGAAGGCGTGGTCTCTTTTATTGAACGCCGCCATTCAGAAACGGATAGCGATTTCTCTCGTGATAAATATGAAGCCTATATGCGCGAAACGCCCTGCCCGGTTTGTAAGGGAACAAGACTTAAGCCTGAAGTTCTGGCCGTGACTATTGGCGAAAAGAGCATTGCAGCAATTTGCGAGCTTTCAATAAAAGAGTGTGCAAAATTTCTCAACAATATTTCACTAAACGCCAGAGAGAAGCAGATCGCTGAACGCGTTCTTAAAGAAGTTAATGCTCGCCTTGGATTTCTCTTGGATGTTGGCCTAGATTATTTATCTCTAGATCGTCCAGCTGCAACGCTTTCAGGTGGTGAAGCGCAACGTATTCGTCTTGCAACTCAGATTGGTTCTGGTTTAGTTGGCGTACTTTATGTATTAGATGAGCCAAGTATTGGGCTCCATCAACGTGACAATCGCCGACTTATCGAAACTCTCACTAGGCTTCGCGATTTAGGCAATACCTTGATTGTTGTTGAACACGATGAAGACACAATTCGTACCGCAGATTGGATTGTAGATATTGGTCCAGGAGCAGGCGAACACGGCGGTCACGTAGTTTCTTCGGGAGATTACGCGGCTCTTATTGCGGCCAAAGATTCAATAACTGGTGCTTATTTATCTGGCCGAACCAAAATCGAAGTACCAAGTACTCGCAGGAAGTTAGATCCGAAACGTAACCTTGTTATAAAAGGAGCTAGAGAAAATAACTTACAGAATATCGATGTCTCCTTTCCGCTAGGTGCTTTTGTGGCAGTTTCGGGAGTAAGTGGCTCTGGGAAATCAACGCTTGTGAATGATATTTTGTACTCTGTTCTTGCAAATAAGTTAAATGGTGCGCGGATAGTTCCGGGTCGCCATAAGTCAATTTCAGGCCTGGAGCACTTGGATAAAGTTGTACACGTTGATCAATCGCCAATCGGTCGTACACCAAGGTCAAACCCTGCGACATATACCGGTGTCTTTGACAAAGTTCGAGCGCTCTTTGCTGAAACAACAGAGGCAAAAATTCGAGGTTACTTACAGGGGCGCTTCTCATTTAACGTGAAAGGTGGTCGCTGCGAGAATTGTTCAGGCGATGGAACCATCACAATTGAGATGAACTTCTTGCCAGATGTATATGTTCCATGCGAAGTTTGTCATGGCGCTAGATATAACCGAGAAACGCTAGAAGTTCATTACAAAGGTAAGACAATTGCGGAAGTATTAAATATGTCGATTGAAGAAGCTAACACCTTCTTTGAATCTGTTCCAGCTATCGCTCGTTATCTTAAGACGCTAAATGATGTTGGTTTAGGCTACGTAAGGCTTGGACAATCTGCGCCAACGCTTTCAGGCGGCGAGGCCCAACGAGTAAAGCTATCCACCGAGTTACAACGCAGATCTACCGGACGCACGATTTATGTATTGGATGAACCAACAACTGGCCTACATTTTGAAGATGTCCGGAAACTTTTAATTGTGCTTAATCGCTTAGTGGATACCGGAAACACTGTGATTGTTATCGAACATAATCTAGATGTAATCAAATCTGCCGATTGGGTTGTTGATATGGGACCAGAAGGTGGTTCGGGCGGTGGGCTAGTTATCGCTGAGGGCACTCCAGAAGCTGTTGCGAAAAATAAGGCTAGTTACACCGGGACTTTTCTAGCGGCATCCTTAAAAGGGTAGCTAAATGGCAGATCCACAGAGTTATCGTCCATCATCAATCCCGACAGACCCAGGGGTTTATCGCTTCTTCGACGAGAAGGGCGTTGTCATTTATGTAGGGAAAGCAAAAAATTTAAAGAACCGACTTAATTCTTACTTCCAGAAGAATCTGCAAGAGAAAACCTATCGAATGGTCAATACGGCGGTACGAGTTGATTGGACTGTTGTTAATACCGAGATTGAGGCTCTGCAACTTGAATTTACTTGGATTAAAAGTGAGAACCCAAAATATAATATTCAATTCAAAGATGATAAGTCATATCCCTATCTAGCAGTAAGTTTGGCTGACGAGTTCCCAAGGCTCTTTATTTCTAGGGCAAAACGTCGGCCAGGTGTGAAGTATTTTGGTCCATATGCGCATGCCTGGGCGCTTCGAAGTTCATTTGATGTCATCCAAAAGCTCTATCCAATCCGTAGTTGCACAGATTCTAATTTTGCAAGAGCTGTTAAAAGTAAACGGCAATGCTTGCTAGGCGATATCGGAAAATGCAGCGCACCCTGTGTCTCTTGGATCTCAAAGGAAGAGCACCAGGAGCTTGCGAAGAAATTGGTTAAGTTCGTAGATACCAGTTCTGGAGATATCTCAGCCGCGCTATCTAAAGATATGGTGGCTGCATCCGAAAAAGAGGAATTTGAGCATGCTGCAAAGATCCGTGATCAAATTTCAGCTATTGAAAAGTCAGCGGAGACTTCGGGGACTTTTCTTAGCGAGAATTTTTCAGCCGATCTACTTGCAACGCACTCAGAAATCACTCACTCAGCTGTAACGATGTTCTCCGTTCGACACGGCAGAGTAGTGGGTTCGCGTTCATGGATTTTAGATCGCGCCGATGTTCTTGAAGACGAGAGCGTTATAGGGGCAATGATTTCGAAGATTTACTCCGAGCTAGATGCACCTTCAGAGATTTTGGTAGATGAATTACCTGACACGGCAGAGATTATTGAGGATTGGTTGACCGATAAATCTGGGCATCGGGTAATAATTTCAAAGCCATTACGCGGCGATAAGTTGGATGTAATAAATACGGTGAAGCGAAATGCAAATCAGGCTTTAATACAACATTTGAGTAAGCGATCTAATGATGCCGCAGTTTCGGGTCGCGCCCTCGAGGAGATAGCGAATTTGCTAGATCTACCTGAACTCCCTCTGCGTATTGAATGTTTCGATATCTCTAATATTCAGGGAAATCATATGGTTGCATCAATGGTCGTCTTTGAAGATGGTCAGATAAAGAAGAGTGATTATCGTAGATTTGCGATCGATGATGATGCGGGATTCGATGATACGAGAGCGATGCATCATGTTTTGACTCGTCGCCTGAAGCGATATTTAGCAGAGCGAGAGATTGATAATTCGGAGGTTGCTGAACTTGGTGGAGCGAGACCAAAATTTGCATATCCACCACAATTAATCGTTGTCGATGGTGGCGCACCTCAAGTTGCTGCTGCGGCTAAGGCTTTAGCAGAGTTAGGTATTTCAGATATTTCGCTATGTGGATTAGCTAAACGTCTTGAAGAAGTTTGGCTTCCAGAGAGTAAAGAGCCAATTATTTTTCCAAGACATAGCGAGGGGCTCTATCTGCTGCAGCGGATAAGAGATGAAGCTCATCGTTTTGCAATTACATTTCATCGAAGTAAGCGCTCGAAAGTTATGTTGGAATCATTACTAGACGATATTCCTAAACTAGGAGAGTCCAGAAGGGCTGCGCTTCTCGATAAATTTGGTTCAGTTACCGCAATACGTAAAGCCACCGTTACTGAGATATCAACAGTTCCAGGCATTGGAAGCAACATTGCAGAGTTGATAGTCGCCCATTTAGCTAGCGAATCAGCGTCAAACGCTCAGATAAACATGGAAACTGGCGAGATAACTTGAGAGGATTGAACCATGGGATCAAATGAAGTTTTAGTAATCACTGGAATGAGCGGCGCAGGTAAATCCACGGTCTCTCATGCTTTGGAAGATCTTGGTTGGTATGTGGTCGATAATTTACCTCCGTCAATGATTGCAACTCTCTGCGAAATTGCGGCCAAAACTCCTTCGTCAATCGCAGTAGTAATTGATGTTCGCGGTGGAAAATTTTTTGACGATTTAACAAAGTCTCTTGCAGATTTAGCAGAGCGTAAAATTGCCAGACGAATTCTCTTCGTAGATGCTTCTGATGAAGTTCTCGTTCGAAGATTTGAGGCCACTAGACGACCACATCCACTTCAAGGCCCGGATCGTATTCTTGATGGAATTGTCAAAGAGAGAACTCGCTTGCAAGATGTGCGTTCTGCAGCGGATTTCGTTATCGATTCCTCATCGCTAAATATTCACCAACTCGAAGCAAAGATAGATGAGATCTTCAGTAGCGCTTCGGATTCAGATTTACGGGTGAATATTCTCTCTTTCGGATACAAGTATGGAATCCCAGTTGACGCAGATTTAGTTATGGATTGTCGATTCATCGCGAACCCACATTGGATTCCAGAGTTGCGTCCGCTAACTGGCCTTGATAAACCAGTTTCAGATAACGTATTAGCAAGTGCAAATGTTCAGGATTTCTTAAGTAAATATCAGTCACTCTTTGAAACTATGGCGACTGGGTTTATTCATGAGGGACGAAAGTATTTAACCCTTGCAATTGGCTGTACAGGTGGGAAACATCGCAGCGTCGCTATCTCAGAGGAACTTTCGAAACGTTTCGGTAATTTAAATCCGGTAGATGGTAAGAAGATTTCGGCGCAAGCGATACACAGGGACTTAGGCCGCGAAGTTTGATGTCTAACAAAGATGCAAAAGTTGTAGCATTTGGTGGCGGTCATGGACTTGCCGCGACTCTCACCGCCTTGCGGGATATAACTCCAGAAATTACCGCCATAGTAACTGTCGCAGATAATGGTGGATCAAGTGGAAAAATTCGCGAAGAGTTTAATTTTCTCCCGCCCGGAGATTTAAGAATGGCGCTAGCAGCGCTCTGCGGCGCAGATGCTTGGGGGCAGAGCTGGGCACAGATTATTCAACATCGATTTACTAGCTCCGGTTCTTTAAATGGCCATGCATTTGGTAATTTATTAATGGCGGCACTTTGGGATGGCTCCGATGATTTAGTTGCCGGTATTGATCGCGTAGGAGAACTATTAAAGATTGTTGGTCGGGTGCTACCAATGTCACTAGATCCATTGGATATTGAAGGTGTCTTCCTGACTGGTTCGGGAGAATCGGTTATCCGTGGTCAGATTGAAGTAGCCACTGCAAAAGGTAAATTACTTTCGCTGCGATTACTTCCACAGAATCCCAGAGTTACACCACAAGCGCTAAGTGCGATTGCTGAGGCGGATTGGTTAACTTTTGGACCGGGTTCTTGGTTCTCCAGTGTTATGCCACATTTTCTACTTGCTGATTTATCAAAATCTATTTCACAATCAACTGCTAAAAAGATTATGATTTTCAATCTTCCAGAACCAGAAGGTTCGGATGAGTTCGCTGGAAGTACGCCAGAAGAGCACTTAGAATTAGTTCTCTCACATTTGCCAGAATTCAAAATAGATTTCGCTATAGCAGACCCGACCACACTTGCGCAGGGAAATGGACTAAGTAATTTGATTGCTAAGTGTGGTGGCCAGCTGATTGTGGCTGATGTTGCAAAGGTTTCGGATAAAAACCATCATGATTGGCAGAAAATGAGTTCTATTTTGAGCCACATTTTCACGCCAACCCTGATTAAATAGCGCCCATGGCAATGACGGCGGCAGTAAAAGACGAGTTAAGCCGACTCTCGATTTCTAAACCTTGTTGTCGTAAGGCTGAAGTTTCTGCGGTCCTTCGATTTGCCGGTGGCTTACATATAGTTAGTGGAAAGATCGCAATTGAAGTTGAATTAGATACTGCACAGGGTGCACGGAGATTACGCAAAGATATTTCTGAAATATTTGGTCATGACAGTGAACTTGCAGTTCTCTCGCCAAGTGGTCTACGAAAAGGTAGCCGATATGTGGTTCGAGTTACTTCGGATGGCGACGCACTCGCAAGGCAGACAGGGCTAATCGATTCGAATAGTCGTCCTATTCGTGGCCTGCCACCACAAGTTGTTTCAGCTGGTGTTTGTGATGCTGAAGCTGCGTGGCGTGGTGCTTTTCTTGCTCATGGTTCACTTACCGAACCCGGTCGCTCATCCGCACTCGAAATAACTTGTCCCGGTCCGGAAGCAGCACTCGCCTTAGTTGGTGCCGCCCGAAGACTTGGAATTACCGCAAAGGCTCGCGAAGTTCGTAACGTAGATCGAGTTGTACTTAGAGATGGCGATGCTATTGGTGCACTACTTACCAGGCTTGGTGCTCATGAGAGCGTGCTTGCTTGGGAAGAGCGAAGAATGCGCCGCGAAGTACGCGCAACTGCAAATCGCTTAGCAAATTTTGATGATGCAAATTTACGTAGGTCTGCGCGCGCTGCAGTTGCCGCATCGGCTCGAGTTGCTAGGGCGATGGAAATACTTGGAGCCGAAATTCCAGATCATTTGAAAGAAGCAGGTGAACTTCGAATTAACCACGGGCAAGCGAGTCTTGAAGAGTTGGGTTCATTGGCAACGCCACCAATGACTAAGGATGCAATCGCTGGTCGAATTCGCAGACTCCTAGCCATGGCCGATAAGCGCGCCCACGATTTGGGAATTCCAGATACTGAAGCAGGGTTAAGCCCCGATTTATTGGCTGAATAGTTCAAGCACTTCCAAGGTGAGCGTAAGTGGGCTGCTCGCGGCTGATAGGATTTAGCTATCTACAACGATGTGGTCTGTTGAGTTTCTTCAATTTTAAACTAATTTTAGGTAGGCAAATAAATGGTACGTGTCGGAATTAATGGTTTTGGACGAATTGGTCGCAACTTCTTTCGCGCCGCGCTGCAATCAGGCGCCGATATTGAAATCGTGGGAATTAACGACCTCACAGATAATGCAACTCTTGCTCATCTTTTAAAGTATGACTCAATCTTGGGTCGCCTAGGTCTTCCTGTTACCTACACAGATGATTCAATCACTGTTGACGGCAAGACCATTCGAGTATTTTCAGAGCGCGATCCAGCAAACTTGCCTTGGGGTGAAGTTAAAGCTGACATCGTTATCGAATCAACAGGTTTTTTCACAAAGGCGGCCGATGCAAAGAAGCACATCGCTGCTGGCGCTAAGAAGGTAATTATTTCAGCTCCTGCAACCGATGAAGATATAACTGTTGTAATGGGTGTAAACCATGAGAAGTACGATCCTGCTAACCATCACGTCATCTCAAATGCATCTTGTACAACAAATTGCCTGGCCCCAATGGCAAAGGTTCTAGATGAAGAATTCGGAATTGTTCGTGGTCTTATGACAACAATTCATGCTTATACAAATGATCAATCAGTTCTGGATCAACCCCATAAGGACCTACGTCGCGCACGCGCAGCTGCGGTTTCAATTATCCCAAGTACCACTGGCGCAGCCAAGGCGATCAGCCTGGTTCTTCCAAATCTCAAGGGCAAGCTAGATGGCTTCGCACTTCGCGTTCCAGTCCCAACAGGATCAGCAACAGATTTAACAGTTGAACTTGCTAGGGAAGTTACTGCTGCAGAAATTAACGCAGCACTTAAGAAAGCGGCTGAGGGTTCACTAAAGGGATACCTTACTTATACCGAAGATCCAATCGTTTCAGCAGATATTGTTACCGATCCAAGTTCTTGTATTTTGGATGCTGGCTTAACAAAGGTCATTGGCACAACTGCAAAAGTTGTTGGTTGGTATGACAACGAATGGGGTTATTCAAATCGTTTAGTTGACCTCGTTGGATATGTGGGCAAGAAGCTTTAATGAATATTAAAACCCTCGAGTCAGTTGATGTTCGTGGGAAGCGAGTTCTACTTCGCTGTGATCTAAATGTGCCGCTGAAGGATGGCGTCATAACGGATGATGGACGAATAAAGGCTTCACTTCCAACGATTAAATACTTATTAGCCCAAGGTGCTGCTGTGATAATTACAGCGCACCTTGGTAGACCAAAGGGTGAGCGCAAGCCAGAACTTTCTTTGGCACCGGTTGCAAAGCGATTAGCAGAGCTCTTAGAGGTGCCAGTTAATTTTTCAGATGCGATTGTCGGCGCGAAGCCAAGTGCTACAGGAGTAACGCTCCTAGAAAACATTCGTTATGAAGCGGCCGAGACTTCTAAAGATGAGTCCGAGCGAGCAGTACTAGCGAAGGAGTTAGCGTCTTACGCAGATATCTTTGTAAGCGATGGCTTCGGAGCAGTTCACCGCAAGCATGCATCTGTTTATGATGTTGCAAATCTTCTGCCACATGCAGCTGGATATTTAGTATCAGCAGAAGTAGAAGTACTAAAGAAATTAACGGAATCACCACAACGCCCGTACGGTGTCGCACTTGGTGGTTCAAAAGTTTCAGACAAGATTGGTGTAATTTCTAATCTTCTAGGCAAGGTCGATACCTTGGCAATTGGTGGTGGAATGTTATTTACATTTCTAGCAGCCAAAGGTCACGAAATTGGTAAATCTTTAGTTGAGAGGGATTTAATCCCAACTGTGATTGAGTTGATGGAGCGTGCGGAAAAGCTTGGCGTGAACCTACTTCTTCCAACGGATATCGTGGTTGCACCAGAATATAGCGTCGATTCGAAGCCAACTATCGTTCCGGCAGATGCAATACCTGCGGATCAAATGGGACTAGATATCGGGCCAGCGAGTGCGAAATTATTTGCATCTGCGATCTTGGAATGTAAAACCGTATTTTGGAATGGACCAATGGGGGTTTTTGAATTTCCTAACTTTGCAAATGGAACTAAAGTTTTAGCGCAGGCGCTAACTACAATATCGGGCATCAGTGTTGTCGGAGGTGGCGATTCTGCTGCTGCGGTTCGTAAATTGGGATTTGCGGATTCTGATTTTGGCTATATTTCAACCGGCGGTGGCGCCTCACTTGAATATTTAGAGGGTAAGGAATTGCCTGGGCTCGTCGTTTTACAGTAATTTGTACTCAACTAAAGTTGGAGGAAGTATGCGCAAGCCATTAATCGCTGGAAACTGGAAGATGAATCTGAATCATCTGGAGGCGATTGCCGTTACCCAGAAGCTCTCATACTCGTTGGACGATAAGGATTATGACGCGGTTGATGTCGTTGTTCTTCCACCCTTTACCGATATTCGCTCGGTTCAAACACTCATTGATGGTGACCGACTTCGTCTTTCATATGGCGCCCAGGATCTGTCGCCAGATATAAGTGGCGCTTTTACTGGAGATATCAGTGGTTCAATGCTCAACAAACTTGGATGTTCCTTTGTTGCGGTCGGGCACTCAGAACGACGTGCAATTCACAATGAAGATGATGCGAAAATTAATCGTAAGATCAAGGCGGCGCTTGCTAATGAGATAACTCCAATTTTCTGTGTAGGTGAAGAGCTTGCTATTCGCGAATCTGGTGCGCATGTAGAACATGTATTGAACCAAGTTCGTAATGGTTTGAAGGGTTTCCACAAGCCAGATTTAAAGAAGATTGTCTTTGCATACGAACCTGTTTGGGCAATCGGGACTGGAAAGACTGCTAGTGCAGAAGATGCACAAGAAGTTTGCCAAGCTATTCGAGTTGAACTTGAAAAAATTGGTTCCTCAGAAATTGCAGAAGCGGCTCGAATTCTCTACGGTGGATCGGTTAAATCCTCAAATATCGTGGAAATTATGAAGCAAGCAGATGTTGATGGTGTATTGGTTGGGGGAGCAAGCCTTGATCCTGAGGAATTTGCTCGAATCGCCAGATTCCATCGTGCGGTGAGCGCGTAAATCTCAGCCAATTGGCGGGTATCCTTAGGCCAGTGCGTTATTGAAGTTATTCCAAAGTAATAGTAATTAAAGGAGAAATTCGTGGTCTTAGCTCTTTCAATCCTTCTGGTTATATCCAGCGTTTTAATGATTCTGCTTGTGTTGCTTCATAAAGGCAAGGGAAGTGGACTCTCTGATTTATTCGGTGGCGGAATTTCATCAAGTTACGGTGGATCTTCAGTCGTTGAAAAGAACCTAGATCGGATCACAATTATTGTTGGTGGCCTCTGGTTCGCAGGAGTAATTGCACTGAGTTTGGTATTAAAGAAGTAGTTACTTTCTAGCGTTAATTAATCTAAGGAGATCAATATGGGTAGCGCAATTCGTGGAAGTCGGGTCGGCGCAGGTCCTATGGGAGAAGCAGAGCGTGGCGATGCCATTGCTCGTTTCCGAGTTTCCTATTGGTGCGCACAAGGTCATGAAACTCGCCCCTCATTTGCTGAGGACGAGACGGTACAGATTCCAGAGCTTTGGGATTGCCCTCGTTGTGGCTATCCAGCTGGTCTAAATAAAGATAAACCACCGATGCCAATTAAGAATGAACCATATAAGACTCACTTGGCATATGTAAAAGAGCGTCGCACTGAAGCAGAATCGAAGAAGATTTTGGAAGATGCGCTGGCTCGACTACGCGGAGAAGATTAAAAACTTTAAAGTTTAGAGATAGCTTCAAGCAATTCGGCGATTCCCGCTTTGCGATTCTTAAGATGAATTCTAAGTAGTGGCAAGCTTCGCGATGCAAGCGCTTGGCCATCGCCTAAGGCTTGTGCCATTAACAAGGTCTGGAACGTGAAATCTCTTCCAGGAATATTCAAATCCTCTTTGCTCTCCCCGGTAATTTGCAGGAATGAGCCGCTCTGTTGGCCACCCTTATGAAATTGTCCGGTTGAATGCAGAAATCTTGGAGCCCAACCAAAAGTAACACCACGATTTGTTTTAGCGGCAAGTGCAGAACGCGCCTTCGTCACTTCAAAGTCTGTCTCACGATTTAGATATGCCATTATTGCGAAATACTCACTTGAACTATCGATAAATTTAGCAAGCACGGTGCTTAAATTTGGGCACTGAAGGGTGGTAAAAATTGCCAGGCTTGAATTTTCGTAAGCTGGTTCCATTGCTGGAACACCAGTTCTGCCCCATTCATTTAACAATTCACCAGTTCGTTCTTTAGCCTCTGTAACATTTGGTTGGTTAAAGGGATCAACTTCAAGAGCGCGACATAGAAGGGCGGTAACCCATTCCCATAAAATAAAGTGCTCACCAAGACTGGCGACAACGTTGATGTCTGAAACGCCTTCGGCGAATCCAATCGACAGCGCGCTTCCACCGACTGGAGCACTTGCTGATTCGAGAACAATTGGCAATCGACCCTTCTGGTTCTTGCCTGTCGACTCGGCAACTAACTGTTCAATCCAATCGCCGATACCCGGAACGTTTGATTTACTGTCGATTAGCGCAAAGTTCTGAGAAGCCTGTTCGAAAATGAGTGTTGCCAACTTAATCGCTGGTGAATTTGGCTCAGCGAATTTCTGTGATGCGAAGTCGGCATCATCAAGCAGAACTGAGACGTCTATGCCTAGTAGCGCAGCAGGAACTAAACCAAAGGCACTTAGCGCGCTAAATCTTCCACCTACGCTGGGATCTGCGTTGATTACGCGGAATTTAGATGCTCTTGCAGATATATCAAGAGGTGAATCAGGATCAGTAACTATTACAAAATGATTAGTTGGATCTAGCCCTGCGGATATAAATAGCTCTTCAAAGAAAGATTTCTGAGATGCTGTTTCGATTGTAGATCCAGATTTCGAACCGATAATTATCAAAGTTTCTTTCAAATTCTTTGGAACCGCTAGCATTATTTGTTCTGGGTCAGTTGTGTCCAAAATGGTTAAAGTCTTTCCATAAGACTTAGCCATTACTTCGGGCGCCAAAGATGAACCACCCATTCCACAGAGAATAAAGTTGGTTAAATTATTTGATCTAGCCCATGCACTCAAAGCATCTAATTGGGGGAGTAGTTCACGACTGGCGACTGGTAAATCAATCCAATTCAGCCTATTTGCCGCTTCTGCCGCAGCAGCCTCACCCCAAAGAGTTGGATCTTTTATCTGCAATTTTTTTGCCGCGGAATTTAAATCACGAGCAACCGAGCTTTCAGCAGAGTACGTCTCTGTGCTCGTTCCAGAAATCGAAATCATTTAATTCCGAGCGATTGTTCGCATGGCAGCGTCAGCAATATTTTCCGGTGTAAATCCATACTCTTTAAACAACTCGCTAGCAGAAGCCGAAGCTCCAAAGTGTTCAAGACTGACGATTTCACCTTTGTCGCCAACATACTTATGCCAACCAGCACCGACGCCAGCCTCAACGCTCACCCGCGCCGTAATCTCTTTTGGCAAAACGCTCTCTTTGTAGGAATCACTCTGTTCCTCAAACCATTCCAAACATGGCGCGCTAACAACGCGGGCTGTGACTGATTTCAATTGAAGTAGCTCGCTTGCTGCTATAGCAATCGCAACCTCTGAACCTGTAGCAATAATTATCACATCAGGTTTCTCTGGGGAGTCAGAAACTATGTACGCTCCTTTAGCAACACCTTCGGCGCTTGCAAATTTTTGGCGATCTAAAACTGGCAGATTCTGCCGGGATAGCGCAAAGCCCACAGGTTTGCGGCGAGAGATAGCTTCACGCCAGGCAATTGCAGTTTCATTTGCGTCGGCCGGACGAACGATTGCCAAATTCGGAATGAGACGCAATGAGGCTAGATGTTCAACTGGTTGATGTGTTGGGCCATCTTCGCCAAGTCCAATTGAATCGTGGGTCCAAACGAAGATCGAAGGAATATTCATTAGCGCAGCCAAGCGAACAGCGCCACGCATATAGTCACTGAAAACTAAGAAAGTTCCACCGAAACATCTTGTTAATCCGTGTAGTGCGATGCCATTCAAAATAGCGCCCATAGCATGCTCACGAATTCCAAAATGAATTATTCGACCGAATGGATCAGAGTTTGCCATCTTGCTGGACTTCGGTAAGAAAGATTTCGCACCACTGATAGAAGTGTTATTGCTACCGGCTAGATCAGATGAACCGCCCCAAAACTCTGGGAGTACTCCCGCTAGCGCACTAATGATTTTTCCAGAAGCGGCGCGAGTTGCAATATCTTTTCCACTTTCAAATACCGGAATCACTTTCTCCCAACCAGTCGGAAGTTCTTTAGCGTCTAATCTCTGCAGTAAATCACTCTGTTCTGGATTCTTCTTCTTCCATACGTTGAATTCAGTTTGCCACTTTGCGTGCGCGGCAGCGCCTCGAGTTACAACTTCACGAGCATGTGCTAAAACTTCTGCGGGAACGATAAATGATTCTTCCGGATTCAAACCCAGTGCAATTTTCGTTGCAGCCACTTCATCACTCCCGAGAGCCGAGCCATGAGATTCATGTGTGCCTTGAGCTTTTGGTGCAGGCCAGGCAATTACAGTTTTCAATCTAATCAGCGTTGGCTTCGAAGTTTCAACTTGCGCAGCCAGCATTGCGCTTTCAAGTGCGATTTGATCGACATCGCCAACAGCTCTCGCCGCAACCTCGATAACGTTCCAACCGTAAGCCTTATATCTAGCTGAAACATCTTCCGTGAATGCAAAATGCGTGTCACCTTCAATAGAAATGCGATTGTCGTCATAAATAACTTTCAAATTCCCAAGTTCTTGCGTTCCAGCCAGCGACGAGGCTTCCGCGCTTAAGCCTTCCTGCAAATCACCATCTGATGCAATAACCCAAATATCATGATCAAATAACTTTGTCGCACCATCTGGATCAAAAAGCCCCTTTTCATAGCGCGCAGCCATAGCCATTCCGATAGCGCTAGCGATTCCAGATCCCAATGGACCAGTCGTAATTTCAACCCCAGCCGTATGTCCAAACTCGGGGTGACCTGGTGTTTTAGAACCAGCAGTTCTAAAACTTTGCAAATCTGAAAGTTCTAAACCATATCCCGATAAAAAGAGTTGTACATATAACGTTAACGAAGAATGTCCTGCGGATAATACAAAACGATCTCGGCCAAGCCAATTCGGATCAGTTGGATCGTGCTTCATTATTCTTTGGAAGAGCGTGTAGGCAACGGGTGCAAGTGCCATTGCAGTTCCAGGGTGGCCGTTACCAACTTTTTGCACTGCATCCATTGCAAGTGCGCGGCTTATTGTGACCGCTTTGTCATCTAATTCATTCCAAGGGTGCGACATTTAGTTGACTTCTTTCTTGGCACCACGGCCAGTTAAATTGATACGCCAAGCACTCATCCAGACCAGAACCGCACCTAGTAAATGAGCACCGACGACAAGTTCAGGTAACCCGGTAAAATATTGAATGTAACCGATTGTACCTTGTAGCAGCTCAATCAATAAAAGAATTTTTATATAGCCGCCAAATATCTTCTGTACTTCTGCACTTTCAGAACTTTTAACGACAAGATATAACGTAAGTGTTAAGCAAATTAGCGCAATGACTGCATCTGCATGAAGCCATGAAACTGTGCGTTCATCAAATGGAAATCGCTTAACGTCAGCATCCCCAGCATGAGGGCCAGTTCCAGTTACTACGACTCCAAGTACCAACACGAGAAAAGCTAGAGAAGTAACGATTTTTGTTAAGTTACGTGTCAAAGATTTTACAAATAAAACGGGTCTTTCCAGGATGCGATGACGAAGAGAGAGCGCTCCAGCAATTAATGGGATTGTTAAAACAAAGTGCGCCGATACTGCGATCGGATTCAAATCAGTTAGAACCGTAATTCCACCAAGTACAACTTGACCAAAGAAACCAAGAATCTGCAAAATAGCCAAGACGCGTAAATATTTGAAGTCTGAACGGTTCTTCAATTTCTTAACTATGTAAATTAAAGCAGCTAGCGCAATTATTAACATCACCCAGGCGAGTAGTCGATTTCCGAATTCAATCCAAGCATGCAATTGACCTTCAGTCTGGTTGACTATTGGTTTTATAGATCCATCTGTACATTCTGGCCAGGTGGGGCATCCGAGTCCGGAGCCAGTGAGCCGAACCGCACCGCCAGTTACGACAATTCCAGCCTGAATGACCAAAAGGGCTGTGAAGATAAATTTTGGCATGGTCATGCTCGTAGCCTATGGGCTCGATTGCCTGCCTCGCGGCAGCCCGTCAAGTGGCGGCTTTGGGTGAATTACGCAACAATACTGTTGTGAAAAAGAGCGAAGACCGTACCCGCGATTTAGTCGCGCGCGCCATCCTTGAGAATGGCCCGGCTACAGCCGTGGCTCTCGCCGCCAAATTAAAAATTACTCCAGCTGGGGTTCGCCGCCACTTGGATAATTTAATTGCCCAAGGTTTATTAACTGCGCGGGAACCATTTCAAAGTTCTTTAGATTCTCGCGGTCGAGGCCGCCCATCAAAAGTATTTGTTATGACTGATGACGGTCGTGAAAAGTTTGAACATACTTACGACGATCTAGCAGTCTCCGCACTTAAATTTATGTCATCTCAGGGAGACAGTTCGTTGGTCAAGGAATTCGCCAGGAGTCGTGCCGAAGAGATCACTAAACGCGCGGCACAAATTTTGGCTAATAAGAAGAACTTGAATGAGAAGAGTGAAGCGCTAGCAGATTTTCTTACCAAGGAGGGTTACGCAGCCAATAATCACTCACAGGGAATTGGCGAAGAACTCTGTCAAAACCATTGCCCGATTGCACATGTAGCGGCGCAATTTCCTGAAATTTGCGAAGCCGAGACTGAAGCCTTCTCTGTATTGCTTGGAACACATGTCCAGCGACTAGCAACAATTGCACATGGCGATGGAGTCTGTACAACATTTATTCCTAATACAAAGAATCTAACTAAAAATAGAGAGCGAGCCTAAAATGAGCGATATCTTGGCGAAGAATCCTGGACTTGAAGGAATTGGAAATTATGAATATGGCTGGTCTGATAAAAATGATGTGAGCGCTAATTCGAGACGTGGTCTTAATGAGGATGTTGTCCGCGATATTTCATCTAAGAAAAGCGAACCGCAATGGATGCTAGATCTACGCCTTAAGGGTTTAAGTCTCTTTGAAAAAAAGCCGATGCCTACGTGGGGATCAGATTTATCGGGAATTTTCTTTGACACGATTAAATACTTCGTACGCTCTACTGAAAAACAAGCAACTTCTTGGGAAGAACTTCCTGATGACATCAAGAACACCTACGATCGCTTAGGTATTCCAGAAGCCGAGAAGCAACGTTTAGTTTCGGGCGTTGCTGCGCAATATGAATCTGAAGTTGTTTACCACTCAATCCGCGAAGATCTTGAAGCTCAGGGAGTTATCTTTGTAGATACTGATACCGCGCTTCGCGAACATGAAGAACTCTTTAAGGAGTATTTCGGCACTGTAATTCCGGTGGGTGATAATAAATTTGCAGCGCTTAATACATCCGTCTGGTCGGGTGGTTCATTCGTCTACATCCCAAAGGGTGTAAAAGTTGATATCCCACTTCAAGCTTATTTCCGCATCAATACCGAGAATATGGGTCAATTCGAACGCACACTGATTATTGCTGAAGAAGATTCATATGTTCACTATGTAGAAGGTTGCACTGCGCCGATTTACTCATCGGATTCTCTCCACAGCGCTGTTGTTGAAATCATCATCAAGAAGGGTGCGCGTGTTCGTTATACAACTATCCAAAACTGGTCTAACAATGTTTACAACTTAGTGACAAAGCGCGCTACATGTGCCGAAGGTGCAACGATGGAATGGATTGATGGCAACATCGGTTCAAAAGTTACGATGAAATATCCCGCAGTTATGTTGATGGGACCACATTCAAAGGGCGAAACGCTTTCAATCGCATTTGCTGGAGAAGGTCAACATCAGGATGCTGGCGCAAAGATGGTCCATGCTGCGCCATTTACCTCTTCAACAATTATCTCTAAATCAGTTGCGCGTGGGGGCGGAAGAACTTCATACCGCGGACTGGTTCAGATAAATGAAGGTGCGCATCACTCAAAATCAACTGTTAAATGCGATGCACTTCTAGTGGATTCGATTTCAAGATCTGATACTTATCCGTATGTAGATGTTCGCGAAGATGATGTCTCTATGGGACACGAAGCGACAGTTTCAAAAATCAGCGATGATCAACTCTTCTATCTGATGTCGCGCGGACTTGGTGAAGATGAAGCGATGGCAATGATTGTTCGTGGATTCATCGAACCTATTGCTCGTGAATTACCGATGGAATATGCGCTAGAACTAAACCGTCTCATCGAAATGCAGATGGAAGGTGCAGTCGGTTAATGAGCACTTTGACAACTAATTACTTAGCTCCAACCGGCCGCGAGGAAGCATGGAGATTTACTCCGCTTGCTCGGGTCGGGGGTTTGTTAGATGCATCAACAGCAATTGAAAGTGTCGCAAGCCTTAGAATTACCAACGCTGCGCCACAAATTAAATTAACTGTAAAAAGCGCTCAAGATTTGCCAGCAATTTCTATCAGCGATGACTTAGCGACCATTCGGGCTCGCGAAGTTATTAGCGAAGTAACACATATAGAAGTTGCCGCAAATGCCCAACCATCCGAACCATTGATAATGGAGAGGTCTGGATTGACTGGCAAACCACAAGCCAGCCGTACTTTAATTTCGTGCGGAGTCAATTCACACGCAACAATTATTCTGATCAACACGGGGGATGTAATCCTTGCAGATGAGATTGAATTTGATTTAGCCCCAGGCTCAAACCTGACTTTCATCTCTTTGCAAGAGTGGAGCGCTAAAGCCGTGCATTTGGGTAGACAGCACGCTGTCATTTCAAAAGATGCAACATTTAATTCAATTGTTATCACCGTCGGAGGCTCTTTGGTACGCCTACTACCAACAGTGGAGTACAGCGGCCCTGGTTCAAGCGCAGACCTACAAGGTTTGTATTTTGCAACTGATGGCCAACATCTTGAACATAGATTGCATGTCAACCACAATGTTCCAAACGCTAAGAGTCGAGTCAATTACAAGGGCGCTTTAGCTGGAGACAAGGCACATACAGTTTGGATCGGCGATGTTTATATTCGAGCCAACGCAGAAGGCACAGACACATATGAATTGAACCGAAATTTATTGTTATCCGATGGCGCACGTGCAGATTCAGTTCCAAACTTAGAGATTGAAACTGGCGAAATTGTCGGAGCCGGTCATGCAAGCACAACAGGTCGCTTCGATGATGAACAACTTTTCTACTTATCTTCTCGTGGTATTTCAGCCGAAATTGCTCGTCGATTAGTTATTCGAGGCTTCTTTGCAGAGATTGTTGGCAAGATTAAAAATGAAGAAATTGAGAATCGTCTTATGGATCGCATTGATTCCGAACTAGCTAAAGTGGAGGCATAGTGACTGAATTAGCTTTCTCTTCGCTCGCCGATCGTAAGCCAGTTAAGGTCGATTTAAATGGAACACCGGTGTGCGTTACCAGAATTGGCGATGAAGTATTTGCTATTGCAGATACCTGTTCTCATTCTGAAGCCTCGCTCTCTGAAGGTGATGTAACAGATTTTAAAATTGAATGTTGGTTGCATGGAGCGGAATTTGATCTGCGCAGTGGTGAGGTTGTTACGCCACCAGCTTCGATTCCAGTCGAAACTTTTGAAGTTAAACGTACCGATAATGTTGTAATTATTTCGAGCAGAAAATCTGCGAAAGGTTAAGGGGAGAATATGAGTACGTTAGAGATAAAAGGACTTCAAGTATCTGTTGCAACAGAGGCAGGTTTTACTGAAATTTTGCGCGGCGTAGATCTAACAATCAAGTCAGGTGAAACCCACGCAATCATGGGACCAAATGGTTCTGGAAAATCTACTCTTGCTTACTCCATTGCGGGTCACCCTAAGTACACAATCACCGGGGGCTCGGTAACTTTAGATGGCGTAGATGTTCTCGCGATGTCAGTTGATGAAAGAGCTAGAGCAGGGTTATTTCTTGCCATGCAGTATCCAGTTGAGGTTCCAGGAGTATCGGTGACCAACTTCTTGCGCACCGCATCCACTGCTATTCGTGGTGAAGCTCCAAAGGTTAGAACTTGGGTCGGCGAAGTTAAAGAGGCGATGAAAGCGTTAAACATGGACACCAATTTCGCTGAACGCAATGTGAATGAAGGATTCTCTGGCGGTGAGAAGAAGCGCCATGAAATTCTTCAACTAGAACTTCTTAAGCCAAAATTTGCGATTTTGGATGAGACTGATTCCGGGTTAGATGTTGACGCACTCCGAATTGTTTCTGAAGGTGTTAATCGCATAAAAGGAAGTAGTGATTTGGGAATCATGCTGATCACCCACTACACACGAATTCTCCGTTACATAAAGCCAGATTTCGTTCACGTTTTTGCTGCTGGCAAAATTGTTGAAGAAGGCGGCCCAGAGCTAGCCGATAAGTTAGAAGAGAAAGGTTATGCGGAGTACACAACTGCATAAACTATGATGCGAACTTTTTCCCCAGCAGAGATTCGAAAAGATTTTCCGATCTTCTCTAAAACCATGCGCGGTGGGAATAGATTGGTCTATTTAGACAATGGAGCTACAAGTCAGAAGCCCCTACAAGTTCTAGATGCCGAACGCAATTTCTATGAACAGCATAATGCGGCGGTTCATCGCGGAGCGCACCTTCTGGCGGAAGAGGCGAGTATCGCCTATGAGGATTCCCGTGGGGTTTTAGCAAAGTTCCTAAATGCCAACGACGATGAAGTTATTTTTACTAAGAGCGCAACCGAGAGTATCAACGCACTTGCCTATTCATTTGGAAATAGTGCACCAAGTTCTCGCTTCGCATTAAAGCCAGGTGAGCGAATTGTTGTATCCGAACTTGAACATCATGCGAACTTGATACCTTGGCAACAATTGGCGAAACGCACAGGCGCAGAATTGGTCTGGTTTTCGATAGATGGTGAAGGGCGATTGGACCTATCAAATGTCGCAGAATTGATTAACGAGCGAACAAAAATAGTTGCAATCACTCACCAATCAAATGTTTTAGGAACCATAGTTCCCCTCGACGAGATTGTTAAACGTGCTCATAACGTTGGAGCGGTGGTTGTACTCGATGCTTGCCAGTCGGCTCCGCACTTCGCAATTGATGTGAAGAGACTGGATATTGATTTCTTAGCATTTTCGGGGCATAAAGCGCTTGGTCCAACTGGGATCGGAATTTTGTGGGGAAGATCTGAATTTCTAAATCAGATGGAGCCATTCTTAACTGGTGGTTCAATGATTGAATCCGCGACCATGACCGATACAAAATGGGCGCCCTCACCTAAGCGCTTTGAAGCAGGAGTACCTAACATGGCACAGGCAGTTGGCTTTGCTGCAGCAATAACTTATTTGAATAAATTGGGGATGGAGAACGTAGCAAACCATGAGCGAGATTTAACAGCATATGCCCTAAAGAAGTTTTCAGAATTGCGTGGGGTAGAAGTAATCGGACCCAAGGACAATAAGGATCGTGGATCGGTAATCTCATTCACAATGGCGGATATACATCCACATGATGTTGGACAGGTTCTAGATCAATATGGAGTTGCAGTTCGAACTGGTCATCATTGCGCTTGGCCGCTTATGAAAAAATTGGGAATCGTCGGTACTACCCGGGCCTCGTTCTATATTTATAACGATGAAGCAGATGTAGATGTCTTGATTGATTCAATTGAGCAAACGCAGAAATATTTTAAGGTTTAGCGATGGAATTAGACACGCTTTATCAGGAAGTAATTTTAGATCATTATAAGCACCCGTTACATAAAAAATTGAGCGCGGATTTTTCTGCACAGGTACATCATGTGAATCCAAGCTGTGGTGATGAAATAACGCTAAATGTCATGATCCAGAACGGTCTCGTCGAGAACGTCACTTGGGAGGGCGTGGGCTGTTCCATCTCGCAGGCAAGTACTTCAATCGCGGCGGATTTGATGATTGGCAAAAGCTTGGAAGAAGCGCTCACCACGGTAGATTCTTTCTCACAATTGATGAGTAGTAAAGGTACTGAGGCTGGGGATGAGGAAGTGCTGGAAGATGGCGTTGCGCTAGCTGGTGTTTCAAAATTTCCGGCTCGTATAAAATGTGCACTATTAGGTTGGATGGCATTTAAAGATGCTGCCCTACAAAGTAAAGTCTAAATAAAGGGGAGAGATGACTACGCCAATTACAACACTTGATGACATCACAGAGGCAATGAAGGATGTAATCGATCCCGAGTTAGGTATAAACGTGATCGACTTAGGTCTGGTTTATGACATGCGACTTGATGAGAATAATGTTGCGATATTAGATATGACCTTAACTTCCGCTGCTTGTCCATTGCAGGACGTTATTGAAGATCAAACCCACCAAGTTCTTTCTGACATTACTTCGGATGTAAAAATTAACTGGGTTTGGATGCCACCTTGGGGTCCAGGAAAGATCACCGATGATGGTCGCGAACAATTGCGTGCGATTGGGTTCACGGTCTAATAGGTGTCGATGCATGGCCAATGGATGGCCTTACGCTCGATGAGTTCTGACCAATCAGTAAAGAATCAAAAGTTAAAAGCAGGAACCTTTAAGAGAATTTTGCAGTTCGCGCTTCCATATCGAAAGTATCTTTATATTTTTATTGGGACCGTTGTAGTTGATGCAATGCTCGTAGTTGCAACACCGCTCATTCTGCGCGCGCTCGTTGATGACGGAGTCGTACCCGGCCGTGGGGATGTAGTTACCAAGTTGGCAATGGTCGTCGCGGCTCTTGCTATTGCTGATGCGGCTTTCAGCATGATGGGCCGTTGGTTCTCAAGTCGTATCGGGGAAGGCTTGATATACGATTTACGAAGTCAAGTTTTTGAACATGTTCAAAGGCAATCTATTGCTTTCTTTACTCGAACTCAGACTGGTTCTCTGATTTCCCGTATTAACTCTGATGTAATCGGAGCGCAACAGGCCTTCACATCAACACTCTCCGGGGTAGTAAGTAATTCCTTAACTCTTCTCTTGGTTGCGTTCGCTATGTTCACGCTTTCATGGCAGATAACGCTTGTTGCCTTGGTTATTTTGCCAATTTTTATTATCCCAACCAAATGGATAGGCAAGAAGCTGGCGGCCTATACAAGGCGTTCATTTGAACTTAACGCTGAGATGTCTTCAACAATGACTGAACGGTTTAACGTTTCAGGAGCCCTCTTGGTTTCACTTTATGGCGACCGAGTTGTTGAATCTGGAAATTTTCGTAGTAAAGCTCGCCGAGTTGCCGACATGGGTATAAAGATTGCGATGCTCAATCGCGTCTTCTTCATTGCGATGACATCTGTTGCCGCAATAGCCACTGCATTTGCTTATGGCATCGGTGGGCATCTGGCAATTAAGAATGAAATAACAATAGGCACCTTGCTGGCGATAACAGCGCTGCTTGCGCGGTTATACGGACCTTTAACTGCGCTATCTAATGTACGCGTGGACATCATGTCTGCACTCGTCTCCTTTGAACGGGTTTTTGAGGTTCTAGATCTACAACCCATGGTTAAGGATCCGATAAATGCGCTAAAGATTTCTTCGGCAATTCCATCCATCGAATTCAAAGAGGTGAGTTTCACCTACCCAAAGGCAACTGAAATTTCGCTTGCTTCACTCGAATCTGCGGCTAAACCAGAAGTAATTGAGAGCGGAGAAGTTTTACACGCAATATCTTTTAAGTGTGAACCTGGAACGTTCACTGCAATAGTTGGCCCATCAGGTGCAGGGAAAAGCACAATCTCTGGATTATTACCTCGGCTTTATGATGTGACAGATGGTTCGATTCTGATAAATGGAACGGATATTCGCGAGACCAGCATTTTAGATTTACGTGCACTAATTGGAATCGTTACCCAGGATTCGCACATGCTGCACGAGAGCATCGGGGACAACTTGCGTTACGCAAGAATGGATGCGACAGATGGTGAAATATGGCAAGCCTGTGATTCGGCGCAAATCGGAGGATTTATTCGATCACTGCCAAATGGTTTAGACACGGTAGTTGGTGAACGCGGCCACAGATTATCTGGCGGCGAAAAACAACGTCTAGCAATTGCGCGCTTGTTATTGAAAGCCCCGCAGATTGTTATTCTTGATGAAGCGACCGCACACCTAGATTCTGAAAATGAGGCCCTAGTTCAAGAGGCTTTGAAGGTTGCTCTTGCAGGCCGTACCGGCATTGTTATTGCCCATCGATTGTCTACGATTGCTCACGCAGATCAGATATTAGTTCTAGAACAAGGTCGAATTATTGAGAGTGGTAAACATGAAGAGCTCGTAGCCAAGGGCGGTTTATATTTCGAGCTATACCAGCGGCAATCTCTGGGCTTCGCGGAATAATAAGATACGTCCAATTAAAGCTAGAACGGCAAATGCCAACCACTGCAGTGCATATGCATAATGGGGACCACTAGATAATTCGGGTAGTTGAATCTCCGTAAGAGGAGCAACTTTTCCATTCGAACTAGAAATCAAATCTAAATAGTACGGCTGAGCATCAACCCCCTGTATTTTTGCAATTGAATCTGGCTTCACGCTTTTTGCACTTGTGACAAAGAAGGATCCTTGCAATTGTCGGCTGAGATTCTCGGATCTAATTCTTGCGGTAATCGTGTTAATCCCATCGTCAATTACTGGAACATCTGGGGGAGTAGAAGCATCTTTCCCTGCGGCGACCCATCCTCGATCTACCCAGAAATTTTCACCTGTTACTGCAGTGAATAAGGTCAATACTTCAAAACCAAATTTGCCCTCGTAATAGCGGTTCCGAACCAATTCTTGATTGTCTTTTGAGAAAGTGCCTTTGATATTTGTTAGTCGCCATTGATTAGCGACAGCATCAAGATTAGCTGGATTGCCCATTTCAATCGGATTTAGTTCCAGATTATTTCTAATAATGTTATTTGTATTTGTCTGCCCTTGACCTCTATCCAATTGCCATTGGGCCGCATATAGGCACCCGAATATCAGCGCTAAGGCGACCACGCTTTGCAGGAGCGAAATGGGTGAAAAGAACTTGCGCACGAGCTATTTAGATCCTATTTGTTTCTTATCATCAGCAAATATCGCAGCCTTGCCTTTTATGCTTTCGCGGCCAGCATTCGCTACGACTACCGCAACATATGGAAGTACCACGGCGCCGAAAAGTGCGATCCAACGGTAAGGGCTTGGAAGAATCACAGCAAGAATGAAACAGAGCGTTCTGATCATCATGGAGATGAAATATTTACGGGCCCGAGATGATTGATCATTTGATAAAGATTGGCCAACGTTTGATACCGAAACAGATATGGTTTTCTTCGGTTCCGATGGAGTGGTTGCCATGGGAGAACTCTAGGGCGATAGTAAGAAAATTTCGCATTCAGCGCAGTGTTTGGATTTGGTTACGCAGTAGTAACAGGTAGGTTTAGACCATGACTGCGAATTTGAAAGTCGCCTTTGTTACTGGTGGAAACCGGGGGATCGGACTCGCCATCGCTACTAAATTTAAGAACGATGGATACCAAGTTGTAGTCTCTTATCGTTCGGGCGCTGCACCCGTCGGATTAGATGGTGTGATTATGGATGTTACAGACTCCGAGAGCGTTAACGCCGCTGTTGCGAGCATTGAAGAAAAATACGGACAGATCGATGTACTCGTCGCCAATGCTGGGATAACTAAAGATGGATTGGTTATGAGGATGAGTGATGAAGATTTTGAATCTGTGGTTGAAACTAATCTGATTGGTGCATTCAAAGTTGCAAGAGCTTGCACGCGCGGAATGTTGAAACGTAAATCTGGGCGGATGATTTTTGTTGGCTCAGTCGTTGGAATGTTGGGATCTGCTGGTCAAGTTAATTATGCGGCGACCAAGAGTGGTCTCATCGGTATGGCTCGGAGCTTTGCACGTGAACTAGGTAGCCGTGGGATTACGGCCAATGTTGTTGCGCCAGGATTCGTTAACACCGATATGACGGCGGTTTTAGATGAGGCGCGTAAAGCAGAGATTATTGGTGCAGTGCCACTGGCAAGGTTCTGTTCACCAGAAGAAGTTGCTGGAGTCGTAGCGTTTTTAGCTTCTCCGGAAGCGGCGTATATAAGTGGCGCGGTCATACCAGTAGATGGTGGATTAGGAATGGGGCATTAAATGGGAATTCTGCAAGATAAAAATATTCTTGTCACCGGAGTTTTAACTGAGTCATCTATTGCATTTCATATCGCTCGGGTAGCGCAAGAAGAAGGAGCAAATGTAGTTCTCACTTCTTTCGGGCGGGCGCTTAGTATCACCACCAGAATTTCAGCGCGGCTACCAAAGCCAGCTCCAGTTATTGAATTAGATGTAACGAGCGTTGAACATTTGGATCGTCTTGCCGGATTAGTGAAAGAACACCTGCCCTATCTCGATGGCGTAGTGCACTCGATTGGCTTCGCACCAGAATCGGCTTTAGGGGGAAACTTTCTAAATACTCCATGGGAGGATGTCGCTACAGCAGTTCATGTTTCTACTTTTTCTTATAAGTCCTTGGCGATGGCCTGCAAACCTCTCTTTAGAAAAGAGGAGGGCGCTTCAATCGTTGGTTTAACTTTTGATGCAACTGTCGCTTGGCCAAAGTATGACTGGATGGGCATAGCAAAGGCTGGGCTGGAGTCAGCAAATCGTTATTTGGCGCGAGATCTTGGCAGTGAAAACATTCGATGCAATCTAATTGCTGCCGGTCCAATCAAAACGATGGCGGCAAAGTCGATTCCTGGCTTTGAAGAATTTGAAGGTGTTTGGGAGAAGCGAGCTCCACTAGCTTGGGATTTCGGCGATCCGATTCCGGCCGCCCAAGGAGCGGTAGCCCTGCTCTCACCATTCTTTCCAAAGACCACTGGAGAGATAATCCACGTTGATGGCGGCGTTCATGCCATCGGCGGCTAAGGGTTTGTAGGCCGAGAAATACCCGATTTCAACATATCTCTTTCGTGAGGTAACCTTGCGCAATCAAGTGGAGCTAGTCGCTCCCACCTCTATCGCTTCGGCGAATTGGTCATTACAGGTTTTTTAACCTGAATTTGCGACTGTCTCCACCTGCTTCCAAAAGGAAGTGATTAACCAGGGGGGAGAAGTTATCAGCACTGAGCCAAGAATCAACGATCGGATTCGCGTTCCGCAAGTTCGTCTGATTGGTTTTTCCGGTGAACAAGTCGGCGTTGTCGATATCGATACTGCTTTAAAAATGGCAGATGAAGTCGGTTTAGATCTCGTTGAGATTGCACCAGAAGCCCAACCTCCAGTTTGTAAAGTGATGGATTTCGGTAAGTACAAATACGAAATCGCACAAAAAGCTCGTGAGGCCAGACAGAACCAAACACATATTGTTGTTAAAGAAATGCGACTACGACCAAAGATCGAGCCACATGATTATGAAACTAAGAGAACACATATCGAACGTTTTCTCAAAGGTGGCGACAAGGTGAAGGTGACAATTCAATTCCGTGGCCGTGAGCAAGCAAGACCTGAAATTGGTTACCGCTTACTTATGAAGCTAGCCGAAGAATTATCAGAAGTAGCATTTGTCGAATTTGCGCCAAAGCAAGAAGGGCGAAATATGACAATGGTTTTAGGAACGAATGTAAAGAAGGGCCAGTCAGTTTCTCAGCAAAAAGCTGCGAAGGTTGCTAGCCGCAAGAAGGAAGCACCTGAAAAGGTTGCAGAAGTAGTACCTGAAGCTTAAAAGTTTTAGATCACAACTAACTGGGAGGTTAGCGAATGCCAAAGATGAAAACCCATAGTGGGGCGAAGAAGAGGTTCCGTTTAACAGGAACTGGGAAAGTCATGCACGAACGTGCAGGCAAGCGCCACCTTCTAGAACACAAGTCATCTCGTGTAACACGTCGTCTTAGCGGCGATTCTGTAGCTAAGGCACCAAACTCATTCACCGCCAAGCGCATGCTCGGCTTGAAGTAACAGGAAGGAATAAACCATGGCAAGAGTAAAACGTGGCGTTCACGCCGCAAAGAAGCGTCGTACAACACTTGCGCGCGCAGCCGGATATCGTGGTCAACGTTCCCGTCTGTTCTCGAAGGCGAAAGAACAAGTTACCCACTCGCTCGTTTATGCATTCAATGATCGTAAAGATAAGAAAGGCGATTTCCGTCGTCTTTGGATTCAACGAATCAATGCAGGAACACGTGCAAATGGAATGACATATAACCGTTTCATCCAAGGTTTGAAGAGTGCTGGCGTTGAGGTCGATCGTCGCATTCTCTCCGAGCTCGCAACTAATGATCCAGCTGCATTTGCTGCTTTAGTTGAAGTAGCTCGCAAGCACGTTGTAAATGCCTAATAACCAAATTACGAGCCTTCACTCTCCGCATGTCGAGAGAGTGAAGGCTCTTTTGGGTTCTCGCGGTAAAAAGATAAGACAGACCGAGAAGGAATTTATTGCTGATGGAATTCAAAGCGTCAGAGAAGTGTTATCCGCTTCGTTAGTTGACGCACCCGAATTGATAAGTTTATATGTCACCGAAAAGGGCTTTGCAAAGTTAGAAGAAGAAATTGCTACTGAAATTCTAGAGGGCGCACCAATAGTTCATGTTTCTGATGCGGTAATGGATGAGATGGCAGAAACCGAATCACCGCAAGGGATTTTGGCGCTCTGCAAATTCACCCAAATGACGCTCTACAAGATTAAGCAGCGTGAGGCTAAAAAAATCGCTTATTTTTGGGAGATTCAAGATCCTGGTAATTCGGGAACAGTGATTCGAACTGCTGAGGCTCTTGGCTTTGACGCTGTGGTATTTTCAAAAAATAGCGTTGATGTTTATTCACCGAAAACAGTGCGAGCGACAGTAGGGGCACTTTGGCATATTCCTGTTGTCGAAAGCGTTGACGTGGATGAACTTATTGACTTCGCCACTGCTGGAGATTTTTATACGATTGCTTTGGCGGGAGATGGATCCGGCTCAATAACCGATCTTCCTAAGAGTGAAAAAACGATTCTTATATTCGGCAATGAAGCCCGAGGATTGCCGGAGATTGCAGGCGTAAATGCTCGCGTTGCAATTCCAATGAAGGGCAAATCCGAAAGTTTAAATGTCGCTAGCGCCGCTGCAATCGCGATGTTTGAGGTTGGAATTCGGTAGGATTTAACCATTATGACGCTCAACGTTGCAGATGTTACTGGAAGCGTTAAAAGCGCTCTTCTTGCAATAAGCGAAGCTAAAGATCTCGCGGAGCTAAAGATTGTTAAGACCGAACACTTGGGCGATAAGTCAGCGTTATCTAAAGCAAGCCAAGCCCTTGGAAAGCTGGCCGCTGACAATCGAGCGGAGCTCGGAAAAATTGTTGGTTCGGCAAAGGCAGAAGTTACTGCAGTTTTTGAGGCGAAGTTAAAAGAGTTGGAAATCGTTAGGGACCTAAAAGTTCTCTCCGAAGAACGAGTTGACGTCTCACTTCCAGCATCAAAATTGCCTAAGGGTGGGCTCCACCCACTTACAATTTTAACCAATGAAATTTCTGATCTCTTTATCGGCCTCGGCTATCGAGTCGCTGAAGGGCCAGAGTTAGAAGCAGAATGGCTTAATTTTGATGCACTAAATATTCCGGCCGATCATCCAGCACGGACAATGCAAGATACTTTTTTCATAGAACCTTTGGAATCAAGATTGGTCCTAAGAACACACACCTCACCAGTTCAGATTCGTACGATGTTAGAAAACAAGCCACCAATTTATGTAATTTGTCCAGGTCGTACTTATCGTGCCGATGAATTGGATGCAACGCATACGCCGGTGTTTAGTCAAGTTGAAGGATTAGTAATTGATCGTGGAATCACAATGGCTGACTTAAAAGGAACGCTTGATTATTTTGCTCAAAGTATTTTTGGCCCGGATGTAAAAACCAGGTTACGTCCATCATTCTTTCCTTTCACAGAGCCGAGTGCTGAAGTTGATTTTTTCTTCAATGGCCGATGGATCGAATGGGGTGGCTGTGGAATGGTCAATCCAAAAGTTCTAGAAGTTTGTGGAATAGATACCTCTGAATTTTCGGGTTTCGCATTTGGTATGGGCCTTGAACGCACGCTAATGGTCAGACATGGGATCACAGATATGCATGACATTGTCGAAGGTGACATCAGATTTACTCGTAGTTTTGGAATCGGTGGCCGATGAAGATTCCACTGTCATGGATTCGTGAATTTTCACCGATACCTCGAGATATTTCCTTAGAAGATCTGGAAAATGCTTTCGTTAACGTTGGTTTTGAGGTCGAAGGAATTGACCTACAAGGTAAGGACTTAACAGGCCCATTAGTAGTTGCAAGAGTTGAAAGTATCGAGGAATTAACTGGCAATAAAAAAGCAATCCGATATGTCGGTCTGGACTGTGGTGAAGGCTCTAATCGATTCGTAATTTGCGGTGCAACAAATTTTGTAGTGGGGGATTTAGTTGTAGCAGCTCTTCCAGGTGCAGTACTGCCTGGAGATTTTGCAATTTCAGCGCGAGAAACTTATGGCAAGACCAGTAATGGAATGATCTGTTCAGCCCGTGAATTAAGAATTAGCGAAGAACATTCAGGAATAATTGTGTTGCCCGCGGATTGTGCGAAGATTGGTGCGAACGCAATCGAATTACTAGAAATCAACGATGTAGTTGTTGACGTTGCGGTAAATCCAGACCGTGGATATGCGCTCTCTATACGAGGGCTTGCTCGAGAATTGGCAGCATCACTAGCTTTGGAATATTCCGATCCAGCACAGAAAGTTAATACGAAAGACTTTGCAATCAACACAAAGGGAATTCAAGTCTCAGTCGAAGATAAGTCCGCACTCTCAATCGTCTACATCCGCACGATTTCAGATTTCAATGCATCAGCAGTAACACCGTTATGGATGAGCCGACGAATTGAGAAATGTGGCATGCGTTCAATTTCGTTAGCGGTTGATATCACCAACTATGTGATGCTCGAACTTGGTCAACCTTTACATGCTTTCGACGCCATGAAGATTGATACTTCATTGATTATGAGACGTGCTGGTAGCACAAAAACAATCAAAACTTTAGATAACCAAGAGCGCAAACTTAATTCAGATGATCTAGTGGTTGCAGATAAAAGTACAGCCCTTGCTTTGGCGGGCGTAATGGGTGGGGCAACTTCAGAAGTAACTGGAAAAACTACCCAGATAGCACTCGAAGCAGCACGCTTTGATCCAATAACAATTGCCAAAAGTTCGCGCAGACATAAATTATCTTCAGAGGCTTCTAGGCGATTAGAACGGGGAGTTGACCCGTCACTGGCGGAAATTTCCTCCGCTCGAGCGATTGCGCTGATGATAGAACTAGGTGGCGCAAAATATGTTGGTTCCAGTTCCTCTGGGGAACCGAAATATGCACCAATAGTTTCATTTGATCCTAACTTTGTTTCCAAATATCTGGGAACCGAAGTTTCACTCTCGGAAGTTGAAGAGAAGTTGACGATTGTCGGTTGCGATGTGGCAAAGAAATCGACTACAAATTGGGAGATAGATCCACCATCGTGGCGCGCTGATTTATTACTCGCACCAGATTTAGTTGAAGAAGTTGCGAGAATGATTGGCTATGAGCGAATTCCTTCTACGCTTCCAACCGGAAAATCTGGCACTGGCCTAACGCCAATGCAATATCGCAAACGTAGCGTTGCAAATTTCTTGGCCGGAAATGGTTTTTCTGAAGTTTACAACTATCCTTTTGTTAATCCAGATTTTGTATCACAGTTAGGTTTTGTTGGAGATCGTGCGAAAAGTTTTAGACTTGCAAATCCTATGTCTGAAGAGTTTCCAGACCTGCGTACGCATTTATTACCTGGTCTTCTGCTAACTGCGGTAAGAAATCAAGGTCGTGGCGCAAAAGATATTGCACTATTTGAAATTGGCTCCGTTTTTAGAAATACTGAGAAGCTTGAGGCGCAGAACGTTGTTGGTACGGATCGAGTACCGAATGAAGCAACCAAGGCAAAGATTTACAAGAGCGTTCCGAATCAGCCGCTACATGTCGGCGCAGTAGTTGCCGGTAAATTAGGTTCTGATGGCTGGAATGGAAAAGCGCAAGATTTCACTTGGGTTGAAGCGATTGGGTTTGCGCGGGCAATCATCGAAGAAACTGGCAACGTTTCAACTACTTCCAGTTCAGATTTTGCACCATGGCATCCAGGTCGTTGCGCAGAACTTAAAGTTGACGGTAAAGCGGTAGCGCATGCTGGCGAACTTCATCCTCGTGTTATTGCTGAACTGGGATTGCCTGAAAGATCGTGTGCCTTCGTAGTAGTTCTTAGCGCACTTGGTTTTCCCGAAACTAAGAAATTGCAGACGCTAATCACAATGCCAGCTGCGATTCAGGATATTGCATTGGTTGTTGATGGCTCGGTGTCTTCTTCCACTTTGGAAGCTGCGCTGCGAGCCGGCGCTGGGGATTTATTGGAGAGCATTACTCTCTTCGATCGCTACGACAAATTGGGCGACGGAAAGGTTTCGTTGGCTTTCACTATGGTTTTCCGAGCGCCAGATAGAACGTTGACAGCTGAAGAGGTTTCGGAACATCGTGAAGCAGCAGCAGCCTCCGCTCTAAAGGTATGTGGGGCCGTGGTTCGTGCATAATTATGCAAGTAATTGTATAATTATGCTTTAACTGATACGATGACTCCATGAAAATAGGTGTCGTAGGCGCGAGCGGATATGCGGGTGGTGAATTACTTCGCCTGCTTTCGCACCACGAAAAATTTGAAATAACCTACGTAAGTGCTGGTTCGAACGCTGGTCAACAAATCACTTCGATCCATCCGCATTTACTAAATTTTGCCAACCGTAACTTCGAAAAAACTGCGATAGAGCTAATCAACGAGTGTGATTTAGTTTTCTTAGCCCTACCTCACGGAGAATCAGCTGCTCTAATTTCAGATATTTCCGCGAAGGTAAAAGTTATTGATCTTGGTGCTGATTTCAGATTAGCCGATAGCTCATCGTGGGAAAAATATTATGGTGGTTCGTACGCAGGTCAATTCACATACGGCTTGCCTGAGATAAATTCAAATTCTGCAATAATCAGTTCTAGTACCAGGGTCGCTAACCCAGGATGTTATGCAACCGCAATAATCCTTGGAAGTGCACCAGCCATCGCTTCGAAAATAGTTGATGCCACGGATATTGTTGTTGTTGCGGCAAGTGGTACCACTGGTGCCGGTCGTAGCGCCAAAATCAATTTAATTGGCAGTGAAGTCATGAATAACCTGGTTTCTTATAAATTTGGGGGAGTACATCAACATACTCCGGAGATAGAAGAAAATTTGCGCCTTCTGAGTGGGAGCCAAGTCAAACTTTCCTTCACTCCAATTTTAGCGCCGATGCCAAGAGGAATACTGGCAACGATAACTGCGAGAATGGTTGAATCCTTAACTCCAGAGCAAGCACATAAGATATTTTCCGAATATTTTGCCGCCTCGCGATTCATATCAGTGCTACCAATGGGATTAATGCCCCAGACTTCGGCGACGCTCGGAACTAACAACGTGCTAATGCAAGTTGCGGTTGATGCACACACCAATCGCTTAGTTGTCTCGGTTGCGCTTGATAATCTAGGGAAAGGTGCAGCTGGACAAGCTATTCAAAATGCCAATTTGATGTCGGGCTTTCCGCAGGATCTCGGACTCGATCAATTGGGCGTTAAGTGATGATTGTTTTTAAATATGGTGGTCATGCGATTTCAGAAGAGGTAGAAGTGGAACCGGCTATTGAGTTTCTTGCGAAGATGATCAAGGCTGGCGAAAAAATTGTGATAGTTCACGGCGGCGGTCCACAGATAAATCGTGAGCTTGAAGTTCATGGAATTGTTAGTGAGATGGTGGCTGGTTTAAGAAAAACAACACCAGAGGTTTTTGAGGTTGTTCAGCGCACTTTAAGTGGTGAGGTATTGCGTAATCTAACAAACCAATTAATTGGGCAGGGTGTCAATGCGGTTGGGATTTCAGCCGGCGATGGAAGTTTAATTCGAGCAAAAATTGCCGATCCTGAGTTAGGTCTTGTTGGGGTTATTGCAACTATTGATCCAACACTTATTAAGAATTTTCTAGCCCAGGGATTGACGCCAATGATCTCACCGATCGCCGTTACGGAAGAGGGCGTCGGTTTGAATTTGAATGCTGATTTGGTCGCGGGCGCAATTGGTGGCGCACTTAGCGCAGATGTTGTTATGTTCTCGACTGATGTTGCGGGTATTTATCGGAATTGGCCTGACGCAAATTCCGTCATAGGCACAATCGAGGTTGAAGAATTAATAGCTATCGCGAAAGATTTTCAAGGAGGCATGATTCCGAAGGCCAAGGCGGCCATTAACGCAATTGAATCGGGTGCTAAAACTGTACGTATATTTGATGGCAGAACTATCTCGAATCTAGCCAGAGCATTTTCTGGTGAAACTGGAACTTTGGTGGTTGCTTAATATGGTCAACAATTTGGAAGCACAAGACAGTTGGACTAGTGGTCTACAGAATAATTATGGGACGCCTTCAATTTCGTTAACGAATGGCATAGGAGCAAGCGTTTGGGATGTCGAGGGGAATCAATATTTGGATTTCCTTGGCGGCATAGCAACTAATATTTTGGGACATGCACACCCAAAGATTGTCGCCGCGATTTCAGAACAAGCCAGCAAACTAGGGCATGTAAGCAATCTATATTCTCATCCGCGCGCCTTAGAGCTGGCACAGAAACTTAATTCATTAACGGGCCAGAAAAGCGCAAGAACTTTCTTCTGCAATTCAGGAGCTGAAGCAAATGAAGCCGCATTCAAATTATCGAGACTCACTGGTCAGACGAAAATCGTTTCGACAATTGGTTCATTTCATGGCCGGACGATGGGCGCGCTATCTTTAACTGGTCAAAGTGCGAAACAGGAACCATTTAAGCCGCTACTGAAAAAGATAAAATTCATTCCTTACAATGATTTAGTAGCAGCAAAGAGAGCCATCAATAAGAGAGTTGCAATGGTTATTGTCGAACCCATTCAAGGTGAGAATGGCGTAGTAGTTCCTGATTTTGGGTATCTCCGAGCGCTACGAGATCTGACTTCGAAGCATGGAGTTTTACTCGCTTTGGATTGCGTGCAGACAGGAATGGGCAGAACTGGTGAATGGTTTGGCTATGAGAAAGAAGGAATAGTTCCAGACATTATTACGCTGGCGAAAGGTTTGGGAGGTGGGTTACCTCTAGGAGCAATGATTGCAATTGGCGATTGCGCGACCTACTTTGAACCAGGGAGTCATGGAAGTACTTTCGGTGGCAATTCAATTGCATGCGCATCAGCGTTAGCGGCAATCTCAGTTCTGGAAGAAGATGGTTTGCTCGCTAGAAATGCGGCGCTGGAGTTAACATTGAAATTGGAATTGTCGAAGAGCGCAATTGTGGAATCAGTTCGCGGCTCAGGGTTGTTGCTAGGAATTGTTTTGAAAAATCCAGTCGCAAAGCAATTCGTTTCTCAACTACAAACAGGCGGGGTCTTAGCAAACGCGACTTCTGATTCTGTTATCCGAATCGCGCCTCCTCTAGTTGTTACTGATCAACAAATCACGGACTTCATAAAAACATTTAGAGAGGTTGCGATTACTCATGAACGCTAAGAATACGCTAACTTCTGTTCAACGCCGATCCTTAATCGCAAAATTGATAAGGCAAGGTGGCGTCGAATCGCAAAGTCACTTGGTGAAACTTCTAGCGCGCGAAGGTGTGAAAGTAACCCAAGCAACTGCAAGCCGCGATTTGGAAGAGCTCGGGGCTAGTAGAGCTCGTAATGCAAGTGGCGAATTTCAATATGTAATCGCGGACGAATCAACATCCAAAACTACTAGCGCTGCGAATTTAATTATGAGCGTTACTGCTAGCGGTAATCTTGCCGTAGTGCGTACACCACCTGGTGGAGCACAACTGTTAGCTAGTGCGATAGATCGAAATTCTTTGAATGGCGCATTGAAAAGCGCAATCGGAACAATTGCTGGAGATGACACTGTGTTGGTCGTTTCTAAAACTGCAAATGGTGGAGCTGATTTAGCTAAGTCAATCTCTACATTCGCATCTGGCGTAAAAGGAAAGAGGAAATAGGAATGGCACTATGGGGCGGAAGATTTGTGAGTGGGCCGGCTGATTCGGTCGCGGCTTTATCTAGAAGTGTTGATTTCGATTGGCGCCTCGCACCTTATGACATCAGAGTCAACCTAGCTCATCTAGACGGCCTCATTGCCGCTGGGGTTATTGCTTCTGGAAACGGTGAAGTTATTCGTGCCGGCCTCAAAGCGCTCGGTAACGAAATACTTTCGGGCAAATTCAGGTACAACAATTCAGATGAAGATGTTCACAGCGCAATAGAACGTGGTCTAGTTGCGAAAATTGGCGCAATAGGTGGCGCCCTCCGCGCGGGAAGATCGCGCAATGATTTAGTTGTTACGGATTTCAAGCTGTACTTAATTGACCATATGTTAGAAATTGCAGCTTTAACAACAGAATTGGTCGAATCATTCAATGTCCAAAGCCTAGCCACGGTTGAAATTATTGCTCCGGGCTTTACTCATTTGCAACATGCGCAACCAATAGTTTTTGGACATGAATTAGCGAAACATTCACAAGCGCTATTACGCGATATTGATCGAATCGGAGATTGGTTAGTTCGAAATAGTTTTTCACCACTTGGGGCAGGTGCGCTATCGGGAAGTGGCTTACAACCTAACCCAGAAGTAAGTGCACAAGCGCTCGGATTTGATGGTGTTTTAGGAAACAGTATTGATGCAGTTAGCGATCGGGACTTTGCAGCCGAGGCACTCTTTGTAATGGCGATGCTTGGTGTTCATCTTTCGAGAATTGGCGAAGAATTTACACTTTGGAATACAACTGAATTTTCTTGGGTGGTAATCGCAGATGAATATTCAACTGGTTCATCAATAATGCCACAGAAGAAAAATCCCGATATTGCAGAATTGGCACGAGGCAAGAGTGGGCGATTGGTTGGTAATCTAACAGCGCTGCTCACAACACTAAAAGGCTTGCCATTTGCTTACAACCGCGATCTGCAGGAAGATAAAGAGCCAGTTTTTGACTCTGTAGAAACTTTGCTGTTACTTCTTCCAGCGTTAACAGGGATGGTTGCTACGGCGAAATTTAACGGTGAGAAGATTTCAAGTGGTGCGCATACTGGATTTGCTCTTGCTACCGAAATTGCAGATTACCTAGCAAAGAAATCTCTGCCGTTCGCACAGGCGCATGAAATAGCGGGTCAATGTGTTCGATTCTGCGAGAGTGCTTATAAAGAGCTTCACGAATTGACCGATAGCGAACTAAATTCGATACATCCGGAATTAAAATCAGATCTTCTGGGGTTCTTAACGGTTTCCGGCGCTATAGCCTCACGAACTTCGTCCCTCGGTACTTCGATTGACAGTGTTACAGAACAGATTTCTCAACTAAATGATGCCACGAAGGAAGCGAAACTTTGGATATCCAACGAGGTCGCACTCTTTTCGGGCATGATGAAGCCATGACTACGCAACTACTAGCCGATCTCGAATGGCGTGGTCTTATCGCGCAGACAACTGACCGCGAAGGATTACTTAAAGATTTAAATAGCAAGCCACTCAAGTTTTATATTGGATTCGACCCTACCGCCCCAAGTTTGCACGTTGGAAATCTCGTAGTAATTCTCGTTATGCGACGATTCCAATTAGCGGGACACCTTCCCATCGCACTAGTTGGGGGAGCTACCGGACTTGTCGGAGACCCAAGTGGGCGCAACGAAGAGCGCACATTAAATGATGAAACCGTTGTTGTGCAATGGGTAGAAAACATCCGAAAACAACTATCGAAGTTTCTTGATTTTGAATCAAATAAGAACCCGGCTGTAATGGCTAATAATCTTGATTGGACCAAACCAGTATCGGCTTTGGAATTTCTTCGTGACATTGGTAAACATTTCAGCGTCAATCAAATGCTCGCAAAGGATTCGGTTTCTTCTCGCTTGGAAAGTGGTGGTATTTCGTATACTGAATTCTCATACCAAGTTCTACAAGCATTTGATTACCTGGAACTTTATCGTCGTGATAATTGCAGACTCCAACTTGGTGGCTCTGACCAGTGGGGAAATATTGTTGCTGGGTTAGACCTTATTCGTAAAGTAGAAGGCGGTTCAGCCCACGCGTTTACGATTCCACTGATGGCGAAAAGTGATGGAAGTAAATTTGGTAAAACCGCGGGTGGTTCAGTCTGGCTAGATGAAGACATGACTTCACCTTACGCGTTCTATCAATTCTGGATTAATACTGATGATGCCGATGTTGAAAAATATCTTAAGGTGTTTTCGTTTAAGGATCGTTCAGAAATTGAAAGATTAATTGAAACTGTTGCAGTAAATCCCGGTGTTCGCGAAGCACAACGTGAATTAGCACGAGAGTTAACTTCTTTAGTTCACGGCTCTGATCAATGTGAAAAAGTTGAGGCAGCATCGAAGGCCCTTTTTGGACAGGGTGAATTGAAGGACCTTGATGAAAAGACTTTAGCTTCTGCACTTGCGCAATTACCTAAAGTAACAATAGATAAGAGTGAAGCGTTTCCAACTTGGGTAGATCTTTTGGCTGCAACCGGCGTAGTTGAATCTAAATCTGCAGCGCGTCGAATCGTTAAAGAGAATGGTGCGTATTTAAATAATGAAAAAATCTCGGGGGAGGATTTCGCACCAACTAAAGAGAATTTGATTCACGGAAAATTCTTGGTTTTACGTAAGGGAAAGCGCGATTTAGCTTCGGTAGAAGTAATTTAGTTAGCGAGTAAATTCGAAAAGATTCACCATAGGAAAAGATTTTTCTGCTAATTGAGCGCGAAAAGTGACACTTTCTGGGGTGATTAACCTCGCACCAAGAATGAGCTATTTCGGGCCTATTCGGGGGCAGTGAATTTGACCCTCGCTCAGGCTTAGGCTACCTTTACCCCTCGCTTGCGAATTGGACGAAAAACCCTTTAAAACCGGGGTAAATAAGGCCAAGCAACGATATGAATTACCAGGCACTATGAAGGACTGACCGGATTTGCTCTTCCGTGTACCTTCCACTAGGTTTGGCGGTCTGCCTTGCAATCGGTGAGAAATCGCCGTGACCGGTGTGCATTCGTACCTTGAGAACTCAACAACGTGCAAAAAATCAATGCCAATTGGCGCATATTGGGCTGCCCCTGTTTACAGGGCGTAGCAAAAATGTGCCAAATTCCTTTGTATTTCTAGGACTTCGGAGCCCCTCAAAAGGCGACGGATATTAGGTACAGAAACAAAAACAATTGGTAAAAATGAAATAGCTATAAACGCTAGTTTCGTTTTTTTGCCAGATCACAACTTTCTATGGAGAGTTTGATCCTGGCTCAGGACGAACGCTGGCGGCGTGCTTAAC
>CAFAAZ010000011.1_pt1 | contig 38930 bp, 35 predicted proteins | sample 7267721 | NCBI WGS metagenome assembly CAFAAZ01 (sample SAMEA6813999, study PRJEB35770) | uncultured Actinomycetes bacterium | biome: Freshwater; feature: Freshwater reservoir; material: water | place: Czech Republic | collected 2017-08-18 | depth 30m m
ATGTTGCTCAAGCTGGTCGCTCAGTATTCGTTAACCAGGCTTCATCAGAAGGTATCGGTAACGCACTTGCAGATTCAGCAGCTGAACTAGCTGGTGGCGAAGGCGATATCGCAGTACTTTCAACAACACCAGATGCTACAAACCAGAACGTTTGGATCGAATTCATGAACAAGCGTCTTGCAGCGAAGTATCCAAAGGTGAAGGTTGTTGCTACAGCTTACGGTCTAGATAAGCCAGAAGAATCAACAACAGAAACCCAAGGACTAATTCAGAAGAACCCAACAATCGAAGCAATCGTTGCTCCTACATCAGTAGGTATCGTTGCAGCTGCTAAGTACGTTTCAGGTTCAGCTTCAAAGGGCAAGGTTTTCGTAACTGGTCTAGGTCTTCCAAATGATATGAAGACATACATCAAGGACGGCTCAGGAGCTCAAGCATCTCTATGGGATGTAGAAAACTTCGGATACGTAGCAGTTCAAATTGCTAACTCAATCCGTAACAACAAGCAATCAGTAAAGGTCGGCGCAGTTATCAAGTCCGCTAAGGGCGATAAGGGTGTTAAGACTCGTACTGTTATCAAGGGTGCTGTAGGAAATGAAGTTCTCCTCGGACCAGCTACTGTCTTCACAAAGGACAACGTAGATAACTACAACTTCTAATTAATTCTTAATTAGTAGTTGGGAGAGCGGCAATTTCCTTGCGGGGATTGCCGCTCTCTTCTTTTAAAGAACTTCTCAGATGAAGGTAAATTAAATGGAGCGAGTCTGTTTTAGGTTGCAAGTAAAGCCAGAGCTAATGCCTGAATACGCTCGGCGTCATGGCGAAGTTTGGCCCGAGATGTTAGATGCACTCCGCCAGACTGGTTGGACAAATTATTCACTCTATTTGGATGAATCAGATGGCACGCTAATTGGATATCTAGAGACACCAGATTTAGAAGCTGCAAAGGCTGGAATGGCTAAGCTAGAAGTGAATGCACGTTGGCAGGCAGAAATGGGGCAATTCTTTGTTGAACTTGGTGACAAAGCCCCCGATGAGGGATTTTTGAGGTTAAAAGAAGTTTTCTATCTCGCTTAAATTTTATAAAAAAATCGCTAAAACTAAGAAGGAGTATGGACATGGCAAGTAAGAGCGAAGCAAAAGAAGTCTTAAAGCGTTTCTTTATCGAAGTCCCATCATGGGCATATGGAAACTCAGGAACACGATTCAAAGTTTTCTCATCCGCTGGCGTGCCGCGCGATCCTTTTGAAAAGATTGCAGATGCCGCTCAAGTCCACAAGTTCACTGGCGCTGCGCCATCAGTAGCAATGCATATTCCCTGGGACCGAGTAGATGATTACAAAGCACTTGCCAAGCATGCAACTGACTTAGGCGTTCGCCTTGGAACAGTTAACTCAAATACTTTCCAAGATAATGATTATAAATATGGTTCTGTATGTCATCCAGATGCGAAGATCCGCCAGAAGGCCGTTGATCACTTATTCGAATGTGTCGACATCATGGATCAAACCGGTTCACAAGATATAAAGCTCTGGTTTGCCGATGGCACAAACTATCCAGGACAAGATGATCTTCGCGGCCGCCAAGAGCGCCTAGCGGAATCACTTAAGAAGTTGTACGACCGCTTAGGTGCTAACCAGAGAATGCTTCTGGAATATAAATTCTTCGAACCAGCTTTCTACTCTACCGATGTTCCTGACTGGGGAACTTCATATGTTCATTGCTTAGAGCTTGGACCAAAGGCATCAGTCTGCGTTGATACCGGACACCATGCACCAGGAACAAATATTGAATACATCGTCGCCTTCTTGCTTATGAAGAAGCGTCTGGGTGCATTCGACTTTAACTCTCGCTTCTATGCCGATGATGATTTAATTGTTGGTGCAGCAGATCCATTCCAATTATTTAGAATCATGCATGAAGTCAATCAGGGCGGCGGTTTTGCAAAAGGCACCACAGTTTCATATGTTCTAGATCAATGCCACAACATCGAAGATAAGATTCCAGGCCAAATTCGCTCAATCACAAATGTGCAAGAAGCTGTTGCAAAGGCGCTTTTAGTTGATGCTGCTGCACTTGCTAAGGCACAGAAAGATTGTGATGTACTTGCTGGAAATGATATCTTGATGGATGCATACAACACCGATGTTCGTGATCTTCTTGGTGAAGTTCGCAGCGAACAAGGTTTAGATGTGGATCCAAAGGCGGCATTTGCTCGCAGCGGTTACATGGCAAAGATTTCGGCAGAACGTGTTGGCGGCGCACAGGCAGGGTGGGGCGCATAATAATGACGACACCGAAACCGGTACAAGAGTTAATAAAACGAAGTAATAAATTAGGTTCAGAGCCGAGATTTACAAACTATGCCGGTGGAAATACATCGGCAAAGGGCGAACTTAAGAACCCAGCAACTGGTGAAATGGCTCCAGTACTCTGGGTTAAAGGTTCGGGTGGAGATCTTGGAACGCTAACTGAATCAGGTCTCGCTGCACTTGATCTAGAACGCTTTAAATTACTTAATAACGTTTATCGTGGCGTTGAACATGAAGATGAGATGGTTGCACTATTTGATTACTGCCGTTTTGGCATTGGTGGCGCAGCACCAAGCATCGATACTTCAATGCACGGACTTGTTGACTACGACCATGTAGATCACCTACATCCAGATTCAATCATCGCACTTGCAACATCAATCGATGGCGAGGCGTTAACTCGCGAATGTTTCGGAGATGAAATTCTCTGGGTCGAGTGGCGTCGTCCAGGTTTCCAACTTGGTTTGGATATGGCTGCAATCGCAACTAATAATCCAAAGGCAAAGGGTTGTGTACTTGGTGGCCACGGTTTAACAACATGGGGTAACACGAGTGAAGAGTGTGAAAAGCGCTCTATCGAAGCGATTGAAAAGGCTGAAAAGTTTATTAAGGAGAAGGGGAAAGCAGATCCATTCGGTAAGAAGGTAGGAAAGTTTGCACCTCTTGATCCTGCTGCACGTAAATCTCGCGCCGCAGAACTTGCACCATATCTTCGTGGAATTGCTTCCCGTGATTCGCGAATGGTTGGTCACTTCACCGATGGCGATGTTGTTTTAGATTTCTTGCAAGGTAGCGAAATGCCACGTCTTGCAGCGCTTGGAACATCATGTCCAGACCATTTCTTGCGCACCAAGGTTCGTCCAATGGTTATCGATATCGATCCAAAGGCTTCGGTTGAAGAAGTTGTTGCATTAGCGAATGAGAAGCACGAGCAATATCGTTTGGATTACGCCGCTTACTACAACAAGTTTGCGACTAAGGATTCACCTGCAATGCGTGGCGCCGATCCCGCAGTAATTTTAGTACCGGGAATTGGAATGTTCACATTCGGGAAAGATAAGCAGACAGCGCGAGTTGCATCCGAGTTCTATATAAATGCAATCAATGTAATGCGCGGATCTGAAGCGTTATCCAAATATTCACCAATCGATGAATCTGAAAAATTCCGGATTGAATATTGGGATCTTGAAGAGGCAAAGTTAAAGCGCGCACCAAAGCCAAAGCCACTTGCTGGTCGCATCGCGTTGGTAACCGGCGCAGCATCTGGACTTGGAAAAGCAACTGCAACGAGACTTTCTGCTGAAGGTGCCTGTGTTGTTATCGCTGATCTAAATCTTGAAGGCGCAACCGAACTTGCAAAAGCACTCGGCGGTCCTGATAAGGCGATTGCAATTTCAATGAACGTCACAAGCGAAGAGGAGATTGCCGCAGGAATTGCTGCTGCATCCCTGGCCTTTGGTGGCGTTGACATCTTGGTGAACAATGCAGGAATCTCAATCAGTAAATCACTTGTAGAAACATCTACGAAGGATTGGGATCTTCAACATGACATCATGGCGCGAGGTTCATTCCTGGTTTCACGCGAAGGTGCCAAGGCGATGCTTGCTCAAAAAATGGGTGGCGATATTGTCTACATCTCATCTAAGAACTCGGTCTTTGCTGGTCCAAATAACATCGGTTATGGATCAACAAAAGCAGATCAAGCGCATCAGGTTCGTCTACTTGCAGCAGAACTTGGTGAATTTGGAATTCGCGTAAATGGAATTAATCCAGATGGCGTAGTTCAAGGTTCAGGAATCTTTGCATCAGGTTGGGGCGCAAATCGCGCCGCGGTATATGGTGTTGAAGAATCTAAACTTGGTGAGTTCTATGCAAAGCGCACAATCTTGAAAAAGGAAGTGCTTCCTGATCACATTGCCGCCGCTGTCTTTGTAATTCTTGGGGGCGATTTAGCGCTAACTACAGGTATGCATATTCCAGTTGATGGTGGCGTTGCTGCTGCTTTCTTGCGATAACTCGGTAGAGAGCTAAACGATGACGCTTTACGCTGCAGTTGATCTTGGTGGATCGAGTGGAAGAGTCGCGGTTGGGCATATTCAAAATAGAAAAATTGTCGTGCGCGAAGTTCACCGCTTCTCGCACGAACCCCAAGTTCTAAGCGATGGTTCAATCCGTTGGGAGTGGGAGAAAATTGTTCATGAAGTTATTACTGGGCTCAATAAAAGTTTAGATCTTGGCCCAATTAAGTCCCTTGGGATTGATTCCTGGGCGGTTGATTACGGACTTATTAATGTTCAAGGCAAGCTCGCAGAAATTCCCTTCACCTATCGCGATGGCCGTACTGATGGCTTGATGACACAACTACAACGTGATGTGGGCCGCGAATATATTTACTCAAAGACCGGAATTCAATTCATCTTTTTCAATACCGCCTACCAACTCTTCGCAGCAAAAGGTAGCCAAGCATTTAGAAGCGCCAAAGTTTTCTTATTGCTACCTGATCTCCTAAATTATTTTTTATGTGGAAAGAAGAGTAGCGAAGTAACAAATGCCTCAACTACCCAATTGCTTAACGCTAGAACTCAAGATTGGGACTGGGATTTAATTAAGAAGATTGGTATTCCAAAGGCGATTTTTCCAAAGCTTCATAAACCAAAGGCCATCATTGGAAGAGTTCGTGGGCACGGCGCGATTGATGGGATAAAAGTTGTTGCAGTCGGTTCACATGACACCGCATCTGCAGTTGCCGGAACCCCGCTAAATCCAAATGGGCGTTCTGCATATATATCGAGTGGAACTTGGTCACTTGTGGGCCTAGAACTTGAAGAGGCAGTAACGAGTCAGAAGGCTATGGATTTCAACATCACAAATGAAGTTGGTGTTGAAGGGCGGATTCGCTTTATTCGAAATGTGACTGGGATGTGGTTAATAGAAGAGTCAATTAGATATTGGCGTGGCAAAGGTCAAAACTTCACTGCAGCTGAACTAGCAGCGGGCGCTGCAAAATGTGATTCGATTCAGATAATCGATACCGAAGATCCGATGTTTGCTAAGCCTGGCCCAATGCCAGAGACGATTGCAAAATTTTGCGAAGAGACGGGACAAGCAGTTCCAGAAACCCCATTTGAATTTGCTAGATGCATTTTCGACAGCCTGGCACTTGCTTATTCCAGAGCACTTAAAGATTTGATTGAAGCATCGGGTAGAGAAATAGATGAGATAAACATTGTCGGTGGTGGTTCGGCAAATGAATTACTAAACCAATTAACGGCTGATGCCACAGGAAAGATTGTTTATTCTGGACCGGTTGAAGCCACTGTATTAGGCAATCTAATTATTCAAATGGAGGCAGATGGCAAGATCGCCTCACTTGAAGAGGGTCGCTCAATGATTTCAGATTCAAGTAATCGTAAGAAATATACGCCGCAAGAGGGAACAGATTGGGAAGCGCTATGGCACGGCATTCTGAATTAACCAAAGTAGCGGAAACCGATCTAGAGATATCGAAATTAAGTTTAGGTACCGCACCGCTCGGTGGATTATTTAAATCAGTATCTGAAGCAGAATCAGATGCCATGATCGATCTTGCAATAACTTCTGGAATTAATTACATCGATACCGCTCCGCTATATGGATATGGCGCCGCAGAGCGCCGAGTAGGACGCGCTATCGCAGGCCGCAAATCTGGTGTAACAATCTCGACAAAGGTAGGCCGCCCACTTCGTCCCGGCACAAATTTGGAGACCGATAAATATCCAGATGCAGACCCAGGACTTGAAACTTATTATGACTACTCATATTCAGGAATAAGAAGCGGTTTAGAGGCGAGTCTTAAGCGTTTGAATCTCGATAGCATCGAAATTGCTTATCTTCATGATGCCCAAGATTGTATTCAAGATGCGATTGAAATTGCCTATCCAGTACTGGATCAGATGCGACGTGAAGGAATTGTAAAAGCAATTGGGCTTGGGATGAATTGGTGCCCCGCTTCAATCGAGATTATTAAGAACACGGATTTGAATATTGCTCTTATTGCAGGTCGATTCACTCTGCTTGATCAGAGCGCCCAGGACGAGCTTTATCCACTCGCAATAAAGAAGAATGTTTCAATTGTTGCAGCAGGTGTTTACAACACAGGAGTTCTAGCAAACCCAGTTGAAGGAGCGCTCTTTGATTATGCCCCTGCTTCTAAAGAGATTATTAATAGAGCGTTAGAGATTCGGGACTTCCTGAAAGATTTTAACGTTCCACTAACCGCGGCCGCGATGCAATTTCCATTGCGCCATCCAGCGGTCGTGACAGTATTAAATGGTGCTGGCACTGTTGCCGAGCTAGAGGCAAATATTGCAGCCTTCGATTTTGAACTTCCAACAAATCTCTGGTCCGAACTTGAGAGTGCTGGCTTAATTGCGCCAGTAAATATTTAAATGAAGTTAGCACTTGTAACTGGCGCATCAAAGGGAATCGGTCGCGAAATTGCCTTGGCCCTTGCAGGCGCTGGCCACAAAGTAATTGCAGTTTCTAGAACTCCGATGGCAAAAGCGGGAGAGATCATAAATATTTGTGGTGATGTCAGCGATATTGACTTCGTTAATTCACTACAAAAGCAGGTAGCAAAAGAACATGGCCCAGTTCAAATCTTGGTTAATGCCGCTGGAGTATTTGGGCCAATTGATTTAATTAAAGATGGCGATCCCAAGCAGTGGGTTGAAACCATAATGATTGACGCACTTGCGCCCTATTTCACATCAAGAGTTTTCTTACCTGCAATGCTGGAAGCCAAATGGGGGCGCATTATTAACTTAAGTTCAGCCGCTGCTCTGCATCCACCAGGAAAGTTAAATAGCGCATATGCCACGGCGAAAGTGGCCCTAAATCAATTCACTAGACACTTGGCCGCAGAAATTAGTGGAAGTGGCGTTACCGCAAATGTTATTCATCCCGGTGATGTGCGCAGCGATATGTGGGCCGACATAAGTGCGAAGGCAGATGTACTTGGCGAAGCCGGCGCGGATTACAAATCTTGGGTTGATTGGGTTGAAAAAACTGGGGGAGATGATCCTAAGAAAGCAGGCCAGTTAATTCTTAAATTGGTAAGCGACGAAAGCGCAGCAATAAATGGTCGCTTCTGTTGGATTGATAATCCGTTGCAAGAGCCAATTCCAAGTTGGGATGATCCAACTGATGAACGGCCTTGGATTTAACGAATACTGCGCAAGACCGCAGTAACGATGCCGAGAATTTCGGCGCCATCACCAGGAATTGGTGCGTAGTTCTCATTTGCAGGAAGCAACCAATAATGTCCATCTTTCTTTGACCAAGTTTTAACAGTGGCCTCGCCATCAATCATTGCCGCAACAATCTCGCCCTTATTCGCATCTTTCTGGGCGCGGATAACAACGTAATCGCCATCGCAGATTGCAACATCGATCATGGAATCGCCCTTAACTTTCAACATATAAATATCGCCCTTGCCAACAAAAGATTCGGGCAATGGGAAGACTTCATCAAAGCTCTGTTCGGCCAAGATTGGTGAACCAGCGGCAATCGTTCCAAGAAGAGGAACATTGCGGGTTTTCTCTGGTGTGATTGCTTCGCCCTCACTTGGATAGGTAATTTCAAGGGCTCGCCCTTTGGTGGCATCGCGGCGGATAAATCCCTTTTCAACGAGGGTACCTAATTGATATGAAACTGAGGCAGATGAGGCTAGGCCGGCTGCTTGGCCGATCTCGCGCATTGACGGTGGATATCCAGTGCTCTCAATGGCGGTTCGAATAACCTCGAGGATCTTGGCCTGGCGCGGGGTTAGGCCTTGCTCGTTGGCTGGGCCATCCGGAAGCTCGCTTATCTTCTTCTTGCTCTCGTTTCTACTCATAGGAGGAGCATAAACCAGATTTCCAAAAAAAGCGAACATTTGTTCGATTTTCACTTGCTTGTGTCAGTGGCTTGACCTATAGTTCTTCTTAGAACACTTGTTCGAATAACCGAATCCCCTCGGTTCTTGGTAACAAGGTTGGCAGGAGAAGTAAATGAGAAAGAACCAGAGGCTCGCTAGAACTTTTGTAGGAGCATCGCTATTGATATTGATTGGCGCTGGTTTTAGCGCATCACTCAGCGATCATGGTGTTGCATCATCTGAAGTTATTAAGACCGGCACTGCTGGTTACATGCAAATTGTTGTGGCACCAGGGGAGACCATCTGGTCCCTTGCCCAGGTGCTAAATACAGGTGGCCGATCTGATCTCTCATCCGTCGTAGATCAGATCGTTTCAGCCAATACCCTGGCTTCAACTGATTTAGAGCCAGGAACCAAGCTCTGGGTGCCTGCCAAGTAGCTGCCAAATAGCTTTTAAGTAAATTTCACTTAGATTTAACCGACACGCCGCACAGCCTCCTTTAAACCCTCGAGTTTTGGTCTACAGTTCCTACTACATATAGGGGTCAGGCCGCGATTTACTTCCATAAGTTGTGGTTTTCCAGTATGTTAGGCACTTGCTCAAAAAAGGCTAAAAATCGTGAAAAAGAGGAAAACCAAGAATGTTATGTCCATTTTGTAGAAGCGAGGACTCTCGAGTCGTCGATTCTCGCTCTGGGCAAGATGGCACCTTGATTCGCCGCCGCCGCGAATGCACATCGTGTAATCGTCGCTTCACGACCTCTGAAACCTCAATCCTCATGATCATTAAACGATCAGGTGCGACTGAGCCATTTAGCCGCGAGAAGGTTATCTCTGGTGTTTCCAAGGCCTGCCAAGGACGCCCAGTAAATGATGACGACTTAGCACTGTTAGCTCAAAGAGTTGAAGAGACACTCCGCTCTGATGGTCAAGCAGAAGTAGAAGCACAAGAAGTTGGAATGGCGATCCTCGCGCCACTCCGCGAATTAGACCAAATCGCTTACTTACGGTTTGCCTCGGTATATCGTTCATTCTCCACACTTGAAGACTTTGAAGGTGAGATCGCACTTCTCCGCGCGGCTCCTTCAAATACAACAAATGCAAATTCCCAAAAAACTTTAGTCAATTAATAACTAACCGGAAGAAGGAAACAAGTCATGTCTATCGTTAATAAGCCAGCAGCGGGAAGTAAGAAAACCCTAGGTAAGGGCCTTACTCTCGAACGAATTTATACAACTGCTGGAAAGCATCCTTATGACGAAGTGACTTGGGAACGTCGCGATGTTGTGCAGACCAACTGGAAATCAGGCGAAGTTATCTTCGAACAAAAAGGTGTGGAATATCCAGATTTCTGGTCAGTAAATGCATCAACCATCGTTACAACAAAGTACTTCCGCGGCGCAGTCGGTCACGACAATCGCGAATGGTCGCTAAAGCAAGTTATTGATCGCGTTGTTCTTACCTACACAAAGGCTGGAAAAGATTTCGGTTACTTCGCAACAGATGCCGATGCCGAAATTTTCGAACACGAATTAACTTGGATGCTTATGCACCAGGTCTTCTCATTTAACTCACCTGTCTGGTTTAACGTTGGAACTAATGCACCACAACAAGTTTCTGCATGTTTCATTCTTTCAGTCGATGACACAATGGATTCAATTCTTAACTGGTACCGCGAAGAGGGAATGATCTTCAAAGGCGGTTCCGGTGCTGGTCTAAACCTTTCACGTATTCGTTCAGCAAAAGAGCTTCTAAAGTCGGGCGGAACAGCTTCTGGTCCAGTTTCATTCATGCGCGGTGCTGATGCATCAGCAGGAACAATCAAGTCAGGTGGCGCAACACGTCGCGCAGCAAAGATGGTTGTTCTAGATGTAAATCACCCAGATATCGAAGAGTTCATTGAGACCAAGGTCCGCGAAGAGGACAAGATTCGCGCACTTCGCGATGCTGGCTTCGATATGGATCTCGGCGGCAAAGATATTATTTCTGTGCAATATCAGAATGCAAATAACTCAGTTCGCGTATCAGATGAATTCATGCGCGCATATGAGAATAGCGAAAAATTTGGTTTAGTAGCTCGTGCTTCAGGTGAAGTTATCGAAACCGTTGAAGCTCGCGAACTATTCCGTAAGATGGCAGAAGCTGCATGGGCTTGCGCCGATCCAGGAATTCAATATGACGACACCATCAACGAATGGCATACAAACCCAGAGACCGGTCGCATCAATGCATCGAACCCTTGCTCTGAATATATGTCACTCGATAACTCATCATGTAACTTGGCATCACTTAACCTTCTAAAGTTCCTTGAATCAAATGGTTCATTCGATACTAAGAACTTTGTAAAGGCAACCGAGCTAATTATCACTGCAATGGATATCTCAATCTGCTTCGCAGATTTCCCAACAGCTCCAATCGGTGAAACAACTCGCAGCTATCGCCAACTTGGTATCGGTTATGCAAACCTTGGTGCGCTACTTATGGCCTCAGGTCTTGCCTACGATTCAGATGGTGGCCGCCAACTAGCTGGCGCAATCACATCTCTTATGACCGGAACTTCATACCGACGTTCTGCGGAACTTGCAGGAATCGTTGGACCATATGCTGGTTTCGCTCGCAACGAACAAGCACACACTCGCGTAATGAAGAAGCATGCAAATGCTTCAGCTTCCGCAAAGAGCGTCTCTTCTCTAGACCAAGATGTCTGGCTAGTAGCGAATAAAGAGTGGGAAAAGTGTTTAGAACTTGGCGATAAGAATGGCTGGCGTAATGCGCAAGCATCAGTTCTTGCCCCAACCGGAACTATCGGTTTGATGATGGATTGCGATACAACAGGTATCGAGCCAGACCTTGCGCTAGTTAAGTTTAAGAAGCTTGTCGGTGGCGGTTCAATGCAGATCGTTAACCAGACTATTCCACAAGCACTTAAGAAGCTTGGTTATTCAGATGAGACCAATGAAGCAATCATTGAATACATTGGCGAGAACGGAAACATCATTGACGCACCTGGCCTAAAGCCAGAGCACTATGACATCTTCGACTGCGCGATGGGTATTCGCTCAATCTCAGCAATGGGCCACGTAGAGATGATGGCTGCATGCCAACCATTCCTATCTGGTGCAATCTCAAAGACAGTTAACCTGCCTTCAGATGCAACAGTTGCCGAAATCGAAGAGGTTTACTACAAGGGTTGGAAGCTCGGACTTAAGGCGCTCGCTGTTTACCGCGATAACTGCAAGGTCGGACAACCACTATCTGATTCAAAGGGTGCACCAGTTGATGCTGTTGCAGATGCAGTTCACCCAACTGCTACACGTAAGCGTCTACCTAAGTCACGTCCTTCAATCACAACATCATTTATGGTTGGTGGCGCCGAGGGTTACATGACCGCTGGTGCTTATGCAGATGGCGCACTTGGTGAAGTATTCCTAAAGCTTGGCAAGCAGGGTTCAACTCTTGCCGGTGTAATGGATGCATTCTCAATCGCAGTATCAATCGGTCTGCAATACGGAGTTCCACTAGAAACTTTCGTGGAGAAGTTCACTAACCTGCGCTTCGAACCAGCAGGCATGACAGATGATGCAGATATTCGCATGGCACAATCCATGATGGATTACATCTTCCGTCGCTTAGCACTTGATTACTTACCATTTGAATCACGTAGCGCGATGGGTCTTTACACATCATCAGAACGCCAACGTGCACTAGATACTGGCGAATACACCCCAGATTCTTCAGACCCTTCAGCGATCAAAGAGATCGTTGCAGCTGCGGCACAATCAGCATCATTTAAACCAGTAGCTAAGGCTCCTGTCCAAGTGAAGATTGAAAGTGCGCCATCCGACCACGAAGTTGGTTCATCGATGGAACTCTTTGAAAAGATGAGCGGCGTTAAATCAGATGCACCTCTCTGCATGACTTGCGGAGTAAAGATGCGTATGGCCGGTTCATGTTTCGTCTGCGAAGGTTGTGGCAACACTTCAGGATGTTCATAAGCTAAGAAGTAATTAATAAAATTAGCCCTCTGTGAGAAATCGCAGGGGGCTTTTTAATTCGCCGATAGAGTTGCGGCTGTGATCGCAAATGATTGAGAAGATGCGCAAAGCCCTAGATGCTGCAGTTGAGGCAATTGGTGGGGAACCGCGTGAAGGCCAGATTGAAATGGCTGAGGCTGTTGCAAATGCGCTATCGGATCGACATCACTTATTAGTTCAGGCCGGTACAGGTACTGGAAAATCACTTGCCTATTTGGTTCCAGCACTTGTACATGGGAAGAAAGTATTAGTAGCAACTGCGACCCTTGCGCTACAACGACAATTAGTAGAACGAGATTTACCGAAAATTAAAGGCGCGCTCGAGAAGGAACTTGGGCGCAAGTTAACTTTTGCAGTTTATAAAGGCGTTGGAAACTATTTATGTTTACAGAAAATGAATAGCGCAGATACCGATCCTGATGGTGAAGTCTTATTGGAGATCGGAACTCTAGAAAAGGATGCAAAGCGCTTGCGGGCTTGGGCCGAAAAGCCAGGGATATCTGGTGATCGTGATGATGCACCTGATGTTGATCGTCGAGTTTGGTATGCAAATTCCGTTTCAGGGCGGGAATGTATTGGTAAAGATGATTGCGCCTATGGTTCCCAATGTTTTGCCGTAAATGCCAAAGCCAAAGCCCAGACCGCTGATGTTGTTGTAACAAATCACACGCTACTCGCAATTGAAATTGTAGACTCGCATGCAATTCTCCCGGAGCGAGATGCGGTTATTCTCGATGAAGCCCACGAGTTTATGGATCGCACAACGCAAGCAGTTACTGAAGAGCTAACGGCGCCAAGAGTTGAACGCGCAGCAAAGATGGCGAAGAAGCATTTACCTGGAAAGGCTTCTGATGCTTTTGCAAAGGCAGCAGATGATTTTGCCAAAGCGTTAACTGATTTTGCTGCAGACGTTCGAAATGATCCGACAAAGGCCGGTCGAATTCCAGAGCTACCAGCGCAATTAGAAGCGCCGATTCGAAAAATTAAGGAAAGTTCGGCTGCGGTGGTTGCGCTAATCAACGCTGATTCGGATGTCATAAATCCAGATTCGATGGCCGAGCGCGCCCGAGTTAAAGGTGCAACAAATGAGGTGCTACAAACTGCAACCAAAATGCTAAAGCCGAGTGGTCATCAAGTCATGTGGTTTGATCCAACGTATTCCACACTTTATTTAGCGCCGCTATCGGTCTCACAAGTTTTGCGGGCAAATCTACTTACGGATACGCCTGTCATCGCGACAAGTGCAACGCTAACCGTTGGAAAATCCTTCGATGCAATTGCGAAATCAATTGGCTTTGTAGTCAATGGTTCCAACGATGAAGATGAAGATTCGGAAGATGAATTTGAAGAGGGGGAAATCGATCCCGCAAATGTTCAGATGCTAGATGTTGGTTCACCCTTTGACTTTGCAAAACAAGGTGCGCTCTATCTTCCAAAACATATTCCAGAACCAGGTCGAGATGGGCCAAGCAAGGAAGCCCTTACCGAACTTGCTGAGTTAATTGATGCCGCTGGCGGTAGAACCCTCGCACTCTTTTCATCTTGGCGCGGTGTTGAAATGGCCGATGAATATTTACGCAAAGTCCTAGCCGAGTTAGAGATTCCAATCATCACCCAGAAGCGCGGCGACAGCGTTGGAACGCTAGTAGAACGCTTTGCTAAAGATCCAAAATCTATTTTGCTCGGCACTATTTCCTTATGGCAAGGTATTGATGTTCCTGGGCCTTCTTGCACACTTGTTGCGATCGATCGCATTCCATTTCCTAGACCTGATGAACCTGTAATGAGCGCGCGCGCTGCAGAAGCAGATGCCGCTGGTGGAAGTGGTTTCATGCAAGTTTCACTGCCACGTGCCGCACTTTTGTTAGCGCAAGGTACTGGTCGCTTAATTCGATCAATTGATGATCGGGGAGTTGTAGCAATTCTAGATTCGCGAATTGTTACCAAGCGATATGGCTCTGTGCTTCTAAATTCAATGCCACCATTTTGGCGAACAAGTGATGGTGAAGTAATTCGGGAATCGCTAAAGCGTTTAAATAAAGATTATCTTGAGGCGGGCCAATAAGACGGGCCAAGTTTTTGCAAAGCTAGGATGTAAATTCTTCGCTACGACATCATCGAAGGCAACCCACTCGACTTGAAGTGATTCATCATTCTGTTCGTGGGCAATTAAATCTTTATGTGCAACTGAGATAACGGTGTCATAGGACCAGCCGTTGTGTTCATCGATAAAAGTTTCAATCGGATCAACTAAGTTGGTATGAATTCCAATTTCTTCTTCGGCTTCGCGAAGTGCCGCTTCAATTACGGTCTCGTGAGAATCTCTCGCCCCACCAGGAATGCCCCACGTGTCACCGTTGTGGACCCAAGGTGCACGATGTTGCATCAAAATTGAGTTATCTCGAACTAGCAATAAACCTGCCGCGCCATTTAAACCCCAATGTCGGTTGCCACAAAGACATTCAACCCAACCATCACCATCTCTATGTGCCACGCCTCTAGGTTTACACAGGTTTGGCCTTTCCACAATTTAAAACCAAAGGCCATCGCGGTAATTCTCGCCGCTCTATCTTCCGTGGGTGCCGTTATTAATCGCCTTTCTCCTGTTCGCCGCCGCAAGTCCTGCAACCGCCGCCCCAAATTGCACAACAAGTGTTTGTGTAAAGGTTTATACCGATCCTAAGACTGGAAAGTTAATAATTACTGCCAATAGAAATGGCAGTAGCTCCAGCCCTAAACCAGCGCCAACTCGAACCTGGAAACCACGGCCATATACGCCAAGACCCAAACCAACTTATACGCCACCACCTAAACCAAGAGTTATCGTCACAAAGAAGTTCACACCAAAACCAGTTGTGAAGTTATCGCTCTCAGATCAACTCGCACAATTGATTCCGGTTAAAGATATCTTCCACCAACCAAGCGCCGGTGCACTGGTGCAAGTACCGGTCAATTTTTGGACCACAACACCACCAACTTTTAAGACTTCAGTCGTGATGCTTGGTGTTCCAATCACTGTTTATTTAGCACCAACTTATCTCTGGGACTTTGGTGATGGCACAAAGTATTCAACAACCTCTAGAGGCGCGCCATATCCAGACCAGAGCATTACACATATCTATAAGCGGGCTGGAAGCTATTTGGCATCACTAACAATCTCGTGGAGCGGCAACTGGCAAGCATCCGGCGCAACGAGTGCGGTAAGTGGCGGGGCCATTATTCAAACGCTCTATACCAATATTCAAATCGCAAGTGCCCCTTCAAAATACCTGAATTAACCAATACCAAACTAAAAGAATGGATGCCCAATGACCGAACTCCTAGATATCGAATTAACTCAACTTATTGAATTAGTTGAAGAGATAGATTATGAAGGCTCTGATTATCTTCTTAAGCAACGTGCTGGCGCCCTTGCCTTTAATGATTTAGTCGAAGCCTTTACCCGGGATGGAATTTGTAAGGATAAATCCTTAATCGCTTTAGTTCTTGTGCGGCTGCGAGACTTACAAGTTCGAGATTATGCGATGGGTATAACAAATAGTGAAAACATTGAAACTCTTGGGCAGATGTGGCGTTGGTTGCTTCAAATTACTCCCACAGGTTATGTTGCTCCAATTGCCTCGCTATTTTCTGCAGTTAGTTATGAGAAAGGAGAACTAGCACTTGCATCAAAATCTTTAGATAAAGCGCTTACTGATGATTCAAAATATCCACTTGCGCTCCTATTACGCCGAGTTTATGCCGCAAGTTGGCCACCTGAGAGTTTCACCGCAATGCGTTTAGATCTGCATCCGAAGGTATGTGCCGCTCTATTTAGCGAGTAGCCTGCTTACATGATTATTGGCATACCTAAAGAGATAAAAAATAATGAATTCCGCGTATCAGCAACCCCATCCGGTGTCCACGCCCTTGTAAAGGCGGGAAATCAAGTTTTGGTTGAAGCTGGCGCTGGTTTGGGATCAGCAATTACCGATGCTGATTATGTTGCCGCTGGTGCTTCAATCATTGAAAACGTTGAAGAAGTTTGGGCTAAGGCAGATTTAATTCTTAAAGTTAAAGAACCAATCGCACCTGAATATCCAAGAATGCGTAAAGGCCAGATTCTCTTCACCTACTTACACCTTGCGGCATCTCGCGAGTGCACAGATGCAATTATCAAATCTGGCACTACCGCAATTGCATTTGAGACTGTTGAATTAAATGGCCAACTTCCACTTCTTGCCCCAATGTCAGAAGTTGCTGGTCGCATGTCAATTCAAGTTGGCGCTGCATCGCTTCAGAAATCAGCAGGTGGACGTGGAGTTTTACTTGGCGGAGTTCCCGGTGTTGCACCGGCAAAGGTTGTCGTTCTTGGTGGTGGCGTTGTTGGAGTTTCTGCCGCAACTATCGCCCACGGCATGCGCGCGGATGTGACAATTTTAGATCTTGATTTAAATCGCTTGCGTTACTTGGATGAACTATTCAATGGCCAGGTAAAAACTATTGCATCATCGGCTTATGCGATTGAAGAGCAATGCATGGCGGCAGATTTAGTTATCGGCGCCGTTCTAGTCCATGGCGCAAAGGCGCCAAAGTTAGTTAGCGATGCTCTTGTTGCAAAGATGAAACCCGGTTCAGTTTTGGTCGATGTTGCAATCGATCAAGGTGGTTGCTTTGAAGGATCAAAGGCGACAACGCACTCCGACCCAACATTCAAAGTTCATAATTCACTTTATTATTGTGTGGCAAATATGCCTGGCGCAGTCCCTGCTACATCAACTGCTGCCCTTGCAAATGCCACAATTAAATATGCCTTAGCCCTTGCAAATAAGGGTTGGGAGCAAGCATGCGCAGATGACCCAGCGCTTGGTAAGGGTTTGAACGTGCACGAGGGCAAAATAAAGTACCAAGCAGTTGCCACAGCCCACGGCTTGTAACAATCCCGTAACACGACTTTGGCAGTATCTGTCGCATGACTTCCCATGGCGATGAAATAAGCAAGCAAGAAGAGTTCGTAATGCGCACACTCGAAGAGCGCGGTATTCGATTTGTCAGACTCTGGTTCACAGATGTACTTGGCTTTCTTAAATCAGTTGCTATTGCGCCAGCCGAATTAGAGAACGCCTTTCAAGAGGGTATTGGCTTTGATGGTTCTTCAATTGAAGGCTTCGCACGAATTACTGAATCCGATATGTTGGCCAAGCCTGATGCCGCAAGTTTCACGGTGCTTCCTTGGCGCACCGCAAATCCAGGCGCTGCAAAAATGTTCTGCGATATCACAATGCCAGATGGAACTGCATCGCCTGCAGATCCCCGTAATGTTTTAAAGCGCGTACTTCGCAAGGCCGCAGATATGGGTTATACCTGTTACACACATCCAGAAATGGAATTCTTTTTATTTAAAAACACACCAGAAGATAACGTCCCACCGATTCCGGTTGATTCAGCTGGCTATTTCGATCAGACGCCTTCTGCGATTGGACATGATTTCCGCCGTCAGGCAATTACGATGCTTGAGGCGATGGGTGTTTCGGTTGAGTTCTCACATCACGAAGGTGCTCCTGGACAACAAGAAATTGATTTACGAGATGCAGATGCACTTACAACTGCAGATAACATCATGACATTTCGACATGTCATTAAAGAGATTGCACTTGATCAAGGTTTCCATGCCTCATTTATGCCAAAACCATTCACCGATCACGCGGGTTCTGGAATGCACACGCACTTCTCACTATTTAAAGGGGAAGCGAATGCATTTCACGAAGAGGGAGCAGACCTGCAACTTTCTGCAGATGGCAGAGCATTTATTGCAGGTATCTTGAAGCACGCCCGCGAATTCACAGCGATCACAAATCAATGGGTCAATTCATATAAACGCTTAAGTGGTGGTGGTGAAGCGCCAGCACTTGTTGATTGGGGCCATAACAACCGCAGCGCCCTTGTTCGAATTCCGGCATACAAGCCAAAGAAAGAGAACAGCACACGTGTTGAAGTTCGTTCCCCGGATTCTGCATGCAATCCATATTTAGCATTTGCAGTTATCTTGGCCGCAGGACTAAAAGGAATTGAAGAGAAGTACGAACTTAAATCGACCAATAATCCTGAAACACTTCCAACAAATCTTGAAGAAGCGATTACGGCTATGGAATCAAGTTCACTGGTTCGTGAAGCGCTAGGCGCCGATGTATTTGAATACGTTCTTCGCAATAAACGAGCTGAGTGGGCGGATTATCGTCGCCAAGTCAGCGCTTATGAGCTGAACCGATACCTGCCCGTCCTTTAACTTGCGGTAATCTTGGGGAGTTATGAACTTTCCAAAACAAACTCCTTCGTCTATGCCGATCCATCGGTATGCGCCATTTATTCCTGTCGATTTAACTGACCGGACTTGGCCGACAAAGCAGATAGAAGTTGCTCCGAAGTGGTGTTCTGTAGACCTTCGTGATGGAAATCAAGCGCTTATCGATCCTATGGATTCCACCCGCAAACTAGCGATGTTCAAGTTGCTTGTCGAGATGGGTTACAAAGAGATTGAAGTTGGATTTCCAAGCGCTTCACAAACCGATTTTGATTTTGTTCGCAAGATTATTGAAGATGGCTTAATTCCTGATGATGTAATTATTCAAGTTTTAACCCAGGCTCGCGAAACTTTAATCGCCCGCACCTTTGAATCAATCAAGGGCGCAAAGCAAGCGGTTGTGCATCTATATAACTCAACCTCAACGTTGCAACGTCGCGTAGTTTTTGGGTTAGATAAAGAGGGCATCAAGAAGATTGCAGTTGATGGCGCCAAGCTTTGCAAGAAATACGAAGAAACCGTTCCTGGAACGATTGTCTCCTATGAATATTCACCAGAGTCATATACCGGTACCGAATTAGAATTTGCGGTTGAAGTTTGTGATGCGGTAAATGATGTTTGGAAACCAACGCCTGCGCATAAGACAATCATTAACTTGCCAGCAACCGTTGAAATGGCAACCCCAAATGTTTACGCGGATTCAATTGAGTGGATGCACCGCAATCTAAAGTATCGTGATTCGATTGTTCTATCACTTCACCCACACAACGATCGTGGAACAGGTGTTGCTGCCGCTGAACTTGGCTATATGGCTGGCGCAGATCGCATCGAAGGAACGCTCTTTGGAAATGGTGAGCGCACCGGAAACGTCTGTCTAGTAACACTTGGTTTGAATTTATTTAGTTATGGCATCGATCCGCACATCGATTTCTCTGATCTAGATGAAGTTCGTCGCACCGTTGAATATTGCAACCAACTTCGCGTACCAGAGCGCCATCCTTATGGTGGAGATTTAGTTTTCACTGCATTTTCGGGCTCGCACCAAGATGCAATCAAAAAGGGCCTTGAACATCTTGAAAAAGATGCCAAGACTGCCGGCAAGCATGTTCATGAAATTGCCTGGGCTGTTCCATATTTACCTATTGATCCTAAAGATATTGGTCGCTCATATGAAGCCGTTATTCGGGTTAATTCGCAATCCGGTAAGGGTGGAATCTCTTACTTAATGAAGAATGACTATCACCTTGATCTTCCGCGTCGCCTGCAAATTGAATTTAGCCAAGTTGTTCAGAACCACACCGATGAACAGGGCGGCGAATTTAGTGCAGCAGATTTATGGCGAATTTTTGAAGATGAATATCTTCCTGCCGAGCAAAACAAGTGGGGTCGCTTTAAGTTAAAGGCGCTTTCACAATCATCAAACTTAGATGAAGATGCACAGCTAACGGTTCAACTTCTGGAGAAGGATGTTGTTAAGGAACTTAGCGGATCTGGAAATGGTCCAATTGCGGCATTTGTAAATATCATGAATGTGTATTTACCTGAAGCAAACGTTCGAGTTTTGGATTATTACGAGCACGCGCTTTCTGCTGGCGGAGATGCAAAAGCAGCGGCATATCTTGAATGTGAAGTTGCGGGAAGAATTTATTGGGGAGTTGGTATTGACCCAAGCACTACGACCGCATCACTTAAGGCCGTCGTGTCTGCCGTAAATCGAGGGTTTCGCTCCTAATTATCGCTACGGTATCGACCGTGGCCGTATACCGTGATCAAGCAGTTGTTCTGCGTACCCAGAAACTTGGTGAAGCAGATCGCATCATTACCTTGTTTACGAAAGACCATGGCCGGCTTCGCGCAGTCGCAAAGGGAGTTCGTCGCACTAAATCGAAGTTTGGGGCGCGTTTAGAACCAACTTCATATGTTGATCTTCAACTTTATTCCGGAAAGACTTTCGATATTGTCACGCAAGCTGAAGGTATCGAAAACTTTGGTGATGCACTTGCGATGGATTATAAAAATTGGACAACGGCTAATTCAATTTTGGAAGCGGCCGAACGTTTCACTGAAAATGAGCATGAACCAGCGCTGCAACAATTCAATTTAGTAGTCGGAGCACTTCGCGCTCTTGCACATGGAACTTATGATTCCTCACTGATTTTGGATGCTTATCTACTTCGCTCACTTGGTGTCGCTGGCTTTGCGCCATCGATGACAACTTGTTCAAAGTGTGATGAGCCAGGTCCACATAAATATTTCTCACTTGTTGGTGGTGGTAGTGTCTGTGTCACTTGTAAACCATCTGCGGCTGCAACTCCAAGCCCTGAAACTTTGGAACTTATGGCTAACTTAATGACTGGTGATTGGAATAACGCGATTGAGAGCGATGCCAGATCTAGACGAGAAGCTTCGGGTTTGATCGCCGCATATCTGCAGTGGCATATTGAACGAGGTTTACGAAGCCTGCCACTAGTTGAGAGAATCTAGCCGTGGCAATACCAAAGTTAAAAGCAGAACAGATTCCAAACCATGTCGCTGTCGTTATGGATGGCAATGGTCGTTGGGCCAAGAAACGTGGACTACCAAGAACTGCGGGACACGAAGCAGGCGAAGTGGCACTCTTTGATGTTGTGCAAGGTGCAATTCAAATCGGAGTTAAAGAGCTAAGTGCGTACGCATTTTCTACCGAAAATTGGCGGCGCTCACCCGAAGAAGTGAAATTTTTAATGGGTTTTAATCGTGATGTTCTGCGCAGGCGTCGCGATGAGATGAATGACCTCGGTGTTCGAGTTCGCTGGGTTGGACGGCCACAGAAATTATGGGGAAGTGTAATTAATGAACTTCAAGAAGCGGAAGAGCTAACAAAGCGGAACAAAGTTTTAACGCTGAATATGTGTGTTAATTATGGGGGGCGTTCTGAACTAGTTGATGCCGTACAAGAGATTGCTGCTGAAGTTTCAAAACGGAAGTTAAAGCCAGGACAGATAACTGAAAAATTGATTAGTAAGCATTTATACAATCCAAAGATGAGTGATGTGGATTTATTCCTGCGTTCATCGGGTGAGCAGCGAACTTCGAATTTCTTGCCTTGGCAATCGGTTTATGCCGAGATGGTATTCATGGATGTTCTCTGGCCAGATGTAGATCGCAATACGCTCTGGAAGGCTATTGAAATTTATGCGATGCGCGATCGCAGGTTCGGTAAGGCTTAAAGTGTTGAAACTACAAGCCACATAATTACAACGCCAAGAAGTGTGGCACCCATTGTGTATCTCGAAGAGTGACGAGAATGCGCCTCCGGCAAGATATGTGAAGTTGCAATATAAATAATAAAACCAGCGAAGAGCGCAAGATAGACCGCAACCCATGGTTCGCTAATTGCTAAGTATGAACCGAGAGCCGCGCCACCAATTCGAGCCACTGCATCTACGCCAAGAAGATATGTTGCACTCTTTGACCAATGACCAGATTTAACTAACAGCGCAACGGTATTCAAACCATCACTAAAAGCGTGGACTAAGAGTGCGATAAATACTGCAAAGCCGAGTTTGTCTGAAACTTTAAAGGCAACCGCAAGTGCAACACCATCTAGGAATACGTGTATCGCCATTGCAAGAGCGCCAAGTGAACCAGCGATATTTCCATAGTGGGAGTGCTCATGTTCATAATCAGATTCAGCTGGTTCATGAGATCCAGAGAATTGCTCAGAGAAGTGGAGCACTAAGAAACCAATGACGAAGGCTAAATAAACTCCGGGGATCTTTCCGACCATCAATGAACTATTTGCAAAAATTTCAGGGAACAAATCAAAGGCGACTAGGCCAAGCAGTAGACCCGCAGATAATCCCAGCACCAAATGGAAGCGATCCTTAGATCTAAGCGCTGTAACTCCACCTAGCGTCGTAGCTAGAACCGTAAGTGCTGCCAATCCAACTGCGATCATGTGTCAACTCTACCCGTGCTCTCGCGTAGAATAGGCAACCTTGCGCCGCGCAAGAGAATTAACCCGACACCCAGCCGGAGGAAATCATGGCCGCAGATCGTCTAGAAACAATTGTTAGCCTCGCAAAACGCAGAGGCTTCGTTTATCCCTCATCAGAAATTTACGGCGGACTTCGCGCATCATGGGATTACGGCCCACTTGGAGTTGAACTTAAGAACAATGTAAAACGCCAGTGGTGGCGTGCAATGGTTCAAGGACGCGAAGATGTTGTTGGCTTAGATTCATGCGTAATTCTTGCCCGTGAAGTTTGGGAAGCATCAGGTCACGTTGAAACATTTAGCGACCCACTTACTGAATGTACTGAGTGCCACAAGCGCTATCGCGCAGATCATTTGGAAGAAGCCTTCGAAGCAAAGAACAAGCGCAAGCCAGAATCAATGGCTGAAGTCAATTGCCCAAATTGTGGCAACAAGGGAAAGTTCACAGTTCCAAAGCAATTTTCCGGACTTCTAAAAACTTATCTCGGCGCAGTTGAAGATGAATCAGGTCTTGCATATTTACGTCCTGAAACCGCGCAAGGAATCTTTATTAACTTCGAGAATGTTGCAACGACTTCTCGTAAAAAGCCACCATTTGGTATCGGCCAAATTGGTAAATCTTTTAGAAATGAAATTACACCTGGAAACTTTATTTTCCGAACTCGCGAATTCGAGCAGATGGAGATGGAATTCTTTGTGGTTCCAGGCACTGATGAAGATTGGCACCAATATTGGATTGATACTCGCCTCGAGTGGTACAAAGGCTTGGGCATTAATCCTGATCGCCTACGTTTATTTGAACACCCTAAAGAGAAGCTTTCACACTATTCAAAGCGCACTGTTGACATTGAATACAAGTTTGAATTCAATGGCACCGAATGGGGCGAACTCGAAGGAATTGCAAGCCGCACCGATTTCGATTTGAAGGCTCATAGCGCCGCCTCCGGAAAAGACTTGTCATGGTTTGATCAAGAGAAGAATGAACGTTGGGTGCCATTTGTTATTGAACCAGCGGCTGGTGTTGATCGCTGCGCGCTAACTTTCATGATGGATGCATATACCGAAGATGAAGCACCTAATGCTAAAGGCGAGATGGAGAAGCGAGCTGTTATGAAGCTAGATCATCGCTTAGCGCCGATAAAGATTGCGGTCTTGCCGCTCTCTCGAAATGCTGATTTGTCACCGAAGGCTCGCGATCTTGCGGCACAACTTCGCCAGAATTGGTCTGTTGATTTTGATGATGCTGGTGCAATCGGTCGTCGCTATCGCAGGCAAGATGAAATCGGAACGCCATTTTGTATCACGATCGACTTTGAAACGCTTGAAGATAACGCCGTAACTATTCGCGAACGCGACACTATGGCTCAAGAGCGAATCAGTATTGATCAAGTACAAAATTGGCTTGCGCCAAGGTTGTTGGGTTGCTAACCACAAATTACAAACCACTAGTTCTTCCAATTGCCAATGGCCAATTTGCGAATAACGAGGTGGTTTTAACTACCCCAGTTGTTCTTGCGCCAATGGCTGGTATTACCAATTCCGCATTTCGTACGCTCTGCCGCGAACAGGGCGCTGGACTCTTTGTTTCTGAAATGGTTACTGCTCGCGCTTTGATTGAACGTCATCCCGAAACGATGCGTTTGATTACACCAGGCAAAGGTGAGACTCCAAGATCTGTCCAGTTATATGCAGTAGATCCGCGCGTTACCGGCATGGCGGTGAAGATGCTCATGAAAGAGAATTTAGCGGACCACATTGATTTAAATTTTGGCTGCCCAGTTCCTAAGGTAACAAGACGCGGCGGCGGTTCGGCACTTCCTTACAAGCAGGTTTTATTCTCACAAATAGTTTCAGCCGCGGTAGATGCTGCTAAACCATTTGGGGTTCCAGTCACAATAAAGATGCGAATCGGAATTGATCCGCAGAATGAGACTTATTTAACTGCCGCGAAAGCAGCAGCAGATGCCGGAGTTGCTTGGGTTGCGTTGCACGGGCGATTTGCTTCGCAGATGTATGAAGGTAAAGCAGATTGGTCAGCAATTTCACGACTGGTCGAGCATCTGGCACCAACAGGAGTTCCAGTATTAGGTAATGGTGATATTTGGTCTGGTGAAGATGGCGTGCGCATGATGAATGAAACCGGGTGTGCCGGCGTTGTTGTTGGTCGTGGTTGTCTTGGGCGACCATGGTTATTTGGCGACTTAGTTGCAGCATTTAGCGGTTCAGAATCTCGAATTACACCAACTCTCTTTGAAGTACGCGACATTATTTATCGCCACGGTGAATTACTTGTTGAATTTTTTGAATCCGAGGGTCGTGCGATGCGTGACTTACGTAAACATATGGCCTGGTATTTAAAGGGGTTCCGTGTACCTCGTGAGCTAAGAAGTAAATTTGGAATGGTCTCGTCACTTGGCGAGCTGGAATATTTACTTGCCCAACTTGAAGATCAACCATATCCAGTTGAAGTTGGGGAATCACCAAGAGGGCGCACAAGTCATGGCCGACCAGTTCACTTGCCTGAGGGTTGGTTGGATGATCCATTTGATATTCCAGAAATAACTATCGACGATTCTGTTTCGGGCGGTTAAAATTGTTCTTAATTTTTAAGGTAATTAAACGTGCCATTGCCTTTATTCTCTTATTGATAATAGTACTTCCGCTTTATGCTGGTGGCCGAGTTTGGTACACCGCAAATCACACAACACCCAAGGCCAGTGATGCAATTATTGTTCTAGGTGCGGCGCAATTTGATGGTGTACCAAGCCCAGTATTAGAGGCAAGGCTGTTAGAAGCGAAGCGAATATTTAGCGCGAAACTTGCACCAAGAATTCTTACTGTCGGTTCAAGAGCTTCAGGTGATCGCACAACTGAAGCGGCAAGTGGTTTCTATTGGTTAGTGGACCACGGGGTTCCCAAAGAATTTGTGGATTCAATTCCATATGGAAGAGATACTTTGGACAGTACGGAAAGTTATGTAAGTGTGATGAAGAAATTAAATTTACAGTCGGCAATAATTGTCACCGATCAATATCACTGCTTGCGTGCAATTACGATGGCTGAAAATCTCGGGATCACAGCAACATGCGCCCCGACAAGAACTGGTCCAGCCTCAACCTCTAATTCGAGTTTTCGCTATCTATTACGTGAAACTGGTGCCTATTTGGCCTATGTCACTGTTGGACGGCATGGTATTTACTTGACGGATCAAGTTAAGAATTAGATCAGGAGTTAGGGTTACGACACTATGGTTTTAAAAGCAGCGGTTGAACATTCGGGCTACAACGATTTCGATCGCGCGCGTTTCTTAGATGAACCAGCAAAACGCTTAGGACGTACTGAATTCGCCCGTGATCGCGCGCGCATTATTCATTCATTTGCACTTCGTCGTTTAGCTGCGAAGACTCAAGTTGCAGTTCCTTGGGCGACAGATTTTCCGCGCACCAGACTTTCACATTCACTCGAATGTGCTCAAGTAGGGCGCGAACTCGGTGCCGCACTTGGCGCAGATCCAGATTTAATGGAGGGCGCCTGTCTTGCACATGACATTGGGCATCCACCATTTGGTCACAATGGTGAAGATGCGTTAAATGAAACAGCGCTAAGTTGTGGTGGCTTTGAAGGAAATGCCCAGAGTTTTCGGCTATTAGTTCACCTAGAAGCAAAGACTGTTGATGCAGATGGCATCTCACTTGGGCTGAATCTAACCCGAGCAAGTTTGGATGCAGCGACTAAATATCCCTGGCCTCGTACAGAGAATGAGCAAAAATTTGGGGTTTACGATGATGATTTAAAAATATTTAATTGGGTTCGCAAAAGCGCCCCAGTTGGAAGTCAATCTTTTGAAGCCCAGATAATGGATTGGTCGGATGATGTCGCATACAGCGTTCATGACTTAGAAGATGCGCTGGTTTCTGGGCAAGTAAAACTGCATGATCTAACTAATGACTTTCCAGATATTTACAAAGATGCCCAATCAAATAATTTAGTGGATATCACAATCGATGAAGCCAAAGTTGCGCTAGAAAATTTGCAGAAGCTTTCGTGCTGGCCCAAAGAATATGATGGCAGCCACAGCTCACTTGCTAGATTAAAAGATTTAGCGAGCCAACTTGTCGGTCGTTTTGCCAGAGTGGCTGAAGAAGCAACACGTGAGCAATATGGCCAAGGAGATTTGAGTAGATATAACGCCAATTTAGTTGTCCCACGAGCTCAACGCGTTGAAGTAGCGTTCCTCAAGTCTCTAGCTGGTTTTTATATTATTAATGCGGCGCATTCTGCAAAGCGCTATGACAATGAACAAACTTTGATTCATGAATTAGTAGCGGCCGTTCTGAAAGGCGCACCGAATACTCTGGAATCGTTTTTCCTTCAAGATTGGCAGCGCGCAACAACAGATTCGGCAAGGCTTCGCGTAGTTATAGATCAAGTCGCCTCGCTAACTGATCCAGGGGCGATCGCGCTTCATACTCGTTTGTGCCGCGGTTAAGATAAGCGCCATGGCTTCCGGTCGAATTCGCGATGAAGATGTAACTTACGTACGCGATAACAGCTCTATTGATGATGTTGTTGGCGACTTTGTTCAATTAAAGGGCGCTGGTGGGGGACAGAAGAAAGGTCTCTGCCCATTTCACGACGAGAAGAGTCCTTCATTCCATGTGACCCCAAGTAAGGGTTACTTTCACTGTTTTGGTTGTGGTGTTGGTGGTGATGCAATTGCATTTTTGATGAAGATTGATCATCTCTCGTTCTCAGAATCTGTCGAACGTCTCGCCGATCGCATGGGATATACCTTGCGATATGACGGTACAAATACCAATACCGGCCCAAGCATTAATCGCTCAAGGTTAGTTGCAGCAAATGTAGCTGCCATGAATTTTTATCGCGAACAGCTTAACTTGCCTGGTACCGCCCAAGTTGGCCGCGACTTTTTACAGAAGCGTGCCTTTGATAAAGCTGCTGCCGAGTTATTTGGTGTTGGTTATGCGCCAGATGAATGGGATGGACTTTACAAACATTTGAAAACTCTAGGTTTCACCGATAGCGAATTATCACTTGCTGGTCTTACCAAAGATGGAAGCAAGGGGCCGATTGATAGATATCGCAACCGTTTGGTCTGGCCAATTAAAGATATCTCTGGTGATGTCGTTGGATTTGGTGCCCGCAAACTTGCAAGCGATGAAGTTGATCAAGGTCCTAAGTATTTAAACACCTCAGAAACCCCGCTATATAAGAAGAGTCAGATTCTTTATGGTCTTGATATGGCGAAGAAAGAGATTGCCAAGAAGCGCCAAGTTGTAATCGTTGAAGGCTATACCGATGTAATGGCTGCGCACTTGGCCGGAATTACAACGGCCGTTGCAACTTGCGGTACCGCATTTGGTGATGAACATATCCGAGTTATTCGCAGGTTGCTTATGGATGATGATGCATTTCGTGGTGAAGTTATCTTCACCTTTGATGGCGATGCTGCTGGCCAGAAAGCGGCGCTCCGAGCATTTGGTGATGATCAGAAATTCGTAGCCCAGACATTTGTTGCCGTTGAGCCTTCCGGTATGGATCCTTGTGATCTTCGTATTGAATCTGGCGATGCTGCGGTTCGCGATTTAATTGCCCGTCGAGTTCCACTATTTGAATTCGCAATCAAGAGCGAGATAGCAAAGTACGATATAAATGCTGCAGAAGGTCGAGTCTCTGCGTTAAATCAAGTTGCCCCACTTATAGGAAAAATCCGAGATGCTTCACTACGTCCAGAGTATGCGCGCTTAGTTGCCGGCTGGCTTGGACTTGAGGTAGATATCGTCACGAGTGCAATTAAGAAGAGCACGACTAGAAGTGTTCCATCGCAAAACCTAGAGCCTGCAGTTCAATCGGAAGTAAATCTGCGCGATCCAATTTTGATGATGGAGCGAGAAGTTTTGAAGATTAAATTGCAACATCCAGAGCTTGCTAAGGATTGGGCGCTACTCGAGAAGAATGCATTCACCTATTGGGCATATCACCAGCTTCGTACTCAACTAGATCAGATGCCTGAATTAAATATTCAGAAACTTTTAGAGACCAGTGAGAGTGAAGATATTCGCGCCCTTATTACTGAATTGACAGTCGAACCAATTCGAACCGATCGCGAAATTTCTGAGCGATATATTGCTGCAATATTTGCGCGCCTGCGCGAGGTGGCGTTAAGCAGATCGATTGCAGAAATTAAATCAACGTTGCAACGCCTTAATCCAACTGAAAATGAGGCCCAATACAACGAGACATTTGGCGCCTTGGTTGCGATGGAGGCCGAGCGCCGAGTGCAGAAGGATGCGGCTCTAGGCGAGTTGGGTTGATTGGGCTAAGCCCCAAGCGTCAGATATAGTTCGCTCGTTACAATCCCTCATAGCTCAATTGGCAGAGCAGCCGACTGTTAATCGGCAGGTTCTTGGTTCGAGTCCAAGTGAGGGAGCAATTGTATAAATAGAAGGGTCGTCATGATGGCAAATTACAGCCTTACTAAATCATGGCAGAACACCCCAATCGGAGCACGAATAATTCGCCTCTTCCTTGGAATCACATTTATTTATGGTGGTTGGAATAAAGCGACAGATCCAGGTTTCTTAGATCAAAAGTCCGCCCATTACATCGGCGCACAAATTACAAGTTACCTTGATACCTCACCACTCTCATTCGCGCTAACTCATATGGTTGAGCACGCCACAGCATTTGGCTGGTTGATAATGCTCTCAGAATTTGCAATTGGAATTGCAACTCTCACAGGTATTGCTTTAGAACTTGCTGCACTTGGTGGCTTCTTCCTATCAATTACGCTCTGGCTAACTGCAACATGGACGGTAAAACCATATTTCTTGGGAAGCGATACTGCGTATGCAATTCTCTGGCTCGCGCTCTTCTTCTTAGTTCGCCAAAATACAAAGGGTCGACGAGTAACTTCACTTCTGCCTGACCTAGGAGATCGCCGCGAGGTAATTCGAATTCTCGGGATTGCAGTTGCATCAGTTGCCGCAGTCTTTGCTGGGCAGAGATTTAAAACCTCAAATCCAACCCCAGAAACTGGAACCGCAATCGCGAAGTTGGTCGATTTTCCTGTTGGATCTACCAAAATTTTCACTGCAGCAGATGGAACTCCTGCGATGTTATTTAGAACTAAAGCTGGCGTATTTGCCTATTCAACAATTTGTACTCATCAAGGATGTAGCGTCAGTTACAACTCAAATTCTAATCACCTAATTTGCCCGTGCCACGGTGCGCAATTTGACCCAGCAAATGGTGGCGCCGCTATTTCTGGCCCAACAAAGATCGCTCTACCTAAAATTAAAGTAGCCGTAAAAGGCACAGATATCGTTCAGATTTAATTACTAATTAGAGTTTTACATCGCGCAATTGCGCTGCAGATTGCTCTGGTTTTAAATCCATAATAAAGGCTTGCATCGCAGATTCCGATCCTGCTAAATATTTTAATTTTCCGGGTGCGCGTCGGATACTTGTGATCTGCATATGCAATCCAAGAACTTCACGCCCAACGTTTACGGGGGCTTGATGCCAAGATGCCATGTATGCCATCTCTATTCCAAAGACGCCATCGAGTCGTTGCAGTGCTTCCTTCGCAACCTCGGCGAATGAATCAGCAGCTCCATCAGATAAGGCTGCAAGATCTGGAACAAATTTCTTTGGCGCAATATGAATCTCAAAGGGATATCTCGATGCAAATGGCACGTATGCAATCCACTCACTATTTTGGGCCACGATGCGAACTTCATCCTTTATTTCACGAGCAATAATGTCTGAAAGAAGCGGACGGGAGTGTTTTGCAAAGTAATCAGTCGCAATCTTTAACATCTTCTCAACTCGAGGCGGGAGGTAAGAGTAAGAGTAAATCTGACCATGGGGATGATGAAGAGTCACACCAATCTCAACACCCCGATTTTCAAAGGGAAATATCTGTGCAATATGTGGCAACTTTGCAATCTCACGGGTGCGATCACGCCAAGCCTCCATCACAATTCGCATTTGTGCTAATGAGAGTGAACCAAAGTTTGCTTCATGATCATCGGTGTAACAAAGGACTTCGCAGAAACCAGCGGCATCAACAATCGGGGTATCAAGCCCATCGTATTCTGGCAATTTCCAATCGTTCCCGGGAAGAGCTAAAGATGGCGAAAGATTTTCAAAGACCACAACTTCATAACCACTTTCCGGAATTTCAGATTGAAGACCTGGCTTTGTTGGACAGAGCGGACACAATTCTTTTGGTGGTAAGAAGACTCGCGCCTGGCGATGCGTTGCCATAACAACCCACTCATTTGTAAGAGCATCTAATCGAAGCTCACCAAGTCCTGGTCGCCTTTCGACTGGACGCGTATCGATTGCATCGCGCACGGTTGGCTTCGAATCGTAATAAGAGATTGTGCGTCCATCAGATAGCTTGCAGTCTTGGCGAGTGATGCCGTGACTAAGCGAGATCGATTTTTCGCTGCTCATAATGGGCAACTCTATCTTTTAGATTCTTTTAATTACGAATCTGCCCCGCACAAGCATCAACCGGCTTTGGCGCTGGCTTATTAGTAGGAGATGGTTTTGGTGTTGGGATTGGCCCTTGGGTGACTTCAAACATCACTGGTATCACAGAGCTTGCGTGGGTATTGGATTCATCAAAATATTCAACAAAGCCAACCTGCGTTCCTGCTAACAAGCCAGAAATCTTTAGCGTCCAACGTCCAGAAGCCGAGCGAATTACATCTTGCACGCCCGCCTTTACTAAGGAATCAGCAGCGACAAATCTCACGCTTCCAGTAACAACTGGTGTTCCATCTGGCCTTACTGCATCAACAACAAAACTCGCAGAATCATTAGTGGTTAAAGTGGAAGCACCAGAAATTAAAGTTGCTGTGGTTGTTTCGTTATAGGGGAGCAGATCAACGGCATCTGGTTGCCAAACCCCTTTTGTAAGAGTATAAAAATTCTCTTCACTACCACCAAAAACATTCAAATCAATCCGCGAACTTGCAACTCCATATTTTGATCCCTTGCCACAAGATGTGTACTGCCAGATTTGATAATTAGCGGTGCAATCTGATTTTGTCCAGGAATGCGCATAACAGCCCACGCTCTTCATTCCAGGATGATTTGCAGGTTCGGCTGGATGCTTGCCATAAGCCGCAATCCATAGTGGATATTGCGCTAACTCTTTAGAACGAGACATTGCGCTTTGTAAGAAATTAGGAAAGGAATAAATAAATGGTTTGCGATTAGTTTTCTCTGTAACAGTTGCTAGCCACGTCTTTGCCCAAAGCGAGACCTGACTTCTACTGGCATATTTCTTACATACGCTTGCGATTTTACGGACACAATTAGTTTCAAGATCTAGCGCTACAGGTAAATCTTGTTCGGTGTAGCCACCTATTTCGCCAAGCCGCCAGATAACTTTCTGCGCTTGTGCTTTCGCATCAGCAATAATTTCAGCTTTTACTGTTGTATCTGGCAAGTATGAAAAATAGTAGAAGCCGGTATAAAGACCTGCTGCCTGAGCCGCTGTACGATCGGCAATTAAATATTTCTTAGCTATCAAATCTGATGGGGCTTGGGAATCTGAACCCTTAATCATTACGAATCTAACGCCAACCTTTGCCATCTTCTCGAAATTTATTGGTTTGTCATATGGATGTTGCCATTTACTTATATCAACGCCATGAATTCTATTTCCCGGGCCAGCGGCAACTAATTGAAGTGGAGTGGCTGCGATGACGTTTGTTGAAACAAGGGAGAGGCAGAGGCAGAGAGTTATCAGCAAAAACAGGCGCTTCACGATTCGATAACCTCCAATTCTTTCCCCGTAACTTTCAATATTGCAGAGATAAGTTTGGCAGTTTGTTCTGGTTTTCGTGCGCTTTTAAAGTTGTGGTCGCCACTAAATTTCTCACTATCGGCAAAGTTCACCTCCAAGATATTGCCCTCAAGTTTTACCAATCTGGCATCAAACCAGAGCAACCACGCAACGCGATCAACCTCTAAAACTGCATCGAGGATTTGATTCCAAGATGATTTGAGAGTTTCTATAGAGAATTCTGAGTCCATTATTTTTGGGAGATTGCAACTAATTCGGCTAAATGAATCACCTTAGTTTTAACTCTTGCCCTGCGAAGTTCACTTGCCAATTGACGGGTGCAACCAGGATTTACAGTTGCGATGTAATCAAGATTTAGCTCTTTTATTTCAGCAACCTTCTGACTTACTACTTTGCGACTATTTTTCTTCTGTAATAGCGCGTAACTTCCAGCAGCACCACAACAATCGGCAGCACTTGGAATTTCAACATAATCTCCAAGTTGCTTCAAGATTTCACGGGGCTCGGCAAATACTCCCATTCCATGACGCAGATGGCATGAATCCTGAAGTCCGACTCGGATCTTTCTGTCACTCTTAGAAATTGGCTTCAATGTTATTTCGCGCTTAACCCACCATTGTGAAAACTCTTGTACTCGATCGCTTCCGATTACGGAAGCTAAATGTGCCGCACAACCTCCTGCGGTAGTAAGAATTGTTCCTGGCAACTTTTCGCCAAGTTTGCGCGCCATCTCTTTACCCTTTTCAAGCTCGCCATTGTGGGCATGAAGAGCGCCACAACATCCCTGATCTGATGAACAAGAAACTTCTGGTGCAAGTTTTGCGACTGCGCGACTTACCGATGGAAATAATCGACGTTCAAAACAGCCATACATCAAATGCAAATCGCTCTGGGCGCTGCGACGTTTGGCCATTGGGGAAAATAATCCGAGGGCCCACATACCAATTTTTGAATCGACAATAAAAAATAACCCGCGCACAATCAATGGTCGATTCTTGCCTTGCCAGGTAATTTCGCGCATCTCTTCAAGCAGAACGCCATATTCAACACCTGCGGGACAGACTGGTTCGCATGCGCGACAACCAAGACAGAAGGAAGATTCCTGCAATAAATCTATTGCGGGCAACTTGTCGTTCTGCACTGCGCGCATCAAAGTTATTCGACCGCGAGGTGATGATTCTTCGTTGCCTGTTAATTTATAAGTAGGGCAAGCTGGCAAGCAGTAGCCGCAGGAAATACAGCGATCTAATTTATCTTGGCTAAATTTCTCTCTCATGAGCCAATCCTCCCTGGATTTAAGATTCCGGCAGGATCAAATACCTTCTTAATATTTCGTTGCAATTGCATATTTGCAGTACCAATTTTTGCTTCGAGATATGGCAACTTTGCTGAGCCAACTCCATGTTCTCCGGTAATGCTGCCACCAAATTCAAGGGGGAGCGCAAAGATTTCGGCAAGTGCTAATTCAGCGGCCGCTACCTCTTTAGGGCTATCTTTATCTAAAACAATTGTTGGGTGCAGATTTCCATCACCAGCATGCCCAAAAGTTCCAATACGAAGTCCATGTTTCTTGCCGATACCTTCGATTCGATTTACAACTTCGGCCATCACGCTTCTTGGTACCGCAATATCTTCCAGAATTGATAGCGAACTCAATCTGGCAAGTGCAGGAAGTGAACATCTACGGGCATATAACAGTGCATCAGCAGCAGCAACATCGGCAGCAAGTGTTACACCGCGGCAACCAGTTGATGACTTTGCAATTTCCGCCATCTTAGAAACGCTCTGTTCAATAGAGATTGAATCACCGTCATCACCAAACAATAAGAGCGCCCCAGCTTTAGTATCTAAACCAAGATGCGCAAAATCTTCGACCGCAACCAAACACGTGTTATCTAAGAATTCCAAGGTTGCGGGGAGAATTCCGGAAGTAATTATCTTTTCTACTGCAGCCGCAGCGGCGGCTAGATCTTCGAAATAAGCGACACCATACTTTGAGGCTTCAGGACGAGGTGCAAGTGCAACGATAATTTCGGTAAAGACCGCCAGCGTTCCTTCACTTCCAACAAGAAGTCTTGTTACGTCATATCCAGCCACATCTTTTACTAAGCGCCCACCGGTGCGAATTACTTCACCCGTACCTAGAACCGCCTCTAAGCCAAGAATGTAATTTCGAGTTGTTCCATATTTAAGACCGCGAAGTCCGCCAGCGCTAGTCGCAACATTCCCACCAATTGTTGAAACATTTCGTGATCCAGGGTCTGGTACAAAGCGCAGTCCTTCTTTTTCAACTAGTTGATCTAAGACCAAATTCGTTACCCCTGGTTGCACTACAGCAATCATTTCGGACTTTGAAACTTCTAAAATTTGATTCATATTTGTCATACTCATGACAATTCCACCATTTAATGGGACAGTAGCCGCACATAAATTACTTCCGGCACCTCGCGCAATAATTGGCGTCTTAGTGTCATGAGCAAACTTCACAATCTTTGCAACTTCTGCGGTATTTCTCGGAGCCACAATTACTTCAGGCAGACCTTCGAACATTGGTGTTGCATCGCGACTATAGGCCTGTAATGAAACCGCATCGCTGCGCACAACATCGCTACCGACAAGGGCAGTTAATTTGGCGACTAGGTCTTTGGCTGACACGAGGTAATTAAACCATCGCTACTAGGCAAGTACCTTGCGGATTGCCTCTGGAATGCAATCAATAATCATTGAAGCCGAAATCGGTCCACCTCTTGAGGCAAGTCGAGCCGCGCGGTCATGTATGAATGAGGCTGTTGCAGCAATTTCGGCAAAGCGATTCGGTGAACTCAATATTTCAATCTCATTGGTTGCTGCAATTGCGCCAATAATTCCGGCAAGCACATCACCAGAGCCTGCGGTCGCAAGCCATGGAGTTGCTGCTGGAAGTTCAATAATAATTTCATTATTTGCTACAACAGTTTTTGATCCCTTAAGTAAAACCGTTACACCCAAGATATCTGCACATTCTTGTGCCCATCGCTTTGGATCATCTGAAATCTCATCAGCAGATACTGCGATTCCATATTTTTGAAGGAGTTTCGCTAACTCACCGGCATGTGGTGTGATTAATGTTGGCTGTTCCAATTTATCGGCCAAATAGAGGGCGCCAGCATCCAAAATAGTTGGCACACTTTGTAGACCAATTACTTTGAACCAACGATGACGCAGCCAAGTTGTGTAATCATCAAACTTGTCGCCAATAATTCCTGATCCCGCAACCCAAGCCGTTACTGCGCCCGGTTGAACGACAACTTCGGGAGATGAATGCAGAACAAGATGGGCAAGTCCGGATGAGCTATAGAAACGGACCATTCCGACACCTGTTGCTACCGCAGCACTCGTCGAGAGAACTGCAGCACCTGGATATTGGGCAGAGCCAGTGATTACACCGAGGACACCTCTGGAATATTTATGGTCATAAGGTTTTGGAACAACTAAACACTTCTTACTTTTCGATTCGTTCCAAAGTATGGGTTTCATGTAATGAGTCTAATTCGATTCAAAAGATTTTGGTGGGGCAAGTCGGGCTTGGACCAAAGGCAACCCTGAATTATCTTAAGGAACCTGTTGACATCATATTTGCTCCAAATATAATAAGGAATCTATTGCGCATGATCCTTAACGAGTTGGAGTCGGTAAATGTTAAAAGGGATTGATCCAAGAATAAGTGCTGAGTTAATTTCGGTTTTGGCAGAAATGGGCCACGGAGATGAACTCGTCATTTGTGATCGTAATTATCCGGCTATTTCCAACGCTCAAAGGCACATTAGCTATGTCAGTTCTAGCGTGGAAGAAGTATTGAAATTAGTACTTAAATTATTTCCGTTAGATACCTTTGTTGAAGCGCCATTGATTCGGATGGAAGTGGCTGGAAGTCCAGGCCAGGTAACAGATGGTCAAAAAGCGGTTCACTCAGTGGCCATGGAGATAGAGGGCCGGAAATTTGAAATGGCATCGCTATCTCGCGAAGATTTCTATGAAAGAGCTGCGAAAGCATATGCAACAGTTTCCACAAGCGATGATCAGCCTTATTGTTGTTTCGTATTAGTAAAGGGCGTTATTTAAGGCTTTTAATTAGGCTTCACTCTTATATTTGGTGGGGCGGGTCGGGCTCGAACCGACGACTACCGAATTATGAGTTCGGGGCTCTAACCAACTGAGCTACCGCCCCGGTGCACTAAAAGCGCCTAGGAATAGGCGAGATTAACACATTGACGTTATTCAAGTTATTGAAATGGGTGCGTAAGTTCTTATTTCCGCAGTGTCTAACCCCATAAGATTATCTAATCTGAGATTTGCTATCAATTATGAAGCGGGGCACATGAAACTTTCCAATGCAACGGTCGGTTCATTACCAAATGCCCTTCCAGTTCCAGGGTTTGACCGGTCGAAACTTTCGCCCAAGATAGTTCATTTTGGTGTCGGACATTTTCACCGGGCCCACTTGGCTAAATATTTAGATCAATTATTAAATTCAGGAGCAAATTCAGATTGGGCAATCTGGGGTGTTGGAATTGGTGCATTATCAAGAGCGGTAAGTGAGGCACTTGTGCCACAAGATTGTTTATATACCCTCACTGAAAAGTTTGCCGATGGCACAGCAACAACTTCGGTGGTCGGTTCAATAATTGGGATTGACCATGCAACTTCAAATGGTGAACCAGTTGTTTCACGCCTTGCTAATACAGATACCAAAATAATTTCACTCACCATAACTGAAGGCGGTTATGGGCTTGATTCCATTACTGGCAAATTTAGCGGAGCCGGTGACAAATTGATTGAAGCAGATTTAGCAGATCCAAAGTCATGTCAATCCTGGCTCGGTATTTTAATCCAGGCACTTCGCCAACGTCGCGATACTGGTGCCGGCAAAGTTACTTTGATGTCATGTGACAATATTCCGCACAATGGTGAAGTTGCTCGAAACGCTGTAGTCGGCTTTGCCAGCAAAGTTGCACCCGACCTTCTGCCATGGATTGAAGAGAATATGACATTCCCAAATTCCATGGTTGATCGCGTTACTCCAGGAACGAAAGATGAAGATCGCGATTACATCAAAAATACTTATGGCCTTGAAGATGCCTGGCCTGTTGCCTGCGAGCCTTACACACTTTGGATTCTTGAAGATAACTTTGCAAATGGCCGTCCGGATTTTGAAAAAGTTGGCGTAACTCTGGTTAAAGATGTGCTTCCTTATGAGTTAATGAAGTTGCGCTTGGCCAATGGCACCCACCAAGCACTTTGTTTCTTTGGCCATCTTCTTGGTCATACCTATGTTCACGAAGCAATCCATGATCCAGATATCAATGATTTACTTATTCGCTATATTGATGAAGAAGCAGTGCCAACTCTTGCACCCGTCCCAGGTTTTGATCTAAAAGAATGGGGACGCATCGTTATTGATCGTTTTGGTAATCCCCAGATACAAGATCAGCTTGTGCGCATATGCGCTGAAACTTCAGATCGAATTCCAAAATTTGTTCTGCCCGTTGTTCTTGATCAAATTAAAATGGGTGGTTCAACTCCAATCTGTGCTGCCATGATCGCAAGTTGGTCGCGCTATGCCCAGGGCTCCGATGAGAGCGGCGCCGCGATAAGCGTTATTGATCCTAAGAGAGCTGAAGTAATGGCAGCAGCAAACGCGGAACTTAATTCACCCGGAGCATTCTTGAAAATTACCTCTATCTTTGGAGGTTTGGCCGAGAACAAAGTATTTATGGCGCAATATTTAGCTGCTCTTGAAATTTTACGCAGCAGCGGAGCACGCGTGCTCTTACGGAGCTTAAAATAAAAAATTCTCGATTTTTATTTTGGGTCTTGTGCTTTGGAGCGCTATTTGCGCTAACACCAAGGGCGTTTGCTTCACCTGATTATGTCTTTCCGATTGCTGGCTGCAAGACAACTTATTCCAAGGCTCATCACGATTATCCCGCAACAGATATCTTGACGAAAAAAGGCTGTCACTTTGTTGCACCAACTTCTGGGGTAATAGATGAAGTAAATGCGGTCGATGAGTATTCATGGAAAAACAATGGCGGGGCACTTCGTGGCGGATTATCAATATCAATGATTGGCGATGATGGTGTTCGCTATTACGGATCCCATTTTTCTAAGATTTACAAGAAAGTCGTCCCTGGATATCAAGTAGCGGCGGGGGAATTAATAGCGTTGGTGGGAACTTCGGGGGATGCAGCCGGACTTGCACCGCATGTGCACTTTGGAATTTCGTGGCCAACTAAAGCAGGAATCTGGTGGGTACGTCGCGGTGAGATTTATCCGTGGAAATATTTGGATGCGTGGAAGGCTGGAAAAGATTTAAGTCCAGCGAAAGAAGTTTCTGCTAAATTGAAAAAAGTTGGAACTGTACCTAAGCGAACTGGGTATTAAAAAAGCCCCACCCGAAGGTGAGGCTCTCTTCTTGTTAATGGTTGATTATGCAGGATTAACTGCGTCAGCCTGTGGGCCCTTTGGACCTTGAACTACTTCAAATGTCACGGCTTGACCCTCGTCTAGAGACTTGTATCCATTACCTTGAATTGCTGAGTAG
>CAFAAZ010000016.1_pt1 | contig 27082 bp, 28 predicted proteins | sample 7267721 | NCBI WGS metagenome assembly CAFAAZ01 (sample SAMEA6813999, study PRJEB35770) | uncultured Actinomycetes bacterium | biome: Freshwater; feature: Freshwater reservoir; material: water | place: Czech Republic | collected 2017-08-18 | depth 30m m
ATCCCATAGAGATGCTTGAGCTCCTGAGCCGTCCTTGATGTATGTCTTCATATCATTTGGAAGACCTAGACCAGTTACGAAAACCTTGCCCTTTGAAGCTGAACCTGAAACGTACTTAGCAGCTGCCACGATACCTACTGAAGTAGGAGCAACGATTGCTTCGATTGTTGGGTTCTTTTGGATAAGTCCTTGTGTTTCAGTTGTTGATTCTTCTGGCTTATCTAGACCGTAAGCAGTAGCAACAACCTTTACCTTTGGATACTTCGCTGCAAGACGCTTGTTCATGAATTCGATCCAAACGTTCTGGTTTGTAGCATCTGGTGTTGTTGAAAGTACAGCGATATCGCCTTCGCCACCAGCTAGTTCAGCTGCTGAATCTGCAAGTGCGTTACCGATACCTTCTGATGAAGCCTGGTTAACGAATACTGAGCGACCAGCTTGTGCAACATCTGAATCGTATGTAACAACTGTTACACCCTTCTTCTGTGCTGCCTTTAGTGCTGGAACAAGTGCATCCTTATCATTAGCTGCAATAATCAAAACGTTGTATCCGCCTTGAACTGCTGCGTTGATTTCCTTAACTTGTGCTGCTGCAGTGATTTCTGTTGGTCCCTTGTATGCACAAGTAGCCTTCAGTTCCTTACATGCACGTTGTACACCCTTATCAGCTGCTTGGAAGTAGCCGATTGTTCCTAATTTAGGAATGTGTGCAACCTTTAACTTTGTTGCTGCTGAAGATGGTGCCACGAACGCTGTTGCGATCAATGCACCTGTTGCAATTGCTGCAAGTACTTTTTTCAAAGTGGTTCCTCTCTTACTACCTATAACAGAAACAACCTTTGGTTCTGTTAATCGAACTAGGAATGTAGCTACGTCTCCTAGAACAACTCTGTGAATCTATTGGGGATTCAGCCCGACCTGCAAGGTCTTTTTTATAACGTTTTCTTAACTTTTATTCTCCGCTCGTACCTTTGCTGCTTTCGCTTTATTAATTAAAACTGGCGCAGCAACTGAGATGAGAAGCAAAATTCCGGTAACGATTGTTCGCCACTGTGCATTGATTTCGCGGAGTGTTAACCATGATTCAACGCTTCCTGCTAGTAGCACACCAGCGATAACGCCCCACATAGTTCCGATGCCGCCGAATATTGAGACACCACCCAATAAACAGGCCGAAATCACTAATAATTCCAGTCCGATTCCATTATCTGCTTGTGCGGTTGAGAATCTAAATGTGTAGATAACTCCCGCAACTCCGGACATGAAACCAGTGAATGTGAAAACAATGATCTTATGTCTAACGACATTTATACCTGCGAAACGAGCTGCTTCTGGGCTCTGACCAATAGCAAGTGTGCGGCGACCAAATGGCGTGTTGTGAAGAAGTAAAGCAAAGCCAATTCCGAAGAGAATGATGATCGGCAGGCTCTGCGGAATAAATGAAGTTCCGATTGTGTCGAAGCCCCACCCAGTCCAAAATTCTGGGAACTCATTTATCGTATTTGTTCCCAAGATTCCATTAGCAATTCCACGATATAACGCAAGTGTTCCAATGGTTACAGCTAAGGAGCCAAGTCCAACCTTGGTTACTAGGAAGCCATTTATGAAACCGCAGAGCGTTCCAACAGCCATACAGATAATAATTGCAAGCCAAATTGGCGCACCGTGTGCATATGACCAACCAAGCATTGATGAGCCAAGTGCCAATATCGATGCAACTGATAGATCGATCTCACCGAGAATGATAAGGAAGATAACACCGAAAGCCATGATTGTAATTTCACTTGTGTTCGAGAAGATTTGTGAAACGTTAATGCTGCTTAAGAAATTATCTGTAGTTAAAGATGCAGCAACCCAAACAACGGCCAAGATTAAGAGAATTGAGGTATCCCACGTAAAACGTAATTTAAGTTTCATTATGGCTACGCCCTCTCTTTTATTCGTTGTGCCAGTAAGGCGTTCTCACTCTTCCGAGCCAGAGTTCGGTCAGCATAAATCGCGACAATCAAAAGCAGACCGTTAATCGCTGATTTCCAAAATGCATCTACGCCAATCGCAGCAAGGCCACCTTGAATTGTCTGAACAAGCAGCGCACCAATAGTTGCGCCGACTGTTGTTCCAGAACCGCCAGCGATTGTTACGCCACCGATTACTGCGGCTGCAACAACTGCAAGTTCTTGGCCGTAAAAAGCTGTTGAATCAACTTGCGCGAAACGCATCAAGTAGAAGACTCCTGCAAGCCCCGACATGGCACCTGAGAATACAAATGCAAGGAAGGTGCGGCGGAAAACTTTAATTCCTACTAGATCTGCTGCATGTGGGTTTGATCCAATTGCATAACAGTCGCGACCAGCTTTGCGATACTTCATAAACCATGCGGTTACAAGCATTGCAAAAATTACTAACAAGAAGGTAAATGGCATTACCCCGAAGTAAACCTTCTGACCAAGGCTTAGAAGACTTGGTGGCATTTCTTGAGCGTTGTAATCAACAGAGTTTGAGATTACATAAACCGCACCACGGACGATGTAGAGCGTACCCAGAGTTACAACCAGGGATGGCAGCCTTAGACCCGCAACTAATAGCCCGTTTAGAACTCCAACGACCATTCCGATAATTGGTCCGATAATGAAGCATTGAACCCAGGTAAATTCTGGATTCTTTGCACAAAGATCTGCAATAAACCAAGCAGTTAATCCAACAGTTGAAGCAACCGATAAGTCAATGTGGCGCATAATGATGATTGGCGCCATTCCGATTGCTAGGAGGGCAACAACCGCAGTAGAAGTAAATAGATCTCGGGTTCCATCGCCAGTTAAAAAGCGCGGATTGATAATTCCGGTAATTCCGATAGTCACGATAAGAATTAATCCCAGACTGCCTTCGCGACTACTTGGCTTAAAGCGAGATAGAAAATTCACGGTTATGCACCCTTGCTTCCGGTAGTTGCTGCAGCAATAACTTTTTCTTGTGTTGCTTCCGAGCGAGAAAGTTCAGCAACTTTGTGGCCCTCACGCATAACAATAATTCGATCTGCCATACCTAATACTTCTGGAAGTTCAGATGAAATCATCAAAACTGCTTTTCCTTCACCTGCAGCGGCATTAATAAGTTTGTGAACTTCAGCCTTGGTTCCAACATCAATACCGCGAGTTGGCTCATCGACAATCAAAATATCTGGGTCTGTGGCAAGCCACTTAGCCAGGACTGTCTTCTGCTGATTTCCACCAGATAGAGATTCCACTGGGTTTGATTGGGATTCATATTTAATGCTTAACTTTTCACGCCAGATTTCGGTAAGTGCTCGCTCTTTCTTAAAGTTTAAGAAGATCTTTCCCTTAATTCGATCGAAAGATTCCATTGAAATATTGCGATTAACACCGGCAATCATAAATAGGCCTTGTTGACGGCGATCTTCCGGTACGAGTGCAATCTTCTCTGCCATTGCAGCAACTGGTGAACCCTTAGCGAGATCTTTACCGTTTACCTTCACTGAACCAGTTGTGTACTTATCGATACCAAAAATAGCGCGAGCAACTTCAGAGCGACCTGAACCGACTAGTCCGGCGAGTGCAACTATTTCACCATGGCGAACCGTGAATGAGATATTGCGAAAATATGCTGGATTTGTCAGATCCTTAATTTCAAGGGCAACGCCACCAATTTTATTCTCAGTCTTCGGGAAGAGCTCAGTCAATTCGCGACCAACCATCTCCTTAATAACCTTCTGCAAATCAGTTCCAGTGACTGGATTTTCGCTAACTGTCGCTCCATCGCGCATAACAGTTATGTAATCTGAAATCACAAAGACCTCATCAAGTCGGTGACTAACAAAGATAACTGCCTTATTTGCTGCCTTCAAACTCTTCATAACAGTCATCAAGCGTTCTACCTCTGAAGCTGAAAGCGCAGCAGTTGGTTCATCCATCAAAATAATATTTGCATTCATTGAAAGTGCTTTAGCGATTTCAACTACTTGCTGATCCGCGATTGAAAGTCCACGGGCTTGACGCTTTGGATCTAGTGGAACGCCAAGTTCGGCAAATAAACGTGCCGCCTCAACCTGTGCTTGCGCCCAATCAATAGCAACACCCTTCATTGGTTGGCGACCGATAAAGACATTTTCTGCCAAAGTTAAATCCAAAAATAGTGAAGGCTCTTGATAGATAACAGCAATACCTTGTGCAATTGCCGCTTCCGGAGAACCAGTTATAAATGGCTTATCACCAAGTGAAATTGTTCCACCATCATTAACGTGTACGCCTGCAAGAATCTTTAACATCGTAGATTTTCCGGCACCATTTTCGCCAAGCAGTGCATGAATTTCTCCGGCGCGAATCGAAAGATCAGTACCACGAAGTGCAATGGCGCCGCCGAATCGCTTTTGAACACCTTTCATCTGAAGAAGAAGGTCGCCCTTTTGTGCCACATGAACTCCACTCTTAACTTAAGTTTTTTAATTTTCCGTTGGAACGATAATTAGAATCTTATTCAGACTTTCAAATTCAATCTATACTGTTTTAGGCAAAAGATGAAAAAAGGTTTCGATTAGCAATAAAATTTCGGTAACAATTTGTTACAGGAGAACAGTTGTATTGAAGTAGAAGGGTCGTCTCAATATATGGGCACTTATCTCGCGCTCGATATGGGGGCGGAATCAGGGCGTTTAATGGCCGTTGAGATTGGTCATTCGATAAATACCCGGGAAATTTATCGCTTCGCTACTCCAGTTATTAACGATGAACGCGGTCGTCGCTGTTGGGATTTCCCAAAAATAATGGCGGAAGTAATTACCGCGCTAAAAATTGCCGCACCCGATGGTCCTTACCTTTCAATTGCAGTTGATACCTGGGGCTTAGATTTTGGTTTGTTAGATAAAGATCAAAAGTTAATTGGTTTACCTGTAAGTCATCGCGATCATCGCACTGACGGGTACTTAAAAAAAGCTGCGGCAATGGTTGGTAAAGATAGATTGCATGGTGATACCGGTTCACAACTTTTGGAAGTTAACTCTATTTACCAATTACTTGCGATTACCGAGCAGACCCCAGATGAGTTAGTTGACGCCCAATATCTATTGCTTATGCCAGATCTCGTGTTGCATGCACTTACCGGAGTAGTAGGAACCGAATACACAATTGCTTCAACAACTGGTCTTTATGATGTCCCAAACAATAAATGGGCCACAAAGTTGGCAGATGATTTAGGTATCCCAACTAAGCTTTTTGGTGAAGTACAAGATGCCGGAACAATTCGTGGGGCCTTAACTAAAGAGCTTCAAGAGCTAACTGGAATTGGCCCAATCCCCTGCATCGCAACTGCTAGCCATGACACCGCATCGGCTGTTGTTTCGACGCCATTCACAGCGCCCGGCAATGCTTATATCTCGTCAGGCACTTGGTCACTTCTTGGTGTTGAGTTAAATAACTCAGTTATAAACGATCTAACCCTTAAATACCGCCTAACAAATGAAGGTGGCTTTGGCCGCAACACTAGGCTGCTCTGCAATATTGCTGGCCTATGGTTAATTCAAGAAGTTCGGCGAGATCTCAAATTGCAAGGAATTGATTTAACCTATGCCCAACTAGTTGCACTTGCCGAAGAACAACCCGATAGATGGCGCACTCTGATTTTTGTCGATGATCCAGTCTTTATCCATGCCGGCGAGATGATTGCGCGCATTCAAAAGTTTGCACAAAAGACCGGCCAGCCAGTTCCAAATACGCCTGGTGAATTAGCACAATGCATCTTCGCTTCACTCGCATTTCAATATGCCAGGATTGCAAAGGTTCTCCATGAATGCAGTGGTCTACCGATGCCTGCCATCCAGATTATTGGTGGCGGCTCCCAGAACGCACTTCTCTCTCAATTAACTGCAGATATCTCGGGCCTTGAAGTTATTGCCGGCCCAATAGAAGCCACGGCAATGGGCAACGCAATCGTTCAAGCAATTGCACTGGGTGAAATCCCATCGCTGGAAGAAGGACGCAAAATCGTGAGAGCCAGTGATTTGAAAATTAAGAGCTACCTGCCAGACCAAGATGGTGAAATTCGTAGTGAGATTGTGCAACTTCAAATAAGATACGAATCATTAATTAACTAGGGAAAGAGATCAGGAAACAATGTCTAAATTAGCTAAGGAATTGACCAATCTCTCCCGTAAAGCTGGCGAGCCAGCAGCAGATTTAACGATTCAGGCAGAGGGAAATGCTGCGGTATTCGATCGTAAAAAGAATATGTTTCTAGTCAAAGCTAGTGGCGTCATCATGGGTAATGCCACCGAAGAGGATTGGGTCTGGCTTGAACTCGGTAACTGCGTTGAGATTCTTGAGGATGCTCGGAAGAACGGTTCTAGTGAAAAATTAATTGCCGCGCTAAATGCAATCCTTGCATCATCGAAGAACACAGATGGCCAAGTTCGCAAAGCAAGTATTGAAACTTTGGTCCACGTTGTTGCCTTCCACGCAATGGAGGTTGATTGGTCGCTTCACACCCACCCAACTCCTGTTGTCGCGCTAGCCGCAAGTAAAGATGGTGCGAAGCATTACAGCGGAACAGTTTTTCCTGATGAAGCAGTTATGTGTGGCCCAGTTCCTCTGTTTTTGCCATTTGCTAATCCTGGTTTAGATCTTGGACTTGGCGTTTTTCTAGGTGTTCTGGAATACCAACAGAAGCATGGCCGTAATCCTGGCCAAATAATTCTTGGAAACCATGGGCTCTGCACCTTTGGTGTTGGCGCGCGTGATGCACTTGGTGCAACTGAAATTGCAGTTAAGGCAGCGAGAATTCGATTGGGCGCACTTAGCGCTGGTGGAATTTCATTTGTTCCAAGCGATGCGGCAGAGGCTATTGCTTTTCGCCCAGATGAAATCTTGCGCAAACGCCTGCTCGCCCGTGAAGGTTTAAGCAAGTAATAATTTATGAAATTAGCGGCTGCAACCTTTGATGTCGGCGGAATTATTTACTCCGACGATGTCTTCAAGAGAGCGATCTATGCCGCGATGGAAAATTATGCTGGTCCGATTGACCCTGAACGCTTTGAGAAAGTTTATGTCGATCATCTAAAGTCACATTCCGGATCGCTGCGCAGCAAATTATGTCTGGAATTCTTCGGCTCCCTTGATTTAAAGGCTGAAATTATGGAGTTCGCAACCGCGCGTTGGAACTTCGAGCCAGGTGATATCTATAGCGATGCCAGAAAAACGATTGAAGAGTTGAAAGCATCTGGCTTAAAGATTGGACTTGTTGCCAATCAACCAAAATCTGCGGTCGATTCCCTAAAGCGTGATGGCATCTTTGATTTAGTTGATTTTCTTGGAATCTCGGCTGTGGTTGGTTTAGAGAAACCCGATCCGAGAATCTTTGAGTTAGCACTAGCTGAACTTGGAACAACTGGTGCCCAAACTATTCATATCGGCAATCGCCTAGATACCGATGTAATCCCCGCCAAATCACTGGGTTTCAAAACGGTCTGGATTCTTCGCGGTGAGGCTAATCCGACTCCTTCACGGGATGACTTAAAAGTTCCGGATATCGTTGCAACGGATTTAATTAATCTTGCAGAACAAATTGCAAAGTTGTAAATGAAGCCCGCATTTATCGGTATTGATATCGCCACCGAATCAACCAGGGCGCTACTTGTTGATGAAAATGCGAATGTAATTGGTACAGCCAACGCCAAACTTGCCCCAGTAATTCGCGGTGAAGATGGTTCTGTTACACAAGACCCAATGAGTTGGGTAGTTGCTGTTGCTTCGCTCATTGCGCAAATTCAAGTTAAAGCCGCGGCGGCGCAAGTGGAGCCAATTTCCCTAGTTATCTCCGCGACTTCGGGCACTTTCACTCTGGTAAATGACCAAGGCCTGGCAGTAATTCCAGCTGCAATGTATAACGATGGTCGTGCAGCTAACCCGGTTGATCGCGCGATATTTATTCGCAAGGCAGAAAAACTAGAGGGCAATCTGCACTTAGTTCACACTCCAGAATTTGTGATTGCATCCGTATTAAATCTAAAGCCGCAAGACATCGCAGCCGATTGGAGCCATGCGCTAAAAACTGGCGTCGATCTACATACCCAAAGCTGGAAGCCTGAAATTCTCGCCCAAGCGAGTGCTGAAAAGATTTCGCTCCCAAAGGTTGTTGCGCCCGGAGCAAAGCTCGGCGCAATCGGAAATCTAAATATTTATGCTGGCATGACAGATGGATGTACTGCGCAAATTTCTGCAGGTGGCGCGGGTCTTGGTTCTGCCGTAACAACACTAGGTACAACAATGGTTATTAAATTAGTGAGTAATAAAGATGTAGCCGGCCCAGGCTTCTACAGCCACCTTCTTCCAAAAACTAATTGGCTAGTTGGTGGCGCCTCAAATCTTGGTGGTATCTCATTTAAAGAATATGCACGTGACATAAAGGGTTGGGATATAAAAGCAGAAGCCCACGGCCCAGCATCATTTGTTACCTATCCCCTAACTTCAAAGGGTGAGAGATTCCCAGTCGCGAATAAAGATTTAGTAAAAGTTTCATCCGGTAATCCAACTAATGAAATCGATAATTACCGCGCAATCCTTGAAGGCATAGCATTTGCTGAAAAACTTTCCTATGAAATCTTGGGTAAAGCAGGTGCGCCACTTACTGGTGAATTGCGAACTGCAGGTGGTGGGGCCAAATCGCCAATCTGGTGCAAAATTCGTGCCACTGTTTTAAATCGTCCTGTAATTGCACAGAAGGGCTCTGGCTCTGATCTTGGTGCCGCCCTCATTGCAATTGCCTCTGTAACAAACCCAGCAGATATCGCTGCAGGAATAAGCGCAATCAAATTGCCAGCCGGTGAGGTCTATCTTCCTGTGCAGGAAGAGGTTGAAACACTTGCTGCAGGCTATCTGCGCTTCAAGATAGCGCTCGGAATCGAATAGGAATCGAATAGGAAGAGGTATTGACATATTCGATGCTCGAAAGGAGAATTCCTATTCAATGCAGGAAGGGATCCAATTTTGAGTTCAGAGCTATTCGACAGAACGCGCTTCGACCATATCGGGGTCGTCACCGAAGATAAACATGGTGAAGAGAACTTTGTTGATGCGACCCGAGTCTGGGTAACAAATCCAAGGCAACACCCAGCCAATGTTGAATACCTTCGATACGAACATGACACACCTGTAACAGGACCAATTCGCCACCTGCCGCACGTCGCTTATCGCGTGGATAGCGTTGATGAATCTATTAAGGGCCATGAAATTCTTCTTGAACCATGGGATGTCGCTGACGGTTTTGTTCGCGTCGCATTTGTTTTGGTTGAAGGCGCAGTCGTTGAATTTATGCAATACCGAAATCCAAATGAAACCGGCTGGTTTTAATTAAGTAATCGATTAGCAACTAAGGAGAGAAAATGAATAATCCAATCTGTCTGAACAGTAACTCTTACCACGGCTTCACTCTTGAAGAGGCTGTTACCGGAGCCAAGCGCGCCGGGATTAAACTTATTGAACTCGCTGGAGTTATTGGCTGGACCGAACATGTTCATAACAATTATTCTGATGAGCAAATCACAAAGGTCCTGAAATTATTGGCTGACAACGACATAAAAGCTATAGGTATGTGTGGCCACACAAATATCCAGACTAAAGAGGGTCAAGAGACTTTCAAGAAGAATCTTCACTTGGCAAAGAAACTTGGCGTCGATTATGTAACTCTTTCAACTGGCGAGACTCATGGTGATGAATCAGTTATTGGCGATGATACTGAACTAATAAGCATTATCCGTGATCTTGCATCAGTAGCAAAAGATTTAGGTTTAGTAATGGCAATTGAAACCCATGGAAACAACTACGCAACTGGCCAGAGCATCATCGCGCTCTTGAAGAAAGTGAATATGCCTAATGTTCGCCTGAACTATGACACTGGAAATGTAGTGTTTTACGGTGCGATCATGCCTTACGAAGATCTTGATGCATCTACTGGTTCCATCACCGGCATTCACCTGAAGGAGAAGGCTGGCGCCCAGAACGAGTGGAATTTCCCAGCAATCGGACGTGGCGATCTCGACTTTGATCGTATTCTCAAAACCCTTAAGAAGAATGGCTGTACTGCTGCGCTAAGTATTGAAATTGAATTCACTCCTGCTGGTCCAAATGGTGTGGAAGATGTTCATGAATCACTTGCGTATTCAGTAGACACAATCAAGCGGTTATCTGCTTAAGTTTAGGAACTACACATGGCTTCAATTGCAATTATCGGACAGGGATATATGGGCAATGCCCATGCCGCAGCTTGGGCAAGTGCGGGGCAGGCAGATTCCATTAAATACATCTGCACGCCACGTCCAAAAGAAGGCTCGGTTCCTGCAGCAAAGAACGCAAAATACATAACCGATCTTGATGTAATTTTAAAAGATCCAGATGTTAAATATGTTTCGGTCTGTACGCCAACGCCAACACATAAAGATATTGCGGTCGCACTTCTAGCCGCTGGTAAGCACGTGCTCTTAGAGAAACCAGTTGCGCTAACTGTTGCTGATGCGAAAGTTGTGGCCGAGGCCGCGGCGAAGAGTTCTGGTTCGCTCATGGTTGCCCACGTTGTTCGCTTCTTCCTTGGATATCAGAAACTTCGCGAAGTAAGTGAATCTGGTGAATTAGGCAAACTGCTATCAGTACATGCAAGACGCTTCTCCCCTAAACCAACTTGGGCGACCTGGCTTGGTGATGAGAGTCAATCCGGCGGCATGTTAGTTGATTTTTCTATTCACGATTTTGATCAATTAAATATGTATCTTGGAAAACCTATTGAAGTATTTGCAGCACAGACTTCACCTACTGGTCCGGCAGAAATCACTGTTAAGTATAAAGGTGGCGGCGTCGGCCAAGTTCAAAGTTTTATGAATGCGGCAGAAGGCGTCCCATTTACTAGCACGATTGATTTGCTGGGTACTGCTGGAATTGCACATTATGAATTCTCTGCAATTTCTGCGACCGAAGAGTCATCCTCTGGAAATAACGCCGGAGTTAATAGCTGGCATGTATTTTCTTCAAAAGGCAATACGGTTGAACAGATTGCTACGGATGATCCATATGGCCGCCAAGTTAAATACTTCTTTGATCAAGCAAGTTCTGGCGGTAAATATGATCTATCGCCAACTCCTGCAGCAATTACCGCTTTGCAGGTTAGTCTTGCAGCAAAGGCATCCCTCAAAGCGGGAGGCCCAGTTTCAATTGCCTAGATTTAACTAATTAAATCTTAACTACTTGCCCGGTGCGAGCAGATTCTTCGGCTGCCAACGTAGCTTCAAGTGCGCGCATTGCATCAACCGGGGTGCTAACTGTTGGTTGAATCCCTCTTAGTGCGCAATCCGCAAAGTAGAGGAACTCTTCGCGAAGCGCGCCACCACGGTAGCCATCAAACTCTGGCCAATATGTTGTATCTGGGCTGCGAACCCCAGTTGTCTTGGTAACGATTCCAAGATTTGGAAAAGTATCTTGAATATGAATTAAACCTTCGGTACCAATTACTGTCATGCGCTCATCGATATCAAATGGCGTGTGTTCGGGCATGCACCAAACAGTTTCCAGAATCGCAGTAGCGCCACTCTTGAAGCGGTACATAGTCTGTCCGATATCTGGATATTTAAGGCCACGCATATCTGTGGTCTGGGCATATGCACTGACAATTGTGTCGCCCGTTAACCAGAGCATGATGTCGGTATCGTGGATTGCATCGCCAACAATGGGTCCGATCTTATTTAAAATCTCAGGCGTCCATGATGCAGGAATATTTCTGCGAGAACTAAGTGAGAGAATTTTTCCAACTGCGCCTTCACTAATTGCCTTCTTGGCTGCGCGATAACGTGGGTTGAAGCGAACAATATGACCGATTTGTAAGATTCCTTTTGCGCCCTTAGAAGCGGCAATAATCTTCTCGCAATCAGCAACTGTTGATGCCATTGGCTTTTCAAGAAAGACATGCTTTCCTGCCTTTAAAGCTTCAATTGTGATGTCGGTATGTTGATCCCACATAGTTGTGATTGATACCGCATCGATATCAGGATCTGCCAACATATCTTTATAATCTTTATGCAACTTCTTTACGCCATACTTCTTGCCGAGTTCATTTAGTCGGCTTTCAGTTCTAGTACAGAGTGAAGCAAGTTCTAAACTCGGAGTCCCGATGATCGCATCGCAATGAATTTCACCAAACCAGCCAAGCCCTATTACGCCGATTCTTAATCTATCCATTTTCTTCTCCTCTGTTAATTAGTTAGAACGCTAACTGGCTAGAAATTTTCCAAAGTGAGTTCGCGAGACATAACAATGTTGCCTGCAGTAAGTCCACAGTCAACGGGAAGTTCGATTCCAGTAATTGCTGATGCCAAATCCGAGGCAAGGAATGCGACTGCATTTGCCACATCACTTGGTTCAGCAATTCGAGCAAGCGGATACCAACGCATTAAAGTTTTTAGAACTTGCGGATCCTTAGCGGCCCGGGCATTCCAGATTGGTGTTCTTACAGTTCCAGGAAGCACGATATTTGCGCGAATTCCGTAGCGGCCGTTCTCCATTGCAATGGCTTTTGTCATGCTTATAAGTGCCGCCTTTGCTGCGCTATATGCGGGATCGCCCAGTGCAGAGAGTCCATTTACTGAACCAATCGTGACAATTGCTGCCTTGCCCTTCTTCTTCATTCCCGGCAGAACGGTATGAACACAGTTGTATGCGCCATTGAGATTGCCATTAATATCAAATGCCCATTCCGAAGGCGTTGTCTTTTCAATCGTCGGATGATCGGAAAATCCGGCGTTATTAACCAAGATATCTACATCACCAAAATCTTTCATTAATTTTCCAAGGCCTGATGCAACCGCACTCGCATCCCCGATATCACAAGTAAGTGGGTGGGCAGTAATTCCTTCAGCTGCAAGTTCAATAGCGAAGGTATTAACGGTATCTTTTTTATCTATTGCAAAGATAATTGCGCCTTCACGGCCAAAGTGTCTTGAAAGTTCCTGGCCGATTCCACCTGCAGCACCAGTGATTGCAACTATCTTCTTATCAAATAATTTACTCATTTTTTATTCACCAAGGCCAACGCTTTCCCAATCCAATTGAGACTTTGGCTACGGATGTGGCCATAGTTGTAAAATCCAATATCTTTAACTCCGCCATTCCAGAGTGCAGACACAGCATCAATTACTGCACTCTCACTCGTTAAATCAGGATATGCCGGGCGTAAAACTCCCTTGATCCTTCCCAGATTATTTGTGCGCAATTTAATATCGGCAAGATCAGCTTTAATGCGATCGGTTGCTGGTTCATAAAAACACGCTTCGATTACACCAGTAGTTTCAGCAATCGCTTTCAAATCTGTGCCTTCATACCAAGCCCCACCCGTAGGCCGTGCTACTGAAGGAATAATTGCGACTTCAACTTCCTTGCGAACACTCTGGCGAATCTCTTTTGCAAGTGATGTCACAACAGTGCTTCTGAAATCTAAGAATTTACGTAGGTCAGGGTCGCTCGCAACATCTGCAAGCCAGAGCGCTTCTGCCATGTCGCCCTGGAGATCGATATCTCCCTCAAAATAATCGTGAATATTCTTTGCAACTCGTGCCTTTAGCCCCTTGGCATCGACTCCCATTTTTTCTGCGCCGGCTACACAATATTTACAGAAACATAACCCCAAGTTTTGCGAGAGCCACTTATTTGGTTTAACAAAGCTCATCTCGTGGTGATATCCATGTTCGTAGGGTGGGAATCCAATGGATTCAATCGAGATGCCATTGACTTTATAACTTTCAGTTACATCTCTACATAACCCAATTGCATAAGCTCGAGCGGCCGGCGCAGATGGGCAGAGCGCATAAATATATGGATCACCAAAAGCATTTTGTACTGCACTATCTTGATGCCTTGTTCCAAGTGGGGTGTTGTGTAAAAGAACCAACCACGCACTTACAGAAAGCCCATTGGTTTCGGTCAGCTCACGAAGAACTTCTCCATCACCATAAATTGAATTTGGAATTGGCTTGATATCGCCGTACTTCGAGGCATCAGATTTAAAGTAAACCGTGCCATCTTCCGGAAAATAAACTTTATTGATCGCACTCTTTGGGCGAAGAAATTTACCAGCGTGATAGCTGCTGGCTAGCGTTACCGAATTAATTCCGATTTTTTTAAATTCATCAACGGTATTGGCGACGCCATTTTCTGCGAGGTCCCACGAATATGAAAACATTGATAATTTGCTCATGAGTCCCCCATTCCAATATTTGTGTAATGAATTTAAAAATCAAAATATAGAAGTCGCCCCCGAATCAACGAGGGCGACCTCTACATAACTTTTACTTACTTGATTGCAACCTTTGCGAAAACGCCACTTAGCTTGTAAGCCTTGGCATCCTTTGCAACTGCTTTATGGTCGAACTTATTTGCACCAGGAATCAGTGCATTTGAGTAGGTCTCTGCAGGAGTTAGAAGGCGTGGGGTCTGTCCCATGTCTGCTACTACCTTTAGATAATCTCCCCAAGCTTCTGGGTAGTGGTAACCCCAACCCTTGCCATCAACGCGAGAGATCATGTGACCTACTTGCTCTTCACGCATTGAATCAACTGCAATTTGTGGTGACAGTGTCGCACCAAGTGCTGGAAGTGCGTTGTAGGTAATTTCTGCAGCTGCGCGAGGATTTTCCTTTGCGAACTCCATACCCATAGCTACACCACGCAAGAAACGGGTGTACAAATCTTTTCCGGCCTTTGACTTTAGTTCAGAAGCGCGGATGTCATAACCATTTGATGGTTGCTTTGAAGTTTCCTTACCGATGATCCAGTCAACGTTGATGCCTGTTGCTGCCCATTGTGCGATAAGTCCATCCCATGCAAGTCCTGCATCACACTTACCTGATGCAATTGCTTGTGACCATGTTGGCCAACCAGCGTCAATGATTTCAACTGAACTAGGATCTACGCCTGCTTCAACAAGCATTGGGTTGATAATTGCTGCCCATGCTGGTGAACCAACGCAGATCTTCTTGCCAGTGAATTCAGAGATCTTCTTAAGTGAACTTCCCTTAGGAGTTGCATAGTTGAATACCTGTCCTGGAATCATGTTGAATGCAGAAACAACAGGTACACCTGCTGCAATTGAAGATAACAAAATTCCTGGGCTTGGATAAGAAACGTCAACTTGCTTTTGAGCAACAAACTTTGTTGCTGCAGTTCCATCAGATGGACCAGCAATAAGTTTTACGTTAATGCCTAGCGCCTTGAAGTAACCACGATTGATGGCTACGTGAAGCATGTAGTCATCCATTACATCCAGTGAACCACGAGGAGACATCCAAGTGATTGTTTGCAGCTTAGGAGCTGCATTTGAAACAGTCGGTCCAACAACTAGAGAGAGTGCGGCTAACGCCGAAACCCCCGCTAGCCATAGCTTTCTGTTCTTCATATCTCTACCTCTTTCTGTTTCTGTTGTTAGCGGACTTGCTTCTTTAGTATCTGCGCTCCTGGTTCGGCATAGAACGCAATTCTTTTTTAAGCATCCCAACTTGCCCACTTACGATTTACGAAAGTGAAGAAGGAGTAAATTCCAACGCCAAAGGTCGCAACGATTACGAGTACTGCACCAAATTGCGACATCTGGACGAGGGAAGAGAAATAGATCAATCGATTTCCAAGTCCCATTCCACCGCCAACCATTTCAGCGCCCACGGCTGTTAACAATCCAAAAATTGAACCAACCATGAAACCTACGATGATCATTGGGAGTGCAAATGGAAAACGAATCTTTCGGAATAATTGAAATTCCGTAGCACCATATGACTTACCGAGCGCAATTAGTTCAGCATTTGTTCGCCTAAAACCAGTAGCAGAGTTGATCATCACCATCGGACCTGTTGCAAGAGAAATTGCAATAACGCGAGGTGTCATTCCAAATCCAAACTTAAGCATCAAGAATGGAATCAAGGCAACCATCGGAGTTGTAACAAGAATGATGATGTAAGGCGAGATAAAAATATCTAATCCCGGCTTTAAAGTTACAAGAACTGCAAGGGAGAGACCTATTGTCGAGCCAATTATTAGCCCCATAAAGAAGGTCTGCACAGTCTGCGTTAGTGGTTTCCAGTAGAGAGTTGAGAAGTCGGTAAATAAACTATGAATAATTGCAGTTGGCTTTGGGAATACATAAGCCTCGGTGTGCGTCCAAATTAAAATGAATTCAAGAAGGGTTACGACCACAATGGCAAGGGCAATTACAGATGCAATCTCCTTTAAACCTTTTGCGCGGCGCAAGTTTGCAAGTGCTGAAATATCAACTGGGCCATTCCCGCCTTGGTTACCGCCTGAAGAATTAAAGTCTGGAATCTTATCTGCAAGATTATCGGTCGCCATTTTTATTGCACCTTTCCAGATTTGGATCCTTCAACATCATCCCGAATTGATTTTAGGATTTCAATAAATTTAGGTTCAAATTGCAGATCAATATTGCGGGGTCTTGGGAAGTCAACATCGACTATTCGGGAAAGTCTTCCGGGGCGAGGAGACATAACCCAGACTCGATCTGCAAGAAAAATTGCTTCTGAAATTGAATGCGTTACGAAAACAATTGTCTTTCGGGTTTGCTGCCAAACTTTCAATAGAAATAAGTTCATCTCTTCACGAGTAAATGCATCGAGTGCGCCAAAAGGTTCATCCATCAGAAGAACTTCTGGATCTTGAGCGAGCGCGCGAACGATTGAACCGCGTTGCTTCATTCCGCCTGATAATTCGCCAGGGTATGAATTTTCAAAACCTTTAAGCCCAGCAACATCCAAGAGCTCATCAACTAATTTTCGATTGACAGCTTTCTTTTTAATCTGAAAAGGAAGTTCAATGTTTTCCATCAAGGTGCGCCAAGGCAGAAGATTGGAATCTTGAAAAACCATCCCGATTCGATCTGGAAGTGGTTTGGTTAAAAGCTCGCCATCTATATGGACAGTTCCGGAGGTTGCAGGATGAAGACCGGATAAACACCACAAGAGCGTGGTTTTGCCACATCCACTAGCGCCGACGACACAGACAAATTCACCATCCTGGACACTTTCAGTGAAGTTCTTGACCGCTTCAACTGTCTTTGTCTCAGATTGGTAGATCTTCGATACATCTGTGATTTGGATCCGTGTTGCTTGCGCCACTAAAACTCTCCTTTTATTTGTTTGCTTTTGCCAACTTTGCCCTGCTCCGAGATTGCTTTTAAACTGCCCTTCTCCTGTGCGCCATATCCGTGGTTTACTTAGGGTTAATAGAACAAGGAGTCTTCCTATTCTGTCAAGCACTTTCTCCGAGTTTCTGCCGGCAGCATTTACGAGGTCTTCCTCAGGCTCACCGGCCGGTTTGCGACGCTTGAATGTCGCCCGAGTTTTCGAAACCGTCCGCTTGAATGGCCCTCTCACCCGCCAATCAATAGGAGAGATATCTGGGCTATCAAAGCCAACGGTCAATGAAGCGCTAGAAATTTTGAATAACGAGAAGCTAATCTCCTTGAACGAGGCGAAGACAAAATCCACGACCGGTCGCCCGGGGCCAAAAGCGCAGCAGATAACATTTAATAAAGATCGTAAAAAAATAGTCGCAATAGATATTGGTGGTTCCAATATTCGTCTCTTAGTTTCAGATCTCGATGGAAATATCATCGCAACTTTGATGCAAAGCACGCCACTCAAGAACGGCCGTAAAGCAATTCTTGCAAAAGTTAAAGAACTCTACGACACTGCTTTGACTGAGAATAAAATTAAGGTTTCAGATATCGGTTCAATCGTTGCTGGATCTCCTGGAACTATCGACCCAGCTACTGGAGAAATCACTCGTTCATATAACCTGCCAGATTGGGAGAATTTTTCACTCAGCGATGAACTCTCGAAAGTATTGAAGAAGCAAGTAAATGTTGAGAATGAAGCCCACCTTGCAATCTATGGCGAACATTGGCGCGGTGGTGCAAAAGATTTAGCAAATGCGGCCGCGATGTCTGTCGGCGTTGGTATCGGTCTTGGTTTATTAATTAACGGCCAGGTATATCGTGGCTTCAACGGGATTGCTGGCGAAGTTGGAAACCTCCCTCTTCAGATTGCAGATGAAGCTAAATCTCCAGTGAATGCAAACTTCGAGTTCCATGCAAGCGCAGTTGGTTTAGAGCGAAACTTTGAGGCAGTCAAAAACAAAGAGGGCGCGAAAGAGATAATTAAATTAGCTGGTACTAGCCCAGTTTCGGCAAAGACTATTTACGCTGCCGCGGCAAAGGGGAATAAGTTAGCCACTGAGCTCGTTAATCAACAATTAGAACTACTTTCGCGCGGGATCGCCTCAGTATGTTGTATTACAAACCCTGAGGTTTTTATCCTTGAAGGTGGCCTGGCTCCCGCACTTGAACCACATCTAAAGACCATTTCGAAAATGGTCCAGAAAATAACCTTGATTGCGCCCAAAATAGTAATCTCTGAATTAAAGGACTTAGCAACGGCTTATGGCGCGCTTCGCCGCGGTATCGAAAACGTCGACCGTGCCACACTCATTTCTATCTTGCAAGAAACCGCCTAAAACTTTATTAGGCGGTTTCTATGGATTTAATTTAATTTAGCCGTGAACAGTTGCCACTTCTTCTATTGCCTTTGGATTCTTGCTCTTTAAATAGAAAAGTGCAATTACTCCAATAACAATCCAGATACCCATTGCATAAGCGCCATAAGTTAGCGGTGCTGAAAGTGAAACAATAAATTTCAGCCCTGGGATTCCAGTAATTCCTGCTGCATTAAAGAAGCCAGGAATTAAGAAGATGAATCCGACGATTGGAATCAAGATGTGGATTACAGGATGGCTTTCATCTTTGCGATGCTTGGTGAAGTAACCAATGCATGCCAAGTTAGCCAACATGTATACCGGAACGATCGCAACAACAAGTGCGGTAGCAACTATTCCAAAGGCCATCTGTGGCTTATATTTGAAGCCAAGTCCAAGGGCAATAATTAGGCCTAGAACAAGCTGTACAACTACTGCATTTGCAGGTGACTTATATTTTGGATGCAATTTTGCAAGTGAAGCTGGGAGTGCACCAGCGCGACCGAATGCGAATGCGGTACGAGTGAATACATTCGCGCCACCATTTGCATTTGCGATTGTTGAGTTGATGATTGCAAATAGAACCAGTACCCAGAAGATAGTTCCAACGCCCTTTGCTACGCCATCCCATGGGACGCCATTGTTATATGCAGCAAAGTCTTTGAACTTTTCTGGTCCGAAGGTAACGGCTGCAGCATATGTTGTCAGTGCATAAAGAGCGCCGATAGATACGGTTGCAATCATTACTGCTTTCGGAATGTTCTTCTTTGGATTTTCAGTCTCTTCAGCCAACGGCGCAGATGCTTCGAAACCTGCGAAAGCTAGAAGACAGAAAACTGAACCTGCAATTACGCCAGACCAACCACTAAAGCCTTCGGCATTTGCATACTTTGGAGTAAAGACTGCAAGGTCGTTATTTCCACCGGCCTTAACAATCAAAACCAAGCCAAGCACAACGAAAATTACGATTTCAATTGCGCCAAGGATTACGCCAACTTTTGCCGAGGTTCGAATGCCGCGGTAAACCAACCACGCGACAAGTACACAACCTAGTACGGTAAAGATCCACCAATTATTTGCAGAGAATGAAGCCTGCTCAGCGTTCCATTCGCCAGCAACCGTGTAACCAAGTTGCAACATAACTAAGGGAACTATCAGGATTTCTACAGCAACATATGCCCAACCAACCAAGAATCCAACCCAAGGACGAAGACCAATTGCGCTATAAGTTGCAACAGATCCTGCAGATGGAATGTGAGCTGCTAATTGGCCCACGCTTGATGCGGTGAACAATATTCCAATAAAGGCAAAAACCACTGCAAGTGGAAGTGCTCCGCCTGCTAGCGGTGCGCCAAATGGAATTGAAGCAGCAATTGCTGCTGCCGGTGCCATACAACAAATCGATTGGAATACGACTTCGCGTAATCCAACGGCGTTGCGTTCTAGTTGTGACACGTCAGAACCTCTTCTCTTTCGTTAATCGAACTTGGCAGCCCGATTGCTTAAGTAAAGGGTTCCAGCCTTTTACTCTTATCGTGCGGTATTGAATAGGCGTGTTCGCTAAATTCTTGCCTATCTCTTGGGAGCGGATCTGCTGGCTAACGCTTAAATCTCATGAAATAGCCACATTTGTAATATTGCATTCTCTTACCTTCGGACGTAAGAAATCTGCCTCGATTTGATCAACTGTTAAATCAAAGCGCCACTTAACTGAGATCCAATTCGCTATGTATTTACATTGCGATATCGGTGGCAACCAATGTGCCACATCTTTATCGCCCTTTGATCGATTCAAACTTGCGGTAACCGCAACCAAAGTTTCAGTGGCATCTAAATCATTTGCAAAAGCCATTCGCTGCGCCGCGCTCCATGCCCACGCCCCTGATCGCCAAGCTTCGGCCAACGGAACCATGTGGTCGATATCTAAACCAGTTGGGATTGTGAAAACTTTGCCATCGTATGGACTTTTCCACTTGCCGCCAGACAAAAAACATTTCGCCCCAACTCGCGGCTTCGTTGTCGCTTCGGCAATCAAGACTTCGTATCGGGTATTACAGCCATTTTTATCGGTATCAATCCAATGGCGAAAAAGGCTGCGTGAATATCCAAAATCGTGGTCATCTGCCATCACTAAAGTAATTGTCTCCGCCGCCGAAACTGGCACAGTATTTGTTCCGTGAATTAGCCCGACAACAAGGGCAATCGCAACTAAAGAACTTGATTGCTTTTTTCTGCCCATAGCAACAGATTACCGAGGGTCCGCATTATTTGGTAGAAATTTCCGATTCACCCGCTAGCCTTCCCCCATGACATATCAATTGCATGACCTAAATGGAAAAGTTGTAATAATCACCGGCGCCACCTCAGGAATTGGTGCCGCTGCTGCAAAAGCACTAGTTGAGATGGGCTGCAAAGTTGTTCTAAATGCCCGAAACGAATCCCGCCTCAAAGAGATGGTTGCTTCGCTCGGCGAGAACGCAATCTATGTCGCCGGTGACTGTTCAGAACCTGAAATTTCTCGCGCGGTGGCAAAGGCTGCAATCGACAAATTCGGCACCATTGACACCATCGTTCCAAATGCTGGAATTGGTTTCTACGGTTCAATCCTTGATCACAGCGATGAAGATGTAAACCGCATGATGCGCACAAACTACGAAGGCACAGTTCATATTATCCGCGCAGCTCTTCCAACAATGTTGGCGAAGAAAGAGGGCGATGTAATTATCGTTGCATCAGTCGCCGGATTCCGCGGTGGCGATATCGAAGCTATCTATTCCGGAACCAAACATGCCCAAGTTGGTTTTGCTGGTTCACTAGATCGCGAACTTCGCGCAAAGGGCGTTCGTGTTGCACTTGTCTGTCCTGCTGGCGTTGAGACTGAATTCGCACTTGGCGTTGGTCGCACTGCTGGTGAAGATAAATTAAAAAATTATCTCCGCCCCGAAGATGTAGCTTTCCAAATCACAACCATTATGAGCCAACCACGTACGGTTCGCACTCACATATGGAAAATGTGGTCCATGCGGCAAGATTCTTAATAACTACTTAGCCCTTAACAACTGCGTTAACAATCGCCTCTGGCGTTGCGCTCTCGCCTACCTTCGCATCAATATTTGTCGCGATTCCATTTATTTGCGCCGCAGCCAGAAATGCTAATTGCGCCGCAATATCAGTCATCCAATACATCGCACTTGGCCCCGCTCGATCCAAAATTCGCTCGGCCTGTTCAATGCGCGCATCAGAGAACTTCTCAACATCGTTCTTATCATCTTCAATTACCGACAACAGATATTGCTTAATCTCAAATGCAATTCCAGTTTTATCGCCATCATTTTCAATAATCGCCTTTAGTTCGGCATCCAAACCGCGCACCTTGCGGCCATTTGTACCCAAGGTCAAAGCGCGCTCTCGTCGCTTTCGCGCCCTGCGCTCCAGATACAAGTAGACCAACGCTGCGATAAATAGAAACTCAAACATTGCTTGCTCCGTCCTGATCGACTACTACTAACCTACGCTCCATCGCCGACACTGAACAATGTCCACACCAATCTTTAAACCCTCGGCTACCCTGATACTTATGAGCAAAGAGATAAGTATCCAAAGCCTTCGTAAAGTAAATATCTTCGCTGGAGTTCTTCACCTGGCCCAAATGGCCGCGGTCCTCGCCTTAAGCAATGACTTCGCACTTCCAGTCACCGCGACATATATGGCTGGCCCTCCGGGATCCACATTCGCCGAACCAGTCACACTATTTAGTACACCAGTTGGTTTAACTGTCGCAATCTTCCTTGGTTTATCTGCACTCGCACATTTCATCGTCGCAAGCCCACAATTTTTTCCACGTTATAGCGCGGGCTTAGCAGCCAAGCGAAACTACTTCCGTTGGGTTGAATATTCAATTAGCTCTTCAGTAATGATTGTTTTGATCGCCCAAGTAACCGGTGTTGCTGAAGTTTCTGCCCTGATTTCAATCTTCGGCGTTAATGCTTCAATGATTTTATTTGGTTGGCTGCAAGAGAAATATGAGAACCCTGGCAATGGCGGTTGGCTGCCATTTATCTTTGGTTGCATAACTGGAATCGTTCCTTGGATTGCGGTGCTCTTTTATGTATTTTCTATCGGCGGCGTTGGCGATACTTCTGCCCCAGCATTTGTCTACGGAATCGTCTTGACCATATTTATCTTCTTCAACTCATTCGCACTCGTGCAATGGTTGCAATATAAGAAGGTCGGAAAATGGAGCGGCTATCTCCGTGGTGAGCGCACCTACATCACGCTCTCACTCGTTGCTAAATCTCTTCTGGCTTGGCAGATCTTTGCCAACACTTTAATTTCCTAAATAGACTGGGATAACGATTTCGTTGTAGTGCATAAAACCTGGTTTGAATGGCGGATCAAAACGACAAATTCGAGTTTCATCAGAGATCGCAATATTTTCTCTTTGTGCTGCGGCCCGAAGTTGCTTAGCCTTTATTTCTGATAACTCAGCTGTTGCTCTTCCCCGAAATGAAGCTGCGATGCAGGTCTCGCAATCTAATTCACGCAAGACAACTCGCGGATCATTTGGATGCGGCAGGTGACCAAAGGTGCTGCCCGAAGGCATAACGAAGGAGACAAACCATTCATCGGATTCCATGCTGTCTGCTCGCTGGGCTGCGATAACAGGAGCGGTCATTGCAATCGCCTGTGATGTTTTGTTTCCCTTGGATATGTATTTAAAGAGCGAAGAAAATGCGACACTCGAAGCGGTCGAGTAATGGGCTGAGACTTTTACTTCCGCTAGAACGCAAGGTTGATATTCTCGAACTTCGAAATCACTAAATGTTTGCAGAACTCTAAATTCTTGTCGCTCCGTCATAATCAGATAATACTTTGTATTTGAATTAAATTCCCACTAGCCCAAGTTAAATCTTTTTCGTTCTCATGAACTACAACTACAACGGTTTTTCCGCTATCGGCTAACTTCGTAAGAAGTTGAATTATTCGTTCTCTACTTTCAATATCCTGCGCGGCTAGCGGTTCGTCCAAAAGTAAGATCGGGGTATTTTGCGCAACTGCTTGGGCAATCACAACTCTTTGTGATTCTCCGCCCGACAACGTTGTTACAAGACGATCGGCGATGTTCGTAAGTTCAAGTTCTTTTATAACGCCATCTGCTGGCCCGGCCATTTCAATAACTTGTCTTACAGTAAAACCAAGGGAATAAAACTGGCTCTGTATCGCCATGGCACGAACCTTTGCTAATTTCGAAGGTGAAGTCGCCGCGGATTGCACTCCATCGATAATTATCGTTCCACTTGTTGGGGTGATTAAACCAGAAATTGCTGCGAGCAAAGTTGATTTCCCAGATCCATTAGGACCAACAATTGCGGTGATTGCACCGGATGGAATCTCTTGAGAAAACCCAGCAATAATCTCGCGCCCATCAATCTCTAACGTCATCGAAGAACCTGTAGGGCTTGTGATTACAAGGCTTGGTAACTGGGCCGGACGCAAGGCGTTTAGAGGTTTCTTATCAACAATTAAATATTGAACGTTTATCTCATCACCTTGCACATACCCAGCACGAAAGGCTTTCTTCTCTCCTACTTTTGTAAATGCTGCACGGATCGCAAATGAAACGGTTCCATCAACAAGCAACGGACCTTTACTTGCAGTTGTGTCGGTATTTAATAAGGCCACTGGCTGGTGAGCATATGCATGTCCACCGCCAGAGAAGGCTAAGGCCAGAGCCAGAATTAATAACTTACGCATGCTAAAACCCTAATTAAAGAAAGTTAGTTGTTCTTTACATATTCTGCTGCGTGTGGAAAGCCATTTGCTTCAAGCTTCTCGGCAATATTTTCCTTTACTGCCTTAACAACCTTGTGTGTTCCATCGCAATTCTTCTCTTCATCTCTTGTGTAACTGCATTGACAAGCTCCCATGAAGTGCCCCTTCTTCTAAGTAATGTTTAGGCAATCTTACAGGGATGTAGATGGGAAGGAGATACGAAGTGGCCTGGCTTGAATCTGGACTAGGGATTAGTAGATTTTTGTGGAATTCCTTTTACTCCAATATTGGAGGCGAAGGTAAATTTAACAACAACTCTGTTCGCGGGGACTGAAGTTGTAGAGCTAAATGTTGTGCTGGCGTTGTACAACAGGTCGATGTTGGACATATCCATCTTTGTACTAAATTGTTGGGCACGAAAAATTGCTTGCGAGGACGATTCAACGCCTTTATTGTAAGAACCAACTATTTGTGCATAAACAATTTCAGTATCTGGTGGCAAATTATTATCTAGAATAAATGCACGAATATCTGCTGCAATCAGTTCTCCATTAAATCCTTCGTAAGTCGCGATCATCGGTTTTTTGTAAATTTGCGTAAAGTTATAAGCATCTGGTGTCGATTTAGTGTTATTACCAAAGTACTCTGGAATAAATGAAATCGTTGCTAAAAATACAACCATCATTGCCAAGAATAAATCGGCATACATCCAACCCGCAAGAAAGGTGACATCATCTTCTTCAATTATTTCCTGGGGAGATATGCGCATTATTTCCTACGTCGATTTTGTAGATTTTCAGTTGCTTCGACAATATTTTCAATTGCAGTTGCAATTCCTTGATTCAATGTTAGACGCGTGACTGTTTGCTTGGTATGTAGATACTCTTTGATGGCTAGTGCGATTTCTATGCGCTCTTCTTGGTGGAAGGCATCTTCTTCTTCTTTACGGTTTTTGGAAATTTCATTTAAATACGTAATGCTAATACTGAGAATAATTACGACAAAAACAATTCCAGCATCCGTTGCCGCTACCGTGCTGATACGCCACTTCTCATCTAGTACGTCGTAACCATTCTGCCAAAACTCTAGAAAGTTAACTGTTGCAGTTGAGTTGATTTCTACAAATTTTTGGAATGCTGACGTTGCTTGTCCCACTGCAAGCCAAGTGAATGCAACAGGGGCGAAAACTAATGCATTACGTAGAATTGCAAGACGTGCAGAAATTTTTCTTAGTTTTTTACCGTTGATAGAAGTCGAATACGGCAACAACGTTACTGGATCCATAGTCGACCACATTGCAAGATTTCGATTTTCCTTTAGTGCAATGAGCAGCCTTGCAACATAAGGATCGCTCATCAAACCGTACTTGCGAGCCCAGCTTTCGAGGAGATCTGCAAGTATCTGATTTTTCTCAAGCTTTGGAATACGTGGCATTTACTGCTACTTGATTGCCTGAACCTTGTTTGAATCATTAGCCATAGCCAAGGCTGTCTCGGCTAATGGATCAAAGACTTCGATTTGGAATGGCAGTGATTTGTAGGCCAAATACACATTCGTTGGTGTGTTCTTGTTGTAGTACACAACACCGGCGCCATCTTCCTTTGCGAAAGAAACGCCATTTGGTTGATTGCCTGCTGCAAGAGTTGCATCATAAGCATTGGCTTCTTTGTACGTTGCAATCACTCGGTACTTAGGTGACGTGTCAGAAATACCTTTAGCATTTGGCAAATAGCGAACATATATAGCTCCAACGTTCTGGGCGTTGATCGTGTACTTTGCACCACGCATTGGACCTACCCAATACACAGTTTCCCCAAGCTTTGAGACAACATCTTTAAGGTCAGATTCCGACAAAATAACTCCACCAGAAATACGCGCTGCCAGCGTTGTTGTATCAAGCGGGTTGGTTGCAAAAAGAGATGAAAAACTAAGAGTAAGAATTAGAGTGACCAGAGCAGTAAATATCGCAACTCCGCGGCGCGTTTTAAATACAGCTGACTCACTTACCATGCGTATGCGATCTTTCAATACTGATGTCTTATTTTCGGTTTCAGATTTGAAATAGCTCTCGCGCAAGTTATCTCCACTTGCCGAGCTATTCTCACCTACCATAGAAGTAAATGTGGATGGCAAGCCAAGACGCGCGCTGACAGATTCACTATCTTTCTTGCTTCTCTTGTTTGTCATTGTTTTGCCTCTCGCTTGCGATGGAAAGTGATTTTTATTGAAAAATTATTCATGGTGTGTACACCGGAGTTGAAGCGTTACCATTCTTAACATTGAAACATGTAATTGTTGGAGCGCCACCTGTTGCACTGAAAGTTACTGAGCCAACATATGAACCTGATGCACATGAATACGTTCCCGCCTGTACGCCGATTCCAGATAAGCCTTGTGCACCAGTTGGTCCGGTTGCACCAGTTGGTCCGGTTGCACCTGTTGGTCCTGCAGCACCAACTAATGTTGCCAGCCATTGCGACTCAGATCCTGTAAAGCCACGCGCTTTCGCGCTTTCAAATGCAGATTTTCCGTCCGCACCTGTTGGTCCAACAGCACCTGTTGGTCCTGTTGGTCCTGCAGCACCTGTTGGTCCTGCAGCACCAACTAATGTTGCCAGCCATTGCGACTCAGATCCTGTAAAGCCACGCGCTTTCGCGCTTTCAAATGCAGATTTTCCGTCCGCACCCGTTGGACCTTGCAAACCTGTTGAACCTGTTGCACCAGTTGCACCAGTTG
>CAFAAZ010000018.1_pt1 | contig 23528 bp, 21 predicted proteins | sample 7267721 | NCBI WGS metagenome assembly CAFAAZ01 (sample SAMEA6813999, study PRJEB35770) | uncultured Actinomycetes bacterium | biome: Freshwater; feature: Freshwater reservoir; material: water | place: Czech Republic | collected 2017-08-18 | depth 30m m
TTCAGAGGGATTCGTATCGCCTTCTATGAGCGGACTCGCCCTTTCAACAACAACAGTGTTGTGGGTTGTTTTAGGTGGCCGCGGCACGTTCTATGGACCACTGATTGCCTTAACGGTTCTACAAGTAGTCAATATTCAAATGCAAAATGCTCTGCCAAGTTTGTGGCCGATATTGGTTGGCTTCATGTTGTTGCTAACAATGATTTTCTTGCCTAAAGGACTTACGTCCTTGCCGTCGAAAATTCGTGAATCTCGCCGAAAGAAGGCGCACGCATGAAGCTACTAGAGATAACTTCAGTTACGAAGAAATTCGGCTCACTTGTAGCCGTGGATAACGCTTCGATGTTTATTAATCAAAATGAAATTGTTGGATTAATTGGCCCTAATGGTTCAGGTAAATCAACTCTGCTTCACACGATTTGTGGCCGCACATTCGCAACTGAAGGCTCAATCTTGCTTGAAGGAAGCGACATCACAAATAAGACTCCGCAAAATAGAGCCAAAGCCGGAATGGCGATTAAATTTCAATTAGCGCGTATTTACTTAGAGAAAACAGTTCGTGAAAATCTCTTGATTTCGTTGCAAGCCAAGGAATCCATTTGGCGACAACTTCGAAGCGCGTCCCTTAAGGCTTTTGAAGTGAAGATTCTTGAGTTAGCAAAAGAGTTTCAACTCGAAGAGTATTTAAATGAACCAGCAAAATCACTCTCACACGGCCAACAACAATGGCTTGAAATTGCGATGGCTATGGCAGTAGATCCAATTCTTTTGCTTCTCGATGAGCCAACAGCGGGCATGAGTCCGAAAGAACGTGCAGACACAGCTGTGCTCATCAAGAAAGCATCCAAAAAATGCGGCGTATTAATTGTTGAGCACGACTTAGATTTCATCAAAGAACTCTGCAATCGCATCTCTGTATTGCACCACGGAAACATCGTTGCCACCGGAACACCAACAGAGATTGAAAATGATCCAAAGGTGAAGGAGGTGTACCTCACCCGTGTCTAATAATTACTTAGAAATCAAGAATTTAAGTGGTGGTTATGAGGCTAGCCAAGTCCTCTTTGACCTCTCATTTGCGATTCCAAAAACTGGCGTCACAGCAATCGTTGGACGAAATGGCGCCGGAAAATCAACGCTACTTCAGACAATTATGGGATTTATTAAGCCCACCGCAGGAACAATCTCTTTCGAAGATAAAGAAATCACAAGCGCTTCAACATATGCACGCACTCGACTTGGTATCGGTTACGTCCCACAAGATCGCCCTGTATTTTCTGATTTATCAGTACGCGAGAACTTATTAATTGGTGCATCTCGCTTACCAAAGAAAGAACGCACAGATCTCACGCCCGTGTTAGACATATTTCCAAAACTTGCAGATCGCCTAGACCAAAAGGCCGGAACCATGAGTGGTGGAGAACGCAAGATGGTTGGCATTGCTCGTGCATTAATCGGACAACCAACTCTGCTTGTGATGGATGAACCAACAGAAGGTGTGTGGCACGGCGTGGTTGATGAAATCCAAGATCGCCTGATTACCTACGGCAAGAACAATGCGATTTTGATTGTTGAACAGAATTTGGACTTTACGATTGCAATGGCATCACAGATTCTCTTACTTGAGCGTGGTGTTATTTCACAGCGCGTGTCCTCTGCAACCAAAGGCGAGCTAGAAGAACTTCGTAAGCGTCTCACTGTCTAAGTTAGCTTTGTCAGTCACAGCCAGTAACTTTGGGGAATGTTCGAATTCATAGCCACAGCCCTGATCGTCTTTCTAATTCTCAACCGAAAGAAGCGTAAGAAGAAACCGCGCGGCCTCGATGCCGAACTCAAAGAGCTCGTTGAAAACTCAACTGATCCAACAGGCATCGGTCTAGACATCAAACGTTTCTTACTCTCTGTAATCGATGATGATAAAAATGATCGTGAGAAATTTAGCGATGCCCAGATTGCAACGGCGCAGCGAATTCTGGATCGCGCAGGACCAGCGGCGTTTTACTGGATGACTGAGATTGCATCTCAATTAACATTTCTGGCAGCGGCGCAAATAAACGGAATCACAACGAACGTCGATGCAGAGTTAAAGGGGAGTGCAACGCCTGAAGATGTCGTACGAATTGTGGTTCAGCCTTAAAACTAACCTTTAAATTTTGCCGCTTCCTGGATTTCCTTTACGAGTACTTCAATTTTGTTCACGCTATGTTTTACAAGGTAGCGGCTTCCTTGCGGTAGTTGAGAAATCTTCGTATCTAATTCAGCTGGGTTTAAGAATGCGGTAAGTAGAACAATTCCGATAGATGGCTGAAACTTTCGAAGTTGGTTGGCCAAATCGATTCCATTTGGACCCTTGCCTAAGTTGTAATCCAACACAGCAACATCCGGACGTAAAGATTTAGCAGCTTCGAGGCCACCCTTAACTGTTCCTGCATCGTGAACGATGTCTAATCCTTGGGCAACGAGAGCAGAGCGAAGAGTTGCACGTGTGAATTCATCATCTTCTACAAGCATGATTCGCAAATCAACTTTCGGCATTTTATCTCCTCCCTGTTCTTAGTTTTCGTAGATACTCATCGTCATGTGAAATGTAGTTCTTGAATGATTATGGCTAATTGACCAACGACCATCTGAAACTAAATTCAAAATCTTTGTACCTAGTCCTATTCTTGATTGAATTAACGGTAGCGGATTGACTGCATCATCTGTAACTAATATGAAAATGTCCCCGTCACCTGTTGGGGTGACTTTTACAGAGATATTCTGTGAGCCACCATGGCGAACTGAATTTGAAATAATTTCTTCAACCGCTTCACCGAAATCTCGGACTTTAGGATTAGAAATTTTTGCCACATCTGGATGAATATCTAAAGAAACATTTATCAATCCATTCCATGGATCAAGGCGAGACTGAACTTCAGACTCTAAATTTCCAAAGTCATTATCAAAATCCTTAGTTGGATTCTGCAAAATTGTTTGAATATTTCCCAATGCTTCATCAAAAGTCTGGGAATCGTTGTTATTGACGGATTGTTCAAGTTTCAATGAAGTGGCGGCTAAACGAGTTAATATCTTTCCGTGAATATAAATCGCCCAACGATGAGATATTGCCTGGGTAAACTCTTCAGTAATGAGTTTTGAAACCGTTTTTTGTAATGCAGGACTTGCATCTAATTCATCATTTGAAATACTTGAAATTGCTTCAGGTTGGGTAATTTGAAGAAAACGCATATAAAAATAGTAGCCAAGTGGGAAAAGTACACCGGATAGAAAAAATGGAAAGTCAGTTTCTTCTACGTAAAAAATTCTCTGACCAATGCGATTTTCAATAAAAGGGAGAAAACCAATCAAAACAATCAGTGCATTTGATTGAGCGATGCAATATTTTCCAGATTTTAGAAGAATCCGATTGTTCAGATTTGAAAGAAGGAATGCCGCTAAGAAAAGTGGAGGAAAGGCAAAAATAAATCGTTGAAGTGTGAAGAAATTAATAAAAGTAGGTGCGACCAGAACGGTAAAAATTATGGTGTAGACCCAGGGAGAAAGCGGATGATTCTTCGCCATCCAGTTATACAAAAGTTTGAATTGCTTAGACAAGATAGATAAAGAATGCATGTTTTGCCCGAAGAGAGATGCTTCCTCCTTCGAGTTAGATTCGTTATCTAGTTTCAAAGACAAGGCTCGCAAGGCGCTGCCTTTGAGCAGGGGCTGTACAAGATCATTACGCGCTTGAAGGCTTGAAGAGTTACTTTGGATTTCGCGCAGAGATTGGTGGAGCAGACCAGAGAGATCTTGAAGATCTTTTCTGATCTTTTCTTCAATCGATTCTTGAATGTTTTTAAAGCGTGGTGATTGTCGAATGTGGATTCGGGTGTTCGTGATCAATCGCTTCTCGTAATCTTTGAAAACTTGGAAAATTGCTGAAAGCTGTCCACCAACAACGATTAATACAGGAATCCAAAAGAATCCTTGAATAAGTACGATAAGAAATCTATGTGACGCGATGTCGAGCTTTACATCGATGAAAAGTGTGAGTATCTCTCTGAAAATTTCAGAGAATCCAGCAAGTATTAAGCCAAGCGCCCACAAGCCTTTATATCCGGTTTCATAAATTTTACGTTTATGAAGAAAACTTTCCGCAATCCAGATAAGGGTAAACAAGGCAATCGTGTGAATCGCTCGAAGAAGTAGAAGACTAAAAGTCGTTCCTGAATGAATTTTAAGAACTTCAGTAAGTGTGACCGAGATTTCCAAAAGGACTATGCCTGCAGGAATTAATGAAAAATCCAGTGCGAAACTAGGTTTGCTCTTGAATGGTGGAAAGATTGCGCGCATTTATTTTACGGAGACTTTGCCTTGGTGCCACATTCGAACTGCGACTACTCGAGGATTAACATTTGGGTCGCCATTTACACCCAGAGCGATAAACGTTCTTTGTATCAATGCTTCAGCGGCTCGCAAAGTTATGTCGCGCTCTTTTGCAATAGAAGCATTCGACAAGCCATCTGCAATCATTCGCAAGATCTCTGCTTGAGTCGCCGTAATCGTAATTTTTTCTGGACTAGAGATAAAGGAATTCTGGAACTTGCCAGTTTTTTCGATGGACTCTTCGATTGCTAGAACAAGGTTTGAAATAGTTTTGATCTCAGATTTAACAATATAGACAGTTGGGTCTGGAATTCTTGAAGCATCACTAATAGCCAATTCGGGGGATGCGTGAGCAGTCATAACAACCATCCCGGTCCATGGGCGATCCTTAAAAACTTTCGCAAGTAAATCTGCTCCATCTGGGCCATTGCCTAAGTCCAGATCGGTGAGGACAACATGGGGATCAAAAGCATCGATTGTTGAAAGCGCCTCTGATACAGATTTGGCACTTGAAACCGTAATGCCCGATGTAGCAAGCATTTCAGCCACCATAGCGCGAGTGAATTCTTCATCTTCGACGAGTAATACGCGGATGACTTTTGAATTCGAGCTCATAAATGCAAGGGTAGCAAAGCACGCTCACATAGACCTGTGCGCATTCGGGTATTACACAGTATTTATTATCGTTTTTTCAGGAAAAGTTATCCTTGCTTTTGTGAGAAACATAGGCAAAATCACATTGAAAAAGGTACTTGTTGCTCTGTCATGCCTTGCACTTATCTCCGTGCTGCCTAGCTCTTTTGCGGCAGATGTCATAGATACGTTGATTGCCGTAGTAGATGCTCCCGTTTTAGATACGCCACCTGTTGATCCAGCGCCAGTTGTGCCTGCAGAGACACCAGCCCCAGAACCGACAGTTGCTCCAACACAGTTACCGACAGCGGCAGCCACGCCAGATGCAACCGCGCCTGCTGCAACTGAATCACCGGCAGCAACACCAACTTCAACACCCACACCAACGCCTACTCCTACGCCAACTCCGACACCGCCCCATGCGATAGCAAATCAAGTGATGAACATCAAAGTTCCAAATAGCGTCTCAGTTGATCCACGTGCGCACACTGTTTTCTTACCGCAGATGTATGTAGCAAGCACGGGCAATCTTTTAATCTGTGCCTCATCAACGTTGGGAATACTCGATGCCCACGTTATGGACGTTGCCGGAACCAAGGGCACACCAAGTGCATTGGAAATTTCTGGTTCGTACTCACCTTACTTAAGAATTTCAGGGTTAGGTTCACACGCTGCCTACCTCATTAACAGTGGCCCTGGAATGCGCGTGTTTTCAAACTCCCGAGCGCTCGCAGGCAGCTATGTACAACTGCGATTCGTAGCATTATCTGAAGTTTCATCGGATCCGAAATTATGTAATGACGGAAGTCCGAGTAATACCCGAACGATTCACCTACGTGGCTTAGACCTGGACTTAAATATGGTGAAGGGCGATGTTAGTCTCAAATAATGAATTGGCTCACACCCGAGTTGTCATAGATACCGTAAGGAAATTGCAATGCCAATTGGCTTAGATTCACCGTTAAGCGGAAGCGTTAAATCGCGCCGTGGTGGTTCAAGCACGCGCCGAAAAGTAATTCTCGGCGTTGCAGGTGTTTCTGTAATTCCTTTTTTGCTCTCAACATTTGCAGCAAGTGTGACAATCGGAACTGGTGCACTCGAATTTGGTCAAGGTTCGCAGCAAGCAATTGCTTGCGATGAGAATGTATTTATTGCGCTCGGCGAAGAGTGGCACGGTAATCCTTCAGCCACAGATGGTTCTGATGGATTCTTTAGAATCAGAACAGCAACAATTTCAAACCTTAATCTCGAAGCATGCAACGGTCGAAAACTTCGACTACGTATGATCGATGGCACCAGCGCAGAACTAGTACTAGGCACTACTTTGGATGCAAAAGTCTTACAAGTAAACCTGCCTAAAGTTGTCCCAACATCAAACATTGTGGATCCGCTAGAACTAGGCCTCACATACTTAACAAGTGAAGGCCAGCCAATTATCGGCACAATGGCCGCTAACGTGAATTTAAATGTCTCTGGAGTCTCTATGTATGACGGAACGCCACTTAGTTCAACGTCTGCAGATGTGACTTTCTACCTCGATTCAACATCAACGCTTGTAAATCTTGATGGCCAAGTTGTTCGTCGCGCAACGGTTGAAACAGTCAATAATCCGAATTAACCGCTCATGATGAATTACAAAGAGCGCGAACGCACAATCAAGTTATACATCGGCGCATTTATCCTGGTTGCAACAGGAATGGGTTCCATCCTTGCTGCCAATATTTTTATTAGTACCCCAAGCAGTGGACAAGAGTTTGGCCAAGGCGAATACCTCATTAAAACTTGCGACACCTGGATCCGCTTAGATCTTCAATCAGGTGGCACAGGCGAAGCTGGCGCCCCTGAAGGGCTCTCACCGCTTACAGGCATAACTATTTCCGGACTCGACACCAAACAATGCGCAGGAACATCATTTTCACTCGGCGCAATTGATAAATACGGATTCGATCTCGCTCTCTACCGAACCGATGAGCAAGTAGGCATGTGTGAAAACCTTACATGTTCTGACACCATAAATAGCCAGAACATATTTACTCTTGATATTGACCCACAAGGCGTTCTAACGCTTCAGAACGCCGATCTCTTTCATGTTTTAGCCTTTGATCAAACTAATGGCGTGTACACCGTGCACTTTGCACAACCAGCGATATTGGCCAGAGACATTGCTCGCTTAACTATCCAAAGCAGTAATTTATGAGCCAATTACGCACGCTTTCAATCAATACCAAAGCATTCGGTTTATACACGTTTTCGACTTGTTTTCGTCAATTGGCGAATGACTTATCAATAACTAACTGGTTGACTTCCCACTAACAACAAAGCACTACGAAGGAGTTCACATGGAGATATTACGTTTCGAAGAAGCGCCAGCAGACGCGCCTAAACGTAAGAAGTCCTCACGCAGTTTTCTTGCACTAGGACTAGTCGCAACTCTCTTCGGCGTTAGTACCGCTTTCGCGACAACGACAATCAATATCAACGCAAATGCCCCAATTTCACTGGGTCAAGGAGTGAATGTTTTTACAGCTTGTGACACCAAAATTGGACTAGAACCAGTAACTTCCTTGAAAACTGATCTGACATCCTTTCAATTGGATAAATTAAAAGTTGGTAGTCCTTATCTTGGAGATGACACCTACAAAATTGATACTCACGCCCCTCGTACTGAAGCGCCAGATTTGGGGCTTGGGTGTGGTGGAGTAGCTTTCAAAGTAAGATTTTTCAAAGTCTCAAACACTCCTCTTACCTGTAACAAATTATTTGGTGACGGCGACCCACTAACTCCAGGAGCATACAAAAAGGCAGCCCTGGCTGGAAAGTTCAGCGTTAGCGACGGAACTGGCGATTACAAATGTGATGCGAGTGCAATATTTTTCACAATTCCGATTGGTGAAGTCGACATAACCGAAGAAATGAATTTTCTAGCGCATCCTTCTCCAGACTTTTTCGATCACGTAACTATTGAGACAACGACAACCGTTGACTACGACAGTCTCGATACACCATTTCCTGATCCTGCCTAAAAACTTACGAACCTAACGAAACGAGACAAAGCAGATGTCAATACTTAACCTAAACGGCCCAGCTGGGCGCTCACCACGCGGTAAGCGCGCAGTAAAGGTCTGGATGGGTATTGGCCTTGTGATTGCAGTCCTAGGCGTTGGCTCAACACTTGCGTCGACCATCACGATCAATGGTGGAACGAACCAAGAATTTGGACAAGGCGTACAGCGCACCGTTTATTGCGGTGGAAATAAAGAAATCACCGTTACTCCAGTTTCTAGCTATTTAAACGTAGCTGAACCAATGCCAAGTGACTCTGAATCTGAATCTTCTTCGCGCGAGAGTGAATCAGAATCAGCAAGTCCATCCGCATCGGATCTCGCAGGAACCTTCTATTTAAGCGGCATCAAAGTTACAGATATTCCCGAGGAATGCTCTGGTGTTGATTTTGTTTTTTCTGCTTACGATCAGGGAAATTCAGAAACTTCAGGTTCCCCTGTTGTGATCTCGGAGCTAGACTCACTCAAAATCACCACGCCTACTGTTTATTGGTTTGATGACACCGAAAGTGAATCTGCAATTAAATATGGCGGATTACTAAGTTCTTCACGCACCAGCTATGCCGCTGCACCTGATCAAATGAATTTGATTGTATATGAACGCAGTGCAGGTAAAGGCTCATTTACAATTAATTTCAAAGATACAATGGGAATTAAGCATGCATCTATCGATGATGTCGCCCGCATAGTAATTGAAACTCAAAACGACGCCATTTTTGATTCGACCCGCACCTTAATAACTCCAGCACCATAGGAATCCTCTGAATGAATAAAATATCTAATATTTTTTCAGCAGAAGATGCTCCAGAAGTTGGAATCTTCGGGAAATCTGTTCATTCAGATTCAAATATCCTGGTAACCGTAACATCAGTTGCAGGGGAGAATTCGGCACATATTTCTGGTGGAGTTGTCCGCGAACTAAAGTCCGATTATTTCGTTGAATCTGCACCAACTCCAACGGCAGCCGCTGCTACAAATAGATTTGCTGGGATTCGCAAGGCAATGACAATTTCAGGGTATGCAAGCGCAATCGTGTTACTTGCATTTTCTGCATTCTCATTCAACGGAGATATTAAGGCCAGAATTGTTATGACTGGTTCTATGGCACCTGCAATTCATACAGGTGACATTATTTTGACAACACCTATTAGTCATAAGACTCCTAAAAAGGGCGACGTAATTGCTTACCAGGCGAAACGTTTCAATGGCGAAAAGGTTGCCGTCTTCTCTCACAGAATCATGGGTGGAGATATCAAGAATGGATTTATCGTAAAAGGAGATAGCAATAAATCTCCCGATTCCCAAAAGCCAAAAGCTGAAGATATTTTGGGTGTTGTAGTTTTGGTTATTCCTTACGTGGGTAATTTGTTAACACCTAAGGCGTTGTTCTTACTTGTTCCGTGTTTATTCGGATTCTGGTTGATTTTGGATGCGATGAAAAATGTTGAATAGAATCCTCGCGTCCTTCGGACTTGCCTTCATTGTTCTGGCTGCAGCGCCTATGGCTCATGCGGCTGATATTCCTGTTTTGTCCTGGGAAAAAGGCAAAGAGCACAACATCGTTTTGGGTGGCAATGGACTTGCTAAGAATTGGAAGATCAATCTCGTCTCAGAAAATACCCAGCCCTTGGCTTTTCGCCAGAGCAAACTTGCCCCTAATGGCTACGTCGTTTTTTCTGTAACGATTCCAGATTCTTTCCCAAGTGGCGTGTATAGAGTTGAAACTGAAGGTAATAACTCACCGACACGTGTTGTCGCGGGCGTGAAGTTAGTTGATCTATCTAGCTTTAATTTGATCCAGATTCCAACAAAACTAATCATTATTTTGTTAACGTTGGTATTCCTTGTTTCCACGATGTCGATCATGCGCATGAAGAAGTATGAGCGAATTGAGTACTTGCGTTCTAAACCTGTTGAAAAACTTGATGGCTTTCTCAACGTTTTTTACAAGTTTAGATATTCGGCAGTTGATGAAATTCATAAATCACTCTTTAAGTTCCAATTAATCCGTGAAGGTGAATTGCTCCATAAGCTCTCACCAACAACCTGGGCTTTGCTACCAATAGCAACTATGGCCCTTGGTGGATTTGTTGGCGTTAATGGAAATCTCATTGGGGGAGTCAGCTTCATTCCGGTGGCTCTGTATACATTTACGGCAGTTGTCGGAGTAATTGATCCATTCTCAGGATTTACTGCAGCAATTGGCTATGCATTCACACAAAGTGTTACTGGCAATGTGACCAGCGTTCGCGCAGTAATGTCACTATTAGCAGTTGGAATTGGTTGGGTCGCTCCAGGTATTTTATCTTCGCTGTATCAAGATATTTTGCGTAAAGATCGGTACTTCAAACTTGCTCGTTTGATTGTTCCTGATGTGATCGCAAGTCTTGTTGGCGGATTCGTATTCTTAGTTGCTGAGTTATTGACAAATAGCTTTGCTAATCACGTTGGACCAATTGCGGTCAACAGTCTGCTTATTCCTGTCGGTCTAAGCGTTGTAATACTTGGACGTATTCATTTGTATCGCTACCTTGTAAAGGATCTGCACCAAACTGGTGAGAATTACCAGATTCGAATCATGATTTTGCCACGAGTACTTTCTCCACGCACAATCTTGATTGCATCACTCTATTTTGCTGGCACTGCATATGTATGGACTGAGTCACTGCAATTTGCGGGCATAACAGCGTTCTTGCTTGCCTTCCCACTATCCCTATTGATGGTTCGATTCGAGTCACCAGTGATTAAGTCATTGGTTAATAAGGATCGCCACATTCTCCTGGAGACAGCAATTATCAGCGTCATCGCTTGCGTGGTTTTCTTCTATGTTCAATCGTTGCCTTTGGAAGTAACAGCAAAAGGCAAGCTACTGATTCTGTATGCATCTGTAATCCTCTTTGTGCACGGCTTTTATAGCTCTATTTTTGATACATCATCTCGTTCCGTGGATGTTGCATCCGAAGTGCGTGAAAGCGAGATGGCCGAATGAAAAAACTAATCTTTTTCATCGCGTTCTTAGTCTTCACTCGCATCGGTGTATCAATGGGTGTTTCTGCTACTCCAGTTGGTATCGGAAACTTCTTTCTCGGTGAACCATCGATTACACAATCAAACCTCAATCAAGTATTGGGTTTATTAGTTGGTCCAGATGGTCAACCCGGAGTAGCTGGTGTGTCAGGTGCCAACGGATTAAATGGTTTAAATGGAATACCAGGAATACCCGGTATCAATGGTGCAAACGGTGCACCAGGTGCGCAAGGTATTCAAGGTATCCAAGGTGTTGCCGGAACTCCCGGATCACCAGGTGCACCAGGTACTCCAGGAAAAAATGGTGGTATCGGAAATGTTGGAATCGGAAGCGGTGAAGTAACTATTGGTTCATGTGATGAAAACGTGAATATTGCCGCCACTCAAGAGTTTAAAGGCGATCACTTTGATCTGAAAACAGTTTCTGTAAGCAATATTGGTGCAGGCTGTGCTGGTCAGCAAGTGACAATTCATTTACAGAAAACAACTGGTGGAGCCGTTACATGTACTGCAACGCTCGGAGCTGGTCTAACTGGGGAAGCTAATCAAATTTCTATTTCAGTTTCAACGTGCCCGGGTGGCACTAATTTCGACATGAAAGATTTGGATACCAACATCGGTTTGGAATTCACAGATACAGGAGCAGGGACATAACATGGCTAAAAAACAAGTAGCGAATGTAGAACCAAAGGTTTCAAACATTCCAATTCCTATATCAGATAATCCACTGGTTATTGATCTGCCAGATGGACAAAAGCTTGTACTGGGCCGACTCAATGCTGGCTCAGTCATTGAAGTTGCGACGTGGCGCGGTACGGGACGTCCTGATTCACGTACTAATCGCTTGATGCTTGGAATGACCGATGCGAATGCCGTACAAACCAACTCAACACAGAGTGCAGCAACAGAAACTTCGGCAGCACCAAAGAAAATCACCTTGCCATGGGGTAACGTTTCTTTACCAGCAATCAAACTTCCCAAGGTAGATGTGGAATCCATGAAGAAATTTGTGCTCGGACTCATCGCTAGTTTCAAGAAGGCTCAGGCGCGTACTCGCGAACTCAGCCCAGTTGAGACAACTGCCGAACTAGATATCAATGCCTGGATTGAAAGCATCAGTCGCGAAGCAGAAGAGAAGAGTGCTCGAACACGCAAAGCGATTCCCGAGAAGAAGCCTTCTGCTCCTATGAGCAAAGACACCAAAAAGAAGCGCTGAACAATCTCTTAAATACTCACCCTTTCGGTGAGTAACCTTTACCCTTTTGTGGTGAGCAAAACAGTGCAAAAGCGTCTTGGGGCAATTGCCCTAGTCCTTGTCATCCTCTTTGCATTTGGATTGCGCCTTGGTCATCCGCAAGATGGTTTAAAGAATGCACTCGGTTCTGCGCAATCAGGAATTGTTCTGTATAAAAAAGGTGCGGACTTAACAACTGGCGCCAAAGTTATGGTCAATATGGATGCCCCAGCCAAATCACCGATCATTGCTTTTATTGTTAAATCAAATGGTGACAGCGTAGATATTCAATCCGGTGCAAATGTTGAAACCGTTAAGAGCTCTCAGATTTATGGAAAACTAATTGCTGTTATTCCCTTTATCGGCCAGATACTCGGCGTACTAGGGCTTTAAAGCGCTTATTTAATCTTTGAAACGAATGTAAGGCGCAAGGCAATTTCTCCAGGCTTTAAGTTTGAATCCGCACCTGCTGTCACAGAAGTATGTGCGAAGAGTCCTGAAGTCTCCTTTGCTAACTGAAAGCTATAGAGCAATGCACGGTTTCGACCGACGTCTTCTGTTTCAGTCTTTGGATCGTATCCGCCCAAGATTTGGGTAAAGATAATCTCGGCGCTGCTATCTAGTCCTTCACGCTTTTTAAAGGCATCAATATCTTGTGCCAAACCTTTTGCATCAAATTTTTCATAAACTAAGGAAATTCCACGGTTAAAGTTAAAAGCCTTATCTACCTGCTTATAAGTAGCCTTCACCAATGACTTGCTGACGAAGTTATCGATCGGCACAAATGAGATTGTTGCAAGGAAAATAACCATGAGCCCTAGTAGTAAATCGGCGTACATCCAACCAGCTAGAAGCGTTGCATCTTCTGTCGAGCTCGCTTCATGACGCCTACGCATTAATTAAAATCTCTAAATAAGGAACTAGGCCGATTCTTTTTGATCTCGGTAAGCAACTCGCGATTTGTCGGAATCGCTTTAACTGTTTTATTGAGTTCTTTGCTTGTGCGATCAAGCGAGTCAGTTGAGTTCAGAATATCTCGCAGTGCCTTAGCCAAGGATTGGTTCATCGTCACATTGGTCACTTTTTGTTGACCAAAAAGGTAGGTCGAAATATTGATGGCTAGGCGGATTCGATCTTCATCTAGCCCTGAAATTTCGGCTGCACGGAGCCTTTTAGTCCGCTTTTCAATTAAGGTAATTGTGATCGTCAAGAAGATAATCAGAAGAATAATCAAAAAGTCTAAACTTGCGACTGCGCTGAGAGACCAAGTCTTGCTCAATACCCCATAGCCATTTTCCCAGAAATCTAAAAAGTTAACTACTTCCAAGGTGTTATTAGCTGTATAGGTAGCAAAGGCACTCGTAGCCTTGCTAATCGCATACCAAGTTAGTGCTACAGGCAAGAAGACCAATGCATTTCTGGCGATTGTCATAACCAAAGTGATTAAGTGCAATCGGGGATTGGATTGCACTTTCGCATGTGGTAAATATTCGAGTGGATCAAGTGATGCCCACATCGGTAAGTTTTTTCTATTCGTTACCGCAGCGGTTAGTCCGGCGACATAAGGGTCATCGCCCAATTGGTATTGCTCAGCCCAGCTCTGCAATGAATTTGCGAGCACCTGGTGATCAGGAACCTTTTTAACTCCGGCCATGGCAAAATCATAGAGAAATACCTATATATACATGTTTTAGGGATTCGGGTATTACCCACTTTTGAAGAACCCTCACCTGACTTAATCACCGCCTGAAGTTAGCCTTTGCAACATCGAAGATTAACCGTGCACGCACAATTACAGGAGTTTTGAATTGAAACGTTTACGAATTGTATCGATAGTACTTACTGCTGCAATTGTGATGCCAGTAAACGCTATTAGTGCACCTGCTAATGCAGCAATTACATTGACGAATACGATTCCGATGGTAAATCCAAATACTCTTACGCTGGCCAGCGCGGGCGTAATTGGAGATAAAATTCGTTTCACACAAACTGGTGTTTCAAGTGCGGTTGTAACTTTTACGGGTACTTCAAATAACACAGCAACAGCTTCGCGTGTTGGTTCAACTGATACATGGGAATTCACAGTTCCTTCTGGTGCAAAAACTGGTGCAGCAACAGTTTCAATCAATGGTGCCGCGGGAACAAGTGCTGGAACATTCCAAGTTTGGAACACACATGGTGAGCCCTATGTAATGCCAGCAGGCCACTTAAACGTCACTTATAACGATCTTCAATTTGTTCTTGATCAAATTAAAATGGCTGAAGCACATGCGGATCGAACTTCTGCAGGTGGCACCGCACGATCAAGCATCAACGCCACAAACGCTGAGAGTGCAACTCGCACGAAACTTTCAGTCGGTACTGCAAAATCAAGCATTACGTATCCTTTCGATGTAACTTCTGCAACCCGCTGTCTGACTGCTGATGATGTTGCAGCAGCAGGTGGCAATGGATATGGATCAACTAATCTTTCAGGTTCATATATTTGGACTACTGAAGATCCACTTGGATTACGCACAGTTAATGGTGAGTGCAACAATATTTCGCGCGTTATGGCTGAAACTAATCCAGCTGTTCCTGCAAATATTGCAGACACGGCAGCGTGGGGCGCAACAGAACAAAACTTCACACGTTTACAACCACGTGCTTCCAGAACTGGATACGAACCAGGCGCGATGGTTCAGGACTCTGCACCACGCACAATAAGTAATTTAATCTCAGATCAATCTACAAATAACCCAGCCGCCATTGCAGCTGCGACTGAAACTGTAGACGTGTTATACGGAGCAACAGGATACGTAACTGAAAATTCCGTGAATGCCACAAATGGCACTGTTACAACTGTTTTGAGTATTCCTAATATCACAGCGGATTACAACGTCTCTGCGGGATATGACTCTTGGTTCACGCTTTTTGGTCAATTCTTTGATCACGGTTTGGATTTGATTCCTAAAGCTGGTGCAGCTGTTTTGATTCCGCTGCTAAAAGACGATCCGCTCTACGTACAGAGTTCAAATACAAACTTCATGGTACTTACACGCGCTGCTGACGCAACAACTGGAGAAAGCATCAACTTAACAAGTCCTTGGATTGATCAAAGCCAGACTTACGGTTCCCATCCCTCACAAAATGTTTTTGTTCGTGAATACACTTTCATTAATTCAAACTCAACAAATAATCCACGGGTAGTCGCTACTGGAGCATTATTAGATGAGCCAGGTGGCGGCATGCCAACCTGGAAGACAGTAAAAGCCCAAGCACTAAAACTTGGAATCAAACTCTCTGATTACGATGTAAATAGCGTTCCGGTAATTGCTACAAATCAATATGGCAAGTTTATTCCTGGTTCAAATGGTTATGCCTTAATGCTCTTTACAAATAGCGCCAAAAACTCATTTGTCTGGATGGAAGGAACTTCGGCTGGTCTTGCAACTTCGATCACATTTTCAGGTGCAACTTGGACAGCAGTTGGAAGTGGACATCCATTTTTAAATGACACAGCCGCAGGTGCAGTTCCTTATGGAATTGGTCAATGCTCTGGCTCACGTCTAACTGCGGATGCTGATTCTATTATGAATTCAGCAGTATCTGCTCCAAGTTGTTCAACTTATGATGACGAGTTGTTAGATGCGCACTTAATTGCCGGTGATGGACGCATCAATGAAAACATTGGTTTATCTGCAGTACACAACGTTTTTCACGGTGAACATAATCTTTTAGTTAAAGATATTGAAGATTTACTGCTGAAGAGCCCAGTGATTCCAGCCGCATTCAAAGCGGAGTGGACAGGTGAACGCAAATACCAGGCTGCACGTTTCATCATGGAGATGGAATATCAACATATGGTGTACGACGAATTCGCACGTCGTATCGCACCTGAACTACCACCATTTATTACATATGACCCATCAGTGAACGCACAAATTACTGCTGAATTTGCAAGCGCGGTGTACCGACTTGGTCACTCAATGCTTAATGAAACGATTGCTCGATCAAATCCAGGGCAATTTTATGATCCAAGCAATAACCAGGATGTTTCTTTAATTACAGCATTTACAAACCCAGCACAGGCCCGATTGGCACGACCTGCAGTGATTGCAAGTGCAGTCTCCGATGGATCCTCAATTACTTACACGCTTCAGGCAAATGAAAAGGCACCACTTGCTGGTTCCGTTGTGACGGTTACAAATATGTCCGCTGCCGGATACGACGTAAAAGATGCTGTAGTTGATTCGATCACAACCGGCGGAACTCAAACATTTACGGTTAAAAAACAATATCGAGGCGGAGCTTCAGCGGTCACCATTCCATCTTTTCCTGTTGTCACGTCAACCACTTCGAAAACTGCCGGTGACTTATCCAATATCGCTGTTGTGACTATCAGCGATCCTGGCACGAATGCATATTCATTCACAGCGCTAGAAGCAACGGCAGCTATCGCCCAAGGCATGACTTCACAACGCGGTAACGAAATCGATGAGTTTGTTACAGATGGCGTACGCAATAATTTATTGGGATTGCCCCTTGACCTTGCAGCACTAAACATCACTCGCGGACGCGATGTCGGTGTGCAGACACTAAATAATTTCAGAGCCAATAGCGCCAACGGAAAATTACAGCCTTACGCTTCTTGGTACTCATTTATCATCAACGGTTTGCGTCACCGTGAATCCGGAGTGAACTTTGTGGCAGCGTATGGAACTGATCCAAGTCTTGCGATTGATCCTGCATCATCGACTCCAACTGCCGATAAGCGTGCAGCAGCTATGGCAATTGTTTCTGCAGCGATTCCAGTCTTTATCACCAACGCAGCTTCTGGAACAGGCAAGATCACATACAGTGCATTTAATTCATACTCCGCAGGACAACATGTGACCATCAGTGGAATTACAGGTACTTCAGGTACTTGTAACATTGTGAACGGTCTGATCATTGCTGCCGATGCTTCAAGCTTTGATGTTGAAGTAGCGAGCCCAAATTGCAGTGGATATGTTTCGATGCATGCAACTGGTTCCGGTTCAGGCGGAAGTGCAATTTTTGTTCCAACTACGGCCGAAGAGACTAAAACAAAAAACGCAATTGATTTCATTAACGGTCCAGCAGCGTCAACTGGTTTAAACGATGTTGATCTATGGATGGGTGGACTTGCTGAAAACCCAGATAAGCAACCACTAACACCTCCAATGCTTGGACCAACTTTCCAGTATGTGTTCACAGATCAACTACAAAAGCTTCAAGACAACGATCGCTTTTACTATTTATCTCGCTTGCTTGGAACCAACCTTTTTGGAGAAATTCCTGCACAAAAACTCACTGACATCGTTCGCAGAAATACACCTGCGCCTTCACGTGGAATCATCGGTATAAATTCACCAGGATTTAGCATTTCTGACTGTACTTCTGGATCGAAGGCAGGTCTTGTACCGGATTCGATTTCATGTAAGTCACTCAGCACAACAAATGCTCCATTTGATTTAACGAATACAGATTTATTGAACATGGTTCTATTTGGTGATCCAACTGATAGCGCACCTGTTCGTCTTAGCGGTGGTGGCGGAGATGACAGCATTCAAGGTGGCGCTGGTAATGACATTCTTTCCGGAGGTGCTAGCGGTGGTGACATCGTTCTAGGGTTTGCAGGAAATGACATAATTTTCGGTGGTCCCGGCGAAGATATTATTAACGGCGGATCAGGCAATGACGTTATAAATGCCGGAAATAGCCAAGCTGGTGATATCGCTGATGGTGGTTCAGGTAGCGACTTTATTCACTGCGGCATGTGCAGCGGTCTTGCTGTTTCATTCCATGGTGAAGCCGGAAACGACTTCGTTCAAGGTGGTTCATCATCTGACTTAGCGTTAACAGGCGGAGAAGGCGATGACTGGGTTGAAGGCGGACCTGGTTTAGATATTCTCAATGGAGATAACGGAATATTTGGAAACATTTTATTAGGTTTACCAAGTTATTACGGTGGTAACGATGTTCTTCTTCCTGGAGCTGGATTAGATACACCATTTGGCGATGCTGGAGATGACATCTTCTTACTAGGACAAGGTGCAACTGCGGTTGAAGGTGCATACGGATTCGACTGGGCAAGTTATGAATACAACCAGCGCTTCGACAACGGTGCAACAACCAAAGCGAGCGTATGGGCAGACCTTGGTGGATCAATTAATCCAGGCTCTGCGCGCACCGGTGACATTCTTGTATTGGTTGAAGGACTCTCTGGATCATCGGGTAACGATCAATTATTCGGTGGTATCGGGCGCCTCAATCAGACAATTACTGGTGTATTTGGAACAAGGAATTCAACACAGTTAATTCTTCCTGGAACGCTAACAATTCTTCCCGGGTCACACGTTACTGGACCAAATATTGGAGCCAACGCAATCGTCACTGACTTTGCGCAGTTAAAAAATGGAACCACAACAACCGTGAGATTATCTGTGGCACATACAGGAACCATGATTGGTATCGGTTCTGGCGCGACTGTAACAATTAGTACTGAGCAGTTGCGTGTTCCAACTTTGATTCCAGGATTATCTGAGATGGTAACAAATACTCCAATTTGGACCACTAGTGGCGGCTGGTCGGGCGGTGCAATTCTTCTTGGTGGCGATGGCAATGACTCGCTTTATCCATCAGATGGTGCTGACGTTATTCATGGAAGTACTTATCTACACACCTGTATTTCATTATCTTCTGAGGTTACCGACGCAGGTGCAATTGCAGCAACAGATGTAAATTGCGGAAGCGGACGTGGATATTCAAATATGTCCCTTGTTGCTCGCTTCATGGATAACGGAGCTGTTCATCCAACTGATTTACGAATCATTCGCGAAGTTCTTCCAACGGCTATTCGTGTAACTGAAGTTGCAGCTACTGGCACTGCCGTTACATACACAGCCAATAATAATTTCTATGTTGGTGAAAGAATTTCTGTATCCGGCTTAGTTGCAGGAACCACGAACTTGACTGCATACCAACCACGTAATGCATTAGTCACTGGTGCAACTTCGACAACCTTCACTATCGCAAGCACAGCACCTGCTTTAAGTGCTCCGGTTACTGGAATTACTGCAGGTACTGCAGTTGCAACCGACACTCTGGATTTAACAGGTGGTTTAACTGGAGATCCTGGCGCGGTTCCAAACGCAGTTGGTGGAATCAGTGGACCAGAGACTCAATTTACATTTACTCGAATTACAGGAACTTTGCCTGGTGGCGCAACTTACGGTTGTACCGTTACCGATTCTGTAAGTGGAAACAAGATGTATGTCTATGACGTACAAATGGTTCAATTTGTTAACAGTGCAGCAAAAGCAATCTCAACAAATTGCGGTGGATTCGATGTCCCATCAGCTCCTGCAACACCAGTTGCAGTTGCGGGTCAGACAAAGGCCACTGTTTCATGGGTAGCACCAGCCACAAATGGAGCACCTATTGATTACTACACAGTTGATTATTTCAAACGAAGCAACTTCCGTACTTGGTCAAACACTCCAACGACTTATTCAACAGGATCGTGTTCTGGTACAGCTAATAACAAGCAAGTAGCAGCGAACCTTCTATCTTGCGATGTTACTGGTCTTGCAGCTAATGACGTTGTACGTTTTGAAGTTCGCGCGCATAACGCGGCTGGATATAGCGTGGCATCACCAAATTCAAATGAAGTAACTGTTTTATCTGCTACCGCAAAGATCAATCCAGTTCTTGCGTGGTCGGGTATTTCAGTTGTTCCAGGTGCAGCATGGACGCTAACAGCGCCAACGATTACGAGTGGACCAACAGGTGGAACGTTTGCTTATGTAGTAACTCCTGCAAGCACGACCGTGGTGTTAACCGGAGCATCGGCTCAGGCATCAATGACACCAGGCACTGCGACAATTGTTGCAACCTACACACCAACAGATTTAACGTTATACAACACGGCGACAGCAACGATGACTGTGACGGTCTCGGCTACGCCAGTTGTGGTGACACCTGGCCCAACTGGACCATTTACGATCACAACTTCACCATTAGCAAGCATTAATGGAAACTTCACAGCGATTACCAGCGTTACCCTCGGTACATCTGGTGGTGGAACTGGAACAGTTACTTATTCAGTAACTCCAACAAATCTCTGCCGTATTGCCGGTGGTGTACTAACAGCATCGGGTGCGGGTACTTGTACGGTCACGGCACGCAAGGCAACAACACCAACAGCTACAACAGCAACGTTGCCAGTTGTGTTTATCTTGGCTGATCAAGCTGCACTTCGAATCACCAATACTTCATTGAGTACAGGACGTGCAAACAGTTTCCAAGTAACAACATCCGGTGGATCCGGAAGCGGAGCTGTTTCATATGCAGTTACGTTGGGTGCAAACAGCGCATGCAACATAAACCCCACAACAGGTGTCTTAACATCTGGAGTGGCGGGATCTACATGTAGCGTCACTGTTACTAAGGCAGCAAGCTCTCTCTATAACGCAACAACTTCCACAGCAGTCGTCTTCCGATTCACCTAAAAAGGAGCAGTAATGTCACATCAGAATAAGCTTTCTAAGACACGAGTGCTCTTAGTCTTATCAACACTTGTTGCTCTGACCATGTCAGTGCCAACGCCTGCACACGCTGTGGATTGCGCTTTGAGTGCGAATGCTGCTTCACCCGAATGCGTGAATGCAATAAATAAAGCCGGTGCCGTACAAGAAGTTCCCCAAGATGCTGCCTGGGCTCAAAAAAAAGCAGCTAAGAACGCCCCAGCGACTGCCGGTACTCCACAAAAACAAGGCAAAGCTAAACGCCAATGGACACACACTGTAAAAGCAAAGTGCGCCAAGGGAACGATTACTTTGAACCTAACCGAAGGGGCTTCTTGCCCACAAGGCTTTAAGAAGAAGTAAAGTGCTCCTGTGAAATCCAGGTTTACTCACTCCAGATTCGTGGTTTTGGCCACCCTGACAGTTCTGCTCTCCTCTGTTATTTCGTTTTCAGCTTCAGCAGAAGATGACTCCAAGGAAAAAATTCGTGAAGATCACGCTTTTGATCAATTAATCATTGGATACACAGACCAAGGCACAACTACTGAAAAGATTGCAATTAGAGAGAAAAGTCGCAGAGATGTTTCAGCGACTTCGTATGAATCGATTTCTCCACGCGATTCGCGTACAGAAGTTATAAAACTTGGAAAAAATATTTCAGTCGAAGAAGCCATCAAGCGCCTGAAAGGTCAGCCTGGAATTCGATTTGTTGAACCTGATTACATAGTTCACGCTCTTGCAGTATCGACTGACCCTTACTTCACTAATGGTTCGCTTTGGGGAATGTACGGACCGGGACCTACACCAGCAAATCAATTCGGAAGCAATGCAGCAAGTGCTTGGGCACAAGGTTATGTTGGAAACTCAAATGTTGCAGTAGGTGTCGTTGATGAAGGCATTCAAGTTCTACACCCAGACCTTGTTGGAAACATTTGGCAGAATGCTGCAGAAGTTAACGGTCGTGCGGGTTTTGACGATGACGGCAATGGATATGTCGATGACATTAATGGCTGGAACTTCGTTAACAACAATGGCACGGTTTACGGTGGCGGAACATTGGATGCACACGGCACTCACGTCTCAGGAACAATTGGCGCAAAGGCCAATAATGGAGCAGGTGTTGTAGGCGTTAACTGGAATGTCAATATAATTTCAGCAAAATTCCTTGGTGCCACGAGTGGTACAACGTCCAACGCCATTAAAGCTATTGATTACCTTACAGATCTAAAACGACGCAACCTTGCAAATATTGTTGCAATAAATAACTCCTGGGGTGGTGGCGGCTTTAGCCAGGCTTTACTTGATGCAATTAATCGTGCCGGGGATCAAAATATTTTGTTTGTGGCTGCTGCGGGTAATTCTTCTTCTAATAATGATTCAGTAGCCAGTTATCCGTCTAATTATCTTTGTGATAACTCGAATACCAGAGGCTGGGATTGCGTCATTGCTGTTGCTTCTATCAATTCAGCTGGCGCTAGATCAGCATTTTCCAGTTTCGGTGCAACAACGGTTGATTTAGGTGCACCCGGTGAAGGCATTTTCTCAAGCGTTCCTGGGGGATACGCAAGTAATTCCGGTACATCAATGGCAACTCCTCACGTAACTGGCGCTGCCGCTATCTGTGAATCTATTAATCCTGCATTATCTGGCAAACAGATACGCGATGCAATTTTATCTACAGCCGTGAGAACTCCGACTCCTTCCCTTAGCACCTCCACAGTTACAAGAGGCCGATTAAACGTTGGGCTCATGGCTGATGTGTGCAAAAATGGAATCTCGATTGCACTTACTTTTGCCGGTGCATCAAATCCAATAACTCTCGCACCTGGAGTAGTTGGTACAGCGTATTCACAAAAGATATTGACTTTAAACGGAACGGGTTTAAACACCTGGAGTGTTAATTCAGGAGTATCACCATCGATTTTGCCACCAGGACTCACACTTCTAGGTGGAGTAATTTCTGGAACCCCAACAACGGCAGGATCATTTACTCCAACTATCACTGTTGCGGATGGCTTGACCACAATTAGTAGCCAAGTGAACATAACTGTTACAAGTTCTCCACCAGGTGCGTTCACACTTTCTGCACCAGCAAACCTTGCAACGCGTCAAAATGTTCCGGTAACACTTTCGTGGGGCGCCTCAACTAATGCAACGGAGTATCAGTACTGCATTGCTACCGCGTCTGGTTGTTTGCCGACAATTTCTACGGGAACGAATCGAAGCGTTTCTGTGAGCGGACTGACTGCGACTACAAGGTATTTTTGGACCGTACGTTCCAAGAACGCTGCTGGGTTATTTACAACAACTTCTAGCGGATACCGAAGTTTTACGACTCGCTAATTTAGATTTGCAGCAACATTCTTGGCCACAATCTTTGCATCTACCGCGCATTGATCGGCGGCCTTTATAGGCAGTACTAAATTCCCAATGGCATAAATAGAAGTGCCACTTATCTGAGCTGTGGCATTTACAACAGGGGATTTATAGATCGAATCAATGGCGAAACCACCGCGGCGTACTAGTTCGTTATCTGGAATCCAATTGCCGGTAAAGACGATGGTGTCGCATGCGATAACACTTTCAACTGCGCGTCGGCGGATGCGCACACCCGTGACTCGCTTATCACCAAGGATTTCAACGATTTCGGTCTTTGTGATCAACTTAAAGCGATACCAA
>CAFAAZ010000022.1_pt1 | contig 4581 bp, 3 predicted proteins | sample 7267721 | NCBI WGS metagenome assembly CAFAAZ01 (sample SAMEA6813999, study PRJEB35770) | uncultured Actinomycetes bacterium | biome: Freshwater; feature: Freshwater reservoir; material: water | place: Czech Republic | collected 2017-08-18 | depth 30m m
CTAAACTCCACAACATCGCCATCGGCCATTACGTACTCTTTACCTTCCATACGTACCTTGCCTTTAGCTTTGGCTTCTGCCATTGATCCGCATTCCATTAAATCGTTGAAGCCAACAATTTCTGCCTTAATGAAACCTTTTTGGAAATCGGTATGGATAACACCGGCAGCCATTGGCGCTGTGTCACCTTTATGAATTGTCCAAGCGCGAGCTTCTTTGGGACCTGCCGTTAAATAAGTCTGCAGACCAAGCACGCTAAAACCAACGCGGGCCAGCGTTGCAAGACCCGGCTCTTTCATGCCGATTGATTGCAAGAGTTCAAGGGCATCTTCATCGCTTAATTCGGCAAGTTCTGCTTCAGTCTTGGCATCAAGGAAAATTGCTTCGGCTGGTGCAACTAGATCACTTAACTTCTTGCGAAGTTCGCCATCGTTTAGCTCGGCGGCATCAACGTTAAAGACATATAAGAATGGCTTAGCAGTTAATAAGTGCAGATCGTGCAAGAGTTCAAGATCTAAGCCAGATGAGGAAAGTGGCTTGCCGCTTTGCAGTTGCGCTTCGGCTTTCTTGACTGCTTCCACAACCGGTGCAATCTCTTTATTGGTGCGAGCTTCTTTCTCAAGTCGCGGCAGCGCCTTTTCAATAGTTTGTAAATCAGCGAGCGCGAGTTCGGTATTAATAGTCTCCATATCGCTGCTGGGATCGATGCGGCCATCCACGTGCACAACATCGCCATCAGTGAAGACGCGAATTACTTGGCAGATCGCATCGGTCTCGCGGATATTTGCCAGGAATTTATTTCCCAGGCCCGCACCTTCTGATGCACCTTTCACTATTCCTGCGATATCTACAAAAGATAGAGCGGCAGGAAGTAGTTTTTCGGAAGAGAAGATGGTGGCCAGTTTTGCCAGGCGCTCATCCGGTACTCCGACTACGCCGACATTGGGCTCGATCGTTGCAAAGGGATAGTTAGCGGCCAGAACGTTATTTTTGGTGAGCGCATTAAAAAGGGTCGACTTTCCGACGTTGGGCAGACCGACGATTCCAATTGAGAGGCTCATAGGAAGCAGAGCCTACGCGTGATTGTCGGTGCTTCCTGCCACGATAGGCCCATGTCAAGCACAGTAGTGGCCATTCTTACACTCGCCATCGGGCTCTTAATCGGGCTCGCCCTCGGGTATTTAATCGCAGGTCGTAGCAAAACTAGCGATGGCGCATCTACTGCCGATCTTGCAACAGCGCGCGCCGAACGCGATTTATATAAATCAGAACGCGATAACGCAATGGCTGGTTCCAAACTTGCCGCTGAACTAGAAGCGATGAAGGGCGCGATGGAAAAGTTGCAGAAAGAATCTGCCGATGCTGATCGCCGTCGCATTGAAGCTGAATCTGATATCCGCACCCAAGTGCGCGCGATGTCTACACATAACGAATCACTTGTTGCGCAAACCAAAGCAATTGCTGGTGCGCTCTCTAATTCACAAACTCGCGGAAAATTTGGTGAAGCACAACTCGAGCTAATGCTGCAAGATGCCGGACTGCATAAAGATATTGAATACACCGCACAACGTTCTACCACTGATGCTGATTCATCAGGTATTCCCGATATCACTGTGCGCATGCCAGGTGGCACAAAGTTATTTATCGACTCTAAATTTCCCTTTGATCGCTTTATCGAAGCGCACGAAGTTGAAGACCCACAAGAGCGTGAGCGTTTATTTATCGAACATAAGAAAGATCTAGCAAACCACGTAAATGCCTTAGCCAAGCGCGGCTATCACGAATCTCAAGATTCTCCAGATTTTGTAATTCTCTTTGTTCCCTTTGAATCTTTGCTAACCGAAGCCCTACGAGTTGATCCTTTATTCCTAGAGAATGCTTTTAAGGTAAATGTCACTATTGCTACGCCAACTTCAATGATGGCGCTACTGCGCACCATCGGCAACGTTTATTCACGCAATTCCGTAGCTCTTAACGCAGAAAATATCGCTAAATCTGCTGGGCTCTTTATGAAGGATTTAACCTTGTTACACACCAAGATCGTCAAAGTCGGCACCGCCATTAACTCACTCTCTAAGGCCTACGGTGAGTTAATCCCGACTGCTGAATCAACTGTTAAGCGCGCTGCTGCAAAGATCATCAGTTACGGAGTCACGGGCGATAAAGATAAACTCGCCCTTGCCTACCCCGATGCGCCAGGTGAGGTGCGAGAACTAAAGAACTCTGAACTCGGTGGCGAAGAAGATTTCATTGATGCCGAAGAAGTAAAGGATGAAGAATGAGCACAACAACACCAGCTTTACCGAAGATAACTGGCCCCGGCCTTAAGAAAGAGGGCGTCGTAGTTCTGCAATCTTTCTTTATAGCTTTCTTCGCCGGTATCGAACTGCTAATCCGCAGCGGCGCCGGCATCGTCAGTGGAGTAATTCTCTGCCTAGTTCTATTTGGCGGAATTCGTTTTGGTCGCAAAGGCACAACTTATGTTGCAGTCGTCACTCCCCCATTGGCATTTGCCGCAACAGTTCTTCTCTATCTATTACTTACCGATGGGATTAACCCATCACGTTTAGGCCTTGATTTCATAGCATCGCTGGCTGGTATCGCACCGTATTTATTAGCAAGTGCTTTATATGGCTGGTTTATCTTTCTTAATGAAAAAGCAAAAGCGCGCAAGCCAAAGCCACGCCCTTAATTATTTGCCCGCTGACTTCAGCTCTTTACGTAATTCAGGTGGCAGAGCAAAGAGCAGCGATTCCTTTGTTGCCGTAACTTCTTCAACATCTCCAAAGCCACGTTCTGACAACCAAGCCAAGAGATCGCGGACCAAGATCTCAGGCACTGATGCACCGCTAGTTACTCCAACGGTTTCTACGCCAGTTAGCCAGTTTTCGTCCGCTTCTTCTGCATAATCAATTAGATAAGCGTTTTTTGTGCCGTATTCCTTAGCAACTTCTACTAAGCGCACCGAGTTTGAAGAGTTAGTGGAACCAACGACAAGAACTAGGTCAGCCTGTGGTGCGATCTGCTTAATCGCTTCTTGACGGTTCTGCGTTGCATAACAAATATCATCCGATGGCGGATTAGCAATTTCAGGGAAACGCTCTTTCAGAATCGCAACCGATTGCATAGTTTCATCAACGCTTAAAGTTGTTTGAGTAAGCCAGACTAGTTTCTTACCTGGCGTTGGTTGAATATTGCGGGCTTCATCTAAGCCATCGACGACGCGTACTTTTCCGGGCGCTTCACCTGCGGTACCTTCAACTTCTTCATGTCCGTTGTGACCAATTAACAAGATTTCAGTTTCTTCATCTGCAAATCTCTTTACTTCATTATGTACTTTGGTCACCAAAGGACAAGTTGCATCAATTGTTCGTAGGTTTCGCGAAGCGGCTTGTTCGTGAACGGCAGGTGAGACACCGTGTGCTGAGAAGACAACGGTTGCACCTTCGGGAACTTCATCAGTCTCATTTACAAAGATGACTCCGCGGGCTTCTAGGGTTGAGACCACATGCTTGTTGTGGACGATCTCCTTGCGCACATAAATCGGGGCGCCATAGAGCTCAAGTGATTTTTCGACGGTGATGACCGCGCGATCGACGCCGGCGCAATATCCGCGCGGCGCAGCCAGGAGAACTCTCTTACCCATGTGGTTGAGTCTATTAGGCTCGCCCCATGTTCGAAACTTCAAGTGAATCCCCCGCACCAGTCCGCGTGGTCTCTGAGGCGATTAAAGATTATGTAGAACGTTTGGGCCCGATCTGGATTGAGGGCGAGATTTCAGAACTCAACGAACGCAACGGTGGAATGGCATTTATGCGCCTGCGCGACACTTCAGTTGATATGAGCCTTTCGGTGATGTGTTATAAAAATGTATTGGCTGCCGTGCAACCACTGCCGGCAAATGCGCGCGTTGTTATCCATGCCAAAGCATCTTGGTTTACTAAAAATGGATCGCTGACAATGTCGGCGAAAGAAATCCGCCAAGTCGGTGTTGGTGAATTACTTGCTCGCCTAGAAGCTCTAAAAGGAGTTTTAGCAGCAGAAGGTTTATTTAGCGCAGATCGCAAAGTTGCCTTGCCGAAGTTGCCGCGCAAAGTTGGCCTGATCTGCGGTCGCAATACCGATGCAGAGAAAGATGTTGTTGAAAATGCCCGTCGTCGCTGGCCGGCAGTTGAATTTGAGATCCGCGAAGTCGCGGTGCAAGGCGCAGCAGCAGTTGTTGAAGTATCTGCGGCGCTGCGCGAACTTGAAGAATTAGAAGATGTTGATGTCATCATCATTACCCGCGGTGGCGGATCTTTTGAAGATCTCTTGCCCTTCAGCGATGAGTCACTTGTGCGCCTTGCGGCAAGTTGCACCACCCCAATCGTTAGCGCGATCGGACACGAGAAAGATTCACCTTTACTTGATTTAGTGGCTGACTATCGCGCATCAACTCCAACTGATGCGGCAAAGCGAGTTGTGCCAGATATCGAGCAAGAGATATCTGATATCAATAAAATCCGCGACCGGATGTATCGCAGATTACTGTCAACTGTGGAATTCGAGTTAAACCAGATCGCACAGCTGCGCAATCGCCCA